>Ga0307516_10002754_pt1 | contig 23168 bp, 13 predicted proteins | sample 19_EM_MG_FD_203310 | JGI IMG/M metagenome (GOLD analysis project Ga0307516, IMG submission 203310) | Populus trichocarpa ectomycorrhiza microbial communities from riparian zone in the Pacific Northwest, United States - 19_EM | ecosystem: Host-associated > Plants > Roots > Unclassified | place... | reverse complement strand
GTAGGCGGGCATTCTCTGTAACACCTAATGGACCTGAAGTCCTTTTGCTTGATTACCCAAGTCATCAACGACGACTCTTGCCTCTTCTTGCTAAGTCGTAAGTATCCAAGTAGTCGCTACTCGGTCATGCTGCAGAATATAATCTATTCACTATTTTGGGATGTCAAATTGTGCTTCGTACATCCAATTTCAAAAGAGTAAGACCCACTGTGATAATGAAGTTTCAATTTTTCTCAAGTTTGCTGTGTTCATCTGAGGGATTTATAATTTTCTCAAGCCCTTGTTTGACATTGTCTTCTGCCTTCTTAATGTGCAATAATCGTGCTGATTTATTAGAATTCTCTTTTGTAGAGCCGTTGTCATTTTTATTGCTGAGTCTGGCTTTAGCATTTTAAGAATTCTAATAAAGGGTGTGCTGTTTTTATGTGAAAAGTCAATATGATGATTACGATTTTGCAGAATGTGGTCAGGAAAAATGAGAAAATGTTATCTTTTATCAAAGCACCGTTTTTACCTCGAAGTTTAATACTAGTTCTGTGAATCGTGTTGCTCCGGTTGTTACAAATCCTCCACCGCCCTTGGCAATGCTAGTTCTGTCTTCTGTGAACTGGCCATGCAACTTGGTTTTGGAATTTCTTCTGCCATGCAGCTGCTTATTGCTTGTAACTGAAATAAATAGAACTCTCGTTCTGACTTGGTTCCTTTCTCTTTCCCCTGGAATGAATCCTTGTCATGAAGGTATGCTATGACTTTCGGTGGAAATTACTTGAAAATGATATATGTGAATAGAACCCCTGGATCAGCCAAAACCCTTCATGTTGTTTCAAGTGCATTCAAGGCTATCTTTACCTGGCACAACATGAGAACCCTCCAGGTGAGGAGCTAGATTCACATATGAAAGTAAGGTTTATGGTTAAACGCCTTGCTGAATTTCACTAGATTCATGTTCATTAGGAATGTCGTGAAGCTTGTGGAGGACAAGGCTTGAAGACTGAAAATAAAATTGGTCACTTGAAAGGTGAATTTGATGTCCAGTCAACTTTTGAGGGGGACAATAATGTTCTCATGCAGCAGGTACAATGTATTGCCTTCATTTGAGTGAAATTTATTCGATGATGACTGCAAGGTTTTGAGTTTTGACAACGATTTTGAGCTTGTCTTTATGTTGACTTGATTCTTCTGTTCCTCATTTTAGAACATCCAAAAACTTGACGTGTTTAATTTAAATGGAATTACATTTACTCGCACTACTTTTAAGATTTCTGTTTCAAGCAGTGAATTCTTGTTTCAGGTCAGCAAGGCACTCCTTTCAGAATATGCAGCAGCAAAGAAGAAAAATAAACCTTTCAAGGGTTTGGGATTAGAACACATGAATGGACCTGTCCCAGTAATTCCATCTAATCTCACAAGTAGTACCCTCAGGAGCAGCCAATTCCAGGTAATATATTGTCAAGTTTGCAAGCACACCTTTCTCAATATATTTCAAACGCAGCTTCACCAGTTGTGCGCATCAGATGAATGCTTTCTGCTTGAGGGAGCGAGATCTTCTGAACCGTTTTGCTGCAGAAGTGTCACTTTATCAATCAAAGGGTGAAAGTAAAGAGCATGCATTTATTCTGGTAGGGATGATTTTCTGGTAATAGAGTTGCTGGGTTCTTGTTCCACTTCTCTCATTCCGATTGTTGTTGTTGATGGGCTTTTGCTTTACTTATCCGTACCAGAGTTATCAACTTGCCGAAGACTTGGGCAGAGCTTTCTCAGACAGAGCTATTCTGCAGACCTTCATTGATGCTGAGGCAAATGTATCTGCTGGTTCCTTGAAGGTAAGCAATGTAGAAACTATTCTCGTATTTATCTACGCATAAACCTGGTGATGTAGTTTTAAGCCATTTTGTGATGTCCTAACACAATTAGAAGGCATGATCGCTAGAGGAGTAGGGCAAAAACGAACTGCAGCCTGAACAAGTTTCTCTCTTACAAGTTCCTTTAACATGCCTTGATAAAATCTATCTCTGATTCACCAGGAAAAATAAAAAGAACTGTAAGTCGTAGTATGAGTAGAAACTTGGAATAGATTTTATGTTTTCCTGATTGTATCAGAAATTCTACTGGTAATCTTCATTTCTTTCTCCAAGAAATTTTGACCTATAAGGGACATCCTTAAAATGCTTGGTATGCAATATATAAAATGTTAGAGAAGGGAGAACCTTATCTAGTTGCTTAATTTTTGGATTTGCTTCCTTTGCAGAATGTCTTGGGACTGTTGAGATCTATGTATGCCCTAATCTGTTTGGAAGAAGATGCTGCGTTTCTCCGGTATGGGTACTTATCGACAGACAATGCTGCTGCTGTGAGGAAAGAAGTAACAAAACTCTGCGGAGAATTGCGACCACATGCACTTGCATTGGTCAGTTCCCTCGGCATTCCTGATGCCTTTTTGGGCCCCATAGCATTTAACTGGATAGACGCGAATTCATGGTCTTCAGTTAAACACTAGTGCCTTGGATCATTTTCTATCTTAAGCAGAAGTTTCGTTGTTTCCTTCAGCTTATTTGCTTCAGTCTTAATAAGAAACCGAGGGATACCTCCCAAATTGCTGTAATGGTGCTCATCTGCACCTAAAACTATCTATTAACCAAATCGATTATCACTGTTTCAGATTTATGAGAACTAAGTCACAATAACTATATGATGTCCTGCTTTAAATTCCCGAAAGTTTCTGTGCGAAGGTTGATGGTCTAATGAGTAGATTTTGGTGGGCGAAATCGGGAAAGAAGAGGAATATCGACTGGAAAAAGCTGCAAGGCCTTAATGAAGTGTGTGTTTATCATAAATAAGTAGTTGAAACAACCTATCACACGTGTATGATATTGTGGCGATCATCTTTCCATATTAGAATTATAGAAAATAATATGAATAGAAATAACAAGAAATTCTTATATTTTATTAGTAAAAAAAAAAAAATGACAAAGAATTCTGACGTTATCGTCACCTAAAACATATAAAGTTGGTAAAGAAGATTCACATCTTTTATTTAGATTCAACCGTATGCAATTTAGAAGTATATAGCTTTACATTCATTTGTTTGAAATTGTCAACTCGATCAACCAAAACTATCAAAATAGAGACTAGTCTATCGAAGAACATGTCACTCACATTCTCTTCGTTAAGTCTGAACGACATGTTGTTTAGGGTTTTTAATTTGGGATTGAAAATTTTGATTGAGTCCCTGTTCTTCCAATTTTTTTTTAATTACACCTATAATTGCCTCCAAACTTTTAATTTCACGCAATTTCACCCTTATCAATCTCAATTGTCAACCCCTAAGTTGACCGTCTTTTTCATTTTGGTCATTGGTTTTAAATTTGTGTATTTGACTTTTAATTGACCAACAAACTTTCATTTTCTTCAAGTTGGCCCCTGATTTGATCATTTACAACCTCTACATTAACGTGTTTTTTCCAGTTTGGTACTTGGTTTTAGATTTCTTCAATTAAATTCTTAATTGACCATCAAACTTCAATATTTATGCAATTAAGCTACTGATTTGATCAAATTAACTCTTAAAAATTACAATTCAACCTCTAGACTTTCATTTCTTCCAATTAAAGTCTAAATTGACTTCAAAAATTATTTTTTCTTGCAATTAAGCCCTTACTAAATTCAATTAAACATTGAAAAATTCCAATTGAGTCCTTAAATATCCAATTTTGAATTTCCTTCCTCAAATTGAATTTTCTTTGTCAATAGAACATTCATCAGTAAAAAATACACTGTTAAATTTTTCAATCTTGAATATATAGATCCTCCTCAACTATTTTTCAGCAATTTCCTGAGTGTTCTGATATATTCTTCTTACTTGTATATTTATTTATTTTCTTCCAATATGTTTTTCAATTTTTTTATATTTTCTCTTTTCTTTATTGTTTTATGTGGGGCTCCAAAAATGGATAACAACACCGCATTTCTCAAAAATTTAATTGTTTTTATTAAAATTAATTTTTTTGTATTTTTGGATTATTTTAATGTACTGATGTCAAAAATAATTTTTTTTTTAAAATAATATTATTTTGATGCCCGAACTAAAAACACTTTAAAAAACAATCACTACCATACTCCAAATTAAACACCCCCATAGATCTTGCATTATATTAAATCCTTAGCTTCCTAGTTTGTTACTTATCCTTCCCATTCAGAAGATCTTGCATTATATATACTCCATTTTATACAAGTTCAGACTTCTACTAAATTTGATCTGTAATCAAGTCTAACTTGTAATTCCTATCCCAAACTTCATCTCTTCTACGTTCACAATTAAGTTTTTGATTGATTAATTCTTAGTGATCAACTTTGAAATTCAAAGTTGTTTATTTTTTAATTAATGTGGATCTCCGGATTAATTTGCGCGCACCTCGACTAATCTCACAGGCCCTGAAGTTAATGATTATGTAAGCCTCCAGTAGCTCTGAGATTTGTGAGACTCAAACTGGTAATCTCTAAAAAGTAAATATAGAATTTGACCAGTTGAGCTACACCTCTTAAACTTAAATTCAAATTAAGTAGTTTTAATTGAGGTAAGACATGCACAAAAAAAATCCCAAAACATGTCCCTCCTAACCTAATAAATCAACTTTTAATATGATGACTTACCAGCCCCAATCCAAGATAACGATCTAATCTTGGTATTGTATTTGCAAAGAAAGCATGCATGCATATGTTTATTTGAAAGAAGTTTCGTGCTAGAGCTCTTAGAGAAAGAAAAGAAAACGGTACCGTATGAATGACAGTGATCAATGAATACTCTACACATAGAAATATGTGTATTCAATTTCATTAAATTTACACATGCAAGTATTAATGACAACAAAAATAAAAAGGAATCCTTGAGAAGGTTTAAATCATTATATATTAGAAATTAGTGAGAAATTTTAAAGTATTTAAGAAATAATTACTAATAATTATTCCATATAAGAATGACATAACATGAGAAGAGAGACAATAGAGATAGAAATTATATATATATATGATTTTTTTTTCTTTCATTTTTGTATGCAGACGAAGAAATCTCTGCATCTCTGCTACTTCTCAAGTTGGTAAGTCATATATATTTCTTCCAAGCTATCCAGGAATATGATTTCTTGATTATTCACTCATTGTCATCATTAATGTTCTGCTTTCAGCAGTTCCAATTCTAGCCAGGATTTTAGCAGGAGGAAACTCTGAAATCAATAAATGGCTGCAACACCTGCATCCCACATAGCAATGTATGTACCCTTGGTTTGCCTTTGGTCACCTTACCCCATTTCTTCAACTTGCAAACAAACTAGCAAAGAAAGGCCACAAAATCTCCTTTCTTCTCCCCACCAAAACTCTGTCTAAGTTACAGTAATTCAACCTCCATCCTGACATCATTACCTTCATTCCAATTACTGCTTCCCATGTGGATAGCCTCCCCTGTTAGAGAATAATATAAATCATATCCTGGGATCTCATCTAATAGCTTAAGCTATTGGGTTGAGATGGTTCTTTGACATGGTATCAGAGCCTTAATGACCAAGTGGTCTCGAGTTCGAATCTCACCATCCCTATTTATTTGATAAAAAAATTAAGCACAATATAATGTGGGTCTGTGCAAGTTTCAAGCCCAAAGGGCTTTCACTTGAGGGGGTGTGTTAGAGAATAATATAAATCATATCCTGGGACCTCACTTAATAGCTTAAGCTATTGGGTTGAGATGGTTCTTTGACACCCCCAGGTGCTGAAACAACCGCAGATGTACCTTTCCCTTCTTGCACCTCATCATGACTGCCGTGGACCGTACTGAGAGTGATATTGAAGTCTTACTTCGCAATTTAAAACCCGATGTTGTCTTCTTTAATTTCACCTACTGGATGCCAAGACTGGCTCGTCGCTTAGGTGTTAAGTCTATTTACTACTGCGTTGTTAGCTCGGTAACTATTGGATATATTATGTCTCCGGCAAGACAACCAAGTGGTAAAAAGTTAACTCAAGCTGACCTTATGCAGCCACCATTAGGCTTTCCAGACTCTCCGAACAAACTCAAAGCTCACGAGGAAGAAGGCTATATTGCAAGAAGAGTTATGAAGTTTGGTAGTGATGTCGTGTTCTGTGATCACGCAATTGGATTCAGGACAAGCAGAGAAATTGAAGGACCCTACGCTGATTATGTTGGAAACCAGTTTGACAAGCCTGTGTTGTTTTCAGGACCAGTTATACCAGAGCCAAACACCTCAACTTTAGAAGAGAAGTGGTCTACGTTGCTTGGAGAATTCAAGGCCAATTCTGTGATATACTGCGCATTCGGAAGTGAATGCACTTTGGAGAAGGATCAGTTTGAAGAGTTGCTCCTAGGTTTGGAGTTCACTGGCATGCTATTCTTGGCAGCACTTAAACCACCTGCGGCTTATGAGTCAATTTAACTTGCTTTGTCTGAAGGTTTTCAAGAGAGGATCTGTGGAAGAGGTATAGTCCATGGAGGATGGGTTCAACAGCAGTTGATTCTGGAGCATCCATCAGTTGGATCATTGTGGACCGGGTTCCTTGTCTGAGGCATTGATAAAAAAAAATGTCAACTGGTTCTAATACCACTTGTAGGGGACCATATATTCCAAGCAAGAATGATGAGCTTGCATTTGAAGGTGGGAGTGGAAGTGGAGAAACGAGAAGATGGGTTGTTCACCAAGGAAGCTGTCTTCAAGGCTGTAAGAACTATGTAATGGAGGAAGAGAGTAAGTTTAGCAGAGACGTCAGAACCAACCGTGCAAAACTGAGAGGGTTCTTGAGCAGCAAGAGTCTAGAATCCTCTTACATTAGCAGTCTATAACAAAGTTTCAATGACCATCTTCAAGTACTTCCAAATGTTACAATTTTGATGAGTGCTTAAGCCCATCCATAATTTCCTGGTTTAAGTAATGAAATCAAAAGGGTGTGATTGTTTAATCCAACCTTTGGACACTTGGACAATGATCAATCTTTTATTAGTTGCAGAATGTGGAAGATGGTCACAAGCATCAGGAACCTGTGTCCATGCTCCACGACAATCTAAGATTCGGCAAAGAAAGCATGCCATGCATATGAGACTATGAGTATGCGTATGAGCATGTGAAAATCGACAAAACAACCATTACTTCAGTACAAGAAGCCAGAGATCGAGGACCGCGTCAAAAATAATACAAGGACCGGACACCAAAGTTGAAAAATACCAGACACATCCAAAAACATTACTCAAGAGCTGAAGGAAGTTTTGCATTCTGTCTTCACCACATTCTAAAGTAAAAATGATGCGCTTCCATATTGACTTCACATATGGTTTGTTAGCATCACAATATATAGACTTAACAGTAGCAGGGAACACAAATACTAAAATGGGTACCATATACTTTACACTTAAAGAAGTCCTCTTCAGTTTTGACCTTTGTCTCCAACTTAACTGATGGAGGTTTAGTCGACTACTCTGTACAATAATTATCTGCCAGCATTTCATCCAGTAAACTGAGACGGCTCTTCAAATCAACAGAAAAAGGTTGGTGTCATCCATTGCAAACTGGAAAGAGAAGTACTGCCAAGATATTTACTAAAGGAGTGAGTAAACTAACTTCTTTATAAAATCATCTGCAGTTCCTCGTAAAAGAATCATCAGAAATACTTTGTTATAGACTTCTGTTAGTTTCCACATTCAGGCAAGATTCCGCAACTATGTTCCATGGATTACACCAAAGCTATTTAGAAAATGATTTTATGAAATCATGGCCCATGGCCAGTGCCAGAAGTGTTCGTCTTTCCCTTATCAGAGGGACTATTATCTGCAGTTACAACAGCAGTGAGTCTTCCCATCTTCTTCTGCAGATCAACTAGTGAATCCTTTGAAACTTTTCCTTTGGGAGTCTTCTTCCCATCAGCAAGTTTGAATTCTAACCTATATAATGCACAAGCATCGCAGTTGTTGATCTCATATTCATATAAATGCCACTCATGACAACCTGGAGGTTGTGGGTCCATATAATAGGACTTCTTCTTCCCCCCAAGCTCCTTCATCACCTGCTTTCTTGATTCATGCCATCCACGCCCACTGTAGTCTGGCAATGACCTCTGCTTCCTATTTCCACTGTCGAATGCTCTTCTAGGCTTATCAAAAAAGAGCCACTCCCTAATTGTTTCACCCTCAAGTAATGAAAGATCAAATAGCTCTGCAACATGGAAACCAGAGGCATCAGCCAAAATAAATACTAACAACTTTCTCTACCATATTAAGTCACCTGAAGAAACATAATTAGCATACCATGGGGGGATCTGATCTATAGATGAATCTTATAACATATCATAATAAATTATTCACAATTGCTGAATGCAAGCAAGCATGATGGAGAACTAATATGCAAGGTCGCAAGCAATTGAACTTGAAATTTAAACAAGGGGAGAAAGGGGGAAGGCATGGATGTAGACTTACCAGCAGCATTCCATGGGGACTTCATGACAGCAGCACCTTCACATTGAGGAATGCCAACATTCTTACCCTGCATCTTTGCAGTAAGAGCATCAAATAGTAAATTATCCTTCAAATTGATGCCTCTGGGCCGCAAAACTGGAGTCATACCAGGGGGGCCTTCATTTAAGGCCAGGGTAGCATGAAAGCTGCTACAGTAGTCCTCGCACCATTCAGCTCCTTGAGCAGGCCTGGTGCAGTCCCATAAAGCACATTTAGGCCCCATAAAAGCAGAAGGTGGAGGGCTGATATACTGTAGATTGTTACTCTCAGAATTTATTCCACACTCTTTGGTGTCATTAGTGCCAACAAAATGCCCAGGGTCAAATTCTTCATCTAAAGTGAACTGATGACAATCCAATAAGGTAGTTATATCGGGGTCACTAACTGCTACATTTTGCAAACCTGAGGAGCCGTTGGGTTGATGAAACCCTTGAAAACCAAGCTCCTGACTATGACTATTCACCAGATATTCCTGAAATGCACATGTTTTATGCTCATCAGCCACCACTCAGTATATCTCTATGCCATGAAAGACCACAATTCAGGGCACTAGGAAATCTTAAAGAGGGGAAAAAGAAAAGGCATACCATGTGAAAAACAGTAAATGACTACTTTAGCTGATCATTGAAACAACACATGGACATATAAATGATAAAAAAGAATCCCAGTAAAAGCTCAAATCGTTAACAAAATTGGCTTGAATGTTATGAATTTTGCATTTAAAAAACACTGCCAATCCAAATCTTTATTTTCATAGTCTTAGACATGTGTCTTCCAAAATCAAATCAGGACAGGGATAGTGTCATCTATTGGTCTTAAAGTTTTAAATTTGAGATGTGCATGGACTTGAACAAACCACAAGGCTAGTAACACGAAACCCGCTTCTCAGACATTTGCTTCACTAAATTAGCTTCAAGCAATAGGCTAGCTTCTTTTTTTTTCTTCAAAAAATTGAAGTAATAGTTATAACATGCAGGTATGGATGACCTGTGAAAAGACAATCTACTCCCTGAATGTCAATCATGGTATCAAGCTTCAAAGTTAAATGATAAGAGAATGGATGCATACTCAGTAAGAAGAAAAAAAAAAAAAACAAGAGGACCATAATCTTTCGGTATAAGACTTTCCTCATGCAAGGAGCTAACATTATTCTTTTTCTTTTTTCCAATTTCCATGTCCGTAAACCAGATAAAAAATACAGTGCATGACTAAAAATTCCAATTCTTACTCTTATAGGTTATCATGATGTAGCATTTAAATCACTGAAAGTGTGTGTCCTATAAAGAACCAAGATGGTATGAACTGTAAAGCATGCTATACTCTACAACTGACTGGTCAGAAAAACATTATAATAATCCCCAAATACGATCTTACATCTTGAAATGTTGTTAAATTGCCGAGATTAAGGTTTTGAAAATTGGGCTCAGGCTGTGTTTCTGGCTTCAAAACTGACTGCATTGTTAATGGACTTGTGGCATCGTCTTCCTCCTCATACAATTGCAACAAGCGGCCTATATCCTCTGAAAAGGACCCCAGACTGATATCCTACAAAATACCCATCACAAATCAACTCATCTAAATTACTAAGAGACAACTCTACACAGACAGACAATACAAATATTTCATTATCAACAGTATCAAATTACTATTAATAAATGGAAGATACTAACAAGCAAAGAATTTGCAGGTGATGGCACATCAAGCTCTGCTTTCCACTCACGAAGGCTTTGACACACCTGCTCCTCCAGCAAAGCAACATCATTATTTCTTCCCTCTTTCCTAGCAGTCTGAATGTTAAAGAATCTTTCTTCAAGATCATTTAGCCGGTTTTTTGCATTATCCATCAACAGATGGTGCGACGTAGATGCACATTTACTCTTTCCACCTTTCTGCATTGACCCTCTCCCTCTTCAAAACCCTAAAACAAACCAGAATCAAACAGTCAACTTTCAATCCAAAAATCAAAACTTCAACATCAAGCATCCAAAATAAGGTTCATAAATATCTGAAGCAGGACAAAGTACAAGCTTCCCTGGAGACAAAATCCAGGGCACAAAACAAACTAAGTAACCCTTGATTCAATTGATCTAAAGATACCCTTTTTACCACTTATTTCAATCCTCAAAGCACTAATATAATTAGCACCAAAATCAAACTAAACATTAAAAAAAAATCTCAATAAAGTCGAATTCTTTGCCTCTTACAATAACAGTATCACACAAATCACAACCCAAAATTGATGACTTTGGGTCTTAAACGTTATAAAAACAAAATCCCACAAGCCAATGTACGGAAATCATCACAGAAACGTAGTTAAACAAAAAGATTAAGCATAAACAAAACTAAAACAATGAAAAAAAAACAGAGAGAGGGAGAAAGACAGGAAATTTATACCTAAAAAAAATTATTGCAGCAGCAGAGGTTTTTTAATGGGGTAGAGATTGGAGAAAAGAAGAGGTTGCAGTGCTGAGTGTGTTGTGCTATGGCTTTGGTATGGAAGAGAAGAAGACTTCACGCTCACCAAACTGCAAAAGCAAAAAGTTCGTTGCTTTAATACATACATAGTACATACGTAACATACCTCTTCTTTCAGTTCCCTGAAAAGGAAATTTAGTGATCGTATTTGTATTTCTGGACCCAGAGCCAGCACGGATATACGGTCAAATTATACTACTAATATTATTTTATTTTATTTATTTATTATAATATATTTGATTTTATTTAATCTGCTAGCTCCAATATTTTCTTTAATACTTTTTTAGAATTTTTACTTTTATTGATACTATTCGTACAAATCACGATCCAAATAAAACAATAAATGTAATAATTTACAGCAAAATGAAGTTTTATTTTAGGTAAATTTCAATTTATTTTGATGATGAAGTTTTGAGTGAATCCGATTTCTTGGATTTTATTAATGCTACCTTTTGAAATTTCATTTATGAATTAACTAATTGAGAAAAAACCCCACTCCCTAAACTTTTAGAATTTGATTCAACAAAATTATTTAAAAATAATTTGATGAGATTAAATTTTTTTACTTTCAATAAAAAGTTTAAATAATGTCATGCTCATCATTTATATTTAAAGGTAGAAATAAAAAATTCTTAAAAAAAAAACAATAGTAGAATTTATATATCGAAATTAAGATTATATGTATAGATTTAAAGCAATGAAAGAAATGCAAATTATTTTAAAATTACTAAAAACTAAATCATTATTTATAAAAGAAACCTAGATTATTAATTTTATTAAAAATAGATCATTTATGATAAATTAACATTATTCAATGTTGTGTATGTCCCTAATTTTTATTTTTATTTTAAAATATCCTGTAAAAAAAAATCAAGAGACTGAAAAGCATAGTTTTGAAACTCGGCCTAGCGGGTTGACCAAGAACCCAACCGACTCGAGGCTGGAATCGGGCCGAGTTGAAGAAAAATAGACATAGTTTTGAAACCCGGCCGGCCCAGCAGGTCGACCAAGGACCTGGTCGACCCGGGGCTGGAACCGGGTCGAGTTGAAGAAAAAATAGAGAAAGAAAAAACTCGGTATGACCCGGTTGCAACCCGTTAACTTTTATTTTGTTTTTTTACTAAAACGACGTCGTTTTGATTTAAAAAAAAATTGACCCGAGCCTTGAACCAGACCGGGTCTGAAAACTACACTGAAAAGTTAATTTTGTGTATGTATATTAGAAAGGTCTACTATGAATGAAAAGTTAAATTTAGCTCCACTAATAATATGAACAAATTTTTTTTCTTACTTTATTGATTCATTTACTTTAAGGCATAATAAATTATGACATATATATTAATGATAGATCCCTAAACTTTTTGGCTCAACATGTAATGATTTCTTCCAATCATGGAAAACAAACACAAATGTGAAGTTTACGTTCAAGCTAAAATGATTAAGAAAACTTTTTCAGGAGTTATAAAAAATGATGATAATCTTGATTTAACACATTCTGATATATGTAAATTAAATAAATATATAACTAAAGAGAAAATAAATATTTTATTACATTCATTAATAATTCTAAATATACATATATTTTATCAATTAGCTGACCTCAGTAACTTGTGGCTGCTGCCTTGCTAGCTTGTTGGGTGGAGCTTCAATATCAGCCAAATCATTTTTATATTGCTGGAAGGCAAAAATTGACATAGGAAACCATCTTCCTTTTTCTTGGAATATTATTTCAGAAATATCACAATGTAAAGCATGGTTGGTCTCAGCATCCTCAAGACCGGCCAGGACAACAATCCAGCAAAACCAGGACGACCCGGGAAAACCTGTGACCCGGTCTTTTGACCGGGTCAACTCCGGATCGGGTTTAATAACAATGGGAAAGAGCAGTTTATGGGATGGAAAAACTTATTAGAATAAAGCATTTTATGCAAAAACAAAATACTACTAAATTAAGCATGGTCAAATAACTATTTAATTATTTTTAATACTACAAAGACTGACTAATTAATTTTGATAAACTATATAATTAGCTCAAAATCAATATTTTGTACCCATTTTCCTTCATTTTGTAATAATAGTGATTGTATCAATTAGCTGACCTCAGTAACTTGTGGCTGCTGCCTTGCTAGCTTGTTGGGTGGGGCTTCAATATCAGCCAAATCATTTTCATATTGCTGGAAGGCAAAAATTGACATTGGAAACCATCTTCCTTTTTCTTGGAATATTATTTCAGAAACGATCACAATGCAAAGCATGGTGAGTCTCACCATCCTCAAGGCCCACCATTCCTTTTTGGCAATGCAGCTAGCCATCCTTGCGGTGATCGTATTGATGAAAAGATTTATAATATTTGATTTTTATTTTATTTTATATGGATATTTAGGTAGCTTTTTATATATCTTGATTAATATTTAATATTTTATCTGACTGTTGGATGATGTTTAAATTTTGTTGGGTAACGCTTAAATTTTGTCAAAAGATTTTATATGTCTAATTTTATAAATGAGTTACCTGAGGACCTCTAAATTAGGCTAAGAAGACGTTGCCCATGCTAGTTTTGTTATTTTTTTCTTTTTAATTTTGATTTTTCAGTTTGTTTAGAATTTTTAATGTTTTTTTATATTTTTTTTGTTTTATAAATTTATTTAGATCAGTTTTTAGATTTATTTAAACACTTCTAAACCTTAAAAAGCTATAGTTTTAAAACTCGATCCAGCCTGACGGGTTGACCTAGGACCCGGCTAATCCAGGACTGGAACCTGACCGGGTTTATAGAAAAATAAGGGTAGTTAAAACCCGGTTAACCCTATCAACTAAGTTGGTTGACCCGATCAAAAATCCGGTAACGACTCGTTGATTTTTATTTTATTTTTTTATCAAAACAATATCGTTTTGATTTATATATTAAAAAAAAATAAACCCAGATGATTTAGTCAAAACCCGTGACCCAAGCCTTACTCGATGGTATTTCCATTTAAGACCCAACGTATATATTTGAAAAATTACAACAGAAGCAGAATAGGCAGAACCTCTAAGCACAAAATATATGTCACTGGTTTCCACACAGAAATGGAAACTAAATCCACTAGTATATGAGGGGGGGAAAAAACCCTTCAAGAAGTTTATAAAGCTCTGTCAAACTCTCAATTTGTAAGCTCCTGGTGTCTTGCCGCATCAGATAATTGAAGCCTTTGTACAGAGTTTTCAGCTCTCAAATACTGTCAGGATTCTGCAGAAGCAAACAGAAAACTTGAGAAACCTATTGGCACAGAAGCTGGGTTTATTCTCAAGGAACGGTGATTCAGCCAACATAAATAGTATATTGGAACGAGAAAATTACTTTCCCTAGCTAGGAGCAAGGATACAGAGTAAATTAGTGAGGTCAGTTCTTCCAGTGAACTTATTTTTCTACTTGATTTTGCAGTGACCAGGCTGGTTTTCCATTTCCATCTTCAGTAGCATGGCCATGCCTGAAATGGAAAGACCCACCGAGCCCTCGTCCTCTAGCAAGTTGTCCCACCTCTTCAAGCTTCTGTTTGAGAACCTGAATTTGTCTTGCTAATTCTTCATCCCTGTTCTTCACGGCCTGTGACAGAGTAGGAGAAAATTAGTTCTGAAGTCGTAATAAACTGGGGCATTAAATGTATGTATACATCCATGAAGTTAATGGCAACAAAAGATGGTACACCTTCATCTCCATTAATATTTCAAGGTTTCCAGAGGCATCCACTGCTTTGTACTTCCAAGTCTTCATGGCACAAGCTTTTCCTTCATCAATATAAGTCATGGTACACCTTCGTTTCTTTTTTCTTTTTTTTTTTAATATTGAAATGATGATAATAAACTTAAATTAACCCATTAAACATGCGATCGAATCCTTTAACTTTAACCATGTTTAATAACTTTGCTTGGAAGTGAGCTTTGGAGTCACCATTACATATATTAAACTAGTGAGTATGATGAATCTCATTAGAAACGATAATTCTTTCATTTCTTGGGTCCATTCACAGAAAGATTAGGAAACGAAAGTATTCCACACAAATCGCTCATTTCTACGAAATTAATAATCTTAATTACTTACTTTTGACCTTTGTAATCGTGAAATATATATCATATTTATAAATACTCATTATTTCTTTTCTTATTGTAGTGACCAAGGATTTTGCACCTCATATATATACAAGAAAAAAAAACCATTACTATGAATAAATTGTGAGCTTATCTATCTTTTATTGTCTCGTAATAAAGTGCGAGCAGTTGTTTTAGAATTTAAATATGATGATGATATAATTAACTTTATTTTACTGCAAATAAAAATATAATTAAACTACAAGCAAACGGGCTGGTGATAGATAATTAAAAAAAAAGTGATGAAGATAGTTTCTTCTTTCTCTTTTTCTTCTTTTTGTTCCCTTGTGATCATTAATATATCCTACTCTTGTTAAACTGGGTGTTTAAATATATAGTAATAATTATTTTTGAAAGTAGTTTTTGTTTAGAAATATATTAAAATAATATTTTTTATTTTAAAAAAATTATTTTTAACATCAACATATCAAAACTATCCAAAATCATAAAAAATTAATTTTAATTAATTATTTTTAAAATTTTAATCAACCCCCATTTGAAATTTGAAACCTTATGAATCTTGAAATCAGGCTAGCCAGGCTCGGTCTTAAGGGCCTAGAATTTGAACCCTTCTTCTTTTTCTTTTTTTTTCAATAGAAGGCTTCAGATTCTTTATGGATGTATAATTGTTGTAATGTGAGGTTGTGGTTCGATCATTAAATGTTGTATCTTACTATATAAAAAAGTAAAGGGAGGACTATGGATGTCTGCCTCTTGTATAAAATAAAAATAAAAATAAAAATTGATTTAGGTGTGCGGGCGTTTCTTAGGCCCACACGTCTAGAATTTGTTTTATAAATTTATGATTTTTTTCATTGTTTTTGGTCTCATCCTTCAATTCAAATTTATAGTGTATTGTTTTAGTTTTTTGTCTTTATTCTTTTGATTTTTGTCATTTTGTTAATATTTTTATTCTTTTCAATTTAACTCTCAAATTTCAAGATTTGTTGTTGCCTTTTGATTTATTTTTATTGCAATTTTAACATTCATTATTTTTATTGTATTTGTTTTTTGAATTTTTATTTTGTGATTTTAACCCTCACGATTTTTTTATATATAGTGCTTTCGGTCTTAGTCATGGTTTAAAAAGTTAACAATAATTTTTTTTTCTTATATTCATATTTTTTTTTATTTTTTTTTTCTATGAAATAATCATATTTTTATTTAATTTTTACTTTATTAACAAATAAGATCATTGAGATATTTTTGGAATATTGTAAAGATATATTTTCATAACATTGGTAAGTGTTCATTTTTTGCATTGAATCATTGTTTTTTTTTCTACTGTGTTTATTGTTGATATTTTATTTTCTAATAATATTATTAAATTAATAGAATTTATTAAACTCACTCGAAATTATTACCTGAATATTATATTTTTTATTTTTTAAAAAATAATTATTTATTTTTAATAATTTAATATAAAAAAAATCAATCCACGGCGTGATACACCTGCCACCTAACGAGCTTTTATAAGAAATTCAATCAATAGATTTGCAAATCTTCTTGCCAAGTCACGCTATCAAGTGTATCCATTAAATTATTATATATAAAAAAAGTGTATCTATTAAATAAAGGAACTTGCTATTATGGTTTCTGTCCACATTCCTCGATGCTGATGGCACCTCAATTATACGAGTATGGCATCCCACGATTTTCTCATGTCTATTTCTCCATGCTCCGTCCCTCCATATACACGCACAGCACTATAAGTTCAATCCAATTCATAAGAGAAAGTAAATACTAAAAAGCATTAGGCAACAGAAAGATGATCAATTTGGCCGATGGAAAGCATGATCCTGAGCTACTTAAAGCTCAAGCTCATGTATGGAATCACATATTCAACTTCATAAACTCAATGTCTCTAAAATGTGCAATTGATCTAGGCATACCCGATATCATCAACAAACACAGCAAACCTGTGACCCTCCCTGAGCTCATTGCCGCCCTACCAGTCCACCCTAGCAAAGCTCGTTGTGTCCCTCGCCTCATGCGCTTGTTGATCCATTCTGGTTTCTTTGAGAAACAAAAGGTTAGCGAAGATGATCAAGAAGAGGGTTATGTTCTCACCAATGCATCCCAGCTTCTCCTCAAGGACAATCCCTTTAGTGTAACACCATTCTTGCAAGCCATGCTTGACCCAATTTTAACAAAGCCATGGCATTTTGTGAGCACTTGGTTAAAAAATGATGATCCTACTCCATTTGACACGGCTCATGGGAGGACATTTTGGGACTATGGTGGCCATGAACCAATGCTTAACCATTTCTTTAATGATGCCATGGCTAGTGATGCTCGTTTGGTTACGAGAGTGTTAGTTAATGAATGCAAGGAGGTGTTTGAAGGGTTGGGTTCATTGGTGGATGTTGGAGGTGGCACCGGAACCGTGGCCAAGTCCTTAGCCAAAGCATTCCCACATTTGGATTGCACTGTATTCGATCTCCCACATGTGGTAGCTGATTTACAAGGCAGTGAAAACTTGAAATATGTTGGCGGAGACATGTTTGAGGCTATTCCTCCTGCAGATGGAATTGTACTAAAGGTATGAACTTCTAGTTTTATCTGATTATAAAATTTGGTGTCAATATTTAAACCAAATTCCCTCACTACTCATTAACAGAGCATTTTTGCGCTGTTAATGAATCATTTTTCTATGCATAATCCCTTTTATCTTTGACACAAGCAAGATTTATCTCCAGATCTCTTGATCTTATATTAATTAACTTTACAAGCTAAACTAGTTAGACCATATAACAACGCTTATATTTAAATCTTATATAACATAGTACAATTTGTTTGAAGCACTTATCAAATGATCATTGCGACATAAATATAATATTTTGGTCAATATTACTAAAAAATTTAATTATTAGCCATAACAAATGCATTTTAAGAACCATGAAACTGAAGGTAAAATTATATACCTCTAATATTATTTTCCATAGACAATATCATTTATCATCAATCGTGTGTGTGTATATATATATAAGTCTGGTAGTATATTGTTTAAACTATATGTATAAGTCTTGTATTTTCTTTGTGATGGATGAGAACAGTGGATTCTACATGACTGGAATGATGAAGAATGTGTTAGGATACTTAAGAAATGCAAGGAAGCAATCAAGGACAGGGAAGGAGGGAAGGTTATGATCATAGACATGATGATGGAGAACCAGAAAGGAGAAGACGAATCAATTGAAACACAAATATTCTTCGATATGCTCATGATGATTTTGGTCACTGGTCAAGAAAGAAATGAGAAAGAATGGGCTAAACTATTCTCTGATGCTGGTTTTAGCAACTTCAAGATAACTCCCATACTAGGTTTAAGGTCTATCATTGAAGTATTCCCTTGATGAGGAAAGCAATAGTTGCCTTTTAAGCATCTACTTAGCTGCCCCTATGAGTTACTTAATTTCCCTTGTGTTACAATAAGCTAGCAAGCTGCGGGTTGTTCCAACCCTTGTGTTTCATTATGGGTTTCCTTTTCTAATGTTCAGTAATCATATCGAGGATCAAATAAGTTATTTCTCTTACATAAAAAAATAATTACTTATTACAAAGTTGAGTAATCTCATAGATTGTTACGTACTTTCAAAGTTATGTTTAGATAGTATTTCACAACCGAAAGAATATATATAAAAAAAAGATATAAATATGTGTTCGATTATATATATATATATAAATAACTCATCAGTGTATTATTGTGGATTATATATAGTGTAATCTCTATAGGAAAATGACCAATGATTCTTTCGATAACCAAAAAAATAAACTTACACTAGAGTTAGAATTGTATTTCCACATATTTATTGCATAATATAATTACTCTCATGCCATTGAAAAAAAACAATAGAACTAATAATGTCTGAGACATGTATCGTATAACCCTTGAGGTCAATTTTTTTTTTTGCCTGGAGCATTTTAGATTTTTTAATCTCAGTTTTCTTGGAATTATCTTGTGAGTTAAATGATGTTCTGGTCTTTCTATAATTAAAAAAAATACTCATACATGAAGAGCACACGCAAGTAAGTGGCAGGCGTCCGTCCTCTTTAGGTGGCGGGTGCAAACCTTTTCAATCTTGAAATCAGGCTAGCCAGGCTCGTCTTAAGGGCATAGAATTTGAACCCTTTTTTTGTTTCAATAGAAGGCTTCAGATTCTCTATGGATCTATAAAGTAGGCCAGAGCATGTTTGGATCTACTTGGAACTGTACAGGAAGGAGTTCATAGATGACTTTTACAATTACAAGAATAGATAGAACTAGAAATGTGAGTACAAAAATGGAAAGATTAAATGGTTGATATATTTCGAAAGTTACCAACAGTAATAGCTTTAATTTGTATAGTATATGCAAATGCAACGTCTATCTCTAGTAGTTAAGGATATGTATTTATTTTCTTGATCTCTTAAATTCATGTTTCAAAATAAGTTATCTACGTTACACTAGCATGCATATATAATTGTGGGAATGTGAGGTCGTGGGTTCGAGCATTAGATCCTGTATCTTACTATAAAAAAAATAAAAAAAAAATTGACCTAGGTGTGCGGGCGTTTCTTAGGCCACGCATCTAGGATTTTTTTTACAAACTCATGATTTTTTTTATTGGTAATTTGGGTTTTTTGCATTTTTTTTCCTTGATTTGTTTTTAATTTTATCTTTTTTAAAAAAAAAAATTTTAATATTGGATTAATTTTATATTTTTAAATTATATAATAAAAAACAATTTGACCTTTTTTTCTTGGGTCTAATGTTTTTTTTTTTAATTCTATCATTTAATATAGAGTTTTTAATTTCTTTGGGTTTTCTTTGACATTTTTTTTTTTATCTTTTTTTGTCTCAATTCTTTTCTTTAATATGAGATTTTTATTTAATTTTATCTTTTACTATCGTGTTAATGTTTTAATCTTGGATCTATCCAGTGAACAAGATCAAGTCGAAATATTTTTCATATGATTTAATTTAAAACTTGGTTTAGACAAGTAATTATATCAAAAAAATTTAAGTTTAATCTATTATACCAAATTCATGCTAACATCGAAAGGTTTTTGTTAATCTAAATATTAGGTTGGGCTCAGCTCAAAAAACAAATTCTTCAAAAAAATTCTTTTAAAAAATCTGTGATTTTCCGCAAATATTTTAGTGCATTTTGATCAATATTGGTTTGTATTTTTATACAGTAAATATACAAATCCGGTATTAAATACCTAGTTTTCGTCAAAACAAAAAGAAAATTAATGAATAAAATGAATAAAATAAAATAAAATAAAATATTTTGTTTTCATGCATACGGCCAAGTCTCTCAAAAAAATTGTATTTTCATACAACAAATAAAATTTCAAAAAAAATGTATTAACATGCATTTTAGCTTTAATAACCAGTTTATTAAAGTCACGAGAACTAGGCCAATATTTAAAAAATTTCAAAAAAAGTATTTTGTTTTCTTTTAATATCTGGGGCTACCACCTTATATGCAAGACGTATTTCGGATATTAAATTCTTTTGTTGATGTTAGAACGGTTACGTTTTACCCGATAAGATAAGTATCTCCTTACTGAGGAGAACTTTTCTTAAACCGTAGACGAACCAACAACTAGAAAACACGACAAGACCTTATATTTTATCAGACAATAAAACAATGCAGCTTACCTTAAGTAGGGTGTATTTGGGGTGCTAATACCTTCCCTTTACGCAACCAGTCCCCGTACCCGACCTCTGAGACCAGTTAGGGTTCCTAATTACCAAAATAATAGGTGGCAACTCCCATTCCAATTTTCCACTAATAAAAGACAAGAATTCCTTATCTCTTCACATTTACTTGATAGATACCGATATAAGAGGTGGATGTCTTCGCCACGACACCGCACACGTGCGACATGTCATATAACATCCCAAAATTAATTTAATGCCTAATTTTACTTAATAAAATTTTAGCTTATTGAAAAAAAGTTGAGTGATAAAAAACCAAAATAAACATAAAAATTAAAATGAAATATAATCATTTTCCACGGAAGCACAAATGGATTTTCTTTTCCTTTCTTTTATTAGAATTTTATTTTATTTTTATAAATTTTCTTAGTTTTCTATTTTTTTTTAGTTTTTTTATATCTTATGAGGATAAAAATTAGATGATGAAACTTGAATTTTTAGTAATCTTTGTAATTAAATAGAAATTTACGATGTTACCATGGCTTGATTTTACGATGTATAAGGCTTCGTCAACAAATTAAGCTGTTGGAAAGCAAATTACATTCTTGCTGTTATTTTATTTTTATAGATATTTCGCTACACTACCATGATGTTAAAATATTTATTTCAAAGATTTTGAAATGTTAAAATAATTCATTTAACTCAAATATTAAATATAATTACTATAAAATGCAAAGAAGAAGAAGAAGAATTAAGTATCATTAACTAGTAAACAAAATAACAAAATAATTCTGAAGCTAAAAAATGGGACCTTATAATAAAAATATTAACGATAAAAATAATATCTCAATGTACTTTTTAGTATTAAAAAAAATTAATTATTCAAAGAAAAAATTATTATTATTATTATTTAATCAAATGAAAAATTTTAAAGGGACCCATGTAGCATGGATGATGTATCTTGATATTCATCTATTCATAAGCTAACTTATTTAAAGTTTGATTATAAAAACTAAAATACTGATAAATTCTCTAATCTATGTAAAAATAGCATGGTCATGATAACACCTTTCATGTGGCTATGATATTTATATTTTTGTTTTGTTTTTATGTTTTAAAAATATTTATTTTTAAATAATTTTTATTTTATTTTTTTTTTACTTCAAATTAAATTTTTTGATGTTTTTAGATCGTTTTGATGTGCTGATATCAAAAATAATTTTTTAAAAATAAAAAAAATATTGTTGATAAATTTCCAAGAAAAAAAAAGTTTTAAAAGTAATTATTACTGTATTTTTAAAAACTTTTCATTTATATTTTTTTAATTTATTTTTATATTTTTAGTTTGATAATTATATGTTGTGGTCACGTATCAGTACAAAACACATCGTTTGCCTCTCTCTTTTTCTTTAAAAAAGTGCATGTCATCACCTTAATTAAACAAATAAAAAAGGCTTGGGTGCTTCGATCGGCCAGGTTGGCATAAGTGCTTAGCTTTATTTTGGCGGTCGGTCAGGTTGGCATGAGTGCTTAGCCTTATTTAATATATTTTATACTTATTTTAAATCATCCAATTTGTTTTGGTATATCTTTTTATTACTATTGGTTTTTATTAAATAAATGACATAGAAAAAAATGTTTTATTTTTTTTGTTAAGATTAAAGATATTAATAAAAAAAAAGGAAGACTTATACTTGCAAATTTGTTTATTTCAATGTCATTTAAATTATTATTTTTTTTACAAAAGAAATTGAGTGTCATATAATTAAGTAAAAAAATTAAAGTGCTCCTTATAGTACAAGAACAGATATCTTAATTTGCATCTGCTTCATGATTTCTTGACATAGTTTTTAGTTAACATTAAGATGTCTTTTTAACCTTTGTTGGCAAATATCAATCTATTTTATTAAATATATATATGCATCAAATTCCAAGTTTTAAGTTCATAATTAAAATTTATTAGAAAACACTTTATCAACACTAACATATTTTTTATGTTAAATAAAAATTTTAGTCATACTAAGCGGAAAAATTATCTAATATAAAGACTAATTTATTTAATATGATTTTGCAACAAGGCAATATGTTGAGTACATGACACTCTAGAGACATTATTTCATATGATTTTGCAACAAGACAATATTAATTGCAGACCTCCGGTGTTTCATAGATTATGATACATGGGTGATCAAGCGCTAGCTTATCAAGGATAAACTTCAATGAGAGATCTTAAACCCAGAACTGGGTTGATCTTATAGTTACTGAAGCCAGCATCAGTGAAGAGTTTAGCCCATTCTTTCTCGTTTCTTTCTTTTCCTGTGACCAAGATCATCATCAGCATATCAAAGAAGAGCTGTGTCTCAGTTGAACCTTCTACCTCTTTATTGTTCTCCACCACCATATCTATGA
>Ga0307516_10002753_pt1 | contig 23168 bp, 34 predicted proteins | sample 19_EM_MG_FD_203310 | JGI IMG/M metagenome (GOLD analysis project Ga0307516, IMG submission 203310) | Populus trichocarpa ectomycorrhiza microbial communities from riparian zone in the Pacific Northwest, United States - 19_EM | ecosystem: Host-associated > Plants > Roots > Unclassified | place... | reverse complement strand
GCCCCCCCCCCCCGCCCCCCCCCGCCGCCCCCCCCCCCGCCGGGGGTGTATCATATCTCATTGCCTTACACTCTGATCGACGGTTATGATTCCGGGGAGTTTTTTGCTGCGATTGCTTTCTGTTTTGGCCGCGTTACGATGGGGTTACATATTTGCCATGAGGAGGGAATTAGATTCGAGAGTGCACCAGAATACAACGGCGTACATATAATCGTAATGGAGACGACGACACGCCGCTTCCGGTATCACTCGCTTGGGCCCGGAGTGATAGTAACCCACCCCACGAGTTGCGCTTCTGGCTCCGGCCCATCCACTTACAGTGGTAGACAGCCAAGCAGCTTGCGAGCAGCGGCTTGGGCACAGGGAGACGGAGGAGATATAACCGGGTAAGGGCGAACCACAGCTGTGGTTCAAGGCGACCCCACATGGAGGAGGAGGATCAACCGGACCAGTCCTCGGGCAGGGCGGAAGCAAGTAGAGCCCATCCGTTCAACATGTCCGTCCTTCCTCTTCCTCCTCCTTCTTCCCCGCTTCCTCTCCCTCCCTCACGCTCCCTCCTCCCTCACTATACTAAAAACGACAGCACGGGAAAGATGAAAACGACCTGTCTGGTATGTCATCGCTCGGTCGCGCGCTGTGAGAGGGCGATGCTGGCGCTGCTGCCGTGCGCGTGTTCTGGCGCTGGGTTGCACGTAGAGTGCTGGTCGCGGACCCCGCTGAGCTCACGCGCGTTCTGGCCGTGCCCCGTCTGCGGCCGACATATCACCGCCATCGCTGCCGTGGGCGGGCGTGACGGTAAGAAAGGGAAGGGAGGAGCGGAGTGATGCATTGTGATGGGGGATGATGGGGGGGTTTGCAGAGTGCGAAATCAAACTTTTTTTTTATTGTGTTTTTTTTGTGCTTCGCCGGTGAGGGAGAGGTATTTGCCGTTTGCCATGAGACCCTAGACAGAGCATAGTTAATCGAGATGGCTTGAAGCATCTAGCATTTGGTGGGGACAAGGTGGACTGGACTGCCGACATTTGAAACTACGTCGGAACGTGTTTGGATGTCACGGAGAAACACCACGGAGCCGGAGCCTGTATTCCCTGAGAGCTAGATTCGATGTTTTCGCGGTCTGGGACTTACTCTTGGGCGCAGTCCGGGGGGGCATTACTATTACGTATTGATTCGGTAGATGTCTTCCAACCATTTGAATCGATGGCTACAGCACCCAAGATACCCGAGAAAGAAAAGGCCCCCTCATGGCTGTATACCGGTTCAACCTCAGTAGATATACAGATGCAAAAGCAGAACTCCAGTTTCGCAAAAGAGATTTTTTATTCCCAAACCATCACCTCGTTTACGACCTAGGCTTCTCCTTCTTCTCGGACCAAAGACTATATACCAGCATGTCAGTAACAAGCGCAGGAGTCGAGACAGTATTAGCTCAAACTTACGCGTGAAGACCGACACCGGAGACCTTGACGACCTTGAAACGAACACCGGGAATATCTCCCTTGGCCTTGCCCTTACGACCGAAACCGGCGAGGAGGACCTCGTCGTTCTCGTCGACGAAGTTCAGACAACCGTCATTGGGAACTGATCGAGACGAGCAGGTTAGTCCTTGTCCTGTCGCCAATCACCAACCCCCCTCCCCTCCTCATACACCTCCCTCAAGCCAACCAGCCGTCCGCGCTCGCTCCCGCCGCCCAATCCTCCCAACGGAATCCAAGATTCGGATTGGAGAAGCATACCGAAAGCAGTGACCTTCTTTCCGTTCTTGATGAGTTGAACCCTAACGCACTTGCGGATAGCGGAGTTGGGCTGCTTGGCCTCGACACCGACTTTCTCGAGGACGATTCCCTTAGCGTGCGAGGATCCTCCAAAGGGTGAAGACTTGAAGGCGGTTCCCAAGAGTCTCTTCTTGAAGGAAAGATCGGCCCAGCGGCTGTGCACAGCTGGTTAGTTTACTGTCTCGATTGGCCACTGGCGGGGGTGCGCGGCCGCGATGGGAGGTTCGTACTTATCACGGCGGTGATTGCGGAGCTTGCGGGCGGCGTTGAGTCCTCTCGGCTTTCCTCTGCGCGATCGTCAGTACTTCGTCTCCCTTCGTTTTTGGAATTCGGAAAACACGGGGGTCGCGGGCGAACGTACTTTCCCATCTTGGCTGATTTCGTTGGTTGGTGAGGGTTCGGGGAGTGTCGTCGCCGGGCGGGAGGTTGATGGCTGCTTCTGGATGCGACGGTTTGGCGTGGGGCGAACTCTTGTCTGTGCTGCGAGGGTTTGACTTGAGTGAGCCCTCGTGTGTGGGGCAGTCACACTGGTGCACTCTGATTTTCGACGACCCTCGATCTTATCTGATGCGACGATACGATCGGGTATCACTCGCTCACGTGCAAGCCCGATTTCAAAGAACACAACCACCACATATATATGTATGTAGCTGATAACCACCGTGCCCTGCACCCAATGAATTCCGGAATCGGTATCTTCTCCTCCTTGAATTCACATGGATACCAACAGCTGTTGATCCCAACTCGCAGATTGCCATATCCACATGCGTTCGCCATATCGTGCATGCTCACTCTGGGGAACCTTGCGACGGCGACAACTCCAAGGTGCTGCTACCATCCGCCAGACTTTCGCATCTCGTGTTTTCAGACGATTGATGCGCGATGCACGATATCATACCGAGAGAGGAAGCGCCAGAGACTCTCATGTGCGCCGCGACGGGGAAGGCGCGCCCTTAGCTGAGTGGATGGCCATCCCACACCCAGCCTTCTCTGTTCGGGCCTACTGCGATGTGCAGGCCGAGCACGCATCCGCCACAACCAGAACGGCCGCTATGTGTGTTCGGCGCAGCGGCTCGAGATGCCAGCCACGAACACTAGCCGAGCAGCAGTCTCGAAAATACATATCTGCATATATCCGCAACGTTCAGTAGCATCCGAAGAAGTGCAAGCGCCGGACCTTCTCCGAGATTCCAGGCATTCTACATATCTATCTAACTATATACCTACATACTGGGAGCGGCGACGATCCACCCGGCCCCCCACTCGACGTTCATATTGCTGGAGGCGGCCGGATGCGGGTGTGTTGCGCCCGTGCAACGACCGTGAGCGGACGAAAGAAGCCGTTGCACAGCTTCCGCTGTCGATAACCTCGTACTCTACAGCCTGATGTTTCAAACGATCAGCGAGGGGCCATGTGCCACAGGAGTCCAAATTTTCACATACGGAGCCGACATCCCCGAAGCCCGGCAGAGACTTCCACTCTGTAATCAAGCGGAGGGATCGGCGCAGGATGTGGTGAGCTCGTCTGCGTTCACGGGTGCTGTGTCGACGCAGCCGGCGCCCTTCGGCATCCGCCAACTGCCGTGCGGCGAACACGGTGACGCTGCGCGCGTCGAGCACCGAGATGTCTCTGGGCTGGCAGGCACTTGCTGCGCACTTGCTCGAGCACGGAGCTGGATGGCGGTGCTCCTGTAGGAGCATGGAGTCGATTCCAAGGCTTGGGGATTAGAATCTGTTCGAGAGCCAAACGGCCACCAGCGGCCACCGTCGCGTGCTTCGGTTCACGAGGACTTGCCCACTTCGGCGGACGGCGCTGCCGCAGCCATCCGAATCCTTGCTGCCCACTAACTGCATATATACCGCCCGGTGCCCTAGAGCTCCGCGCGTTAGACAAGCCAGTGTTTTCCACCATGTTTGGCGAGGTGCTGGCCTACGATACTGGATGGTGAGGCACATGCGATGCGCTCGCACACGACCTATTACCAAGTTATCTCTCGTCGACATGTGGTCCCGCCCATGCCTCCGTACGTATCTGCTGCACGCTCTCGTCCATCCCACGCTTCTTACCGAGCTCGTCTCAATCCGTGCTGACTCCCACCCTCCCCAATTCTTATCCTCTCCCTGCATCCTTACAACTCTTATCGACGCGGGTGCTCTGTTTAAGTAGCTGGCTGTCCGTCCGAGTCTCGGCGGGTTTCTGTCCGTCTCGCCACCTTTCTTCGGCTTCGCTTCCTTAGTTCGCGTTCGACGCCCTTCGCCTCGCCTCCCCACCTTGGTCTATTTGCGTCATCCATAACTTCACCGCGGCTCGTCCCCCCCGTCTTCTCCCTTCTACAACTCCAAAAAAAACAACAACAGCAAAACCAGCAAAACCAGCAAAACCAGCAAAACCAGCAAAACCAGCAAAACCAGCAGCAGCAATAGCCACAGAACGAAGTATCTGCTTACAGGCAGACAATCCTCTCCGCACCCACCATTAATCAGCCTCTACGAACCCTTAATGAAGTACGGCGAAGCTCTCCCATTGCGCTCAGTTCAGGAATGGCTTCCATGTGAGTGTCCATTTCAGCCCCGAATGCCATCCCCCGTACGGTTTCATTTCTGACCGGGACGGCCCCACACAGATAACCTTGACTACAACGAAATCAAGCAGTTAATCAAGCACTACACGACGACAAAGAGCCCGGCCACCAATAGCGATCCCACAGAATGGGAGGATGAGCTATTTGAAGTCCTTTTGGATCAATTGGGAAGGGTATTTATGCATTCCCAGTGGTGAAGGCAGTTTGTGGGGGTGGTGGGGGGTGGTGGGGTGGTGGTACAAGGAGATGGCGCTCCGTTTGCCGGGAATTGGATTTGACGTGGGAGTCCAGATCGATCTCTTCGTGAAAAGCAAAGCCGGCGAAATCGATCGACGCATTGGTGAGCGGTTTCTGTCTCCTCAACCAATCGGTGGCGCACGTGTTGACGGACTGCAGCGAGTTGCGAGAGGCAATTAGTAGAACTCCAGCGTCGCGCGCCCTCCGCGAAAAGTTCTGCGAAAATTGCTGCTCGATATTCGAAGATCGAGCAGGAGATCGAACGGTATGCCGCTATTTGTCGTCCTGTGGTGATCATGTGCTGACAACGACTGTGAAAAAAAACAAAATAGAGTCGGCCACAACGTCCAATCGCTCGCCCGTTTCGTTAACGTCCAACGCACTGGCTTCCACAAGCTCTTGAAGAAATACCGGAAATGGGCTGGCTCCAGCCACCTTCCCGATCGGTTTCTCGTCCTATTGGAATCGCCAACCGCCTTCCACCGACACGATTTCGACCGATGCGTCCTCGTAGTTTCGGAACTTTTGGCTATGGTCAGGGACAAGATCAACAAACTTTCTGACGAGAGCTATGAGACCGTACCACCTCAGCACGGGAAGCCTTCGATCGGTAAAGCTGTTTCGTCCAAAGGAATTGTCCTGCCGCTTCATGTTCCCGCGCCCAATCCGAAGACCCGATTGGAGTGGGATACTGCATTCGGGACGTCGCGTATCGCCAACAGCGGCGGCAGGGCAGTCTTTTGGGTTCACAAGGACCAGTAACTTGTCCCCAATTTCCGAGATGTTGCGGCGAAATGCTGATTTCCGAAGCGTGATCGAGCTGCAGGTATTCCTGCTGAAACACCTCACGCTCCAGACGTGGACACCGGCGTGCAGCATTCCTGCTACACCTCTCTCTTCTAGGAGGAACTCGGACGCAGGCCTTCCAGGACACGTAGATCATGTCGGGCACGTGGTTCTCGACGATCTCGGTAGTTTTTCGGATGTTCAGAATACCGCTACCATCGACCAGGTTTCCAGGGCCGTCATGAGAACTGCCGGGCAAGTGCGATGGTGCTCGCGTGATTTGGATGCGTCCGTGGTTGTGTCTGATTACTCGAGTGCCATCTTGAACACTGAGAACTTGCCCAGTAGCGAGGTGCTGGATGTGACGACCAGAAGAAAAAACGTCGAGGCCCTTCTCGACCCCAAGACTGAATCTACCGGTCTCAAAGAGGGTCAGTGTATGCAGACAAAGCAAAGTATCGACAGGATTCGTGGGTGGTTCAGTAAGCATCCCGGTGTGACGCCGCTTGCGAAGATTCTGTCCCGCAAAATCCGATTCATCGGTTCGGTGTCTGGTGGAGAGGCGTGGGCTTCCCTTGACCGGGACATCGTGATGTGTTCGAACGCTGGTGAGCCCGGCTGGGTAGCGTCAGACGAGGCGGGCGAAGGCAAGATTATGGAATTCCCACACTCGGTTGTTGAGATCCTGTGGGACGGCAAACAAACACCCTCGTTTGTCACCGAGCTCATGCAAAGTCATTTTGTATGTAAATTGCTCGAACCAGATCCTGAATGCGAGTTTGCTCATGATCGTGTCTGTCAGGTTGAGAGTGTTCCAGGGTTTTCTTTGGACGTCCATGCAATCGCTACTCTATACAAGCCAAAGCACATGTTGTCGCCATTCTGGGTGAGTTCCTGTGATTCCGTCATCCGTCTTCTATACTGTTGTTAACTGAATGGGTCCTGTAGCTATCGGCACTGAACAAGGATATCCGCAAGACACCAACCGTCAACAGGCCGGCGCACAGTCGCAGAAATTCCTCGCGCGTCGTGTTTTCGAACCCTTCATCCCAAAATTCATCCGTTGTCACCGGTGATTCCGGGCTTCAATACCAAATGTCGACACCGGCAACGTCGGATGGTGGTGCGCTTTCGCGGGAGTCGCGGAGGAAAAAGAGAAGGGCCAGCAGACCGCATGGTGGGCCCGCAGCCGTAAGCCGGTACTGGAGTGAGTTCGATGATGAGGAACGCGAGGCGCCTTACACCATCCTTGTTCGGCCTTCGTCTTCCAGTTCGATGGAGGGTGAAGACGACACACTTTCCGCGTACATCGCATCCCCGGTTCTGAAAGCTGTCTCTCGGCTCAAGAACTTGGGCCGGAAGAGTCATATACCGCGTGAACACTCACCACTGCTCAGGGAGTCCGTTGGGCCAGACTCTGAGACGGACAGTGAGACCGAGGTGGGCGGCCTCAATGGTTTCCAAGGTTATTCCACCTTCAAAACCCCCCACCCCAGCACCGGAAACCGGGCGGCTTACAGAGCCGGTCACCTGGGATTACTGGCCTTCTCCACTCTGATGCTCCTAGTAACAGGTGCCCTCGCGATTGGCGAGTCGCTCTCGGGCCACAAACGCCGGCGCAAGAACATCAGCAAGCACATAGTAGTCGACTTGAGTGTATTCGCGGGAGCGCTGGTGTGCGTGATATCTGGGATGATCGGCCTTACTATCTTCGTGGCCGGCGGGTCCAGGGTTAGCTTGCAGCATAGGATCGCCGTGTGGACGACTTTCGTCCTGGTGTGCACAGGTTGCGGTGCCATCCTGACTGTGGCGAGTAGAGATATAGTTGGAGAGGCTTGAGGATGAGGCGGAGTTTCGATGTGGGTGTTATCCACAGTGTGAGCGTGCGTGTTTGCTTGATACTGGAGTTTTGGGAGTGATTGCCAGCGATATCTTTTGCTTTGGTCATTGCGAGGCTGTGGGTGGTGATGGCGAGAGTACTTCTTTCGTAGTTATGAGATGGGTCCGGACCGGCGAAAGGAGTAGTGCGATAAGGAGGAGAACGAGAAGGAGGGACGGGGTATATAGCGGGGCTCATACGTACCAAAAGGCAGTAAGTTTGCGTGTCATAAGACGTCGGATTTCCGCTATACGAGTTTGTGCGGGAACGGAGTGGAGAGGGAGGGAGACAACATCAATTTACTTTGCATACAGCCTTAGGATCGTCCGTTTTATAAGCGTGGGCGGGTGAGCAATTGTGATTGGTCTTGTATCGTCGGCGAATACCCAGACGCCCGGTACCATATCGCGATAGTTTCTCGTGACCAGTCCAACTAAGGTGTCTCGCTAGAGCGCAACGGGGAGCGCTGGACTCCTCTTTGCAGGTATGCCTGACATTTGCACCAACCACCTACGGGTATCATGGGCTGCACAAGCAGGTTTGCTTTTGTTTCGTTCAAACTTTGGCGATATTTTCTTCTTCATAAGAAGGTATGTCTGTAGAGCAGTCTGGGCAGGTGTCTAGGCCAGGCAGGTAGATATATGTATATGTATCTACGCACTAGTGCCGGGGCTGTATGGTCTCGTCTGCACGGGTGAAACACCCGCACATGGGATGATGTAACCTGCCCGGAAGATGATGGGTCCAGAGATCCTGTGATTTGTATCGCGACTAGGTGCTCCGCGACTCGCGAGTCAAATACTGGCGACAGAGATGGACATGGGCTTCGATAGACATGCATTGGCACCTCGGGAAATTCCTCACGATACATAGCCAGGCTGAAGTTTGGCACAATGTTGCAAAAGCCACCAGATGCTTAAGCACCTGGGTAGGTAAGTGCCTAATCGCCTACGCGACCCGTAGGAGCATACGTTACCCTCAGAAGGCACTCAGCGAGAGCACGGACCTGTACCCACCCATCTCGCTCCTTCCCCGTTGCCGTGACGTCGCTTCCGCCGTCCGGAGCAACCATTTCCATTTGCCACTTGTCTTCCGGCTTTCTCTGCCTCCCTTTGTGTTAAAGCAGGATTGTTTCTGATCTCAACCCCCCGTCCCATTTTTGAGAAATATCCTCAACGCACTACAAACCACATTCCAAAAGCCAAAAGCCCAAAAGATACGGACCATCGCGCCCCATCTCTTACTTTCCAAACAAAAAAAAAAAAAAGAGACCGGAGAGAATACGAGATGTCGTCGATTTCGTCGGACATCGCAACGAAGCGCAAACGCAATTCTCGCTCCTCCGGCGATGCCACCACGGACGCCCTCATGAGCAACGCGCACCCCACGTCCGGCGAAGAGGCGGATGGCGAGCTCTCGTACGATTCTTCCGCAGCCACCATTCCTGAGCCCAACGTCACGGCCGGTGTCGTGCACCCCGCGAAGCGTGCGAAGCGCCAGTTGAGGCAGCATCAGCAACACGACGAGGACGGGAGCTCCGACGTTGAGCGGGACGGGAGGGAAAGGCTGACGTCGAAGTCCGAGGCGAGCCTGAGGAATCAGCCGGCTGGGACCGGTGCGATCCTGCCGCCGGAGGAGTTGGCTGCGCTGTGTCCCTCGGGCTACTCGATGAATCCCCCGCCCACGGGCCGGCCGGTTAGGGTCTACGCGGATGGTGTGTTTGACCTATTCCACCTCGGGTGAGTTTCACGGTTTCGCCACCGTCCCCAATTCGATAAGCGAGAGAGGAAAGAAACCGACAATGCTGACCGCGGCCGAACGAGGTCTACAGCCACATGCGGCAACTCGAACAGGCCAAGAAAGCTTTCCCGAGTACTTATCTGCTCGTGGGCATCCCCAACGATACCGAGACGCACCAGCGGAAAGGTCTTACGGTGCTCACCGATAAAGAGCGTGCTGAGTCCCTGCGGCACTGCAAGTGGGTGGACGAGGTCATTGAGAATGCTCCCTGGATCGTCACGCCGGAGTTCCTAAACGAACACTCGATTGACTATGTTGCCCACGACGATGAGCCTTATGTATCTGCCGAGTGCGATGACATCTACAAACCCTGCAAGGAGGCTGGCAAGTTCATGGTTACCCAGAGGACGGAGGGAATTTCCACCACCTACATCATCACAAAGTACGTACCACCATCACCCTCGGACAGGTGCCAGATGCTGACAGCCCAGGATTGTCCGTGACTACGAGAAATACATCACTCGCCAGCTCAAGCGTGGCGCGAGCAGACAGGAGCTGAATCTCAGCTGGCTCAAAAAGAACGAGATGGACATCAAGCGTCACGTTTCCGAGCTCCGAGAGACGATCAAGAACAATTGGTCGACGACTGGCCGAGAGCTCCGCGACGAATTCAAGAATTACTGGGCACCTTCCCCGCGACCATCAAGCCCTTATCAGTTTGGTACCACAGCTTCCAGGGAGACGCTCGCGTCTCCAGAGAACGGAAGATTGGCCCCGCAGTGGGGCCATCTGGAGCCACCATCCAGACCACAGAGCCCACACACCGAGTTTGCCAACGGCTACTCGCTTGGTCTGATTGGTGGGGTTCGATCTTGGGTAAGCTAATAATCCTACCCTAACACTATCCCCGCTCTCCTTGCGCAGCCGCCTGGGGTTCTCCAGTACTCTATCGAGATACCCAAGCACCAAGCAATATCTAACCTGAGATGTACTTTCTCCAGATGCGGAACCGCGCTAGTAGATCTGGCTCGCTGGCGGCGTCGGAGGACAACTCATCAGAGGAGGACGAGCTACAGGCCCCACCTTCGCCCGGCCGCAAGAGCCCGCCTGCCATCAGCACCACCAGCCCTACCGCTGAATCGATCACGCCGCAATCGAAGAAAAGCGACACCGAAATCTCCTTCGATTAAGGGGTGCGTGAGTGGGGCACGTATTCTTGGATAGACGCATACACTACCGACACCCCCATGATGTTTTCTTTTCCCTGTTGTTTCCTCTCGGGTTCCCTTTCGCTCTCTGAGACGACTGGCTGGCTGGCTACATGCGTCCATTTGTTGGCGTCTTGCTTGTCTTGTGTCTTCCATGTTTGTTGGATTTTCTTTTTCTGTAATGCCTCTTTTCTTTCTACCTATCTCTCTTTCAGCTGTTGGGTAATGGCAAATCAACTACTCGCCAGCCAAATAAGCGACGGGAAGGAGAAAGCGGCTGCCTGCCGGCCGGCGGGCTGGATGTCGGTATGAGACAGGCAGGCATTATAGGATAATTAGAATCTATTTCTTGCCTCCGAATAACCTTGGGGACGCATGTACATCAAACCTACGTAGAGTACACACGTACTTTGCTGTGGAACTAGGTACGAGCTGCAGGTAGCTCACCTCTGAGTTTGGGTGGGATTATAGATTTTTGTCACTTGAATTCAAAGGTTGTGAGACTTACTTCCCGGACCATGAAAGTGAGCTCTCAAATTAGTAGGTTTAGCGACCCCCAGAGCACCACTTTCGACCACTCTGGTCGAGGAGTTGCAGCTAAGTTCATGTTTAACGTTCTGCATTTGGTTTTGCATCTGGTTTTGCATTTGGTTTTGGATTGGTTTTGGTAGCAGTATGCGCTTCTTTAGGAAGAGGAAGCAGAAACTGCTGTAAATGTAAGGTAACCGCGATAAAAAAAAGAGAAATACATGGGAAGTAGGTAAGTGCGTCATCCACTTATGCTCGGTGAGGGGCCATGGTGGTAAAATAAGGGCCCGTGGTGAGTTTGCTCGTCTAACAATACCTCCACTAACTGCTGGCTTGTCCTGAGTACCGATCTCTGCGAATGGCTGGCCGGCACCCAGTTTGATAGGTATGCTGGAGTCCACGCATCGGATAGCCATTTTGTCCAGTGACAAAGTCTTATTCCTTTTCTGGATGCGAAGAAATGCTTGTTCAAGAAGAAATATTGTTCTTACCAGCAGCCATTCAGAATTTTTGTTTGGTATGAAGGTGAACGGTAGACTGTGTACAGTAGAGAAGTGAGGAGATAGTAGTCTCGAGAGTAGGAAATGGGTTTGAGGTCCGTCTGAGAGCAGTAACTGAGCGGAACGAGTGATATGCAACAAGAATGGCGGTACATGCCTTGAGTGATCTCATGTGATTAGACAATCCGGACGGACAACGGAATCATGGACCAGGGGGTCGCTCTCTGATTTTCTTCCCATGGCTTGCAGATAAACACTTAGTACGATCTATTATCCCATTGTGCGTGCATACGAGAGGATAGATTAGAAAAATGTATTATCTTAAGAGGAAACAGAGAGAACAGCGTATGAAATGGTAGAGTCATCGAGACTAGAGGCATTTATTTAACTCTCTAGAGACTTTCTATATATTACTACTTATTTGTCCTCACGGTTATGGTTCCTTTTAGCCGTGCCATAGCCATGGCTTTGGCGCGGCTCTACTTAAATACTCTCCTCTCATTATTGCCGAAATGACTAGGACAATGTAACACGAGGACCAAGCAGCACGACCTATCACACGGAATTAACGGTATGTCGGCGTCTGCTTTTTGTCCCGAGAGGGTGTGATACATTATAATGGGCGTTTGGCTGATGTGCCTGGGCCCTCACAGCTTCAAGGGAACGGATGGCGCAACCCGGCCCCGCCCTGGCTCCCCGAGCAGAACCGCGATGAACCGGCAAATCCAGGGCCCTAAGGTTCCCCCTCTCGACCCACTCTGCGTGCGTGAAGATAGGTATGTATTACCTCCTATGTCCACTTGCTGGCGAAGACATGAGGGCTGATGAGAATGATAGCACTGTCGGGAGAGCCGTCTGGAAGCCAACAGGCATCTATGGACGTCGCGGGGGCTACTCGCCGACCACTGTTGGCGCTCTCATGTGTGGGTTCGCCAAAGGCGAGCATGGCACGATTGCGAGGAGAATCCACGCTGGTGCTGGGGGCAGCCACGCTGTCGATTGTGGCGCCGGATTTGGCGCATTTGAGAGGCAAGGACGTCGTGCGAGGGCAACCGAAATCGACGAGAATGCAAGAGGGAGCTGTTCATGCTTCTAGCCCCAAGCTTAGGGGTGATGACGAAGAGGTAGTAATGAGTCATGCTTTTGCTAAGACCTATTCTATCAATACGGAAACGCTGACCATGATACAGGTAGTTGACCTACAAGACATATCCGCGCAGCGAAGGCACCTACCACGAGGGGATGGGAATGGTACGAGAAAGGTGAATGAACTCACCCTGGCTTGGGACACAGTTTGCCCACCTGAAGTTTTAGAGCTCAAAGATCTCAATCCTTCAGCCCAATGGACATGGAAAGTGCTTGTGGGTCATCCCGGCGTGCTTGGAGTACATCCCTATAGTACTGCGTTTGATTACTCTCTACAGCGCAAGATGCACCAGCTGCAGAATTTCTCTCATTACTCCATTCCACCTTATGCGCTTTTTGCCGTGACTGCAATTGAGCTATATCTTTGCTTTTCGGTGGTTTGTTGACGGCCTGTCTGTTTGTTTTCATCAGTAATTACATGCAACCTTTCTAAATCATGCAATACCTATGTGTACACTTTCCCAGTTCCCGTCCACCGTGCTTATAGCTCGTGTATAGAACGGTTTTTTTTTAATTAATCGTATGCGACCTGTGTAGGTCATGACGATGTAATGCACGTTGTAATGCACGTTGTTTTCCTCTCTTTTTTTCCGTTTATTCTTACTCACATACGACCAGTTGATCACGCCGCGTCTGGCTCAGAGAGCCAGGATCGAAGTTTACACTCCCTGAAGGGCCCGAGAAGCCATAAAACTCGGCGATGCAAATGAATCTAGGGGCTGAAACCCTATACCCTCATCAACAGCGAGAAATACTCTGTTTCAAGATCTCCGACACGCTGAGAATAGATGACCTAGAACCTCAGTCCTTTATAGTCCATGCCTTGACTAGCCCGGGTGGAGGTTGTTGCGGACAAATCCAAAGTCCAGGACTATTTATTTATTGACAGCCCACGCCTAGAATTTAGAAATAGATCCTCACGTTTGAGTGTTTTTGGCCTCACTGGTCAGGGTAGATTTGCGTAAACGAAAGAGCTGCACCACGGGGCACCAGGGACAATGTTCGGACTCCAGCCCTCACGAAGAGAATTGAAGCTGCTGGCCTAACACGCGAAGGGCGTTTCTCCTAAGCCATAGCTTCTATGGCTTCTCGGGCCGAGCACGTTGTTTTTCTTGTCTAATACCTCAACGAAATACAGGAGGCTCACAATCGAAGAGATCAACGACGAGATTCCGAAGCTGCCTGCCATTATGCAGTGCTGTCTCAATGTCAATGGAGGCAGCAAGTTCCGCGCTTAATTCCCCCCATTCTTTATTCTGTCTTTGTATTTCTTTCCTTGACCACTCTCTGTCCTGTAGAACTAATGGTGGTTGTCTTGATATAAAACCATTTATATTCGACTACCCGCCACTGAGGTGCCAGCAAGGCTGGGTACTCCTGCTAGCGTCCCCTTTCAGCCTGTTCGGACCAATGAACCTGTCTAGTCTATGTACTGGATACTACTGTGGGAGGATTTAGGTTCTGTTGGTTCATTGTGAGGATTATTCATCGAATTCTGTGTACTTAGCGAGTTGCGGAGCGGGGTTAGTTCCGTATCCTGTAGTGTGCATCATCCTCGTTGGACACAATCAGCCAATCATTGGGCAACGCCAACATTCCACCTTCCTTTCTTTGTCGTTCTCTATCGGGCCTGGCATACATAGGTCCTTCACTACCTAGTTGGTCTCCACTATGAAAGGTCTATCTACATACCCGCATCCAGAGCACATCTGCAGTGACCCCACACTCTTCGTGTCCTGACAAGATCACCCACCATCCACACTCATCAGTTCGACATCACGCACTACGATACATACACCGCACCCTACGCTCCCCTTCTTCTACAATGTCCGCGTCCACGATTCGCCGCCTGCTCCTCACACGAAACCTCCACATCCCCTCGTGCAAACCAATACTGCCCGCACCACTTGACAAGCAGCCTCGCATCCCTATCACTGATTACTCCTCCATCCCACTACAGCAACTGCGGAGGGAACTGTATCACCGCTCGTTACCGACAAAGGGGGTCAAAGAATATGTGCGTAATGCTATCTCGACCTCGCGGGGCGCGGCTGATAGGCTCAAACAGATTATCTACCGCCTCGAACAACACGACAAGAAGCACGGTAGGAAGCCCAGTATCTGTACATCCCCGCGAATGATCAAGGGCAAGATCACCCTGAAAGCCAAAAAGCGGTACGCACTCAATTCCACGCATTCACCCCCATCACCCACGGGCTAGGAGTTGGCTGATTCCCCCACGCACAGCTTGGAAAATGCAGCAGCAGTGACCAGGAGGAATGCGTATCGCGAGGCCAAGGCCTCAGCGGAAGCCAAGCAGACCGCCCATTGCCACGCACATCTGTCCCCCCCGCCCATAACCCACACGCCCACCGCGCCGGCACCCAGCGCTTTTGCGTCGAGCGTATCTGCCTTCCGTCTCCAGCGGTTTTCGACTGCTCCCACCAACCGCGGCTACGCCACCACCACCACCGCCCCCACACCACTCATAATCCCTAAGCCTTGGCAATTCGCGCATTCGGAGCAAGCCAAGCCTGCGATCAGAGTTCCGTTTCTCCCCGACAACGAATTCTCGCGGTACCACAGAAAGGAGTTCGTCCCCGACGTTGCGCCGCCGCATCGACCGGCTGTCAGTGCGGTGGACGCCGATGTGAGTGATATCGCCGCTACATCGTCGCTCAGTCATACTGTGGAGGGCGTGCAGGGGAGTTTCGGGGATGGCGGAGTGCTGGATGAAGTCCTGGTTGGATTGGCGAGTGAGGGGGAAAGTGAATGCACGATCGCACCGAGGGAGGATGATGTGGGCCCGGAATTCACTGAGGAGAAGAAAATGCTGGTGAAGTTGTTTGCCGCCGGTGCGGTGTCGTGGTGGGTCTTTGGTGAAGGAGCCATGAGGCTGTTGGGAATTCTTTGAGCATTCAAGCTTCAACTGCTAGCTGGTTGTTTGTTTAGCTTGTTCGCGAACCAGTGCAAACAATTCACCGTGATTGTTTGTTATATTGAAATGTATATTTCCTGTTCTCAACTCGTCAGAGCGAGCGAGGAAGTGCAAAAAGAGAGCCAGAAAAGAGAATAGCCATCTCACAAAATTGACCAACGCCCCGTTAAACCCAGCAGCAGAGAAATGTATTCGCATCGCATTCTACGCCAGAGAAAACGGAACCACCAATCGGAGAAGCAAAAAACAATTCCAAACACAGCACTCGATCGAACAAAGGTACGTTCACACTCAGGAGGTTATCGCAAAGCCGCAAGAACCGGGAAAAAATAAAAAATCTCTGACCCATACAACCCGAATGCCGTTCGTTGCTTGTGGCATGTGCCAGCGCTGTGCGTATTTGTAGTAAGTTTACTTGGAGTTTCCGCCTCCACCGTCGCCGCCTCCAGCGGCCTCGGCTTTCCTTTTCTCCTCAGCTGGTAACACAGTCAGTTTCCCATCCCTTTGCTTTTTCCCAACAACCCCCCGCCCTGTCCTTTATCTCCCTCCTCATGATGGTTGTGGTGGATAAGGTATACCTTTCTGTTGTTTCTCTCGCATGATCTGGGCGACCTTGTCCTTGTCGCGGAGCATTTCCGAACCGGATTTCTATATTGCTCCCATCCGTCGTTAGTTGCTGTTCTTCTTCCTCCCTTCCTTTTCCTGCCAGTGGAGTGAGGGGAGAGTAGTACAGCTGTAGCTTTCTTCTGGCCTTGGGCTGCTTTCTGTGCCTTGGCGCGGTCGCGCTCACGCTGGTTGCCTCGGGTCATTTTGTCGCTAGTGGTGAGTAGTGGTGGTGGGGGGTGGTATTTGTGGTTGCGGCGTGTGTTGGTGGATGAAAGACGTGGTAAAAGAGGTGAGGATAAAGAAGGTGGAGGAAGAGTGATATTTGAGCGCTGGTCGGTTGTAGGGGTCGGGTGTGGCACGGCATTCTCTAGACCGGACAGAGTGGCTGAATGCAAGATCGACTGCCAAGACACCGCGCATGGGATGTCACTCGAACAGTCGGATTCAACGTGAAGTGGCCAGTGAGATGAGACCCCCGCGGGTCTGGTGCTTCTGTATTTGAGACTCGGGTCAGAGCGAACTGGCGTACGAAGCTTGCCAAGCTCTGAGACGGTCGTGTGTGATATTGTGGAAACAAACAACACAAAAAAGATGCCATCGTTGAGATTGAAGTCACTTCTTGCTCCCTTAAATTCTACACGACAACCACGACCACCGCCACCCCTTTCCCTCTCCCTCCGGATACGAAGATAAGAAGCCAACACTCCACCGGAAACCAATTGGTTTGGAACCGTCCACTCTCTTTTCCCCTTCGATATCCACTTTGGCAACGACGACGATATAATCATCATGGTTTCAAACACCCGCGTGTTCTATGTTCTCAATGGCCTCCGGCTTTTCAGCATCATCTCACTCCTTCTTGCCGCTTCGGCATGCATCACCAACGTCGTCTTCACCATCAAGTCCGGACGAGTACTCCCTCCGCTCCGTGCTGGCTTCCGTCGTCCAGCTGACCGCAAACCTGTTTAGTTTCATTTCCTCACTTTCCTCGTCCTCCTTTTGCCCATCCCTCCCCTTCTGTTCCTCTTCTGTTCCGAAGTCTCCCTGTTTCCGCACTACTTTGCACGCTCCTGGCCTCTGTTCGCGCGCAATGCGGGTTTGACATGGCTGGGTGCATTCGAAGTGGTTATCGGCCTTGTGTTCCTGGCGGGGCCTGCGGATTCGCCGGCGGCCGAGCAGGAGAAGGAAAGGAAGGGCCAGCGGAGAACGTCAACGGTGGAGACTCTGTTCCTGGCGGCGGGTGTGACCCTTCTGATCGCCGGCGTGGGTGGAATGATCAGCGTACGCTCCCACTGGGATCGATGACATAGCTGCTAATGCTGCCTGTGTTCAGGGAATAATCCACCGCATGCCTGCGGCGCGTGAGTTGAGGTCTATCCCCGGCTTCCGCGCCCAGCGGAAGGACGGCCGTGATGAGGAGAGCGCTGTTGCCACAACCGGGGATGAGAGTACGGCTTCGGCTCCGAGATATCCGACTGGCGGCGAGAACATCCAACTCGAGATGCCGTCCATGCCCGAGAGAGCGTATGGTAGCAGAAGACACAGCGCTGCCTCTAGTTTTTACGGTCCGAGAAGGTCTGCGTTCGGAGGACAGCAGGGAGCGCCGAAGGATGCTAAGATTCTGGCGGAGGGATACAGAGAGGATCTTGGGATTTGAACAGATAGTCTAGCCGTTCCATTTCACGATGCTGGCCTAACGTACTCATCAGCCCAATACAAGGTTCGTTTGATGAGATGTATCTCTCTCTCGAGGCAACGACCACAGTCTGATCGGTGCCAGATACTGAGAGTTCACGCGTTCTTATAGGCTTAACATGTGCATCTTCTACAGACGACAAACTTTTTGACTTCGGCGACCATGGAGTGGTGCGATAAAGCTTCGAAAGTGCCAATTTCTTTCTTGTTCCGTTAAGGCTTGAAGTCACGGGAGGGGCGAAGACGAGATGGAATAACTGTTTGCATTGAATTGATATATCATATGATGAAGGCGGTGATCATCATTGAGGTTGACGTGGGAGGAGTGGTGGTTAAGTGGGGAAGAAGTAGTCGAAAAAAAATTTGTTCTCGCCTTTTAAACTATGCCAATCTTGGCACTCAATAATTACTGATCCACCCCACCGCGCCAAACAATCACGTCTCATTCCGTCGCGTAGCGTCGCGTCGCGTCTCCCCAGCTCGACCAACGCTCCTTTCGCCATGTCCGCCGCCAACAAAAACCAGAACCCCAACGAAATAGTCCTGGAACTCACGCAAACCGAAGTCTGGGACGACTCGGCTCTGGTTCAAGCGTGGGACGAGGCTATGGTGGAATACAAGGTGAGCACCGCTCCTGCTGGGAGCGCGAGAACGGAGAAGGGGAAGTGGCTGATAGAGAGTTGGGTTGCAGAAATACCACAGTATCGCTGCGACCGGGGACGATCCGAAAGCTCTCGTCGAGACTATGGAGAAGGGTGCTGCTGTTCCTATCGCCCCGGATGTTGCAGCCGGGACTGCGAGTGGAGCAGCGAAGATGATAGGTCCGGTGATGCCGGAAACGGAGGTCCAGGACCTGGCGCAGACGGAGGCCGCTGTCGAGGAGCCGGAGATGGTGACCGAGAAGGCCGAAGCGACAGCGGTGAAGATAGAAGATGCCGAGGCCGGAGAAGAACAAGCAGCTCCGACCCCTCCTCCGGCCGCAACACCTTTTCCGTTCTCGTTGCAACACCCGTCCGGTCCGGCTGCAGGCTATGCTATCGGTGGAAGTGAGTTCGTCCTTTTGTGTTACGGGCAGGGTGGAAAGTGCTGACTGTGCTAGACGACGAAGTGATGCGTAATCTCATGATGTCGTGGTATTGGGCTGGGTACTATGCTGGACTCCACGAGGGCCGCCAGCAGGGCCAGCAACCGCAGCTGTAGTGGTGGAGTGGAGGAAGTTTGTGACCCGTTCGAGATGTCGGGGGCTGAGAAGAAGAAAAAAAAAACATGGAACTGGGAGACCGAACCAAACATCCATCACGGTGAGGCTATCAGTGTTTTCGCGTTTTACCTGTGGCTGTGCAATTGATGTGATAATCGTAGGGCGAGGGAGCGAGCGCTTATACTGGTTAGAAATACAAACTGAAACGACGGCGGATAGAAATGTACTGGGAGATAAAACTGCCTGCTCGGGGTAAGCGGAGAACCCGAAACGACACAGCCTGCTTCCTCGTGGTCTGCATGCGCTTTGGTTACGGGTTGACGTTTGGCCGCCAGGGGATGATGGCGAGAACGACGAATGTGTGGGTATCTAGATAGATGTTCTCCTCTGGAACGCGGAATGGTAGGGGTCATGGGCGTGCATATTGTATGATCTACACAGCCGGGGGGGTGAAAAAACGTAGTTTTCCCGCTAAACGCATATTTCTATCGTATCACGACGTGATTTGACCGCTTTAATGCGCGTACAGCGGGAAAACTATACGGCTTTTTTTTAACCCCCCCTTCACTAGTACAACGAGATTTCACGCAGTAAAAGTGAGAACGTTTCGGCGCGGGAGATTGGCTGGGCATAGCTTGGCGTTTGTGTAAAGATGGAGGGCAGCACTCTCTTGAGAAGAGGCGAAGTCCCTTCAACCCCGCGATTGTAGAACAGAACGACACGACGAGACGAAGTCTAAAGATTGGAAAACGATAAGGCGAGTCTATTTAATGGCGCACTCTCTCTGTGCGGGTAGAGCTAGATTCACAGGAACAGACTAATGTGGAGAAAGATGTTCAAATTCCTCAGCAAGCAAGCAGTCAAGGCTACTCTAAGACCTTTTCGTCTCTCTACCGGCACTGCACGCCGGATCCACAGCACGCGGCTCCCGTACACCAGTCCTCCAAGCTGTGAGACGGTCGATCGACGATTCCCTTCCTCGCAGGTCGATCCACAGTGCTTTTTCACTCGCAAATATACCGAAGAAACTCGAGATCGCGGTGAATACGTCGGCACCCACGATGTCAGCAGCATAGGCCCGTCAGATTACGATGTTTTTATTTCGGATATCAAACATGAGACGCTGAACACAAGGATTGCGGAGGAAGTGGGCATACCTTCCTTACCTTGCGAAGGCGACGGAAGATGCAAAAAAGGTGATTCGCACGAGTGAAGCTTATATCCGTGGTATTGGATATCGGGCGATAGCTTCCATTGTTGTTGGTCATAAGGACAACTTTTTTTTGTTGGGTGTTTTTCATACTGGACAGCGGCTCCCCAAGTACATACGTTTCCCAACAGGTGAGTGCTCATGCATGTCGGGGGGGGGCTCAACGGCTAACTGGACCAGGCGGGTGAAGTTCTTGGTATCAAAGAGGGAGAACCAGCTTCCGTTACGATTGCTGGACATCCTCACATACTTCATATTTCGCCGTCGACCTCCCACTTTTCGGATATCAACATTCTCGGTGGGGACTTCCGTAAACTAAACAGAGTTTACTTATGGTACGACTATGAGAATAGCAGGGTTAAGATTTGCTTTGGTGGGAAGTGGAGGGTTGTCGAGGATGAGTCCAAGAAATAGAAGGATTTAGCAACAGGTTGGGGATGAGGTAACGTCGCGTGCGTTGGTGAGTACTTCAGAGTCCGACAAAAATCTTAAATGTAAGTACTCATACCATGTCAGCACTATTCCTCGTGTGGTTAGTGGTAGAATTCTTCCTCCTCTTTAACGCTATGGATATCTTTACTTAAGATGTACCCAGCGTTTGGACTTGGGGAGCGATTGTTGTTGTTTACTTTCGTCAGTTACCACAGATCATCATCATCACCATGATCATTACTCGCATGCGACCTTGTGAGAGATCATGAATACGACGCTAAATAATTACCCATATATCTCAGTCACTGAAGAAGCCTCTTGAACCCCCCTCCTCTTATACCTTCAGGTTCTCCGTAGCTACGCTCCGGTCCCTCCCTTCTAACTGGCTGAGGGGCTGCTTGCACTCGCTTCTATGTACACCGTACGGAGAAATATATCTGTGTACATACTCTGCATGTTCCATGTTCCAGTCAGCGGCTCCTCGGTAAGCGCACCACACAGCTCTCTGCTGGCTCGAACGCCAACCCGGAGATCTGACACAACACCAGAAACACAACCTGATACAAGCGGCGCATACGACTTTTCTCGCCAGACCCAGAATAAGCCCATCGCCACCTACTGTTTCTAACGAGTAGCCCCGCGGTAGAGACGTCTCAGCGGTCATGTTCTGGAACCGAGCGTGTTGCGTGTTCTTGGGGAGATGGAATATAAACACCTGCTCCCTTCTTTCTCTCCTATCCTCATTCACAGCTGTTCCACTCAACTTCTTTTCACATCGAGTCAGCGACTTCGATTTTCTTTCGTCTTCTTCTTGTTCTCCTATACTTTGACATAATCACATCGTTGAGCGGTGCCCGTTTAATTCACATCTACGAGAAAAATGAAGGTCGCAACCGTATCGTTCCTCCTCTCCGCTGCCGCCGGAGTGTGGGCGGACCACCCGGTGGTTAAGTCCATCGTTACCACACCTGCGATGGTCCATCCCGTCTTAACCGTTACCGCGCCCGCACACGTTATGACAACCGTCACGGCAGTGGAGGGAGTCGTGGAAGACATCGCCTCGACGGCAATGGTCCACAGCACGACCGCTGTAACAGGCGCTGCGGCAGCCACACACACGGTACTTTCGCCCTTCGTCCCCCCTCCCCAGGTCATGTGCACTGACGTCCATCTCAGGTCGTAGTCGGCGGTACCGCAGGCCTAGTCTACGATCCCACCGAAGTCACCGCGGCCATCGGCGATGTAGTGAAGTTCGTCATGCTCATGAAGAACCACACGGTGACGCAGAGCACATTCGACACGCCGTGCATACGAAAGGAGGGCGGCGTCGACAGTGGGTTCATCCCGAATGCGGAGAGCAATGCCGCAACCGCGCCAACATTCGAGTATACCGTTGACACGACGGACGCGACATGTAAGCCCCCCCCTCTCCTCTGCGAAAGGTGGTATACCGAGTGTGGGGTTGCTGACGGGGAGGCACAGGGTGGTACTGCCGCCAGCGTACTGGCTCCCACTGCGGGAAGGGCATGGTCTTCGCCATCAACCCGACGGCGGAGAAGAGCTTCCAGTCGTTCAAGGACAAAGCGCTCGCGCAGAACGGCACCGACGCGGCGGTGACCACGGCGCCACCAGCAGCGTCGGCGCCGGTGACGCTGACGGTCGACAATGGCAATGCGCCGCCGGCGACCACCACCTCGGCCGTGCTCGTCTCCCAGCCCACCGCGACGATGATCGCACCCGGCTGGAACAACCAGCCGAACGCGGGCGCCTGCAGCTGCGCCTGCTTCTGCGGCGTCGGCTCGTACCCTGCCGGCGACGGCGTGGGTGCGTACGGCGGCTATGCCGGAAGCTTGCCCGCGCCGTGGGGCTAGAAACTGTGCGTGTGTGTGTACACCGTGGGAAGACTGATGATGCGTGGTGGTTATAATTGGTGCTAGGGGAGGGTTATGTTCTCATACCATAGCGAGCTGGAATCTTGTATGTACTGGGGCTGAAAGGATTGGCGTTCTGTTTGCCCGCAACGGAGTTGGTCGCGTGAATTCCCTCCTGGCTGCGCAGCGCTCAACCCCGCTGTTTAACGAGTCCCATTCCCTAAGCCATCCGGCAAGACCCTCACCGATCCCCACGTACGATACTTGGGTAAAATATTTGGTACTACTGGATTTTGACATCGCGCTAGCGCGAAGCGAGATCTAGTCCGCGCTTAGCCCAAAAAAACCGTGCCTCTTGCGTAATTTAAGTTAATACGGTAGTCACATCCTGAAGATACTCCGATGGTAGGCGTCGCACCGGTTGCCGCAAACGACGAATAGCTTCCGAGTGCCTCTGAACAGCTTCTATCTGTCCCGGTTATCAAAGGATGGACAAAAGATGAGCTGTTCAGCTATGTGGATTCACAGCGCATTTTGCCTGAGGATAGTGTCCGAGAAAGGACATTTCATAAATTACTTTGCATGCTTCAGAAGCAATGATTACTAAAAAAGTACAGGGACAAAAGTTTCCGTACAGGGGCCGTTTTACACCAAAAATGCCCGTTTTCACACAACCAAAAACCACTCTTTACTTGACGGAAAAAAACCGTGCCTTTCACAGACGTCTTAGAATCGTAAGAATCATCATCTATAAAAATCTTGACAACTTTTATTTTATATTGGTGGCGCACGAAATTGTGTTATGCACGAGTTGAAAAGTGACTTCGGATTTTG
>Ga0307516_10002752_pt1 | contig 23177 bp, 32 predicted proteins | sample 19_EM_MG_FD_203310 | JGI IMG/M metagenome (GOLD analysis project Ga0307516, IMG submission 203310) | Populus trichocarpa ectomycorrhiza microbial communities from riparian zone in the Pacific Northwest, United States - 19_EM | ecosystem: Host-associated > Plants > Roots > Unclassified | place... | reverse complement strand
AACCAGAGGAGCAAGTCAAGAAGGACGCCGGAGACCCAGTCCGGTCCATCATCCGAGCGAAGGAGGTCGAGGTGTCCAATAAGGATGGAGTTGCGGGATCTGGTTTTGGTGCCAGGCTAGTTTGCGATGGTGGGAAAGGTAAAAGACAGAGGGATTGCCGGATCGCAATAGGGGCGGCGACGGATGGTGCTAAGGAAGGAAAGGTTGTTTGTGACGACAGAGTTTCAGTGCTGGAAATCTGAGGCGAGGATCTAGGGGTTGAGAATGCGATGTCCGGCATATCCTTCAAGCTCTCGTACAAGTTGTTGCGCGAGCCCCCGGGGGTCCCAGAACGTGGGGAGAGATAGAACCTGGTATTGTTGAATAGCACTGAACATTATATCAGGACCACTCCAAAGAAACGGAGCCCCAGGCATACGGTTGAGTGGAAATGTTTGTAACATGGCGTTGACGCGTGGATTGCAGGCGGAGGCCAGCCTCCACTGCTATTACTGGTGTTAGGCGGTGGTGGAAATGAGGAGAACAGAGTTCAACCAAAAGTTCAACGTTCAACATCCAACTTCCTGCACGTTCGGCACTCGATCTCACGTGACAGTATGGGAGGAAGAGATGCGTATCGTTCCACTCTATTGCGCGGGAATCGGAATCGAAGGGTACGTCTACATAAGATTTAAGTCGCCAAACTTCTCCTTGTACCCTGGGAGCGTGTTAGCGTTTAATTGGGAAGTATGTGGGGGGGGGGTATCCCGTCTTACCTGGCACGGTCCACTTCCCCTTCTTGATCATGGTCTCGACGGCCTCCACGATGCGAGGGTGCGCATCTCCGACTTCGTTGGCCTGTGGGATATTGGTTAGGCAGCGTCCTTCTCAGTTTTGGCGCGGAACCCACAGTTAAGTCTTCGAAAGGACGAGCCTCCTCAATATTAGCAAGAGTGGCCTGGAGTTCCTTCAGCTCCTCATCAATTTTTGTCTCCGTCTCCTTAGCACGGGAAACCTGAAGGAAACTGTGAGGTGGCAAGAGGGTGCGCGGTACTATGACACCTACGGCCTTGGCCTCGAAGGTTTCGATGGCCTTGACGTGAGCATTAACGTCGTATGTCACAGGCTTGAATTCATTCAACAGCTTCTCGGCGTCGTCAACGATAGCTTTGTTTTTCAGCATTGAGCGGTAGTGGGTGAGGTCGACCATCGCGGGTTGCGATGAGAGCTGAGCGTGAATGCGTTGGGCATCGGCGTGACGCTTGCGGAAAGCCTGAAGAGCAGCAACAGTCTCTGAAAAGTAAAGAAGGTGAGAAACGGTTGAAGTTGGCTCGTTCGCCAGCACCCTACCTTTTCCGAGGCCGAGAGTGGAGTAAATCCTGGTGAAATCCTGTACGCTGTGAGGGATGTCGAGTATTGTCCGCGTAAACACCTACCACTGCGGCGGCGGCAACCTTGGAGGCCATAACCTAACAAACCAACACGAATTTAGGGCCAACGGCGTGACGAAAGGTAAGCTGACACGCACGAGTAACGGGGATCGGAATGAGCGGAAGTTAGAGGGAAGAGGTGGTATAGGTAACGGAAAATCCCGGCTCGACTCTTGCGCGCTGGCACAACCCCGTCCTTAGGTTTGTCTCTCGAGTCCTCCCTATTTTTTTAATGGGTAACCCGCAGATCCTGATTTTTTATAAGTCGCCTTAGCGATTTTGCAAACTGCCGGCCATTAGGTTTCGCCACCAGAACGCCAGGCGGGTCATCATCTGGTATAAAAGTCACGTGCACGGAGCCCCCAACGCATGGACAGCCCCTGCGTCGTCGTACTGTTGACAGTATCCTGCGTCCTCTCTTTGTGGTGGTACCGACGCACAAACAACCGCCGTGGCGGCAAACCACCTCCCACGAAACCCCTGTTTGAATACCCCACCATCGAGCCATGCGCCCAGGAGCTCCCGCAGATAAAGCCGATCCCTTATCGACCGTTCAGGTGGGGTACCTATCAGTGGGTCGTTCCGTAACCTGCGAAACCGGCGGATGTTCTGATGCCCGCCACAGTGTAACGATGGGAATACGGCCAATGAACTGGAACGAGTGGATTGAGGTGAGATATACTGCGGTCGGTGGTCGCACCTTTTAACGGCAGACTCTCGTAGTTGGACCAGGAGTTCGAAAATTATTATCGGATTAGATGCTACCGGGTTCGAGCCCATGGAAATAAGGTGGTAAGGACACTCGATGCACGCCCTGGGATTGTACCTTCTGGTTACTCTGCCGCGCGGGAGGTGGTTCACGAACTTGCGGAATACCTGGTGCGCAGGTACCCCCTCTCGTACTCCGTTACACGACGCAATCCCTCCACGACGACTGAAGGCGGATGGTATGGGGAGGGACAAATACAAACGATCACGTTGAAGGCGGTTGGTCAGACAGTCGACCTTGATCGTGAAGATCCCATGACTGCGGCTGCTTCCCTGTAATCTTCGACCCCCTGAACCACGGTGGACAGACGACTCATCGATGCCCCTCAGAGTGCAAGATGACCTTGCTGTCTTACTCCAAGGCTCGGATGGAAGATACTACTTCCAAGCTGGAGCGATAGTAATACCGGGTGCATCCCAACTTGTGCCCCCGCTTGACCGTGGCTCATAGATTGTTAGGTACTTGGCGCTTAGAAGACAAGGCGGGTATGCCACTCGACGAGATCCACGAGAGTGGCCACGTTCCGCTGTGTAAGTTAACTGCCATCTCTCCCTCCCCCTAACAATGACGATGGACACAGACCGAGAGAGGCTGCACACCAGCCTTGGTAGATTCATGAAACGCCTGCCAGTCGAAAAGCCTATCGTGAGGAACAACTACACACTCCAGGTAGTGGATCAGGCCACGAACCGGCCCGATGATGAGAAGTTTGTGGACGAAGACGAACTTGGATGGGCAGGCACTATGATGGGGGAAGAATTTCCGGACGGCCAAATCCACAAGCACAGTGAACCCAAATGGGAACTTGTGAACACTGTCACTCCAGAGATGGTAGTATTGAGAACGGAAAGGCAAACATTACGTCGTCTCCCAAAGACGGGCGCTATCTTGTTCACCATCCGGACGTATATGACACCGGTGGTCAAGTTGGCTCAGGAACCTGGGATACCGGGTCGGCTTGCAAGCGCAGTACGAAGTTGGCCTGACACCGTCGCCAAGTAACGTTTCCGAATGTTTGGTCAACGCGAGAGCTCACGTCCCCTGACTCACCAGGTACAAATCTCGCGGGCTCTTTGGTGGGGTCTTGTTGTCGTATTTAGATGAATGCGCTACCAAGCAGGCGGCGGAAGGAACCGACGACGCTGACGAAAAGGAACCATTCCTTTCGAAATGAAATACGCCTCGCCTAGCTAGGGGCATTCACTTAGTAGGGGGCTGTCCCGTCTATTTCTCCGATGTCCAACACTTGCCCGCGAGTCAGAAGACACCGGTGGTAAGGATTTATATAAGCGTTAGAATCGAAGCTTGACCCCAACTCCGCCGCCGCCCCAGGTACGATGGGGTTGATCCCAACCAACACCCAGCTCTTGCCATAAAATCTAGATAGTTCCTCGGATTCTCCTTGAATGGCGGAATCCCCGTTTCCCAACTCCGCAATGTGCAGATCTCACTGTGACGTCGAAGAGGAAGTTGCACGACGATCGCCATCGCTGAGGTATTTTGGTGGGATGTTCCTACCTCTTGTTTCAATCGACCGTCCAGGGCTTGGGGGAGGGTCCGGTGCTACGGTTGTGTGTCTGCGAACCCTGTTGCCGAATGTATAATAATATCCTTGAGGGTGTCATAGGGGGGGCTCGTGCCTACCTTCGAGCTGGACGTGAAGGGCGGTACGGTACGGGGACCCGAAGGGAAAGCGAGGAACCATTCTTCCGACGGTCGGCTCTTTGTGAATTCAGTTTCGGGTCAAACCACCCCCCACCCGGTCTCGTAAGAGGTCGGCGATTTTGAGGGGATGGACAAGTTTCTCCCCAAACCGAGATGCCCTCGTCCCCCGACAAAAAGAGGTGGGTCCGAAGGAAATATTGGTGGAAGACGCGGAAAAACATGGGGAGTTGCGCCTTCACCGGCTCGTGTTTGAAGTAACTTGGTCTGGTTGGGCCGATCTTGCCTTGTAAACTTGTCTTAGTGGGGTGCGGAAAACACGAGGACATGATGTGGTAAACGGACAAACACCAGGATGAAATGGGTCGCGTTCCATTGGAGAGAAGAGTCGCCTCTGTCTGTTCGTTTGGCCGACAAACTAGGCAGGTGAGTCAGCGCTCAGCGAACGTCCAAGACACTGCCATGGGGTAGATCGACAGAATGCGGGGTGGAGGTGTACAGGACAGACGCCGAGGCGGGGTCTCGGGCCGGGAGGGGGCTGACCATGTGCCCGCTCGGTCGGACACCCTTGATTCCCCTTCAACTGGAGATCAATGAGAGCCTGATACTTCATCCTCTCCTCCTCTCCCTCTCCCTCCTCCTTTTCCTCTATCCCTCAATCATGAGTTTCTCTGTCGACGACCTTGTCGCGTCCCTCTCTGGTAACCATATTGGTCAGGAGGCCATAGATCTCGCCGCTCTCCAGGTACCCTTTATCTCCCGCTCCCTAATACCCAGCCGGCAGCGGAACTAATCCTCGATTTACCCTCAGTCTCAGCTCTCTCAATCCCTCTATTGCCCTCAGCAGGCAACAACGTTGCCCCCGAGCAAACCCGGTCATTGCAATACCCCCCTGGCCAAGACACCGTCATCATACGTCCCATGGGCCGAGAGGGGTGTTGGCTATCCCTGTGATGCGGTCGCAGGTTATCGGAGCCGGAGCTCCAGTGTCACTTCTTGCCCTCGCAGATCCAGGCAAAATAGCATTGATGAGGCGAACTTCGACTATACTCAGCCGCGAGATTGCGATATGGATGATATGGACGAAGATGAGCGGATGGTGGAAGAGCTACTCCTTTCTACTTCCCCCCCCTCCCAGTTTGCTGGCCGTTACTCTCACCAACGAGCGAATAGTAACTCGGGCTGCATGGCGAGTCCTCCGATGCCCTCTTCACCAACCGCACATTCCGACAGTCATTTCGCCACTTCGGACCCTTTCTACCTCGCACAATTGCAGCAGTTGCAGCAGCAACAAGCTCAGAATCCTTTCACGACTACTTCCTCGATCTTTGGTCAGCTCGGAAAGCCAACCCAACAATCTCCCTTCGCACAAACACCACAATATCACCACTACTCGCACCAGCAGTTTGGCCCGTATGATGTCGACCAATATGGGCGTGGGCATCAACGATCTGCCCTGGTCGCTGCACTCGACGGATAGGTTTTACACTTGTCCCTTTCGGTGGGTCGCCGACTACGAGTTCGGCAGATGAAGATAGCCGCCATTCCATTCAGCTCGCCATACCTCTGGGACAACGTCCTCAGTACACGCTGCAAAAAGCGGTAGGATACCCGCGGACTCATGCATTCGAATACCTCCATCCCCCCACAGCTCCTCCTCGATTTCTGCCATCTATTGCGTCCCGCCTCTCAGCTCATCCTCACATTGTACCACCACCACCTTGTCTTGTTAAGATATACCGGATCTTTAGGCCTTAGCGACTTCCCCCCTCCTCCATTTTCTTACCTGTCTTACGTTTCTCCCCGGATAGTGGCTCGATTATTCTCTCTGGTCCTCTGGCTTCATGCCCATCTCTCGTCCTCCGTAAATGTAGTTAGATGCACCTGCAGGTTCATACATAAACGGTATTCGTTTCTATCTCCCGTTCCCCTTCGTTTCCCGGTGCGCATGTGGGCCGGACGGTTTTGGGTGCACGACGTCAGAGCGAGGTATGACGTCCCCCATGGTACAGACTTCTTGGTACAGACTTCTTCCGCTATCTGTGTACAGCTTATGATACCATATCGTCCTGACGTCCTAAAGACTTGGAACGGGATGATATCATAGAGTTCCTTATGAAGGTTATAAGCGTCCGGATGCCGCCTCGGAATGACCATCTCCTCTCTCTCTCCTCCCCCGTTGTCGACTGTCCTATGTACAGGTCGTTTTTAATCTCCTCCCGGATGGGCCAGTCCGCGATCGTGGCCTCCCAGGCAAGGACGAGTCGGATTAAATCCTCGAGGTAACCGAGATTTTCACGATCCCCTGTTACATTTCGTGTATAACCATCATCCCCCATGGTACCAACAGTGCTGGTCGGCAGAGTGGTCGTTTTCTGCCTAACGCTCAGGGCGAGGGTGGGGTGGGGCGTTCTTGCAATCTCCGCTTCGTCTTACTTGCGGCGTATCCGTTTTTGGTCCTGTGGGCTGGATGCCGGCGTCGTGGCATGTTCTGTCAAAAGCGAAATTTGTATTCGCTGGTCTTGTGATTCGGCTCAGCTGTCTCGCATCCTCCCCCGTGCATCGTGTTAGGTCGAAGCGCCCGGACTCGGCTCCGCAGCCCGGTGGGTCTATTCCGCTCTGGTCGCTCGGTACGTTCCTCACCCCCGCGTCCGCGACGACCATGAGGTTCACTCCGCAAACTTTGTGGGGGGGAAACTAGAGCTTATCGGCGGTACGATTGGGGGATGCTCAGTTCGGGACCACAAAGGGGCCATCGACTGGGCCATCGTGCTAGATGAATATATGGGTATACATATCCGGGGTCTGGACGCCCTGGATCACGGTCGCCGTCCATCGGGGGTCATACATTAAAGTCCCCACCTATCTGAATCCAGAGCATTCCAATCAAGGAGGCGTGCAGAGTAGAACTCTATATGTGATCATTGCCGTTGAGCCGAACCGTTATCGACATATCGCGATGGCGTATCACGGAGGATTGCCTCCCCATCGACTTTCGCGTCTCGGATATCGCACTTCCTCTCCAGACATTGGGATCGTAACACTGTTCCTTTCGTTCGGCGCTCGCACCAATATCGTATCAGCGTGAGAGGATATATGATTTCCTGGGTGTCTGAGCGTACGGATGTGTATGTAATTGACGACGCGTATACGAAAATCGTTCATCATTTCCGTGCGGCGCATCATCAAATGAAACTGGAGAAAAGAGGATGAGATGGAAGAGTGATGGGTGGGGAGAAAAGCAAGATATAACAGCACAACAGGGGGAGAGGAACTAACCCGAGACGGTAGGGAGTGGAAGGAAATCATCGCAAGCTCCATCATAAAGGAAGAGAAGAACGTGAAAGCATCGAGGGAAGGGGATAGCGATCAATAACCATAACCCCGTCCACCAGTGGTTGTAGGGACTGTTGGCGCAGCTCCAGTAGCGGAGACCACTACACTCGTGCTGGATGGAGGGGGATTTGATATGCTGGTAGATACGCCCGAACCACCAACAATGGCAGACAGTCGAGAGATCTCTTCCCGAGAGGAAACAAGAGCGTTTGTGAGGCGCTCGTTCTCGTTTTCTAGATACTCGACTTTAGCCTGGAGTTGGGCAAGCCATGCCTTCTTGCGTTGCCGGCACTTGAGAGCGGCTGTGAGGGATGATTAGGTTTAAATTTGGAGTGATGATAATAACGAGTACTACCTTGGCGGTTGCGCTCCAAGAAATTCTTCCGTTTCTCTTCTTCTGTCATCGGTGCCTTAGAGCGACCACCTCCGCCGTTTGTGGCAGTAGCCCCGTTTGACTTGGAAGCGCTTTTCTTGGGCGGAAGTTCCTCGATCTCATCGTCTTCCTCCTCCTCCTCCTGCTCATCAATGTCTGGGCTTGTGGTGGCCCTCCTGCCGGTGGTGGTAATCGACGATGTAGTGTCAGCCCTTGAACGCTTTCCTTTTACAGTGGGTAACGAAGGAGAGTTTTGGGAAACGCTATCGGCGGTTAGCTTTCTTTTCGTTCCACGCTTGAGGTGTGATTGTTGAACCTGTTGTTGAGGAGATAGGGAGGGGGAGGTAGAGATAACAGGGTTGTTGTTGTTGGAGCGGGCTTGAGCCTCCCGTTTAGTAAGCTCTTGGTGAGCCTGAGAGAGAAGGAAAAGGCCGTTCGCCGCCGTGGAGGCAACATTAGCGGCTTGAGATGAGTAGGCATTGTTATTCGGCGGGTACTGCGATGTAGTGTTACCGTTACCGTTCGGAGGTAAGTGGGAAACGGAAAGAGGATGGGGTGGAGATGTGGAAGTGGGATTTGACGAATTGTGATTGGCAAGCACGCCAGTGATAGCATTGAGAGTGTTCGGGGTGATGGTTGCAGCAGCGTTTGCAAGGGCAGAGGAAGGGGTTTGTGGATTGTTCATCATTGATAAGAATGCGGCAGTGTTGGGGGATGGTGGGGGGAAAGAAATCGGACCGGCGAGGAGGGGTGTAAGTCCGGTGCCCGGGGTGAGACCTGTGCGTGGAGTGAGACCCGTCCTAAATTCTGTGGAAGAGGGTGGTTGTGGATCCTGCGGACCGGCGAGCATGGCTGGTGAGAGTGGGCCCGCACGGAGAGAGTTGGAAAGGGCTGATGTGGGAAAAGACCAAACATAGGATGAGTCGGAAGGCGAGGAGATAGCCGCGAGCGGAGGCAAGACCGGTCTGGTCTGACTGGTACCGTTATTGGCCTGTTCTTTGGGAGAACCGTTGTCGGATGAGAGGGAGGAGGTGGATGACGATTTTTGATGATGGTGCTGATGTTGTTTTGGAGCGGGCCTGGCAAACGACTGCTCAAAGGGATTTGGTTCCAGATCGAGCTTGGACTTGGTCACAGTAGTCGTCGCCGACGAGTGGGCGGCAGAGGGCGGTGACGTAGTCGACGGGGACGAGGACGATACGGTCATAGTGGGGAGCGCGGATAGGCGGGGTCGTGAGGGAGGGAAGAGAAGGGAGACGACACTGATTGATTTTTGATGACGTGCCTTGTTTTTCAATGTTTTGACACCTGCGTCATAAAATTACGTAATTCTTTCATCTTCCACTACTTTCCCACGACGCCTTTTTCGGTAATTGCCGTATGCTCCTCATACCCTTTCTACTCACCCTCTCCGTCCCCGCCCCGGTCCAGGCAACCTCGGGCCCAGAGGTCAAAGGGGTCCACCCATTTTTGTATCCAAAATATGCCCCCACATCTTCCGGCCTCTGGTCCTGTCTCGATGGATCCCATTCCATCCCGTGGTCCGCCCTGAACGACGACTATTGCGATTGTCTGGACGGTTCCGATGAACCAGGTATGGCTCTACCCAGTCGCCCCATTCGTCCCTATTACCCATTAATCCAATTTAGGCACCAGCGCGTGTCAGAACTCTGCCTTTTTCTGTCGCAATGTCGGCCACGTCGGAGCTTCCATCTCCGCAACAAGAGTCAACGACGGTCTATGCGGTCCGTCTATTCATTTCCCTTCCCCGCTCCGTCCTCACCCACTACCAGAGCCCGAATGTTGCGACGGATCCGATGAACCCCCCGGTATATGCCCCAGCACCTGTGGCCAGGTTGGTATCCGTCATCGAGCACTCTTGGAACAAGAAGCCAAACTACGTAAGACCGTACGTTTCTCTCCCTTCATTTCCCCGAAACCCTCTCACTTCGTCACATGTTCAGGGTTCAAAAATACGCGCATCCTACATCTCTTTCGCTCAGAAGGAAAAGAATCGTCTCGAGACACTCGTCACCTCCACCCAACGGGAAGTCACCGCACATACCACCGAGCTCGTTCGTATCAAGGGTATATGCTCGCTCTCTCTCGTGTATCCAATCCGTCTCACTCCATCCGATTCAGAGATCGTCGACCGAACCGAATCCGTCTCCGCCGCTGCCCTGGAGAGGAGAAAATCATCTCGTGAGGTTATTCCCCTCTCCCTGTCGTTCCTTTCCTGACCCTTGCCACCAGCCTTGTTTAAATCCCTCGAGTCACACTCAGAACTTCTTGAATCTCTCCTCGTTCTTCACAAGAGCCAGAGCCAGAGGCTCAATACACTCGAAGACATCCTTTCAGGTCTTCGGATAGGTTATAATCCTAATTACCAGGACATGGCAGTCCTTGAGGCAGTCCGTGGATGGGAGCAGATTGCTGGCCTACCTCACATTAACGATGTGAAAAAGGATGGAGCCGGAGGCGGGGAAGAATCATTACCTCTCAGCGACCAGTCCGAGGTTTCCAACGAAGAAACCGAGAGTAAGGTCGAGAGTATCCTCAAAACAAATCGCGTGGCTTTGTTGATGGAACATGACAAATATGTAGACCAAGCCCGGATGTCTTCAATCTGTAAGCTATCATCGCCTGTATCACTTGTTCCGTTTATTGACCTGCTGTTCAGTATCGGACCTTTCTTGTTATATCCCCCAGCCTTTCGCTCCAGCTTTTGATTATATTCGCCTGTTTGCTTCGACCATCCTCGGTTACGACCCCCCCTCAACTGACGCTGCCGAGGTCTCCCGAGTGCGTCAGTTGCTTTCTGACACTGAGGCTGCTCTTCGCGAAGCGGAGGACAAGTTCGAGAGTGCGCAAAGAGACTTGGAAGATCTTTTCAGACCCGGTGGGTTTGGAAAGGACGGTGAGTGGAAAAAGTTGGACAGGCTATGTTTGGAAAAGGACACGGGGGAGTGCGTACTACCCCTCCCTGTCAGATATGCACTTCCTTATCTTTCCTTAGGTACACGTATGAGGTTTGCTTCTTTGGGGAAGCAAGACAAAGGGCAAACGCTGGCGGTTCTGTGCAGTCCCTCGGCCACTTCTCTTCCTGGAAGGAGGATGAGGGTGTTGGCACACCCGGCTACTATTCTCGTCAGGTATTTACTGGTGGTGCCAAGTGTTGGAATGGCCCACAACGAAGTGTACAGGTGTGTTTGGGTAAATTGGCGCTGAAACTTTGCTCACGTTTCATAGCTTGACCTATCCTGCGGGCTCGACAACGAGCTTTTGACTGTAACAGAGCCGGAGAAATGTGAATATCTAATTACTGGAACTACTCCTGCCCTCTGTATTCCGTTGGAGGTTGGGGGAGTTAGAGATGAATTGTAACTAGGCCGAAATTCTAACTGTTCGGAGGATTGGACATTCCAATAGTATTCCTCAAGATTGCTGCCTATAGTAGTACATGTTGTGGAAGGTATTAGGTATTTAGGTATAAATCTTGGTGAATAATACCCTTCGGTGGGCATTACATGAACAGATGGTCACCCAATGACCTTTGTGTGACAATATTTCATAGGAATGCCCCGGTCTGGTGTAAACCTAGAACTGAATATAGAGTCACTTGAACCTCCAAGTAAAGTTTCCTTGACAATGAGTGACTTTCTGTGGTCAAGTTAGAACAGTTTACAAGTTGATAACAGCTGCCAGTCACCGTAAATTGTATTATTTTGAGCCCCAGACAACAGCCGGGGTTCTGATGGTTCCCTTTTCCAGTCAGGATATTTGAAGTCTAGAAAGTTCAAAGGGTGGTGGAAAGTCACCCAATGGCACCCAAAACCGGGACAGGCAGTATTTTTCAATTAATTTCAATGCGTAAAGCATGCATAAGTGAGAGGAAGTGATAAAGTCTACCCAAGAAGTCATCCAGCGGTAAACAGCTGGGAATTTTCAGATATAGATGGTCCCAACTACTGAATGTGGAATACAATTATTATAATCTAGACAAAATCACATGTCATTTCCAACAATATATAAATAACAATACCCTAACCCTCCCTGTTGTCAATCACACACACCCTCCAACCCTCCACCTTCCCAGGTGGCTTGACCTCACTCAGAATATACTCAGTACTGCAACAGGTTTTTGTTACTTTAGCCAAGTGAGCACATCTCTCCTAGTCTGTATTGTTCTATCCCACCCTGGTCATTCCTCCTGTAGGGTATGAGTTACTTGGAGACTGAAGATAGCCCATCTTCTGCCCTCAATGATAATCCCATCAAGTATTCTGTTTCCCTGAAACAGGAGTAAGTGTCATTTTTATTATTGACAACCACTTTGCCTAAACACAATTCTAGTCAATTCCATAAATTCTACCACCTCAATGCACAGTTTCTATCATCCTCCCAGCAGACCAGTTTACCAACAAACCACAGAGGAATCTTTAGGGTTGTTAAGATGTCCCCCCCATCAGAAAATGCTGGGCTTCTCCAAAATGTTGAGTTGGAAGAGCCAGGTGAACAACAAGGATACCCTGAAGCAGGACAAGTAGAACCTCTGCTCATCTCTCCCTCAGAATTCTGACATTCTTTGAATCAGCAACCCATAAATCTGAGAATTACTGATAAATCCTTGAAGAGGCATTCAAGGCGGAAATGTGCTAACACAGACAACCTCAGCCAATCCATACTGCGACTGGTCAAAGGAAAATATCTCCATGCAAGAGAGGATGTAAGGTGGCATTGGTGCACTTGGATCTCATGTACTGACCCATTGATGCAGGATGTGAAAATTGTTTACAATAATCTCCAATTATGCAAAGAGAAGAGCAAGTTGGGTGTAAGGCCCTTTGCCCCTTCTACTAGAGTATACATTGTTTGACACCAGCACTAGGCAGACCTGGTTAACCAACTGGGGTTGCTTGCACAATCAGATATTGTGCCAAAGAGATTGCAGAAAGCTGCTCAACATATTATCAAACACCAATGGCACTAGAGGAGCTTTGTTGATGTGCCACAAAGCCATCTGTTGAACCATCCAGTGGACTTTGTTTACAATACCAAGGGTCCCAGCAATGTTCTATGTATGTATGTTACTCACCAAGTGAATGAACGTTAAGGGGAGGAAATATACATCACATCCTCCTTCCTAGCTGAAGTATATAGTGACCTGTAAAATTGTATCCCACATCCCGGCTGAGGTCAACGAGAGACCACCAGACCAAAAAAAAGGGTATTTTACCAAACCCGCCTACCGTCGAACGGGGCTGGCTAAACCATATGCTGCCGACCGGGACGACCCCAGTACTGAAGACAGTTAACTTTTGGCTGGAGGTCCACCCGTCGACACCGCGAACTTCAATCACAGCGATCGTTGTGTGACTGACGACGTAATTTGAAATTCCGAAAGGGTATTTGCGGAATCACATGGATGTCCTTTCTCTCACTTTCCATCCAGCATGTACCGCCGGGTTGCTGCATCCCGTGTCCTCCTCTTTACGAGGCCACGTCTCGTATCCTCCGTACGGTACGCAATAATTCCCCTCACAATACCGCGAAGTTGCCGTATTTATTTCCACCTTAGCAGGCCGTTCTCACACTCACGACCAACCCACTTGAACTCTTTGGATACCCTCTCCGATGATGAGGAGATGTTTCGGGAGTCTGGTATACCGCGCCCCTGAACCATTAGGAACTTAGTATGCTCATAGCTATGGCAGTCCGGCGGTTTGCAAACGACGTGGTTGCTCCGAAGGTTCGCGAAATGGACGAAAATGAAATGATGGACCCTGTGATCATCAAGGGGTTGTTTGAACAAGGGGTGAGGTTAACCTTTCCTTGAGCGAAGTCGTGGGCTTAGTCGTCGCGAGTACAGCTAATGGGTATCGAAATCCCGTCAAAATTTGGTGGTGCCGAATCTTCTTTCACCTCCGCCATCTTGACCATCGAGGAACTTGCGAAGGTTGACCCATCGGTTTCCGTCATGTGCGACGTCCACAATACCCTTGTTAACACTGTCGTCCGCAAATATGGTACAGAGGAACAACACGAGAAGTATTTGCCTCTTCTCTCTCAATCGAAGGCGAGTCTGATCGGCACCACTGCTTCGAGGGTGTGAACTTACTACGCACAGCTCGGATCATTCTGCCTTTCGGAAGCTGCGTCTGGATCTGACGCTTTCGCACTACAGACGAGAGCGAAAAAAGAAGGGAACCATTGGATCATCAACGGCTCGAAAATGTGGATTACAAATTCGCACGAGGCGGAAATATTCCTCATCTTTGCCAATGCGTGTATCCTCAAGTTTCCGAGTGATTGGAGAACTCACACTCCACCATCATAGATTGACCCCAGCAAGGGATATAAAGGTATTACCTGTTTTTTGGCCACCAGAGAAATGGGCATCCAGATTGCCAAGAAGGAAGAAAAGTTAGGCATTCGCGCATCCTCAACTTGCACCCTAAATTTCGACGACCTCAAGGTTCCAGTGGAGAATATCATCGGTGGCGAAGGGCAGGGTTACAAGGTGAGCCCCTTACTCTCGAGTGTTTTGTACCTTTGGTATAACTATCCCATTGCAGATAGCGATTGAGATTCTGAATGAGGGTGTGTTATGTGTGAACGCCCCCATCCCCTACCTGCTTAGTCGCTTGATTAGGTCGGATTGGGATCGCAGCGCAAATGGTCGGGCTTGCCCAAGGCGCCTTTGACAAGGCTGTCCCTTACACGTACCAACGACGCCAGTTCGGCCAACCTATTGGAACCTTCCAAGGCATGGCTTTCTCCATCGCCCAGGCCTCTATCGACCTTGAAGCCGCCCGCCTGATGACCTACAACGCCGCTCGGAGAAGGGACGAAGGGAAACCCTTCACCAAAGAGGCCGCAATGGCCAAGTACTTTGCCAGTGTCGTTGCGCAGAAAGTCAGCGGGCAGGCAATAGAATGGGCTGGCGGTATTGGCTTCACGAGGGAGACGGGCATTGAGAAGTTCTGGAGAGACTCAAAAATAGTGAGTTGTGCGTAATTACATTCAGGCGGGGGCTAAGACATGGATAGGGAGCCATCTATGAGGGGACCTCGAACATCCAGCTCCAGACTATCGCCAAGCTCATCCAGAAGGAGTACTCCTAGTGGTACTGGCTGGGTCGACGCCATGTATCAGAGCTTTCGAATGCGACCGTTTGGGTTGACCAGTATTAATAATCCTTCGTACACTGCCCACCCAATGGCAGAGCTTGCCACCTTACGAGAGAGCCTGAGCGAAGCACCGTCGAAGAAACCGGAAGCACCGCGTTGCTGAGGAGGTGGTCAACCGAGTAGCTACGGTTGGTGGTACCACGAACCTTCCAAACAGTCCCGACCGTCCTGAGAAAACCATGGTACCGTTCCTCTTGACGCACTTGGATCTTAGTCTAGGTCCGCATAAGTGCTTGGCAGGTGGTGCGCGAAGAATGAAGAAACCTTTATAACATCAAAGGGGTGAGTTACCAACGTTCCGACCGCCCCCGCGGCCGCCGCCGAGAAGCTATGCACAACCGCAGAGCCCGCGCCGGAACTTGGCGGCATAAAACGACCTACAAGTAATGTGAACGGATTGAATGAAGGGATCGAATGAGAGCCTGACTTATTTCTTGTTTGATATTCTCATAAAAGACCACGAATATACCAGCGTAAGGAGCGTCACGGAGAGCAGATGCGGTGAATCCTCTGAACAGCTCAGAGGGGCCAGCACGAACGAGGGATACAAGCGCGGCTGAGAAGGACGGGTACGCGTACATGCTACTCTGCAGACATGAGCATCATCGCGAATTGTCCGAGGGATTTCAAAAGTCATACTTCGTATCGGGCTTTGAGAACGGAGAAGGGGTTGAGCAAAAATCCGACCCCCACCCGCGTTGTGGCTCCGGCAATCAGGTTACCGGTGGCAGAGAGGCGGGGTAGCGTAGAGGAATGTTCGGACGGTGACGCGACGCGGACGACAGCGAAGTACGGAGAGCTTGCCATCGCAAAGCGAACGCGAGAGAGCCCCGTCATGTACATCGCAATCCCGGGTACGTTCCGGATCAGGCTGGCGGTGGATCCGCGCCACAAACCCAAGAAGCCGTCGGAGGCTACGATTCCCCTTGCAACGCGTATGACGGAAGGTCGCTTCGGAAATCTAGGCATTGTGAGCCAGTGGGGGGTTTTCCCGTGGTTGTGCTCTACCTTGAATGGGGGGAATCATCTTTCTGAAGCCGAGTTTTGAGCAAGTCGACTTGAAACGGAGTCAGACTCAAGGGAAGGGTGCGGGAGCGTTGGCTTACATGGTTGGAGGATCAGGGTGGCAGCAAACCCCGAAGAGGCTCCTGAAAGTAGGTGGTGACCAACATTGCTCATGGATCGAAACGGAACGGCCAGTGAAGGGAAGGGGGATGGATGATCAGACACGTGATGCGGCACGCTCCCTCTGCCCAACCCCGATGCTCAACGCACCCGCCACTGTGACAGCTGGGAATGGGGCCAACGGCGATAACGAATCTAGGCGACAGAGGAGCATCTACACGGCGTTCGAAAAAGCAAAGGCCACCCACGTATGTTCTTTTCGTTCGTCCAGGGAGTGGGACTTGACGCGCCCCCATCAAGTTATCAAGACAATTACGTCTGCGCCTGCAGTACGCAAAGCTGAAAGTAGAGCACGGATGGTAGGTCCTTCTCTCTGGTTCTCTTTCTTTTCGCTCATACCGACCGGCCCCAGGATTAAGCAAAATCTAAACGAAGTCGAAAACCTCTACTTCCGCCACTCCCGCAAGTCCCGCCCAGAGTCTGAACCAGACGAATCATTGGAACGTGAAGAGCCGCGACCCCTGACAAGTGTGCTCAGGCCAGACAATAACGCCCCCTCGCCATCCCTCAGTTCACCCATGGATGAAGTAACACGAGAATCCGTGCGACCCCCAAGTAATGGTGGTCGATCCAATCACCCAACAACGCCTTCGTCAATACCAGTGGAGGAAACAACATCCGTAACATTGGACCCGGACGATTCGGTCCCTCACCGCCAATCGACAATTAATTCAGCCCCGCAACCTTCCTCATCTCTCGCGACCCACTCCCCCGCACCCCTGAGTGTATCTCGTCAGCCAACTCTCTCGTCGTTGGATGCGTCCGCCGGTCGTTCTCCTAGTAGTTCGTCTGGGTCGACTTTAACCTATGATTCCTTCTGGTCCTCCCATTCTTCATCGTCACTCACTTACCGGAACCGGCTCTCCGAACCTTCTTTCGCTTCACTCAAACAACCGTTTACCACATCCTTCGCTCACGTGCAGAAGTCGAACCCCATCATCCCAACCCTATCGTTTCCCTCCTCCCCTCCGAGTCCGAATTCCTTACATACCGCGATGGGTTCATTTCATCACGCTGATTTGGCGTTGGCAAGACAGGATAATGGATCGTTCTTCCCCCCGCAACCTTAATGACAGGACGGGTAGCTGCGCGGTTTTGAGGCTCACCAGAACCTGTATCTGAATAAACCCCTAACGGAATGTTTGTATCATTAGATCAAGGGACCACTTGGGAGTATGGGTATAACTGTTGCAACACTCGATCATAAGTGTGGGGCATATGGGAGCTGGGGGTTGAGTTAGTATGCTCCTACGACACACACGTCAACGCGTACCTCAACATGTCCCGAGAAAAAACCACCTGACCAAAAACCTTCTCCACATCAAGAACCTCGTAGAGCCTAATGCTATCTGGGGTGTCGCAGTTTGCGCTTGGGGAAGGCGTTTGGGGGTGTGGAGGGCCGTCAGAATCGTCGCTCGTTGCCCACCACACACTCCCTGGAGGATAGAGACGATCCATCTGCATATTTGCCTCCAGTGTTCTCCTAATGGAGAGGAACTGCAGAGTGTGAGATATGGAGACGTAGATCCTGGTATGATGTATACCCAGTCCAAAGAGCCAACGTCCCCGTATCCCGCTTTCTGCACCAAAGCTCTCCTTACAATGCCCGTATACCCCTCGCCCTTTCCTCGTTCATCGGCGTCGCATAGCCAGGACGCAGCGGAGGTCATATCACGGACAGACCCAAGCGACAGGCGAGATACGACGTCATTTGAGTAGACGAAGGAGCGCACAAGCGACGAACAAAGCTTCGACAGCTTCGAGTCTAAAATACATCTATAAGTGACTGCTCAGCAAAAGTTGGGGGATTCACGTGAAACCCATACGGTGGAGCGAACGCATAGACCTGAACTCCACGACTCGGCGGCAGGCCACCTTGCCGGACTGTGTGACAACTCTTCGGATCGGCCCACATCTGAAGGCGACATATCCGTCATTCATGAGATCAACACAATACCAGAGGAATTTACCAATCCCAGCATCGTACAAAGCCCAGCACCGAGGCTGTGCCCACATAGAACGAGGTCATACGATGGATTCCTCTTCAGCGCATCGTTGACCACAAGCCAAACTGGCCGACCAATACTCCCCATCTCCACCGCCATCTTGTAAATGCCCCCGTGTACTTGGTAGGTGACGCCACCAACGGAAATCTGTGCCGCAGGCGGAGGCAACTCAGATGCAGTGTTGTTATCGAGAAATCCAGGGTACGATCCTGGGATTGACTCAAGAATGTCCTCGATGCCAACGAACGGATGATCGTCATGGCACAAACCTTCCCCAACGGATGGCGATAACGGTGGGGGATCTATCTGCACGTTACAGCGGAGGTCAATTTCTTTGGGTTCGCAGGTGAGGTCGACAGCCAGGTCAGCCAGAGACATGGTACCTGTGTGCCGAGTAGGTTGATTATGACCTCGAGTCGAAGTGTCGGCCCTTGCCCTTACCTCTTATTACGAGCACAACCTGCTTCCTCCCGTGGTCGCTCAGGACCCAGTACCTAGGCATCCGCGGCTCGACCCCGTTGACGGCATCCAGGTGGGCATCCAGGGATGATCGAGCGTGGCTATGGAAGATGTCGTGATCGTGCCGTCCGAGTAGAAGGCTCCACCACGAGTAATGGGCTGAGCGTGGGGGGTTCTGCGAAGGTCGCCTCTCTGATGCATCAACTGCCTCGGCAATGTTCGCCTCACCATCGGTTGAGAGCTCAGGAGAGGCGAAAGTGCTTGGAGAGAGCCCGAAGAGGAGTAGGGTCGCGCCCCCGTACCCCGCCAATACGAGTTTAGACAGACGTCGGAAGACCAGGTAGAGCTCTACATTTGTGGCCAGGGGGTTTGTGTGAGGCTCTTGACCCCCATCTGCCACGGCCTCGCCGATGTCTGCGCTTATTATCTGTCCTCTGCTCCCTGGAAAAATGACATCTGCCGTCACGCGGAGGGTCCGGGTCTCGTAAGCAGGGGATCGAAGAGGGTCCACGTCGGAAGGGGAGGAATTGTGGAGGTGTACTCTCCTCAGGTAAGGTAACCGCTGTTTTTCTTGCCATCCGTGAGTCAAGTCCTGCAGCGTGGCCCACGCGACAAGCGCTTTGGCAACTTGGAGCACCGAATAACGCTTCTCTGGGAGAAAGTGTTTGCCAACTGGATCAGTCCATTCTCTCCGCACGAGTTGTGTGAAGCTATATAGAGAGAATGTTGCTTCCTCCCCCCCAGGCATAATTGCGGAAACAAGGTCCAAGGAGCCGATTGCTGTGGTGAATGAGGTCGATGTCAAGGACTCTGATATGAGTATCGGGGCCAACGTGATTTGTTCGATAACGGAGAGCGTCGAGGCCACAGCACTGGATAGAATGGGCCCGGTGCTAGTGCGCCCGCCAAAGAGGCCATAATCTAGCACAGAGCCCGTAAGACCGGCGGCGGTTGTGGTGATACCCCGTGTTATGGAGAACTTCAAGGTATGAGCAACGAGCAAGCTTATGTGGAGAGGTTAGCGAACGTACGCCGAGCTTAGTGCCTAACTTCGCTGCGGTAAACCCGATAGACGTTGCGACAGAGGCTGCGTCGAGGCCTGCGCGGGAAATCTCGTTGAAGCTGAGGTTCATGTTAGACCTTTGTCCCGTCCCCGCTGTTTCAACCCCCCCACACGCTCGCTCGGCAACTTCCGTCCACCTCTCACCTGGAACCACTCATGATCCCATTACTGGTTTGCCTTGCTGCGCTTTTACCACTGTTTGCGTCTGCGCACTCAGGCTCTTCTCCAGTCGTCGCCTGGTCGTCTCATCGGTACGCCAGCTCCCTCAGACGTTGACCGCGTTGCAAACGAAGTATTGTAGTTCCAGGATCCTGGACGGTCTCTCCGCGGTCACCGAACCAAACCACTCCCAATCAATTTTAGAAACGATTCTCTTCAACGACGATATCTGCCGATACGACGCAGTGGTCCTAATTGATCATCCAGGTGTATGTGCCTCCCCACGTTCGTATGTTTTCCGCCTGAACTTTGAAATAGCTCAGGGCTTCCCACCTGAGGCGGTTGGACCGACACGCCCCCCTTGTTCGCAGTGTTGCTGTTGCCGCGTCCTCTATTCAACTCCCGTACACTCGCTCCCGTGTATCAGACCTCCCATTTGGTGATCTTGCGGGCGCAGTTTCCCACCGTTGTGGCACTCGAATAACCAAGGTCCAGCCCGGCGATGAGATCCTGAGTGATTCGGGCAAAAAATACGTCGTTTCAATTGCATTGAACCCAGTTGATTCTCCCGCAGAGCTCGCGGATTGTAAGTCTATTTTCTGCCGTCCTGTTCTCCGCATGCTCAACGATGCGTTTCGAAGTTATGGAGAAAGTGGCCTTCACTTTTCCAGATCACGTGGCCATATACTCCTCAGATTCGTCCCATCTCGTGCGACGCCAGCTTGAAGAGACGCCGGATTCGGGCTCGTTGTTCTCAGCACAAAACCGCACGGTTGCTGATGGCGGCGTCCTGAAACGTTATCAACTGCTCACCCCCGGTCTCATCGTAACCCTCGGCGTGGTCTTGTTCGTGCTCGTCCCAATAATTGTGCTTAGCGTCAATGCGCTCGCGACTATTCAGTCCCCCCTTCGAGCAGAAGCACCCAGATCCTTTAGTGCCAAGGATAAAAAGAATCAATGATACAATGTGCCTTGCTGTACTCCGAAAATAAATAATGAATGCAGAGTGTCGATGTGGACAGACCCCGTAGCGATCCTAAACAGTGAGAAACCCTAGTCTATCTGCAGCTCTTCGGAGAGCACTCGACCCATTACTTCGAGACAACTCAGGTGAAATGGTAGAATAGGGTTGGCTCTCGATCCGAGATTCCATCGTGCATCTCCCAAAACAGTGAGCTCATGGAAGTTATGAATAATGTCCAGGTAGGTATCTTCGTCAGAAGTGTGGAGGTGCGAGCCAGCTGATTTAAGAGTCAGCAAGAGGTACACACGCAACGTGGACACAGATGTATAGTCCGTGTCCGCAGGGACTCTGATCAGTGTTGCCGTGGATATAGGGCAGATACTGATTCCTGGCGCCACCACATCATCTGGTTCCGACACAATGTTCTCGATCGCAAAGGGCGCATCGGTCGAAAGGGGAGAGAACAGGGTCACGGGGGTGGTATGGATGAGTGCGTAAGTAGTGGAGGAGACATCTTGGAACTTCATGGATGGAAAACCCTTCCCAAGGTAAGAAATACCCTGAGAGGGATTTGTAGGGGAGAGCAGAGTCCACGACGCATCTGAGGTTGCGGAAAGGAGGGAAACATGGATGGGGGATGTTCCCCGAATGGATATCCCCGGAGATACTTTTGAATGCCAAGCTATTCTGCCGTTCAGTGCATCAGTAAATTGTGGGAGGGGGCACAACTGACCTTCCATTTCACGTTCGTCGATGAACCCTGCTTTCGAGAAGGCGACTCTCCATTCCACATCCGTCCGTTTCGCAAACGACATGGCAAACTCCCAAACTTTAGTGACAATGAATTCTTCTGGAACCCCATCGTCTGGTTGATTTAGCCAAAGCCCCAAATCGTGGCCGCCACCTCTCTGGTCTATACATGACGCCATAATCCATTTTCCACATGCGCTTACACCATATCCAACGTGAAGCAAGAGATGACGGTCCATTACATCCAAGGATCTGGCGGGGGCTTGCCGGAGGAAGATTGGTCTGTAGTGTTGGGGGCGGGAGAGGATGAATGCAGGTGATTGTACCAAGGCTCTGACGCCACCATCTGAATCAAATAAAGGGCGAGACATGCCCCTGTCCACTGATTTAAGCAGGCGGTCATAGACGGATGTCACAAAGGCAGACATAGTCCCCTGATCCTCGTTCACCGGGTCGGACACCATGGACTCCGGCACGAATTGAAAAAGGGTGGATGAAGTCGGTGACCCCTTCAAAGCGCGTTTTGCAGCGGACAGCATTTGTCGGAAATTAGGGGATGCCAGTGTCATCATGGACAGAGGCGTGACGATGTAAAAAACTAGATGCTCAGAACCTTCGATCTTGGAGGTGAACGCGGCTTTGAGTTGCATCAGCCAGGGCGGGCATCTGCCGTGGAACCGGGGACTCACGAAGAAACCTCCGAATAGAGTCAAACTGGACTTCAACGACGGACCCGGGCGATGGGCCATCCGTGAAGCGGCCTGGTTCGTGGGTTCCAAAGTTTTTGGACTGCCACGGTATAAATAGCACGGTGCGTACGTGAAAAGTACAGACTCACTGTGTAAGCAATGGCAACCCGCTTGAACCATCGTGAAACATGTTCAAACATCTCGGGACCCTCACCCTCGTAAAGAACAAAAGCACTCACGTGCTTCTGCCCGCCCGCTGGGTGTAAGCCAGTCTTCTCCCAGAAACGTATCACAGAGGGTGAGACATTGACGATGCTTTTTCCTTTCCCCACGCTAAAAAGGGGCGGTTCCATGCTTTGTAGGGAGGATGAAATATCACCCTGGTGGGGCTGGGTGGAACCGGCGGCTACAAAACACGATGGTGAACAGGATACAACGCACAACAAAGCAACCTCGCACCTAAGTCAAACAAGGTGCCAATTTCCAAGGAGGTATGGTTATCATCCAGGGTATCAAGTGCGCTTGCAAGTTGTGACACGTCGCCTTGGCAGGTGCTCGATGCGTAGGTGGTATGAAAATCACGGGGATTGTTGACTTGCCAGGTCTCTGCCCACAAAGAATTCTCTACAACTTCTCTAACAAGCAATCCCGCCGCAGCTTCCCAGGACCTCAATTTTTCCCCCAGCATTGTCGGGGGGGATACAGGAGTTGGAACTGATATGGTCGGAACAGCCCCTGGGAGACTTGTCGTGGTCAAGGCGGACGACGGGGAATGTAGGGGGGAGCTGAGGGGCAGGAGGTGACCGTGGTGGAACTGACATCCCAACAGCGAAGGACCCAGGGGCGTGAACTGTGGCGGGGGTGTACAGGGACGGTCCAGCAGTACAGAGATATCCGCCGCTTCAACCCATCCGACACTTCTGTCATCGACCGATTCCACGTCAGACCAATCTTCGCATTCCCCCTCTGACAATGTATTTCCCCGGTCATCCCCTAGAACGTTTCCTCCTTTGATACCCTTCCTGCTCTCCTTGGTTGGGGGACCGGTTAGCCTACGAACGACCGATTTTCGTGGGTCTGTGGCATCATCGTATCGAAGCCGCCAACCAGGACTATGCTGAGGGGTATTGGCAATCCGTACAGCTTGCTGGTCTGGGAGAGAG
>Ga0307516_10002751_pt1 | contig 23178 bp, 19 predicted proteins | sample 19_EM_MG_FD_203310 | JGI IMG/M metagenome (GOLD analysis project Ga0307516, IMG submission 203310) | Populus trichocarpa ectomycorrhiza microbial communities from riparian zone in the Pacific Northwest, United States - 19_EM | ecosystem: Host-associated > Plants > Roots > Unclassified | place... | reverse complement strand
TTAATTTTTAATAAAAAAATTGAATTTTTTAGAATCACGAGTTGGATCGTATTTTCAAACGGTCCCTAAAGTAATACTTGGTAGTTGGTGCAACTGTGTGGCTCATCTTTAAGGGTAGACAAAATGAAATTGACATTCTTAATTTACGCTCCATGATTTAGGTCAATTTGTATATCCAACCAAGCAATCCGAAGGTCCAGCTTGAAGCAAACCAACGGAGTAGGCTTCGTGTATAAATGAATTCAAACTTTGGCTGCCATTTTCATATTAATTTCCTACCACCATAATTAATGGAAGGAAGCTAGCTACACCAAATAGGTTTGTGATCCTGCCGCATCCATACATACTCGAATATAAATATATAGTCTTAACCAAACTTAAACCTGCAGGATGGTTAGTTAGGATACAGACAAGCATGTAATGTAATAAACTGCTGAATATGTTATTGAAGCATGATGGGTTACGTGAATTCAAACCATCAGCTGGTAGTATTTTTATTATGGATGGGTGTTACTGGACACTGCTAGAAGGATCCATTGATTGTTTATAGTATAAAACTACAAATAAAAGCTAGCTCGACTATATATTAAGTACGATTATAACTTGAGTTTTATAATCTATATATATATATATATAATTCAGGTTTAAAAAACTGCTGGTGTTCTGTTCATAGTCACGATAAAGGCTAGCTGCTGTCTATTTCACACTTGCTGGAGTTTGAGCGAGCACGTTTCCGATCGAATCCTGTTAATTTCCAGCAGGCATGCAAGTAGCCAATTAACGGGCATGCTCGATCGAAAGTAGAAAGTTCTTGCCTTATGGCTAGGGAAAGAAGCTACATTGTCTTCGGGGAAGATCGATGATGATGCAGGGGAAAACTTGAAGGATGACGCGGTTACTAAATATCATGTTATTAATTTCTCGTTTGTTTGGTGGAAAATAGTTTATTTTTAGAAAGTGAATTTCGAAAAAAATGAATTCCGGAAAAGTATTTTCTAATGTTTGGTAGTGTAATGAAAAATAAGTTGGAAAATATTTTCCAGTGTTTGGTTATGTCATGGAAAATAACTTATTAATGTTTTATTTTTTTAAAATTTATTAAAATAATGAGGAACAAATCTTACAAATTAAAAAGTTGAATGAGAATGAAATTGAAAAAATATATAATTTCATAAATTATCTCAAATAAAATAAATAATAATCAAAATAATAGAGATCAAATAAAAAATAAAAAAATTGAAAGATGAAGAAATTAAAATAATAATAATTAACATTTCATAAATTATTTCAAATAAAATAAGTAACAATCAAAAGAATGATGACCAAATTTGATAGATAAAAAATTTCAATTAAAAAATGATAAGGAAAAAGCAAAATAAAAACGAGGACCAAAGTTAATATAAAAATTAAATTCTAAGTATATATATATATATATATATATATATATAACAATCAAAAGTTTGAGGACCAAATTTGATATAATCGGCAAATAATATGACATTTCAAAATTTTTCTCAACTTCCAGAAAGTGTTTTTCGCCCAAAATAAAAGGAAAACACTTTCCTGAAAACCAAGACAAATTTTTCTTTGACTGAAAAGTGTTTTTCGTTGACCAACTTTCCTAATGACAAACAAACACAAGAAAGTTTGGAAAGTGATTTCCCGGAAACCACTTTCCAGAAAACAAACGCCCCCTAAACCCCAAATGGTTTACAAGGTCAACTTGTGTGATCCTTCTGCTGCAAAATCACCGTTTTAAAAAAAATAATTTTTTTTAATCATGTTTTTTTCTAGTATTTTTATTGTTTTTAATTATGTTTTTTCTATCTTTAAATAACACTGTTTTGAGATTGTATCAATGACCCAATGACTCGAATCCTTGATCAAGTCAGGCTTCAAAATAGATCCGATAACCATGATGAAGGGTTAAGATGACTAAAATACTTGTAAAATAAATTCTTTTGAATGGAAAAAAAACCCTTCCGTGCTTAAATTATATGAAAAAGGGAATGGTGCTTGAAATTGCTAATTAGACAATGCACGTACTAAAAGATTAATAGGAGGGTGTAAGGTAGAAGGGATTGCTAACTCGTGCATTTGAGTTTATAATAATAATTATTTTTTAAAATGTTTTTACTTAGAAAATATTAAAATAATATTTTTTTATTTTTTTAAAATTATTTTTAATATCAGCAAGTCAGAATAATTTAAAAATATTAATTTCAAGCGATAAAAAATAAAAAAGAAATTAAATTTTTTTTAAAATATTTTTAAAAGACAGAAATAAAAACAAAAAAAAAAAGATTCCTAGACCTCAAAATTATGTTGAATGATAAGAGGGGTTAGATTAATTACTCCAAGACACCGATCTGCACGGGGAATGTATGTCCTCAATGTTGACACGAAATCGTTGAACCACCATTTTTACGTCGTGGTCAGTGGTCGCTGTCTTTAAAACAAAAACAACCGTGCTGCTGTGCATATTTGCTTGTATTCAAATGTTTATATTATTTGTACTGGTATAAAACATGTTTTTTAATTGTTTTTTAAAATATATTTTTATTTAAAAATATATTAAAATAATATTTATTTTTAAAAAAATATTTTTGATATTAATACTTTAAAATAATCTAAAATTATCAAAAAAATATTAATTTAAAGTAAAACAAATTTATTTTTTTAAAAAATATTTTTAAAATACAAAATCAAACAAGGTTTTAACTGAGCTCTAAGATATTATCCGGTACTTTGAAAAATATTTTTCAAATTACTTTTTCTTATATGGTTTTTTAGTTTATTTTTATAATTTTATTAATATTAAAAATTAAAAAATATATAAAAAATTATTTTAATATGTTTTTTAATTAAAAACATTCCGCATTACCAGTCACAAGTATTCTTGACTAGACACTGCACTCCTATATTTACTTGATTCGCGCTCTTTGGACGGAGCCAGTCATTCAGACCTATCTAAGGCGCATTTGTAGGGGGATGTAAAGATTGTTCCACGTGTATGGAATGTGAGCGAAGCTTATGGACCTTCTAAGAATACACGTGTACCCGAATGCATCACATGAATGGTTTCCAGCTGACATCCATGCATGCATAGAAAAGCAACCAAGCATCGACTCTTTGTACTGGAATCCACAGTGCCTCTCTTTGCTCCTTTTCATTTTGCTCACTGAATCTTTTTCTTTGATTAGGTCTTTTTGTTGCCAAATTAATCAGCAATTTCTGATAATTTGTTCTGCAAAGCAAAAATAAAAAACGAGGACCAGATTAGAGAACACACATGGCACTCTTCCAAGCTTTCTGGCAGACTAGTGAAACCAATGCGGTGAGAACTTTCAGAACTGGCTTGATCATGAGTGAATTCAGAGACATTGCACAGGAGATGGGGCCTTTCTAAAGAACTAGCAAAGATCTCGTCCACAACTCAGCAGCAGCATGACCATCCATTTAAACTGTCAAGTTTTTTACCTTAAAAAAAGCTTTGTAGATTTAGAATGGAAACGTAAAAAAATCAATGCTCATGTTCTCAAGAGTCATCATGACTCATGTCCTCGTGCAGCAGCATGTCTATGTGCTGGGAGTTGTTTCAACAACAAAGTATGCAGAAAGTGTACCTCCTTACTCTCTGCACACTTTGGAACCCGTTAAAAACAAGAGTATTTTTGTACTCTATCAGGCTAAAAAAATAAATCAATAAAAAATATTTTAAAAAATAAAATAGTTTAGAGAGACACTTCTAATTTACAAGTGTCATCTACTACTATTTTAAATTATAAAATTTGAAAGATATAGAATTTAATAAGAAGAGAGAAAAAAAAAGATTTTAAAAACATATCAAAATTCTAATAATAATATCACCAATACTATTAAAAAATATCAATAAAATAAGCTTAACAACACGCAAAAAAAAAAAAAAAAACGAAATCAATCAAAGGAGTCATCCAACAAAATCAGAGTTTAGTTGCTTGAGCTTCTAAACAGATGGGCTGGTCATTACGGAATACAACCATTGTAAAAAAATTAAAGGATCCACGAGAGGAGTGTAGACCGGTTGGTCAGGTGCAGGGGTGAAGACAGGGGGGCTGGCAGGGCCCAGCTCCTCCAAAAAAATTGTTTTTTCAGTCTTTTTCTTAATAATATTTATCTTTTTAGCTTAAATAATAAAATAATTAAAATTTTAACCCCCTTTAATTTTATTTTCTGATTTCCCCCTAGTCAGGTGTGTTTTCTCACGCCTGGTTTGCCTTGGAATCACCATTTTCCACTCCCCTCCTCCCTTGTAGTAACAATATAGAAACTTCTATATAGATCTTTAAATTTCAAAAGCTAAAGTAATTTAAAGTGGGTTCATTTTCAAAATTATCTTTCGGAGTCGAATTGAAAAAATTACGTGGAGAGAAAATACATCACTTTGAATATTGATGAGAGGCCTAATTCTCAATCATCAAAGTGACTGTACCGAGACTTGTAATCTAGTGGCAAAGACAAGGTTTACTTGTCTCTGTTACTTGGGTTCGAGCCTCAGCATGTATGTTTGTCACCTCCGCGATGTTTTACCTGTCTACTGGGCTTGCAGGATATTTAGTGAGTCTGAGAATTAATTGTAGTGCGTGTAAGCTGGTCCGAATATCCGGATTAAAAAAAAAAAAGAAAAAAGAAGATACGTGACTGCGAGTATTGATGACCGTTTAAGAAGAGAAGGAAAAAAAAAAAAAGGAAGGAGAAGGTGGAGCCAACAAAGCCACAGAGCTTCCTGACCTATACTCGCCTATCGAGTCTTCACAAATACCCCTTCCCTCCCCACCCTAGTCACAACTGAAAGCTTAAACCCATAATAACAACATCCAATGCTTCTCAAAGGAGCTCAAGCCCCTTCTCTCATCACTTTCTACCACCATTATAAACCCCCTTTAAACCCTATAGTACCCGACATACTAACCCTCACCTCACCTATGCGCACTTCCCTCTTCTCCTCCTCCCTCTCCCTTTCCCTCCACCAACAACAGCGCATCCACATCCCCGAACCCATTAACACCCCCCGAACACTTCACCCAATTTCAACCCCAAAGTGTTTCAGTACTTCTGTCGAACAGTTGGCAAGCGATTCTCAATCTGAAGGGATATTGGATTTTGATGAAAATGAGAGGGAAACTTTTAAATTTGATGATGACGGGCTGGGATCTTCTGGTGCTGGAGGGGATAGGAAGCACTTGGATGCTCCGGCACTGGAGGTGAAGGAGCTAGCGGAGTTGCCGGAGCAGTGGAGGAGAGCGAAATTGGCGTGGTTGTGTAAGGAGTTGCCGGCGCATAAGCCAGCCACTGCTGTGAGGATACTTAATGGGCAGAGGAAGTGGATAAGGCAGGAAGATGCTACTTATATTGTCGTTCATTGTACTCGAATTCGCGAAAACGAGACCGGGTTTAGGGTACTATTTATAATCACACCTGGGTTTTCAATTTTTTGTTCCGCAGCGCTAAAATCTTCGTGCTTAGTGTCTTTTTTATACTATGATTGAATGTTTAGATACTGAGAATTGACGAGCTGTGATATTAATTTAAATGGGCAATTACTAAAATTTAGTATCGCATAGGAAAATAATAGTGGAGATATTGACTTGTGAATTATGTTGTTGTAAGGCTAGAACCTTTTAGGATTAAGCTGGAGTTTTTATCTAAATCTTTAGAGCGAAAAAGAGAAAGGGAGAGTTTGGTTATTGAGATTTTTCTTTTGGTTATTGTTAGGTGTATAAATGGATGATGCAGCAGCATTGGTATCGATTTGATTTTGCGTTGTCCACTAAGTTAGCAGATTACATGGGCAAGGAGCGAAAGTTTGCGAAATGCAGGGAGATATTTGATGATATTATCAGTCAGGGACGCGTTCCCAGTGAATCAACTTTTCATATCCTTGTCATTGCATATCTTAGTACGACAGTTCAAGGTAGCCTGGAGGAGGCATGCAGCATTTACAATCGGATGATTCAGTTGGGAGGGTACCGGCCACGACTTAGTTTGCACAATTCTTTGTTTAGAGCGCTTGTGAGCAAACCAGGGGTCATTGCAAAACATCATCTCAAACAGGCTGAATTTATTTATCATAATTTGGTGACATGTGGACTTGAGTTGCAGAAGGATATTTATGGTGGTCTCATCTGGCTACATAGCTACCAGGACACTATAGATAAAGAAAGAATCACATCACTAAGGGAAGAGATGAGGCAAGCAGGAGTAGAGGAGAGCCAAGAAGTGCTCGTTTCCATATTGAGAGCTTGTGCAAAGGATGGCGACGTGGAGGAAGCAGAAAGGACATGGCTCAAACTCGTCCGTCTTGATGAGGGTCTCTCTTCACATGCTTTTGTGTGTAGAATGGAGGTCTTTTCAAAGGCAGGAGAACCTATGAAATCTTTTAAGACATTCAGAGAGATGCAGGAGGTTTTAAGTTCTTACAATGTTGCACCGTATCATAAAATTATAGAAGTCTTATGCAAGGCTGAAGAAGTGGAACTTGCAGAGTCACTCATGCAAGAGTTAGTTCAGAGTGGTATGAAGCCGCTTACACCATCTTTTATTTCTATAATGGACATGTACCTTAATTTAAACTTGCACGATAAATTAGAATCAGCCTTCTCTGCATGCCTTGAGAAATGTCGACCCAACCGGAGTGTCTACATGATCTACTTGGATTCTTTGGTGAAAGTCGGTAATTTTGACAAAGCTGAGGAGATTTTTAACCACATGCGCAATAATGAAGCGATTGGTGTTAATGCCAGATCATGCAATACTATTTTAAGAGAATACCTCTCTTCTGGATACCATGTGAAGGCAGAAAGGATATATGATCTAATGTGCCAAAAGAAATACGATATTGATTCCTCATTGATGGAAAAGCTTGACTCTGTTCTGAGCTCGAGCAGGAAAGTGGCAAGGAGGCGTATTAGCCTCAAGCTTAGCAAAGAGCAAAGAGAAATTTTAGTGGGTTTGTTTTTAGGTGGTTTGCAAATTGAATCAGATGGGAAGAAACACATGATTCAATTCGAGTTCAATCAGAATTCTATCATGCATTCCATTTTGAGGAGACATTTACATGACCAGTACCATGAGTGGTTACATCCATCTTTTAAGCCTAGTGATGATAGTGATAGCGATGACATCCCTTGGAGATTTTGTACCATCTCGCACTCTTGTTTTGATTTCTATGCAGAACAGTTTTGGCCAAGAGGTCAACCTCAGCTGCCAAAGCTAATCCACAGGTGGATGTCACCTCAGGTTCTTGCATACTGGTATATGTATGGGGGTCACAGAACATCATCAGGGGATATTGTGCTGAAGCTAAAGGGGAGTGTTAAGGGTGTTGGAAGGGTTGTCAAAACATTGAAATCAAAATCTCTGGATTGCAGGGTGAAGAGAAAGGGGAAAGTATTTTGGATAGGTTTTCTTGGAAGCGTTTCTACATGGTTCTGGAAATTGGTAGAACCTTATATATTAGATGACTTGAAAGATTTGCTAAAAGCTGGTGATCCTACCTTGGAGAATTATATGGAAGAACTTCAGAATATGAACTTTGATAGTGGGTCTGATTTTGACGAGGAGGCATCTGAGGACAGCGACATGGACAGTTTATAGGACCTTTTGCGGGTGTATTAGGCAAAATGTTATAGTTTTTAGTTCTAACTTCAGCATCAAAGTTGTTGAATATGAAAGTTGCTAAAGATATGACATGTTACCTTGCTACATGGGAAGTAATTCTTATGACTTGAATGGTTTGTGCCAGTTTGAACTTCCTACCTTACTCCGCAGCCATTACTTGCTACCTTTTGAATGTTTCATGGGATTATGTGATGAGGCCTGATTAAGTGATATGCTCTGTACTAGATTGTTTTTGGTTATGGCTCATTGCCTTATCTATGTTTTTTACAGTGTATGAAATACTGCCAGGGGGGAGAAGATGCAGGGTGGGTTTGGAAGCTGAAGAATTATACATCAGTCCTGAAGTAAATAGTGATAATCCAGTAATTTTATTTCTCTATAATCCAAAATTCAGTCATAGTACTAAATAAAGTATGATTATGAAATTTTTTTTTTAAAAGCGGGGAAGGTAATGAGAACAGGCACGTGCAACTGCTCGTCCAGCCTTGGTGTTTTTTAGTGTCAAAAGCCAAAATGGTCTGAAGTAAGGTAACATGTCATTTCTGAAGTGCTAAAGTATTAGGCTTTGTATTAGTAATCCTGAAATTGTTTACGTGCATCATTTAAAATCTGAAGTGCATGTACTTGCTGAGACCCTGCAATTTCTTCTTTGGAAAATTTGTCTTCAACTTTCGGCATGGTACTTAATTGTTCTATATTCTGAAGGGCTCCACATTCTTCTTTTAACACACAAAAAAAAAAAAAACAGAGACTTGATCTATATTTTCTGATAGCACTGACTTTGCTTGCTGACTGCTCATCTTGCTATTTGTTTCATGACAGTTAGATGCCTGTCTGGGAAGCTGTAGAGACCAAGTTTCTGCTGGCTACGTAGCATGTTAAAGTTCTTCACTGAATTTTGTTTTTATAAACAGTTCATCTAGGATCTGTGGCAAGTTTCTGCAAGTTATACATTTTTTTCCCTGTTTTCTTTATGTACCTTTTATTTTACAGGTAAATATTGGAATTTATGTTGAAGACAACAGCACAGGGCTCTCCGTGCTGGTGGACCGCGCAGTGGGAGGATCTAGCTTGAATTGGGCCAGAAAAACCACATGTTGCCCCTGCTTTGGACTTGGTCAGATTGTCAAGGCTCAGGCCCTTGTCGGGTTCAGTCGGGTTGGGTTTTTTATTCTTCTTTTTTTAAAAAAAATAATGAAAACTATTGTGTAAACAAAAATACAAATAACTTAAATAATGTTATTCAATAACTCGGATCGGATGATGTGGAATTGTGGATGGTGGGGCAGGCCAATTACACAGGTTCAGTTATAAGAAAAATATTTATAAAAAAGATTATATACAAGGATCCATCATTAATGTTTCATCTAGAAATGAAGGAGCATTTTTTATTTGTTTTAGTATTATTTTAGTTTTTTTATATAATTTTTGATAATGTATATCTTTGAGAAATAAATATATTATTTAAAAAATAATTAGAATTATCCGAATTTAGTATTGGATGCATAAATGGATTGAAACCATTGGAATTTTATTTTTTTTGGATTTAGGGGTATTTGGAATACGATTGATATTGTGTTTTTTAAAATTAAAATTTATTTTTTATTTAAAATTATTTTTTATTTATTTTTAGTTTTGATATACTAATATTAAAAATAATTTTTAAAAAATAAAAAATATTATTTTAATATATTTTTTTTAAAAAAAACATTTTAAATTATAATACCTTCCACGTCCTAAACACAATTTACACTCTTGTACATACTTTTCAGGTGTGAATTGAGGATCACTTTCTTATGATTCCAGAAATACCCCTACACACCTATAACCTTTTTGCGTGATACGCCACCTGACCTTGCATTGCATGAGAAACCGACGCCACTTCCGAAACAACATAAAAAATTAATCAAATAAAATAAAGAAAGAAAATCGTTGCCGAGTCCGAGAAGAGAAGAAAGAATCGAGAGAAATGGTGTCGGATTCGGACCTCGTGGCCCGGCTCCGTGAAATACTCCGGAGTTCGGACTTAGACACGGCCACTGCCAGCAGTATACGGCGGCAGTTAGAGGAGGATTTCGGCGTTGATTTATCGGAGAAAAAAAAGTTTATTAGAGAGCAAATTGATACTTTTCTTGAAACCCTAAATAAAGGAGATGGTCAGTCAGGGAATGTGACAGAAAATGAAGATAACGAAAACGACACCGTTGAAGACGATGAAAATGAAAACGACGGTATTAAAGAAGAAGAAGAAGAAGATAGTGAGACAAAGGAAAGCAAGGGGTAATTTTTTTTCGAAAGTTGTCTTCTTTATTTATTTATTTTTTATTAAACAAGCAATATAGTGTGTAATGAATGAAATTAACCCTGCTCGTATGTGGAAATTGCCTGTAATTTTTCTTTTTTCGAAGGAAATTAGGTGTTTTATTGCTTGGAACTGGAAATTAGATATAGAGATTTGTTGTTTATCATTTATGTACAAATTGATCGACTTTGTTTTTTTAAAAAGAATTGGGATATGTTTTTTGTGGTGTCATTATGTAGTTCTAATTAGGTCAAAAAATGTCACATTTGTGTCTTATGAGTCGTATAGGCTAAAGTTAGTTTTTGTACTATGGTTTCTGTTATGTTTCAATTTATAAGTAAATGAAAGCACCAAGTTTAATAGTGGGCAATGAATCATGTGAAGCTACTTAGAGATTATTTGGGATTAAATTGGGATGATATTAGATGTGAGGGTTGTATATGATTTACTTTGAGTTTAGATTGGAAGTGAAATTATATGAATTTTTGTGTCTGTTGGTTCAATATTGGGATGTGAATATGAGAGAGGTGGCCTTTTTGTAGATTTAAGTAATACAGTCTAGTAATGGCATTTTGTCTTTCATGAGTTATAAGAAATGACCTTTTAATGGCGGACTAGTAATGGGTGTATCATCTCTACTTTCAGTGCTTTATAATTTTCATTGATTATTTCTTTCTTCTAGTTTTTGCACTGGCTTTCTTTTGTATTTTAGGGGGGTTAATTTTGAATTCCTAATATTTGAGTTTCATTTCATAGGCTTGATTGATTTCTGTTTGTTTTATATATATATATACACATCGAAAATAGGTGCTCATTTCATTACATTTTGAACTGAATATATGTCAGATAGCCAATCATTCCAGATACAGGTTTCTTATTAATCATGCTTGGTACTCTTGTGTTATCTGTCTTTTAGGTCAGACAAGACAGAAAAGGTGAGGAAAAGAGGCGGTTTTGCTAAGTTAAGTAGCTTATCTCCGCAACTTCAAGCAGTTGTTGGAGTGCCTGAATTGGCCAGAACTGAGGTATGCCAATCACCAACAAGATGATTCATTTCTGGAGGTTGGTCAGGTGGTAGTTCCTGGATCGGGATCTCACTTTTGTTCTCCTTACTTTTGTTATTCCAGGTTGTGAAAAAACTTTGGGCCTATATCCGTGAAAACAATTTGCAGGATCCAAAGAATAGGAAAAAAATAAAATGTGATGAGGCATTGCGCGCTGTCTTTCATGTAAATTCAATTGATATGTTTCAAATGAATAAAGCCCTGTCCAAGCATATCTGGCCATTAACTGGAGAAAATGGTACTTTCCTGAATAAGTTGTTCTCTTTTGTTTCTTTCTGTGGGGGACAATGGATGGTTAGTTGTTATTGGTTGTTAGTAGCATCTTCGTGCTTTCAATATGTAAGGTTGGTTAGGATTTGTATGTATACTTGTTTTCTGTTAGTTTTGGAAACCTGGATTATTTTGCTTTGGCAATTAAATCTAGCAGCGTAAGTTTTATATACCCAGAAAAAAGGAAAAAAAAAAAAAAACACTGTTACGGGAGAGTTTTTCTTATAATCTGACTGGTTTGACAATTTTTTTCTTCAGCTATTTTGACTATGATTTTTTTTTTCTTTCCCTTTCCTGGGTTGATATTACCATCCTCCTCCCCTTTTCTTTGGCTGTGGTGCTACACTTTATTATTCCAGGGAAACTAATCTTTTTCCCCAGTATTTGGACTACGTTAGGATGTTTATATTTTCTGCACTTTCAACTTCAACTACTACAAACAGGCTTCCTATTGAACTTGCACTTTATTTCCTTACGGTACATTATAATCTTCTTAATTATTTACCTTTAGAGATCTCTTCTTAATGTGTCATCAGATGATTGTTGGCTGATATATTAACCAATGATATCATTTAACTATCAGAAAGTGTAAAGCAAAAAGAAAAAAGCAAAGACATTAACGATTCTGGGTCTGAAGGAGACAATGGAGGGGAACAAGAGGATGACGAGGAAGAGGTAAAGAAAGAGAGTAATGAAAGAAGCAAGAAAGGACGGTGGGTTTCTTGTATCCTTTTTTATTCTTTCATTTTTTTTTCCATGGGTGAATTGCTATTCTTGTTTGCCATTATTTTGAGGTTCCTAATGCTCCTCTGTTTGAAAGAGTGGAAATTACTCATGCTCGCTTTAACTTATGATATGGATACTTTAGGAGTTGAGTTTTTTTTATGACTAAAAGCAACTTCATCCTTCAAATATCACCTCTGAAAGTGATGAGGTGGTTAGCTCTTCATAGCCAAATTCCTGCCATTCATGCCCTGAAGAAATTTTGGTTGAGGTGCTGAAAAGCATTAGTTTTCATAACCTTTCTGCATGTTTGTATGGTTACTGAATGGATGATATGGGGCTTTCTGTGACTGGCAGTCCTAGACAGATATTAGGAAACGTTAGGATTAGCATAGCATTCTCATTCCATTACATAGAATATTTGTGGTTGTTCTATGGACTGAATGATCTTATCTTATCCAGTAGGTCAGCTAAGGTGGATGAGGATGTTAAGAAAAGAGGAGGTGGTTTTACTAAATTGTGCAGTCTTTCTCCTCAACTTCAAGAGTTTGTCGGAGTTCCAGAACTGGCCAGAACTGGGGTATTTTAACGGATGTCTGGATACTTGCTTGACTTGCAGAATGATCATTTAGGAGTCATTTTGTAAATTATATTTCCTACTTGCTTTTTTCCCTTTCCATTTTGTTTTGGTAGGTTGTGAAGAAGCTTTGGGCCTATATCCGGGAGAAGAACTTGCAAGATCCAAAGAATAAGCGAAACATAATATGTGATGAATCATTGCGTTCTATTTTCGATGTTGATTCTATTGACATGTTTCAAATGAATAAAGCGTTGACTAAACACATATGGGCTGTCCGTGAGGAAGATGGTATGTGTGTGCTTAATGAGCTTTTCTTTTCAATTTATAGTACACTAAGGAAGCCTTTGTCAATGCCATTGTCCAGAAACCTCAGCTCCTTCATCTTCACCATAATTAAATGCTTTCTTGATTTAAACCAAAGGTGGTCATTTACTTAAGTTTTAAATCAATTTTAGCTTTTAGTCTCCATATTGAAAGACATACTTCTAATTGACGTGTCAAATCTGGAACAGGGGATCTCAGCAAATCATGCATTATTTAATTTTTTTAACATCTCAAAATTGCTTGTTTGAAGCAATAAATGACAGAATGAGCTTTTTTTATATGTGATGTATGCACAATCTCCTTTCAGTTCATGAACATAAGGATAGGGGTTGTGGTTCTCCTTCTTTAAAGTGACTAACTTTCTGTCCAAGGAAAAAAGGAACTTGGCTGGTGTATTCTGCAGGCTGGTTTTTTTTTTTTTTTTTGAACATGGAGATAATTGTTGTTACGTGCATCTGGGGCTTGAATATCTGATTGCCACTACTTAAAGATGAAGAGGCAACTATATTACTGGGGAGCGAGGCAAAAAACATGATAAAATGTGTAATATAGTTGTGTCAAACATATATCTCATACCCATGCATGTGCTCTCATTCAGTGCAGTTCTCAACTTCCAGGCAGTGTGGCCTTTATTGTCTTAGAAGTTGATCCTAACTACTGACACTATACATCTCAGTGAGAGTAAGCTAGTTTATCCTCCAGCTAGGTTTCATAACTTTTAAAGGTTCTATTAAACTCACATTTTAAAATTGGTGGTCTCCTCGTGAAGTTCATACAAACTACAGATGGTGAATTTCTTGAGGAGAGTGACCTTAATTTAATATTTGGCATTTTATAATTAAAATTTTGTAGTTTTTGTTCCATTCTCGAAGAGGATCTCTTTTATCAATGGGTTATTGGAAACCTTCATGATGTTTAATTTTCAGCTTTTGAACTGATTAGTGGCTCACATATTTTAGATGAATGATTAAAACATTTTAGGGATATCCCCCTTTGCACATCTTGCATGGTTTTGATTCAATCAATGTACATTTTCTCATTTTCCAAACTGCTTTTCTTCTTTTTGCGTTATCTGGAAGATTTTGTGAACCTTAATTAATGGCAATAAACATAATTGATAAGGTTTTCAAGTTATCATTAGAAAGAATTGATGGATCAGCTATGAGGAAGAAGTTTTAAAGCATTTTTGGAATAACTTTAAATGAGCCAGTAACTTCTGTATGTCCATATTAGTTGCTGGCAAAATGTCAAATACTTCTTTTCTCTTACCTCTGGCTGACTCTAATTTAAATGTAGATGACCCCAACTAGTTTGCTCTTAAGGTTAGGGGAGTTGAGTATCATAGATAGCTTAATGAATTTAGGTGTTTTATGCACTGAATAGGGCCTTTTCTCATTTATCTTTTCTCATTAAATTGTTGATTTTATCGAATTGCAGTTGTCAAAAATATAGTGCAAATTTCTTTTGTAATGTTAACACTAAATCACAACCCAAGTATTCTCTTTTCTTTCATAAAAATTTGGAGTTCTCTATTAACTGAGAATGTTAGAATGTTTTAGTTTAAATAAAATGTTTTGTCCTGATCTCGTAGCTCCAAGCAACTCTTCACCAAAGAAAAAGGGGACTAAACAAGGAAGAGAAGAAGGTGAGACTAGTAGCTATACCAACACTTTTATTCTCCCAGCAGTTGCACAACCTACTCGCATAAGAAAATTGAGCATGAATCCTGGCACTCTAATAGTAACGATTTGTTATTTCTCACTGTCCAGGTCCTGATGAACCTAAACAGAAAGAAAAGCGGCAGAAGAAAGGTACTTCTATTCTCCCAGTAGTTGCACAATCTACTCGCATAAGAAAATTGAGCATTAATCCTGTACCTCTAATAATGACGATATGTTATTTCTCACTGCGCAGTTTCTCATGAACCTAAAAAGAAAGAAAAGCAGCAGAAGAAAGGTATTTCTGATCTCCTTGCTCCCCTTCAAATTCCTGATCAAGATTTTGTTCTGACCTTTCAAGAATTTTGATGTTCATATGTAACTGCCATGAATGTACATAAATTCCATTAGTAACTGAACCTTCATGCAGTGAACAAGTTGGGTAGATGAACAGTTTTTCATGGACACTGTTTTGCCAACTTCAGTTAATTGATCTGCTGCCAAGCATGTTGGTAAAGCTTGCACAATATCGTGCTCAGGAAATAAGCTTGTGACTATAGGCATAAAGCAAATATAGATACACTACAAAGAATAAAGTGGAGGACTGAAGGTCACAATTAATAATAAGAGAGTGAGAGCTGACTAATAATAAATATTATGAGCAGGCTTTTGGCTTGGTGACATTCATACCAGCCAAGCTTGTGTTGAGTTTGAGCTTGACCCAAGGCTTAAATTTTGTGCGTGCCATGTCTTGTTTACATGTTGAATGTATATATAATCGAGTGTGTGTATGTGCATGGATGTGTGTGCATGTGTTTTAGAATCTTCTCTTCATCCTACGATCTTTATTGAAGTTTTCAAGAAAGCTTTTTGAGTGGAGGGTATCATCAGTTACATGGTTTATCTATTTTCTTGTAGAAATCTAGCCCTGATTTGGTCACCACCAAGATAAGGAAAGACCAACTTTGCTACGAATTGTGAAATGCACCCTTACAACAATCAGAGTGCCGGTAACTTGGAGATCTTCAGGATCTGAATTGCAAGGCATGAATACATACAAGTGCAATGCACCTCCTTTTCAAAAAGAGAAAACAATGATCTTTCGGTGCCAATTTTTTTATTTATCCACAATCATATGGTGTGTTAATGAATAGTGAGGAAAAGATAGCTGAAGCTAATTTATAAATGCAAATCACATCTTAAGAGGTTGAATTTCAATGTTTTTTATCTGAAGTTGGTCCGCTGAGATGGTACTGATGAATTTAAACTTCTTGGCCGAAGACACTTCCAGTCATAACTGGGCCTGCCTCCCTTCTGCTACTAGCAAACATAACACGTCCTTTTGAAGTATGGTTATGTTTAATTTTCATGACCCTGCTAAGCCCTGGACCTTTTTTTCGGGTTTTTCCTTATGATAATCTCTGGCTGTATCATATTGATGCATTTGGTAAATGATCAGCTTTACTCTTTCTTTTTTGTTTTAGACTTCTGTCAAATTCAGGCACCTGCACCTTTATCTTACTGAGAGTTTTATGATTGTTTCTTAAGGATCCAGCTGACAAGAGGAGAATTGTTTGCGACAAGAAGCTAAAAGAAATATCTGAGGTTGACTCCTTCAATGGCTTCAAAGCCTCAAAGCTCCTGTCATTGCATTTTATCAAGACAGAGCAGTGAGTGGCTTATATGTACTTAACTTGAGCCCATTAGAAGTGGGAATTTTGCTTGAGATGAATTTACTCTTTTACATTTTGCTCTGGCAGCCTGTGTGCTCCTTGTTGAAGAAATGGAAATAGTTTTGCAAAATACAAGTTCTTTCTACTAATTTTCATCACAGGATTTCTAATTTGCATTTCCACCCCGTTTCCTCTTGTTTTTGAGTAGGTTTTCTTTCAACCTTTTTTTTTTTCCTGCTCTTTAGATTCTCTTGACTTTGTCATGGAGGTGGGTGGTAACTGGGGGCCAGTTAGTTTACCTCCTCTACTTGATTTGCTTTTTATACGCGGTTTTTTCTTAGAATTGCACAAAGTAGAAGTGGAATTATAAGTTGTGGCCACATGGAAAAATAAGTTTGTCATGCAATGTGGCCTTACTAGGACCATAAGGTCGAGGAAACTTTCACATCATGTTTGATCTCTTGCAACATGATTTGTTTATCAAACATGTGGTATGTTCCTTTGTCCTCCGTGCCATCAAACTGGTGGGTGTAAGGCGCTAGCCAGAATGTTGGATAGCTCATGAGTTGTAATAGTCTGGCATGACATATCAATCCTCGTATTGTGACCTTGTGTGATGGAACTTGAATGCTATTAATTGTTTTTAATGCCAAAAAAGAATGCTGAGTTCATCAGATGAAGTGTTGCTGCCAAGGTGCAAATATTCGAAGGTTTCCTGCAGGAAATTTTACATGGAAGAATGTTGAAAAGTTTTTAGATTAAAAATGTCTTCTGCTGAATCAAGCTTGACGATCTCCTTGTCAATCAACACCCCACCCCTAATCTCTGCATAAATGTTTTGATATTTGCCTTAAAATAGTCACATTCTCTGAGTGGCAGTTATTTCTTATGGGTCTTTTGAATTTAGAGGCTTATCATCTGTCTGATGTACACAAAAAACCGCGATAGCGTTAAATGACATGTTTCTTTTACGTTGGACCCATCATTGCTTAAAGGTATCATTTTGCATGACTGACTTGGAATTTTCTTCCTCCAAAACGTGTTTGATAGCCAAGGAATAAAGCATAAACAAAACTCATTGATTAAAGGTCGCCACCTTGAGGACCGGTTACACTAAAGATATCAACCTGTGACCTCGAATCTTTTTTTCTTCTGTGAAGCACTGTATCTTGAAAGAGTTAAAATGCAAAGTCTGCACTGCGTCTTTCAATTCAAGAATACAGGATCAGGAATGTTTGCTCCGTGGAGAACCTGCGAAAAAGGTTCCCACTAGTGGATGGTGTGAAAAGAAAGCATTTGTCACGTCTTCAAGTCACTTGTGCATCATTGTGAGAACTTTTGCCAATGAGAAAATGCTGTTGTTCACGTGAAATCATGTGAGCCCCAGGGTCTTGTCTTGACTGATTATCCATTTGAAAGTGGAATCCTGTGGTCTCTCTTGTGCTTCTGCTTGGGGAGGGGGGGGGGGGGTGTAAATGGCTAAATGCTGTCTTGAATCTTGATTTCTATATTGCTACAATTGTATTGTTTTCTGGAATGGTGGGCATGGACCGATTTCTCAATTGCCATTTTCCTCTTTGGACCAATACTTTGACAACATGTTTTCACACTAATTATATTTCTTGTTTCCTTGGTTCTTCTGATGATATGGCAGCAAACTTACATGGCTCGCGTGTCACACATGTTAGTGGAAGCTGAGATTCACCACCTCCCATAGCATCCACTCTTTTGGAAAAGACATGGAAACAAATTTGATGTGATCAAAATCATAAAATATAACAGTTAGTAATAATTTTTTGTGTATTGAGAGGATTCTGTTGGCGTTAGTGCACAGGGAAATAAAAGGCCGAGAATGACAGAGAGGATTCTGCGTTCCTTGTGAAAAGCTAGGTTCCAAATTGTAAATTTGATAAAGAGGCAGAAAGGGAAGAGGGGAGAGGGGGGGTTTTGACGAATAAGCTCAAAATAGAAGGGCAAAGGGACAGAAGTTTATTACAAACATGTTGTGTTAAGAGTATATTATTTAAAAAAATAATTAATAAAAAAAGACAGTGGAGATAAAAACAATAGAGAGAATCTATCAGGATGGACCCGCTAATATTCGATTCGTTCAAAGCACCGCCGTTCTTATGTGGCGAGCCGATTCCCTTCTCCTCTCTCCACCTCATAACACATATCTATCTACCCACTACGCGCTTGCCCCGACAGTGTTCCCCGTTCTTGCCACCCGCTTTGCTTTTTTTCTTCTTTCCCCTACTATTTCTCTCTCTACCCACCAATTTTGTCAACTTCTACTCTCTCTTTTCTCTCTCTCTCCCATTTACGGCCAACTAGCAAGTAGGGTTTTCATGGAATTCGTTTAGATCATCATCATCACCAGTTCCTCTTTTGAACAATATCATAACTAGTTCTTCGTTGTTTGGAGGACAAGCCTGCACCTGATTTGACTTTAGGCTCAATTGGAGTCTAGGATTACTCCAAGAGGCTGTTATCACAATAGAGATAAATGGTTTCGCAACTATTTCTATTTGAATTAAGAACCTGAGCGCAGTTTGGCATCTAGCCTGGCGCGGTCTAGTGGTTTTATTTTTATTTTTTGAATCTGTCTATAGTAATTTATACACTAGTTGGTGTCCTATGGATGTATCATAATTAAGATAGTTTTTTTTAAAAAGAAATAACAACTCAAGAATATATACTTGACTAATCACACAATTTGAGATGTGATGCTTTAGAGAAACAACGCCATTAATTCGAGTGTTGTGGGGGTGGTTTCTCATATCATTTCAAAACTCTAATTGAATGCAGTTGTAAAGCAATTGAAACGATTGTGACCATGCTGCCTCCTCTCTTATCTCTATCGATGTTTACGTCATAATTTAGTTTGGGAATCGGCAAGTGGCCCTTTTTCTTTCTTCTCTCTGGTCCTCTCATGGACGTGATTGTAACTCTAGGCATAGGACTTGATCATTACACTGTGCAAGATGCGCATGGAGTGAGTATGGGAGGGGACTGTGGCATTCAACTCATTGTTCATCTTTCTTTCTTTTCTAATAAATGTGTCAGATCAGTATTTTCTCTTTAGATCGAGTAACACGACCAAATAAATATCTTGACAGATTAGTATAATTAAACAAATAGCACGGTACTTAATGTGTTAATATAATCCATATATTGTGTTAGTAATTAATTCAATGAGTAACATTTTTCTCAATAGCTCGCGCAACCAATTAAATACATGTAAAAAAACCATTGACTGATATGTTTTCTTAACTAACTTTTCGATCCATTAATTAATTATATTTTCTTAATTAACTTTTCAATCGTGTTGGTCTCCCATTCTTTTTCTTCATCGTTGCCTAATTTAAAAAACTTCAAATCCAGGCACATGCCAAAGAAGAATCGATCAACAAACCTTGTCCAAGTAAAATCATCCTCGTCAATGGACATCATTCAATTGGAGCCCAAGCTAATCTCGTATGGTGGATGGTAAGAACAGTTTCAACTGGCTGGGGAACCAACCAATAACCAGGCTTTGTTTGTTATCCAAATAATGATAAACCTTGGGAAAATTGCAAAGGGGCATTCTCAAAGAGTTTAAATATTAGGGTAAGATGTCAAAAAAGGGATGGGTAAAAATGATGGTGTTAGGGCATGGGGCCAGGAAGAAGTGGAGTTCTTTCAAGGACCGAGCATGAACAAACAATAATGCTACTCAACTCCTGAGAGCAGACAAGGACACCGAAACCCTAAATGACGAGAAGAGCCTCCCAAAAGAAATAACAAAAAGATGTTAAAACTGTACACCTCCATTATTTAAAAAGATTCCGTCTTGACAAGGGCAACGAGAGAATACCAAGAAAGAAGATACCCTAATAACTCAGGAAAGAAGGGGTCACAAAAATGCCATGAACACGAGCAATTAATTGTCATCACGTGAAAGATGCTTTTTGAGGGCGATAAGGATATCGTGTGTGTCCTGTTCGAAAGCCCCTTATATAAGGTATCTTGATTCGCTGTTTCTCTGGATTCAATGCAATTTGGTTTGTGACTTTCTTGAAAACGAAAGGGAATTGCCCCATTCACTGAATCTCGCCCACGACTAATTAAGCTCCTTGCTATGACATTCATGGTTGTTTCTCTAGCTAGATCACGCCATCAAATATTGCATGCATGATATTAATTTACACAGTTTAATCTGCAACGCTAGCTGTCTATTTTTTTCACCTGGTAATTAGAAAACTACGGATGCCCTTCTGGTCAGGAAGTTAAACCCAAAATGTAACAACTGGGAATAAGAAATACAGATCTGGACAGATTTAATCGTGCTCCGAGTGTGGATTTCGTGCATGGTAATTAAAGGAACCTTTACAGTCAATTTTGGTCCTTCTTTTACTTTTGCGTCGACTTGCATCATCATCGAAATGATGATTCCTCTTTTTAAGAGTTGTCTCGCTGCAAATTAATTCGGTAATTACAGTGTTTTACTCGTGTCATTTATTGAACAAATACTAGTTTTTTCCCTCGAAGATCAATCAACTTATAATATATTCAATAGTATTTGATTAACCACAAATCAATATCAATATTAATGTTTGCGTTTAGTATCTTGATTAAGCCTCATGATCTGCTCCGGATTCAATAACAAGCTGCCCCAATCATTTTTTGAGCTGAAAATTTTACCATTATGATGCTCTGGTGAAAATGATTGAACATTTTCGTCGCATGCAAATACCCTACTTAATTGCCTCGACAGAAAACATTAAGCGCCCCATAATACTCCTCACCAAACCTGCTTCTCTCATCAACATCTCTGGTCTCATCTGACCTAGAACTCGAATTAAAGATGTATTTATTTTTGTTTTATGACTTTCATGGGCATATATATAATCTATGAGAATGGGGTGCGGAGTCCTCGGTTGCATTTATATTCCTTTTTTAAATTCGAGGCAGAGAAGGTGGGTGGGTGTTTCAATTTTATTTTTCCTTCTGATCTTTATTATGGTGGTGGATAAGTATGAACACTTTTGAAAGTTACAGATACCATTTCTTGGATTCCTGAGGGGATCCTCTAGAATAAGATGATGCCTTGGCCTGGCCTGGCCTGGCCATCGAATATATTAAAAATTGCTAGGCAGCTCACATGGTCAAGCTACCTCATCTCCTTCTCATTCCTCCCTTTCTCAATAGTAAATTCCACACTTCCACTTTTGTTAAGCCATCTTTTCTTGAAATGACCAAACTTTTTTTTTCTTCTTTTCTTTTCTTGGGGTTCAAAGACTCTGGATCCCTTGTGACCTGGCTCTTCAATGCAATGCCATCATTACCTTTCATTAGAGGCAGAATTAAGAGAACCTTGTTCCCTTTGACCTCTATTGGAGAAGAATATTAAACCCTACCGCACAATAGACGAGAGGCACGTTTCATTAATTTGACTATAATGGCCTTAATTGCTGCTGTTTTCAACATGAATAAATGAATGTTTGTTTCTTCTTCCATCTTGTTTTTTAAAATAATTTTTAAATTTATTTTTTTTATTTTTTAAGTATTTTTATATAATTTTGATAATCTAATATTAAAAAAATTATTTCGATCAATTTTCAATTTAAAAACATTTTTAAACAATACTATTCAACTCAATATGGGTAAATTTAATGGATTTTTTTTTATTATTATCAGTCAATTTAAATTTCTTAATGGCCACAATATCTTGCACTTGGCTTCCATGCATCAAAAGTCCTTCTGCCCGTTGAATTTTTATGGATCAGTCATTTATAAGTAGATTCGTACATATATTGTTTGAAAAATCACTTGCAGATTTTTCCCTTTGAAAGACAAGTCACTTAGAGATGTAGCTAATTTATTGTATTTCTCGTGTTTCGTTATGGTTTTCTTTTAATTGTTTCAGCATGTACGTATAACCATACAAAACGGCAACTAAAATGATTTTTTTATGTTTTATATATCAAAGACGACACCGTTTCCATGCATATAGAAATGAAAATTGACACTTGCAATAATAAAGTCTTTAATTAATTACATAAAAAAATGTTTCTTGCTAATCAGGTTGAATATATATATCTCTCACGAGTCACGATAACCAGTTCGAACCCGATTAGTCCCTAACTTTTAGATTTGTTTTTAATTTACTATTTAATTTTTTTTTGAATGAAACTTGAAAAGAGGGTTTCATCCATTGACAAAATAAATCTTGGACGTTATAGAAGTATGTTCTACTCTTGTTTTCTTGCCATCTACGAGATTACTGTTTATAATATATATAATCGACTATATATTATATAAAAAAAGAGAGTATGATCTGCTTTTTAAAAGACAAGTGTATCATGATTTTACAGATCTAAGAGTGAGATTTCTTTATCTACCGGAAGCCTTAATGGAAGGATTGCACTGCAAGGAAAAAATTAAATTGAATTTTACGAGGGATCAAAATTAGAGATTTTTAAAGTTATATGAAGGCTACATTCTTTTTTAAGTGAAAGTTCCAAAATAAATAAAAAAATAAAGGCAGATTTTTCTTTAAAAAAAAAGGAATCTATCCCATAAATTATTAAATTATTCAAATCACTGGCTCTGTTGGGTCCTACTTGAAATTAAATTGAACACGAATAATAGGAAAAATAATCTGACATTAAATCTTGTTTGCATCTTAATTAGCTTCAATACGAGGGAGTGAAGAACACATCTAAATCACGTAAGCTCAAGATTCGTACGTGGGATTTACTCACTGTTATTGATTTATAATTAACAAAAGGGTATAACGATAATTTAAATAAAAACAAAGAGTGTTTTATTACAAGCATTCGACTTTTAATCGGTGGAAGCAGTTCAATACTGAACGTTGAAGATAGAATTAAAAAAAAAAAAAAAAGTCTTGCAAGATAAGAAGAAGCAATTCTACAAAACG
>Ga0307516_10002750_pt1 | contig 23183 bp, 34 predicted proteins | sample 19_EM_MG_FD_203310 | JGI IMG/M metagenome (GOLD analysis project Ga0307516, IMG submission 203310) | Populus trichocarpa ectomycorrhiza microbial communities from riparian zone in the Pacific Northwest, United States - 19_EM | ecosystem: Host-associated > Plants > Roots > Unclassified | place... | reverse complement strand
CTGTCCCCCTTCTAAGTACCGGGTACCAAGCCGTTGCGGCATGGCATACCTGGCACACAGACCACTACTTTGAGAACTTCAGGTCCGGTGGACTTGCAATTTCCAATGATGCAGAGACAAATGCTATCGGAGGGGCCCTTAGTGCCCTCTCAGATGTATTCGACTCCATTAATGGCATCGAAGAGATTCACATCTACTCGGACTCAACATATGTGTTACACCACATGTTGGATCCGTCCATCCATTCCGCGCAGTTATATGCGCTAGAATCACTCGGCGTACTCTTCCCTTGGATGGAGGAGAACGCCAACCACAGAATATTCTTACACCATGTCCCAGACTGCGAGGACTATGTGTTCGAACCTCACCATGTGGTTCACCGCCTTGCAACCTCTACTAAAATCGAGGCTGGAGGGGCTCCATCGCGGACCATTGCTTTCTCAACAAAGCAGATCACGGACTTCGTAATGAGCGACTGGGCTAATCGGTTCCGGCTCTCACAATACGTCAGCCAACACTTTATGTACCCTAGATGGTCGGTCAACAGACAAGACCACGCTAAGGCCAAACGCATGGCTCCATCACATTTAAAGGGTGGAACATGGCTAAAAGATGTAGGTCATTCCTTGTCGCTTACAGCTCAGATGGTCCATGGCCTCACCAGCCACGCCCCAATTGGGCACTACAGAAAACGATTCAAGGTGGGAAACCAGGACGAATCGTGTCCACACTGTGAAGAAGGGCCCTCTGAGACCTTCCAACATGTTTTATTCAAATGTCTGAAACACCCTACATGGCCTCCAGACATGCCCAACTTTACTGAAGCCACCCCATACTGGGAGCACTTTGGTAAATTCATCATGGACAATCCCACTGCGTATGCATTTGTGGATAGTCCAGCCTACAGTCAAACTGTGGTCCACAGAACCAGGACGGTCGCACGCTGGGCTAAAGATGCCCCCACCAACATGTGTACCCGAAAGGCTAAGTCGCGAGCTCGAAAGAGCCCGTTGGGAGATAGGGCGCTGCCTCCCAGATCTGTCCCTATAGGCCACGAACTCTTTGAAAGAGGACTGCATGGGCGCTTCTCTCATCGCGTGGCCGCGTTAATGACCGTGCATGTTAACGTGTCTGTGATTCACAGACCCACCAACCCGTGCTCGAGGGGTAATTCTAGCAAGTTTGGAGTCTTCTTCATGCCCATCAGGGACCAATAGGTGTAGTTTACTGTACCGAGCGGACTGTTTAGAGTACACCGCTATATAAGTTGTGGATATTAAAAAAAAAAAAAAAATTATCTTCTTATCTCTGACTCATCTGATAGCAGGATCATATCCTATTGGAGGATATCTGGACTATATCTTATTGGATGATAAGCCTGGGCTAGTATAGTATATATAGAGTAGCACAAAGCCTGTAAACTCTAGTCTTATTCTCTTAGGATTCCCACTTGACTGTGGTGATATCTAAAGTCAATATAAACTGGTGCTTTCCTCCATATCCTCTCTCTCTCTAAGCTTATCTATGTGTGAGCCCACAATGCTTGATTCTCAGCATAGTCTTTGAATTATGCTTTGAAAAGATAGTTAAGTGGTTGCTCTAACAAAAACAGGCAATCTGAGATAGAACCTAAGCGCTACTAGTCTGAAACTAAGGAATGCGAGTCGGAGGACACCCAGGAACCGAGTGCCACACATCCTGACAGCAGCGAGGTGTCAAGGAAAGTTGCTAGCAACTGTTCGTGATGTTGCTGACATGGTGCATTATTATGCTAACAGAATGATGTGAAGTGGTTGTATAGTCGGCAGCGAGCTGTTCTGAGGTCATCTGAGTGCTGGGCATCATATGCGCCTGTGGTCTTGATGGGCAGCACCTGTGTTACAATCGAGGAAGCACTGCATGTTTCTAGAACAAAATATAACTGCATGCTTTGAGTGCCAAACATAATATGGATGCTATATGAAGCGCTGGAGGTGCTGAGGGTGATTTGAGGGTGCTAGGAGGTGTCCCTGATGGGCAGATGCTTGATGTGCTTGAACCAAGAATGTGTTGTTGCTGAATTCTTCATAAATGCTTGTTTTGACTGGTTCTTGCAGTATACAATGAGGGCATGCTTGCCATCAGATAATTTCCCATGGAGCTGTACACAATTCAATTCAGTGACCTATTGGGACAATTGTTTGAGTGGGTATCAGAAATACAAAAACTGGTCATTTCAGTACTTGATATGGCCTCTCTTGGTCTTGATAACTGCCTCCAGCCTTCTAGACATACTTTTAATTATTTTCTGACATTTATGGCTCTATCCTGTCCCACATCTTTGCTATACTGTCCTAAATCTTCCACACTTCTTCAATATATGGAAAGCTCCACTTTAATGTATTTCCAGAGGTGATGAATTGGATCGGGGTATGGAGAACATGAAGGCTAGTCGGTAAGAGGGATATAATTACTCTCTGGATATATTCTGGTCTTGTTGAAGGTATATTTGGAGTCATTGTCTTATTGAACAACAAGAATCTCTGCAAGAATATCACTCTCCTCCATGCTGGAAAGTAAATTATTCTTCAAAATATCTACAGACTGATTAGCATTCATCCTCCCCTCAATATCTGCAAGTTGTTCCACACTGTCCCAATCTATACAGCCTTATATCATGATGTTTCTACCATGAGACTTAACTGAGCCATGGCTCCTCCCCTCAATTACCTTCTCTTCCACCTATTTCTATATCCACTACTGTCTATATGACCCCAACCTGTTTGTTTTATTCCTATCTGATAAAATTCCCCTTCTGCCAGTCCTCCACAGTCTACTTCCAGTCCTTCTTTGTAGGATGTGTAGTAAGAAATGGCTTTTCTTCTTTATCGCAGCCCTGAATAAGTGTTTTTTGAAAGGATTTCTGACTGGCTATGAGGGGACTGTATCAGGGATTATTGTTCTAATGTATTTCAGGGCCTGGACAGCATTGGTGGCCCTCCTAGTAGTGGTCTGTCTAGCAACTGAAAACTGAGTATAGTCCAAAAGCTTTGAAGGATGGCTAGAGTAAGGAAATTTACAATCAGGAATGAGGTCCTGAAGTACCTGAGATACAATAGACTTGTCCAGACCAAGTGCAGAAGCAATAGTATCAATAGAATAATAATTTGAGGACATTTTTCTTCTAAGAAGAGAAGATAAAGTGCATGATAAATTCTGGAGTGCTAAGGACACTAGGCCTTGTTGTATGACTCTAATTCAAATATTATTCATAATGAAATCACTATAGAAACTATATATCAAGGGTTTGGTGTCATAGAAACCATCTAGCATCAGATTCTGATATTTCTGATATCCACTCAAACAATTGTTTCAATGAGTCACTGAATTGAATTGTGTACAGCTCCATGGGAAATTATCTGAATTATGTAATTCTTAAATATTCCTGTAGCTCTGATTAAATAATCTTTTTATCCACCAACACATTGTCATTATTTGTCTTTACTTCTGAGTTATTCAATAAACATTCCCAATAGTCAACACATTGAGACAATTGTTTGAGTCACTGTATTTATGTCAAAAAAGCGGATGTGCATTTGGCATTGCTCAAGGTATGCATCAGTCATCATGTGCACAGATTGTTGATTATTGATCTCTGTTTACATTGAATCTCCAGCTGTGCAAGGTCACCTATGGATCAAGAATTCAATGACCATTAACCTGCCACAATGGTGGAAGATTCTCGACCAACTCAAACTCAATGCACAAATGATGCCTTGTCTTGAGATTCACACAGGATTTGCTAATGCCAGAGTGACCAGACCAGATATAAGTTACCAATTGAACATCACATTTGCAATGAGTGAGAGCCAATCCACAGAGGCAGGTCTTCATGAGCTGAATATCAACACTTTTGGGGATCAGTATGAGGTCAAATCTTGACAGTACAGTCAGAATAGTCATATTTAATGATTCCAAGACATTTCTGGAAGCTTCATTTACCATTATTCCAGTTAGGTGCTCATGGATCACATTTTCTATTGCCTCTGCTGGTTTGGTGAGCCCAATGGACCCAAAGTTTGTTAGTTTTTACACATTACTTGAGAGAGAAAAATCACAATCCTGGAAGCCATCCAGCCAGCCATCCCATTCAGGGAATTCAGTAGCAGTAACTAGTGGCAATAGACTGGCCATTGGTGTGGTTCTGAACTCCATGAACTCAGACATAAACCCAGACCGCACCTCTGGTCTAGGTTCAATGTTCAGGATATGGTTGAACTGAATCTGTAGGATGCATCCAGGTTTGTTGTCCAGCTCAAGGTAAGATTTTTATATGTTGTTAAAAAATGAAACACTGATCCAAATGCCTCAACCACTCCCCAGCATGGAAAACTATGTCTCTGTCTGGAAATTGATTCAGGACCCTATAGCCCAGGTTGAATGTCCAAAACCAAGGCCAGTCTGGAGGCAGACACAAGTCAGAATGACAAAAGACATGGATGGCAAAAGTAGTGGAACCCACAGTTCCAGATTTTCACTTACCATGTATAAATGAGAGCAGAGTTGTAATCATAATAAAAAAACATGTATTGAGGTAGTTCTACAAGTACTTCATGTGGGTGGAGGTCATCATCATTCAAGATGTGATGAACATCATGAGTTACCTCATAGCTCACGGTACTTGCACACAACAGGGCGCACAAGGCCTCCCGCAACCCACAGTGGAACTCCTGGAAGCACGCAAGTGCTCCTGCAACAATCACAAAATGTACCTGTCATGCACAGCTAGCAGTCTGGCATGCAAGTCAGCACACAGATCATGCAGATGACATGCATTTTTCTCTAAGCCCTCAGCAACATAGCATCCACCAATGATACAACCATGGCCACAGCATTGAGCAGAAATTTGTTGCACCCAAAACTCAACAACACTGCTGAAAAAGGCTCTGTCAAAGACCTTTCCACCATTTCCAATATACCATCAGTACGTGTACTCCAAACTGGGGCAAAGCTCTTTCAGCTGAGGAGATTAGTCTGGGCTTGAGCTAAGTTCTGACTCCGTGTCAGTCTGGAAATCAGGTGGGTACCACCAATCAACCAAAAGCCAGCTGATTTCATATAAAAGAATTGATATGAACCCAATTTTAAGTTCTTGGAGGGAAATTCTTGATTAATTCCTGGTGGCGTCAGATCAGAGATTTAAAAAAATATGCATATGCGAAGCAACTTCACAAGAGTTATACAAGATTTCACCCACCTTCTCCACTATTTGAGTAGCTATTCCATAGCTCAGGTGCATCGCGCCGTCTTCTGGCCATACCCTTCCAACATCTCCAACAGATCTTGGCATCCAATCTGGATCTTTCATTAACAAAACCTCCAGCCAATAAACCAACAGAAACTCAAGGACATCTGCATCTGTGGGCCTCAAGTTGCTCTGTTGAACCTTGCACAGGTGCCATTCACAATAGGACTTTTGGCTGTGCAGTGGAGGTCACAGAGACATTTTACATACCACACATGAAAAGACAGGTTGTTGAAAAGGCACTGGCAGATCTGGCAGACTAGTGATAGGAGGGGGTTGATGGAGGAAGAGAGTTCTGATATGCCTGAAAGAGTCACTGTTTTCCATGTCTTTGGGTCTTTTATGGGGATGGGTGCAGAATGGGAAGTGTGGTCCAATTGCAATGGCATTGGCCAATAGGACCTCCTCACTTTCATTATAGGACAGAGAAGGGTGTCACATGTGTATTTTTCCGATTTGTCATCTCAAGAACTTCAGATAACCAGCTCATATGCCATCTCTCCTTGCATTTTCAGTTTTGATATAGCATTAGTAACATCTAGTAACATGCTCAAACTCAGATTCAGAATCAGACAAAGAAGATTCAGTGAAGGAGAAATTTTTTTGTAACCTCAGGTTATCAGCCATTGAGTGGATATCCTGGAGCAGCATTTGATTCATGCTGATGCATACAATCACCCATCATCAGTGAAGAAAACTCATGACAGTGTGATATAATGACCTTGATCATTGGGAATGATATCTACCCTTCCACCATGCTGGACACTACAATAAGTCCTTGAGCCATGAGAGGTGAGTTTAGGTCAAGAGTGCACCTAACACAAGAGTATCTGTATGTGGGAATTCAAAATACAGTCAGACACAAAAGAAAAATAAAGAAAAAAAGAACATGCATAGTTCCCAAATCTGTAGCGCAAGTTCAGGTGTGCTACTGAAAGAGTGTCAATGTTGACATACCAATTATCTTGCTTGCCAAGGTTTCTGTGCCCCCTATAATTGGCACATATTTCAATTGTTGTATATCACAAATATATATAAACAAATGCTTCTATCATGATCATGAGTCTATTCTCTTGACTACTGTGATGACGAATATTGCAATAAACTCTACCATGTATTATAATTGATGAGACATTCAGCAGTATGAATCATTCTGAGTTTGGATTATACCAATGATAACTCTTGTCTGTTCCAATCACATTCTTGTTCAACTGGCCGTTCTCTGCTCGTAAACACCCATTCTTGCCAATGGCTCAAGTCTGGGTTTTCTTGCCAATTTCGCCAACACTAGCTCCCTTTAGATTACATTATTGGTTGATATATAAGAACGATTTATCTTGGGAATATTCTACATATTTCAAAACCTTATCTAGCTTTAACCCAACTGTTCTGATGACCTGATGGAGGCAGACTCTAAGGATAACTCTGAAACACAGGCATAATATTGTCAACATCCAACACATCACCTTGGTTGAACTTGAAGCACATTTTTGTTGCACAGCACATAACCAACAAATTTAAATGCCTCATCAGACTCTGCTTGACACCAGCAAGAATTTGTCTATAACTCCAAGGATAAATTGTAGATGGGCTCATAGAATGGCCAATATGCAGCACTTGTTGTTAGAGCAATCACTTAACTATCTTCTCAAAGCAGTACGATCGCCAGTCTCTTTTCCAAAGATCAGAGATGTTGGCCTAAATATCCACCCTGTGCATCAGACTCAATGTTACATATGTGGATATAGGACGTCTACTCGATATGAGAGAAACTTGTCAAGCTGTCTCCTTATCCCTGGAGTCTGAAAGGTCTGGGTAAAAAAGTGTAGAAGAGAGAAGTCACTGGTAATAGTTGTAGAGCTGTAAGTGGGTGAGGTGGGGAAGTTGTAACACTATGGGAGAGGCATGGTTGATAAGATGAGATGAGATAAGACAAGAGGCTGTTCTATAACACTTGTCCTCTAGCTTCCAGATAACCAAGCATCTCACCCCCTGATTCACCCAACTCAGTGTCACTCAGCTGACTACCTCACTTGAGCTCAATCCCAAGAAGACCCCATGGGTTCAACAAGCAGCATGGGTGCAGGTGGGACATATGGAAATAGGCCAAAGATTCTGATATGGAAGCGAGGTATGTTGGCTGCTGTTGCTGTCAATGCTTTGTGGACAGTATGGATAACAGAAAAGACTGTATGCTCCTGTCTTCATAAACTTCATCCTCTACTCTTCTTCTCTCATAACATCTCAACCTCCTTGTTCATACAGAAGATCTCTTCTTTCACTCCTGAAGTGCCTACTTGCTGCATCCAACAACAATGCCACTGGTGATGATGCCACTGTCGTCTACCATCCCAAACTACCACAGTTTTTACCCCTGGTATGGACTCGCCTTATCCTATTGTTCCTCCTTTCTCTGCTCCATCTCCATAGTTGCCTCTCTTCTTCAACTTCAGGGTCCTTGCACCACTAGCCCATTTGATGGCACCATCACCAAGTGTATCATCACCAAGGGTGCTATCTGCAAAAGGGGCTGTGTCTCATCAAAACTGAAGAAGGAGGCCACACAGATGAAGTGGAGGCAGCTGTTGCTGAATGTCAAATATTGAATCCTCACCCTCACCCCAGACTGTTGCACTGCTGTCTGTATAGCACTTTGTGCACAAAATGTCGTTGATCTCATGTTGCTCCTATTTAGGAGCAGAAAAGGTGGGATAATTACATAAAGAGAAGGATCTTGAAGCATGTTTGGAGAGGGATCCATTACCACTATGTGTACAGCCACCATGGTGCCAGCACATCAACCTGAAAGCCTCTTTCCTCGACTTTTTTCCATCCAATCTCCGCTCTAGCCTTGCTCATTTCCCTTATTGGGCCTCTCATTCAGGGGCCCCACTCCTCTCACCAAAAATCTACCAAAAACCCCTGGAACTGACACATGACCATCAGAATCAGCAACAACTCAGTCTTACAAGCGTCTGGGCTCCCTGGAACCCAAGCCAAGCCAACCTCATGGCGGGACTGAACCTCAGCCCCATCCACAACTCACACAAAGCCCAGAAGTGGCTTGAGAGTAAAGGCTGGGTTCTCTCTGAAGAGCCCTATAACCATTCCAAGGCCGTCTGCATCCTCTTCACTGCAGCGGCATTACCCAAGGTTCCAGCTGAGGCATATAATGCCATCCGAGCCACCGCCTACCTCATTGAGGAGAACATCTTCGACATCAATGCCTTAGCCATCTCAGAAGGTGTAGCTGCTAAGCTCACTTCCATCTTATCTAACATCCTGCCTGACCTTTCCCTAATGAAAACCTTCATTGACACCATCGTGACCCACCAGGCCAATACTCTCAGTGACCTCAAGACCATCACATCCTTCCACTCTGCTATATCTGATACCATCTTATCTGCAGCCACCACCTTTGCTGCCCATGCAGACCAACTCTACACCAACGTCACCCTTCTCTCAACTACCATCAATCAAATCTCCACCCTCCTTAACACATCTTCCTCCACAGACATCTCACTTCTTGCCGCCACCATGAATGCCCTTGGCAACCTCACCCAGAAACAATCCGACATTATCTCCAAGCTCAAAGCTGCATCCATGAAGTTATCCACCTCCCTGTCCTCCTCCCCTCCCACCTCCTGGCCTTCCCTCTTCTCGTCTATACTCTCCCACCCCATGGCTCTATCTCTCCCCCACACCTTTAATGACAACTCTTCTCACTTTGCTCGCACCCAGCAATGCCTTCTCCAAGCTGCCCACACCATTTTGATTCCATATGACCCAGCCGACACAACCGTAGCCCATCACCAATCCCCATCTGACCTCCCCAGCCTTCATATCAAGATCAACAAAGCCCTTGAAAACCTGGACAATATGGCATCCGCTCTTGAAGATACCCCCACCAGATGCAGCACCATCATTAGCAGCATACAACATCTGGCCCACAATGCTTTTCTACTTGATATGGAATCTTCTGAATCAGCCATACAGTTCAAGAAATATGCGCTCGAGTCTGGTTCCACTTTCATCTCCCTCAACTTCGGTAACTCTGCATTTTTCAAACCCAAGGAATACCCTGTCATCTTCAAGTTTGTACCCTGCAAGGATGACTTTGACCCATCCAACACCGATCACCTGTCCCTCATCGAGAAGCAGAACAGTCTTGAACAGGGCACCATCTCCCAGGCCAACTGGATCAAGAGCCTAGATTGCCATATGGCTAATCAATCCTTTGCCTCTCTCAAGGTCATGTGTCCATCCCCAGAGCAAGCTAATGTACTCTTACAGAAGCACTTATTTGTCCTTGGTCACAAGGTTACCATCTGTAAAGATGTCTGGGAATCCATCCATTGCAACAAATGCCAACAGTATGGCCACATCTGCTCCAAATGCCCCAACTGTGAAATCTGTGCCTACTGCGCCAGTCCGGACCACGACTCCTTGCATTGCACCCCCAACCATCCCCTCTGCTATGTCTCATGTGGCCCCACCTCCACCCACAGCAGTATCTCCTGGAAATGCACCACCTTCATTACCAATTGCACTGCCCTCGACTCCAAATCCCCTGAAAATAACATGTCTCTTTTCTCCAGGCGGTATAGTAGAAATGTCCTGTGGCCACAGAACACCGGATGGCCGAAATGACCTGTGGTGACAGGCCAGCTGACTGAGCTGACGGTCAGCTGAGACCCATGAATAACAGATGAGCTAAGACCTGAGAACAACAGATGAGCTAATAGATATAAATATATATATTGCATCACCCTAATAGATTGATTTGCCATTGTTCCAGTGTCAACCATCATGGATTCCTATTGGGTACTTATAGCTCTTGGTTCTTGGCCAACTATAAAGGATCTCTTCAGATTACATTGTCTTTCACCCCAGAGCGTTCTCTAAGGAGGGTTTCCATGTAAACTGCATGTCGGGCACTTACCAGACCCTCGGACCCATTGATTGTCAGTCCCATTTTCTGCACCTTTTTCTTGATCTCATGTTAATGGAAACCATGCCTAGCATGCCCCTGAGTTAGCTTGGATGGCAGGTGTTGCATCATTGTAGATGTTCTGTATATTCCATCTCAGACTGTATAGTTTAGCAGGGAATAAACTTCATACACATAACAGCATTGACCTGCCCTCTCAATGAAAAGGTTGTCTACTACCTGTTAGCTCCAATGTGAAACAGGGATGGAAACTGGCAGTTTCCCAGTTCCACATTTCAAGAGGAAGCCTTGAATATCTAGGAAATCAGAGAGGAAGCGGTGTGGAACACTGGAAATATGGAACAAGTGATATCACAGAAAGGAGATAAAGGGAAATCCAGCAGAGGAGATTGGGGATATGTGGGAAATAGTGAGAAGGTTTTCAGATGAGCGCCAGTTTCCACAGGTTCCATATTGCCAGGAAAAACTGTTATGGCTCAGAAAACCTAAAATATTTCAAGGACATCTGGAGATTCCCTCCACAATCCCCAGTTTCCTCTAACAATGTGGAAGTAGTGGAAACAGTGGATATCTTGGAAGGCCTCAGTCTCCTTGGCTGGCTTCGTGTTTGTATGTCTTCATAATGCAGTCTCAATTTACTCCATAAGTACATCCATGTTTTCAGAGTTTGGTTTGAGACAAACTATGGTATTAGAATGTTCCACATGAGATCTCAACAAAACCCAGTTTTTCCTGAGAATATGAAACTGGTGGAAACTGGAAACCCTTTCACAATAGCCGAGATAGCCCAGTCCCCTCCACTGGCTCCGCATTGCCAGAATGCTCTTCCTCCATTTGTTGAGATATCACGTTGTGATTAGATTATCAATGACTTTGGTGGCAAAGTCTAGGGACAAAATGATCACAAAATTTTATCATTGGTGTGCACCCTTTCCAATCACCATGTCTTCAGAAAACCCCATACTTGACCATGAATGTCTGATGAATACCTTTGTGAGCCAAAGTCTAGTGAATATCAATTGGAGTATCATGCTGATAGTTACTGTTTCTCCATAGTACAGGGAAGGGTACAGGATATACCAGATGTACCCTCTTCTCTGGAAAATCAAGAGTGGGTGACAGGAGAAGAAGCCAGAGACAACCAATGTGACTACTGTCAAAGTCATGGGACACAATGCGAATGGAATGAACACTTCATGTCATGTATTCCATGCCATCAGGCAGACCAAGGCTGTAGCAAGACAATTTCCCAAAGGGCCTGGCATTGGGCTCAAACAATCACCCATCTCATTGAAGAAGCTGGAGAGCCTCAATCACATAGTGAGTATCTACCACATCAGATTTTTGAAACGGGAAATAATGAGGATTTAGATTATAACTGAATTTTGGAGACTATCAAGCAGTTACAACCACTTGCAGACAGCATTGTGGGCATATATGAGAGCTATCCAGATGAATTCAAGGATCTTGCAGACAAATTGGATAATATCTTGGATGAGATGGAGTTGCTGGCAATGACAAAGATGGCACTGGGTTTGTAGAAAAATGGAACATTGAACAAATTATGGTATATATGTCATTCGGCCAGAGACTGCAGCTCTGATGAAAACTCAGAATGTCTGGAGAAATTGTGGAAAATCATTCTGAAAATCCATGCTTCCCCTGCCTTCTGGGCATTCCCCATTAGTGGCAATCTGCTTACCAGATGTTATTGTTGTTGAAATCAAATAGTATAAGGACTTATAACCCAAGATAAATAATAGAACTGTGGTCATATTTGAAAAGCGGAAGTGATAACAATGGATGCAGGGCTGGCAGAGGGATTTAATGACCAGAATATTCTTCTGCCAGGTTGTGGAGGAACTGGACAAGGGTGGCAAACACACAACAGTAGAAATATTCTCGGGAAGGACTTGGATCCATATTGATAACCTGGCTTTCAGGCAAATGTTCATGTGAATCCCTGACACAGATTGTGGATCTAGAAGCATCAATGAAAACTCCGATCCAATGATGGCCTTTCTCACACGGACCTTAAAAAGCTAGTGGAGAAATAATGAGAGGATTCTCATTTATCCCATGCTGAAAATTTCTCAGCATAGAATAATATTATGATATTCTGGGAGGCTTAATTATAGGACCTCACATATAGATCAGTTCCACTCTTGGGGATCCTGTCAATATCATCGGCAACTGGTGGAAACTGGGGATATCCAGGGTAAAGGGGGAAAAAGCATTCTGAAATGCAGAGCCGGTGGGGGAAACTGGGGATATCTGGAAAACATTCTGGGAATGTGGAGCTAATGGGGGAAACTGGGGATGTCTGGGGGAACAGAGAAGGAGATGCACAATAAAAAGAGCAACCACCATGGTCCAGCTCATGTCTCCTCTGCTGGCTGCGATGAGAAAAAAAATTGTGGCACAACCGAGAAAGCAGAGGCAATGCAGCACCAAATCCCTACCTTGGTTTGGACACCAATCAGCGTTTCTTGGCAGGCTCAAAAGAGATGATGGGGGCCGTAACTTTGCCCATGAGATTCATCCCATCCAGAGAGTACAGGTGTCCGGTCATCATCTCGTGCTGCCCTTCAAGTCAAGGGACAGAAGAAGGGAGACCACTGCCCTCAAGATCAGACAATGACAGTCCAGGAAGGGGGGAAGCTGGAGAGTGAGTCTTGCTTGAGGGCTTTTTGTGAGGACCTCGGGCTTGCAGATTGCCGATCAACAAGTAATCGATTCCCAGGGTCCACTGTTGCAGCCAAGCTGTTATGATAACAGTGGCTTCATCCTTCATCTCATCACCACCACTGGGGGATAAGGGGGTATCTGTATCTTTAATGGAGAATGGGACCTACAAGTTGGGGGTTCCCATGAAGTCAGTGATTTAAGGTGAACATCACTCACTACATGTCCTCTATCTTTCACAACCCCTAGCAAGCCGGCTGTCTCCTCTCCTGCAGGCTCTTTGTCCACAGACATCATGTCTGCCAATCAAGGGCAAGGATAGCCTCCATTTGCTTTGCTCCATGTCGGTCCGCTGAATTACCAACAACCTCCTCAAGAGAATCTCTCTTGAGGTCGCTCAGCAAATTCATGACATCTCTCATGTCAAAATCCTTGATTGTCGGTAGCACTCCTTCCTCACTCACATTACATATGAAAGCATCTGATTTCTCAAATTGTGTCAGTGGCAGCTGGCAATCAAGGATTTCTGCTGGGGACAAGGACATTGTGGGAGGGGCATCTGGTAACTTGACTGCCGTTGGAAGTGTTGGGGCGACATGGGGAGACATGAGGGTAGGGACTGGTAACTCTCCTTCCTCCTTCCCTGATTCTCCAAATTGTGTCAGTGGCTGCTGGTGGTCAAGGATGTCTGCTGGGGACAGGGATGTTATGAGAGGGGCATCTGGGAGCTTGACCGCCATTAGAAGTGTTGGGGCGACATGGGTCGACATAGGTGTTGGGACTGGAGAGGTCATCTCCTGTGAAACTGAGGATCTGGATCTTTCCCAGAGCTGTGTGACAATATCCAACATGGACCTCAGCTTGTACCCCCAGGCTTCTTGTTCTTTTCGTGCCATAAGGAATTCCTGCCACTCCACGTCCTGTTGTCTTTCATGTTCTTCTTCCAACTTAGGGAGGGCAGTTAGATCTGTGTCCTGCCCAATGTGTAGGGTTGGCTTTGTAAACATAGCTAGCTTCTCTTCAGCTTCTTCCAAGCGTACCTCCAGCTCACTGATAATGACCTCGAGATTATTGATTCATGACATGGGGGTCACCTGGGCTTTCTTCACGGGTTTTGCTGAATGGAATGTCAGTCTCCAGAGCATATATCGATTAGGATGCAAATACACACATCCAGAACTTTCATCTGTATCAGCTGCATCTGCACTGACTGACCTGGCACCAACTTCTTGTGTGACCTGGGCTCTATAGGTATTCAATGTGAGCATATAGAAACACCAAAATTTTAGAGAAGCACACACGAGGCGTCTTTTGTTCACTCGGTGCTCTGGAGAGACTCTTCGACTGACTCCTCCTCCCCACTTGGCACATGTGCCCTGCGCACCTGTCTTCTCACATTTCACAAATCCATTCTTTATGCAGAACATACAGCATTGTTGCAAAATACTGGCTGGATCTGACGAATCTTCCTCAAGTTCATCATCATCAACTTCCATTTTTTATTGACCCTGTTTTGATGTACTTCGCCCCCGACACGTTTCATTAAGTACTTCTGATTCCAGAAATGTTGCATGTTTGAGGTTCTATATGACAAAATGTAGGAAAACATCTCATTAAACAACTGACCATAAGGATATCCATCTCTTCTTTCTTGACATCCGATTTGTCTTCTTCAGTGGTCGGTGTCGAAATTTTGATATACTTCCATTTGCCCTTGCACTTTTGCCAGGTTTCCACTGTGTCTCTGGATTGACATGCTTTGTCTGGTAACCTTAAAGTTACTTTTGGGAGTTTTGGTGACACCTTTAGAACTGCTAAGCTCCGGATATCATGAATTTCGGCCCAGGGGATCGGTTGCGAGTGTCGGATGGGAAGCTTGATAATTTGAAGCACCTTCTGAAGATAAACGGAATATTGAGGAGGCTTGAGATTGACTTTGAGGAGCTCTTGGCACACCTCATACTGAAGGGAAGCAAACATGATCAACTAACATATACAATGCAGCGTCACCCTGTTACTCACATTATGCTTAGCAAGATGCTTTCAATCAGATTGGTTGGGATGTTCAGCCCACAGAAGCAGGAGGTTTTCAAATTGAGTGAGCAATTGGGGTAGTGAATCCTCTGATGTAAATTGAGAAGATGACATTTCGCGTCTGTCACAGTCACAGGGTTGTGACACAGTATGTCTCCGGATGTCCGAGCGGAGCCAGCAGAGGCCTTCCTACTCTCGGTGGAAGATTGACCACGGCAATCCTCAGTTATTATACAAAATGGATAGGACATGTTTACTGCAACAATAGCTATATGGAATACATATTTACATGAGTTAAGACACTTCTACCCAACATCATTTTGGGTCATTCTCATTAAGATCATTCAAAGGTCACCGCTTCATCATATGGCCTGGGAGAGGAGGTGCTATCTGCAAACCCTCATCATCTTCCCTGAACAGTGGTGGTAGGGTTGGGTGCATTGATTGCATTACAGGCCAGATCGTGTCCTATCGTTTCGTGTTGAGTGTACGTTGCTAATTGAATGAAGTCAGGAGGACCTCAAGCTGGATGCTGATTTTATCCAGCTTGGTATGGATAGCCACAATGGCCATCGGTTCTAGGTTATGCAGGGTTTCTTTGACCATGTTCCAATTCTGGAGGGCCTTTTTGTGCGCTCATTGCAGAGGCACTCCGGTGCACATTCAGTGCATTTTGTGGCAGGGGATGCAAGCAGGTTGGTTGTTGTTCCAAGTGCATGGGATTTTGACTTCCATGCAATGGTAACATTTGCCTGTTGGCCTCTGCACCTCAGGAACCATCTCCTGTGGATTCATTCTTAGGATACCCTTTGATTACTCCTAGACATTGTCAAGGAATGCTCACAATCCAGTGTTCAGATCCACAGACCTGGACAATTCCCCTAGGGGCAACCTTTCGTGGTTCCTGCTTTGCCTTTATTGCAGCTGATGCTGAAAAAAGGATCGAAAATGGGTTTTTGAATGCAATGGCCTCATCATTGGCTAGAGTCGAAGAAGTGCCTCTGAGGGATGTCTTTGCATGCACTTGGTCCCAAGGGACAAAGACTTTATCATGAATTGCCGTGCTAATGATGCTGGCGACGTGTCGGATGTAACGAGTCTTGGGAAATCTGACAGAGTGGGCATCATCCAAAAAACCAGTCTATCATTTGGTGAGTAAAGCAAGGCAGGAAAATGAACATATCCAACCCATCAGGGCAATCCTCAGGCACTGTTCCTCATGTACATCTCATGGTGGTGCCATGGATGCATAAACGACAATTTTGGTCTTCAGTTGCTCTTGCCTAAGTGCTAATATAATGTTTCCCTTTCCGAATGCTGCCGACATCTGATGGATTGAATGGCGATTGTTGTACGAGAAAAATGGAGGTGATGGCAGTAAGAAGATTGAAATACACCCTAAAATGTTTATTGTGACATCATCGGTGGCTCATCCCTAACTGTGAGGAATCCAATTTCAGGAGATTCCTAGCATGGAAACAATCAATGTTCCCATGATACAATCCTTCTGCCGGGCCTGCAGGAGCCCTCAGGAGATCACCTGACAATGTCCACACAACTTCATTGCTTACAACATATTTTTGCTCCTATTGACACTTCTACATATTTCCAATACAAGACTCACATAATTACTTTGGGCAAATTACTGCCAATATGAGTGAAGATATTGTGAAAGACATCGTTCATGAGGCCATAGGTTCTAATTGAGATTTCCTCACCAAGTTGGAAATGTGGACTCACTACGACAATGCTCTGTTACTGTTATGGAATGGCACTAGCTTCTTATATAATCAGAACCTAAAGAAAGAGTAACACAAATCTGAAGATGGGATAACTGTTATAAAACAGCTATTTAACAACTATTTTTTATTTTGTCCTTGTTTGTTATTGTTTGGCTTTGTGGACAATATTATAAAAGGTCAACAACATAAATCTGACTTTATTTTATTTTATCTTTGTTTGTCCTTGTTTGGCTATCTCTTATCTCTTATCTCCTTATCTTCTTATCTCTGGCTCATATCCTATTGGTTGATAAGTCTTGGCTAGTATAGTATATATAGAGTAGCCCAAAACCTGTAACTCTAGTTGTATTCTCTTGGACTCTAGCTTCCCCCCTCTTGCCCTCCACTTGATCATGTAGCAGTGGCTCTAGGACAAGGGTTGTGACAAGTCTGACTGAGTATGGCTCCAGTGTCAGATACATCGTGAGTACTAAGCAATAGAGTCATGGACATTGAGAGTATGGGTCTTTGTTTTATAATTAGAAGTGCTCAATCAGCTAGTATAGAGTACTAGCATTATTATGTCTTTACTTCTGAATATACTTGGAATCCCCACCTAACCAGTGTGTGACTCTAATGTCAATACTATCTCATTCCACTCCTTTATTGTTTGATTCTATGTGTGAGCCCACAATGCTAGTGCTCTGATCACTGTTGAGTGTGCCATTGAGCTTGCTGGTTTTGGTGTTGCTCTAACAGTTACATCAAGAAGATCTTGCCTTGGATGAAAAACTCTCCAATATGCTCAGGACACACGAAGCCTCCAGTCATGCTTCCCCACCTTTATCCTCAGACTTTTCAACCCCAGGCCCAGACATATCATGTTCTTGGTCCCCACTCCCTCTAGATGACCACACATCGACTTTGCGCCAACTTTCTATCACATTGTAGAATTTTCCACATTTGTGGTGGAACAGACAAAATATATCTATAGCCTGAAATTCAGCAAGTCCCTGGCACACAACAAACCAAAGATCCTGGTATCCCTTTCATACAATGAATTTGTTGACTTGAGGTACATTGCCAAGATTACAGCCAAAGCCATGCTCAATCCCAGTGAGTTAATTCTTCAATCCAGCCCTTGAAACCTCATTTCCCCAGTTTTAGTTCTATGAGATTCACAGGAATATATTAGCAAAATTGGGCCAAAGAACACCAGAAAGAACCTGGATTTTGAAGAGGATCTGAGAGCAAGGTTTCCACCAGGCCCAGTATTTCCACAGCTAAGAGGGAGAGAAACTGAGTTTGACACTCCCATGATCATCACGGACCCAGCAGGCCATATCCTCTGTTGGTATCTCTCTGACATTATCTCTATGAATGCTCAGGTACTGCCACATTATTTCCGACTTTCCTGTCATTGATCCCCACAAACCCTACAGGCAGAGTGGTACAACTTGATTGAAACTTTGAACGATGTTCTTAAATCAGATTCACGAAATGTTGCCATTCCAGAGCAAATCACAAAAGTGGAATCCTGCCAGGGGTGAAGCTTTCCATGGCGGTGGGACCCAAAGTTCTTCTCTAAAGGGCAACATTTGTCCCTGGGAATCATCAACATCACAGCAATTTGGTTTCAGGCCAGGCATTTGGTTGGTCAAGTATTTCTTCCATGGTTCCTAGTTTAATCTTCACATTTTGTAGCATGGAGTGACTGGCCTGGAAGTTTCAAAGATGCTTAAGACCTGCGCTGCTGCTAGGGAATGGCTCCTAGCAAATACACAATTTCTCAGGATCACAGCTGTGGTGCTTGTAGTGATGCATCCGGCCCAATTCCAGGTCGGAGTCAGCATGTTGCAAAAGGTGAAAGCAAATCCCCATCTACTCCAGGAGCTGGGACATTTCGTACATGTCCTGAAAACATGGTGTATTCCGTTTAGTGGGGTTTCCATTATGGGTAACCGGGATGTAGGTGGGTCTCCCCATTGGTATGATGTTCTCATCACTATAGGCCAATATGCAGGAACAAAGTTTCATCTCCCATCGCTTAATGTAGCATTTTCCTATACCACGGGGACCATCATTGCAATCACTGGGAAGCCTATTTTCTATGGACACAGGTTCAAGTTGAGAATGATATTCCCCATACGTTAATGTAGGGCTTGTTTTACAACATACCTGTGTCATATTGCGTTCCTGGATCTTCCTGACTCTGTCCAGCTCAGCTGAACTGATATTATCCAGACCTCGGTCCTTGAAGTATTCAATAAGAAATTCATTATTGATCTTGCCCATTTCTGAGGCCATTGTTGATGGATAACTGCTCAGTTGCAATTAATATTTTAAAGTCAGTACTTTGTGGAATAGTTTTGTCATCTTTGGTTATCTCATCATAATGTGGTCTCTATCCTCTCAATCATTCCACTAAATTGTTACAAGAAGAATCATTCATGGCTTCAGAAATGTCTTCATCAGGCCGTCACTTCATCAATGATGTCTCCCATCCATATTTCTATATGCTGCCCCTCACCCCTCTGAAAAGGATTAGGGCTTTAGCATTCGACAAGAACAGCGATATTGGCATGGATTCCCCCCATTCCCATGATTTATCACCACCACAAGACTCTGAAGATGAGGATGAGGTGGATCCAGCAGACCTATTATATCCCTCTCCTCTGGAAAATCCAGATGAGATTGATCTACTGGACAGGGACACTCTCTCACCCCCTGACTCTGGGTCAGAGAATTCCTGGAGAGACTGCAGTTCAGTGTCCCCCAGGTCACCCTATGGTAGGCGTTCCCATGGTTTTCCAGGGTGTTCCAAATGATGTCCCAGTATATTCCCCCGAAACGAGCTTCCCTCTGCCAGGCCCGCATATAGAATCAGGGCCATCTCCGGGTCCCATGTCACCTCCAGACTGGTTGACTCTACTCCAGGCTCCCTCCCCCCTTGCAGTGACTGTGATGTGGATTTGCCAAGTACTGGCAACTCCTGTGGTCCAATTATTCAAACCCCCACCTTACTAATAAAGGACAATTCTTTTCATGCAGATGCCATTAGCATCGCATTGACTTCCTCAATCAAAGCCTTCCCATGGGCTGCTATACTACCCGACCTTCAGCATTACTTTACAATACCACACAGGAAAAGTGTCATTGACCTTACAGGCGTTGAATTCCAACCACTTACAATTTGTGCACATCTGTGCTGCCAGCCTAGATTAGTTGTCTCTGACAACATCCTTGATGGGGAAGCCACTGTAGCCATCATCTGGAACCTCCCCCTCTCTGGGGCTTCTGGAATAGAGTGGACGTTGCAACAATGGACAAGTGGGAAACTATATAATGCTGTCTAGGTCAGGCATGGTGATGGATCCTGGACCTTCCCCCCATGGGTCTTGACCATCTGGAATAACTTTGTCAAAATTTATAACTCTATCGCTGTCTGGCCCCAAGCAGTGGAGGGCCTCAGAACAAGAGGAGACATAGAAACCTTGAAGCACTTGAGAATGTTGTGCTGGGCCAGATCTTGTCTGATCCCCAATGCATCCCTTGTGAGTATCGGCTGCCTTGGCACCAGACGATGGCTCAATGATGAAGCCATGGCCATCTTAGTATACATGTTGAATGTCCATCTCTCAGAAAAGACGTCCCGTATGCTGTCATGCCTCAGGTCCAACTTTATTCGGCGTGCATGGCAATCCTTCCAGAGCGATAGGGTCTGGCTAAGGAGAAACTGGATATCAAGGCTTTATGATAAGTTTAAAGGTGGAAGCCTTGAACAGCTTGGCCTTGCAGTCAATGTCATGGTAGGGGGTAGTCTGCACGAGTGAGGAAACCATTGGATCGGTGTTGTCATTGACACCCCCAAATCCATGATTTACATTGGTGATTTCCAGCAGAATCTGCCTGACAAGCAGATAATCGATATGCTCCAATGGTTCCTCAAAGGGGCCTTTCCACAGGATTTCATGATCCAAACCCTCAAATGCTCCATTCAACCTGGGAACTAGAGTTGTGGCGAGTATTCAGTAAACATGGTCGCACACTATTTTGACCCAGTGCAATATCCTCTCCTGGTGACAAGCATGCTCTCGCTGGACACTGCAGGAATGAATCAAGACACACATTAATATCGACTTTGGACACTCCACATGCGCCTGACTCTATAATATGACTTAGACAAATTGTCGCCGATTCTATCACCCTTTGTTGGCGATTATCCAATAGCACGAATCCGACATTCTGAAACATACAGCCATAGTCGGAGGATCTATATCCCGTCGTTCCGTGGTATTTCGCCATCCTACACCATTCAAATACACGTCTGACTTGTATCATTGACACCTCCCCAATAACATTATATTAGAATCACTGATACAAACGTCGCCGACTCATATCTTAGACTAGAATTAGATTCCGACTTGTACTCCTTAGTTTCGGACTTGTTTTGTTTAGATTCTGACTTGCATACACTTTACATATAAAAGAGCATAAAGCTCATCCCAATACACCAGTTTTCTACCACTCCCTCTTAGCTCGCAGCTAAGTTGCATTTGCTCACGCTTCTTCCATCGCATCGCTTCGTGTCAATTGTCTCTCTTGTTCTCTTATCGTCACAACGCTCTCCGTCTATGATAGATGCCAACATATTCATATCGTTCATCCGTTCTCCATCGCTGATCATTTTAATTGTATCTAATGGACCTTTCAACACCACATCTCCAGATCTCCTTACGTCTAGCAGCTTTCATTCAACCGACTTTCCCCAACTAGATCTTCTATCGATCTTTCCCTCAAACCTTACACGTAGTCTTGCACATTACAGCAGACTATGTACTGTCACTGGGCCTCGAGTTGGTGGATGCTACAGAATATTGAATCCGCCTTTTCAAGGCTGCACTGAAGCTTATCCGGGAGTTGGTCAGTTGGCCTACCTTTCTTTTGTATTTATCAATAATTGATGCATTTGTCACCCAGGATATGACCAGAGTGAACTCCAGCCTTAAGACAGAGAATGTACTTAACAATGACTGAGATTGTTATCTAGCACTTTCAGATCCTATGTGACCATTATATAGCATTCAGAACGGACAATCGGAAAGATATTGAGTCGAAATACGGATGGACGATGACAGGAAAAAGGTTCCCATCAAGAGAGATTCCGACTGGAACATACACACCTGTAGAGGGTTAAAAGAGTGGAATGGACCTGGGGAGAAGGTCTCACCCACGAGCCCCTCTACAGGTGGAATGGCGAGTGATCATGCGAGAGGTGATCACAACAGCATGCATGCACGTTGGCCTCATATGGCGGATTGGACTAGTGTAAACTCTTATGTTTAAACACCCTTTTCTCATCAGCAATGCCTGCTGGCCCTGCATTCAAGTCTGGCCATTCTTCATTTCTGGCAATTTGATTTCAATCACTAGAATATTCAATTAGATATCCATTCACCTGCTGAGATTGGATACCACTACCTCTCAGCATTCTGAATGCAAAAATATATCAAAATGTATTGGACCAGGTGTCCCAACCGCGGAATCAGACTATATTACTCTACCAATTACTATGAACAATTAATGCATGGATCAAAGTTAGGATTCATGAATGAGCCCTGAGGAATGGGGATACTGCCTGGATAGACTCGGGATACATCTACAATCGACCTGACACTTACTGCACCGGATCCTGTGGTGATATTGTGATGATCTCAGTCGGAAGAGAAACTCTCATCAATATATGGAACGCAAAGGTGTTCCAACAATAGAACGGTGATCATTAAATATCAGACGAGGAATGTAGGAAGAAACATGTAAAAACTTCCCAGAAACAGCTATCACAACTCCACAAGACATTTGCCTGGGGCCTTGTCAGAGCGCCATCTGACAGTTGAATCTAAGGAAAAAGACAAAATTAGACATGGTAGTTGATATGGAGATGACAGAGTAACTCACTGACTTTTAATAAAGGGCGGTCACAAAATCCTTGTCGAGCTTCAAGTCTGACTTCATCTTTAAAGCAGTTGCCATCTCCGTGAAGTGATAGTCAAAAGTCTTGGCTGTTACAGGGATATAGGCTACAGTGAAGAGGAAGACGAGCTTGTCTTCGTACAAGCATGCCTTGACAGAGTAGGAGTGTCCATCATTGTTGAGATACTGGGTTGCTTGGACACCAATGCATCGTTCCTCCAAAAGTTCACCCCATTTCTCGAAGAACTCGCACAGTTCTTCTGGGGTATAGGCATAACCTCCAATAAGATACATCTGGTGAACTATGATCAGTAAGATAATAATTGGGATGCAGGCATTCATGCACATTTTACAACAGAGAGGATGAGGGGTGAGATATGGGTGATGTCAAGGTCTCTAAATGAACATTATGTTTTATATCAATTACATAAAACAACGCAATCATTATTCAGGAACACAAACTCAGCAGTTGACTCATCCACCATCCTTGAGTCATCGCATTGTTATTAAGTTCATATTGTCTGGGTTTGATTCT
>Ga0307516_10002749_pt1 | contig 23186 bp, 19 predicted proteins | sample 19_EM_MG_FD_203310 | JGI IMG/M metagenome (GOLD analysis project Ga0307516, IMG submission 203310) | Populus trichocarpa ectomycorrhiza microbial communities from riparian zone in the Pacific Northwest, United States - 19_EM | ecosystem: Host-associated > Plants > Roots > Unclassified | place... | reverse complement strand
TTGTGTATCTTCCATTTCCGTCGGAGCGTGAGGCGGGTGGTGAGGGGAGAGACGAGTTTTTTGATCTGGAAGGAACCATGATTCTTGTGGTCCATCTTCCGAGAGGGGCGACGCGTTTGGATATTGCGTCTGTTGAGCATGATCAAGTCCCCCACTTGGTAGGCGGGGGCCTCCTTTCGACTGGGGTCTGCATACCGCCGCATCCGCTCCTGTGCCGGCTCGAGACCCCTTCGGGCCTCGTCGTGCACAGTGTGCATCCAGTGCGCATAGACCTTGCTGGCGGGGTTGAGAATATTGACCACCGCGGGGTTCGTGACGTTGGGGTGGAATCTGTAATTGGCCTAGAACGGAGAAAGGCCCGTACCGGCGGTGACCGAGTTGTTGTAGGCGAATTCGGCCAAGGGTAGCAGGGAGACCCAGTCGTTTTGCTCGTGGTTGGAGAACAAGCGGAGGTAAGCCTCGATGGTTTGGTTGAGGCGTTTGGTTTGGCTGTCTGTTTTAGGGTGGAAGGCTGTGGACATCCGAGTGCGGATGCCCGAAAGTCTGAGGAATTCTTTCCACACCTCAGAGGTGAAGCGTGAGTCTCGGTCCGACACTATGTCCGATGGCAGCCCGTGGTGCCGCCAGATCTCGCACGCAAAAATCCTTGCAAGATCGCTTGCCGTCTTGCCCTCTTTCGGAAGAGGGAGGAAGTGCGCCATCTTGGTAAATCAGTCGACGATTACCCAGAGCTGGTCGCATCCGTCGGAGATCGGTAAGTCGGTGATAAAGTCCATGGCAATCGATTACCACTGAGCGTAGGGGAGCTCTAGGGGGTGGAGGAGCCCGTAGGGGTGGTGGCGTGCTGCTTTGTTTTGTTGGCATTCCAGGCAGCTCCAGACGAAGTCTATAATTCGCTCGTCCATTTTTGGCCACCAGAAGTTGCAGCGAATCAGCACGATCGTTTTGTCCTGGCCCAAATGACCAGTGACCTTCGTGTCGTGTTCTGATTCGAGGATCCTTTGGATAAGATCCCTGTCGTTGGGGACCGACAACAAACCCTTCCGGTATACCATTCCTTCCCTTAGCTCCAAAATTTCTCTCCAGGCCTTTGTGGCAGCCCGCTGCTCCTCACGAGGGAGAGCGGTAACCTCCTCGACGGCTGAGCCATCATTCGGCGCTGGTCTTTCCAACGCCGCTTCCTGTTCCAAGGCCTCAAGCACCTTGCGGTACTCGGGGTCCTTCTGTCCAGCCTCCCACACAGAACCTGCAAACCCTTCGCTCCATCTCCTTGCCGGGATACCACTAAGTTGCGCTGCTGAGGAAACGTAGATAGTTCCTGGGCCGACAACGCTAATTCTGCCCGAAAAATGGGATGGGTGCAGAATCGTGGTGATTGGCTGATCCTCACTCCCCCCTTTCTCAGGGCGGTACTCCGAACGCCTGGATAGTGGGTCCGGCTTGCCGTTTTGGGAGCCGGGTCGGAAGAAGATTTTGAAGTCGATTCCGGCAAGTTCTTGTGCCCAGCGAGCTTGTCGGTGGTTGAGTACCTTGGTCGTGATAAAGTACTGGAGGTTCTGGTGGTCTGAGAAAACCTGCACTTGGTGTACCGCTCCTTCCCAGTACCGTCTCCAGTGTTTGAAGTAGTCGACGATTGCGAGGAGTTCCTTGTTGTGGATTTCGTAGTTGATTTTCGCGGGGGAGAACTTTCTCGAGTGGAAGGCGACTGGGTGCAGGCAGTTCTTGCGGTCTCGTTGGGAGAGGATCGCTCCGAGGGCGAAGTCCGACGCGTCTGTCTCGACGATCACTGGTTTTTGGGGGTCGAAGTGTGCCAGGATCGGGGCAGTCGTGAATCGGTTCTTCAGCTCTTTAAATACGAGCTCGGCCTCGGGCGTCCATCTCCAATCCTTGGCGTTACCCTTCATGAGCTCCGTGAGTGGACGGGCTACTCTCCAATAATCTTGGATAAAGCGTCGGTAAAAATGAGCAAAGCTCAAGAAGGATTGGACTTCAATCAGGGACGAGGGTGTGACACTGGGGTTGTATCGTAACCGGAGTGTGGGATGAATCAAAGGTAATCAGGCTACTTTCGATAATTCACAATGGAATAATCTTAGATCTTGTGTGTGGGTTCGGTGGGATTTGGGTTCAGTAGTGTTGGTCAGGTTCGTGCTGGATTTCTTTTCCAGAGGAGGGGAACTTCTCTTTCTTTTATAGAGAAAGGGCCGTCGTGAGAGCTCATGACTTCGCATGAGAAGTGGTGACTCAGGTTGGGATTCCCCCGAGGTGCATAGACCTCGTGGGGGGATTCATTGGTTCTGGCCGGGGTGGCGATAAGGGAGATGAGCTGTCTTATGCGCCCGAGCGGGGAACTGGAGTCTAGACTTCGTACGTGGCTCCCCCCGCAAGGATCCAAGCCAGTCCCCGCGAGGACTCAGTCTTTCTGCGTACGTGTCCTCCCCCCGCAAGGGGACTAGTTCGGCCATATTCCCTCAGCTCGTTTGCACTTACCTCGGAGGTCACTGGGCCGATCCCTGTGAGGTGATCTCGGCCGAGAGTTCGTCTCCGGCTCCTTATCTCCGGCCTAGACTCTTGATCCTTCATCCGTCAGCCGATAGTCCCCCTATCTTCTCTGCTGCTGAGTAATCTAGATACTCTTCGTACGGTGGGCTATTCTCAAGTGTAACACTACCTCCCCTCCCCCTTAGCCTCGTCCTCGAGCGCTACCCCTTTTCCAAGTAGCCCGTCTCTTTCTGATCGTGTGATTCTTTCAACGCCGAGTTTCGGTTCTTGCGTCATGGACTGCAGTCCTCCTCCCCTGCAGCCCTCCCAGCCACGGGATCAGGGTTCTTCCCTCAGAACATGCCTGTAATCCCTGCGTATGGCTGGGCCCTCGGAGCAAGCCGCTGCGTGCTCCTACTGCCGTGTCATATTGGGTCGTACTCGCTGCCGCGCTGCGCCAAGGCTTTGGCCAGCTCGGTGAGGTTCCGGGGTCGTAGACGGCACAGGGAATCGGAAGAGGCATGGTGTCCTTCGTGCTGGAAACCCGTATTCTCGGCAGTGACCGCGCCCACGTCCTTCCGGGGGGAGACTAGTATGCTGGAGCAGTGACGGCGCTGTCGGGGACTCGCGTTACCGATTTTGCGTCGTCTGCGCTGGTTCCGCCGGTCCGAGTTGGTCCCCAAGGGGTCGATACGTCTGTTCTGAACGGTTTTCCTGGCCCTCAACGTTTTTCCGATCGCGTGCACTTCTCGCCGGGCGCCCGGTCGGCGGCTTCTCGTGGTTGCCCGAGAGGCGGGTCTTTTTGTTGGTCAAGATGCTTTGGTGCTGAAGTCCTCCTCCCCTTCAGCCCACTACCGCCAGGTCCTCAGTGGATCTGGTTTAGCCCTTGGTGAGCCGGTAGTCCCTCGGCGCGTCTGGGTTTCGTCGGTGAAACTCCACGAGTTTCTCCAGACCGCCTACCGAAAAGTTGTCGAGTGGTTCTTCTGTCCAGTCCTTCCGTTCCGGAAAGTCGAGCCATTTGACGAGGTAGAGGACCCGTCGTCCTTGCTTCTGGGCCGACATTACTTCCTCGACGTCGTACTCTTCCGATTGTTCGATGTCGTCGGCTTCTCGCAGCACTTTCGTGGGGTCCGGTGGTGACCAATGTTCGCTGGTTCTGTAGGGCTCCAATAAGGACACGTGAAAGACATTATGGATTTTCCATTTCCTGGGTAGCGTCAGGCATACTGCGAAAGGGGAGATGATTTTCTCGATTTGAAAGGGGCCATGATATTTGTGGTCCAACTTCCTGGAGGGTCGGCGCGTCTTTATGTTGCGTCCGTTGAGCATCACCAGGTCCCTTACCTGGTAGGCCGGGGGTTCCTTCCGGGCAGGGTCGGTGTATCGGCGCATTCGTTCCTGAGCTGCCTCCAACCCCTTTCGAGCCTCGTCCTGAATGGCTTTCATCCAGTGCGCATACACGGTGCTGGCGGGGTTGACCGGTTCCTCCGATTCCTCCGGGGGATTCAGCGTTCGGGGGTGGAACCCGTAATTGGCGTAGAAGGGAGAAATTCCGTTTCCTGTTGTAATGGAGTTGTTGTAGGCAAAATCCGCCATTGGCAACAAACGTACCCAGTCGTCTTGTTCTTGTCCCACAAAGGCTCGTAGGTAAGATTCAATCGTCTGATTGAGTCGTTCCGTCTGACCGTCCGTTTGCGGGTGGAATGCCGTTGACATCCGGGGCCGGATTCCTAGTAGGCTTAGAAACTCTTGCCATACTTCCGAGGTGAAGCGGGAGTCTCGGTCTGACACGATATCAGTGGGCAGACCGTGGAGGCGCCATACTTCCTTCACGAAGCTTCTTGCCAGGTCAGCCGTCGTCTTGCCGTCCTGTGGTAGTGGTATAAAATGGGCCATTTTGGTGAAGCGATCAATCACTACCCACAGTTGGTCACATTTCTCTGAGATCGGTAGTTCCGTGATGAAATCCATGGCGATTGATTGCCATGGTGCGTATGTAAGCTCCAGTGGCGATGATAGACCGTAGGGTCGATGTCGTGCTGTCTTATTTTTCTGGCACTTCAGACAGCTCCTGACGAAGTCGATGATTCGTTCGTTCATTTTTGGCCACCAAAGATTTCGTCGGATTAGCTCGATGGTCTTATCCTGGCCCATGTGCCCAGCCACTTTTGTATCGTGTTCTGATTCCATAACCAACTGGATTCCTCCTTCTGGGATCCACAGCTTATTCTTTCTGTAGAGTAATCCTTCTTTTGTTTCCCATTCCTTGGTCCCCTGGTCTTTTAGTGCTGCTTGATATCCTGGGTCGTTTTTTGCTGCTTCCCGAAATCCTTCGAGGAATATTGGACTCCATTTTTTTGCTGGAATTGAGGAGAGTCTGGCCGACGAACAGATGAACGAACTTGCCCTTCTTTCCTCGGTTTCTTTTTCGAAGTTTCCGAAGTGTTTTTCTCCCAAAACCATCGTTATTGGTTGGTTTTCTATCCCCCCTTTTTCTGGGCGGTACTCCGAACGCCTGGATAAAGCATCTGGTTTGCCGTTCTGGGTGCCTGGCCGGTAGTAGATCCTGAAGTCGACTCCCGCTAGCTCCTGTGCCCACCTTGCTTGCCGTCGGTTTAGTACCTTCGTGTTTGTAAAGTATTCCAGGTTCTGGTGGTCCGAAAACACCTGGACTTGCTGGGTCGCTCCTTCGCAGTAGCGTCTCCAGTGTTTGAAGGCATCCACCACTGCGAGGAGCTCTTTGTCGTGGATCTCGTAGTTGATTTCTGCCGGTGTGAACTTTCTCAAGTGAAACGCTACCGGGTGCAGGTGCCCTCCTTCGTCCCGTTGAGACAGCACTGCCCCTATCGCGAAGTCTGATACGTCGGTTTCGATGATAACTGCTCGTTGGGCATCGAAATGAGCTAATATGGGGGCGGTGGTGAATCGTTTTTTTAATTCCTTGAAGGCCGCCTCTGCCTCCTGATTCCACGACTATTTTCCCGCAGTTTTTTTCGTCAATTCCGTTAGTGGCCTAGCGACTCGAGAGTAGTCTTTGATGAATCGTCGGTAGAAATTAGCAAACCCCAGAAAAGACTGTACTTCCGTCAAGGATTGGGCTTTTTCCACTTCAGGACTGCGTCCACCTTGTCTTTTGACATTTTGACTCCCTCTTTTCCTATTATGTAGCCCAGGAACTCTACTTCCTGGGCTTTCCAGACGCATTTTTCCGGTGAGACTGCCAGCCCGTTCGTTGTGAGCCTTTTGAGTACTTCTTTGACACGTTCGTCGTGTTCTTCTTCCGAGACGCCGTATACGAGTATGTCGTCCATGTAGGCTAGTACGCCCACATCCAGCAAGTCCGATAGGACGTGGTTCATCATGTCCTGGAATGTGGACGGCGCGTTGGTTAGGCCAAATGGCATAACCTGGAATTCGAACAGCCCGTAACACATCCTGAATGCTGTTTTCCATTCGTCCCCCGCCCGGATTCGAATAAGGTTGAATCCGTTTTTAAGGTCCATTTTTGTGAACCACTGGGCGCCTTGTACCCGGTCCTGTAGTTCCTGCATAAGCGGAAGTGGGTAGCGATTTGGGATGGTTACCGCGTTCAGCCCTCGATAGTCGACACACAGCCTTAGCCCACGCCCATTGGGTTTTGGGACGAAGAGGATCGGGGATCCCGCCGGGGATGTTGATCTCTTTATTTTCCCGGTTTTCTCCATCTCTTTTAGCCATTCCTGGAGTGTTCGCAGTTCTTCCTCCGATAGTGGATAGATGGGTCCCCACGGGACTACCGCTCCTTCCATAAGTTCGATTTTGCAGTCGTATGGGCGGTGTTCTGGTAGCGTGTCTGCTGCCTCTTTTCCCATTATCCCCAGATACTGACGAAATTCTATTGGGACGTTGCTTAGGGGATCGTCTGTTACCGCGGACACATGTCCTATGACCCGGGCTTCCTTGTCTGTTAGCACCGAGTCGTCCCAGCTCAGGGAAAAGTCGTTGTTTTCGTATTTGGTGCATGCTTCCAAGCACGGGGCGCTGTTGAACCTTATCTCGTCCTGGGTCCATGCTCCTTGGGGTGGGTGTCGTTCTATCCACCTGAACGGTAAAAATATGTCCACCCCTTTTTCCATCGGGGATACTTCAAATTTTTCCATCGTGAAGTGCTTCCGGTGTTGCAGTTGCAGGGGTTCTGTTTGGTATTTTCCTGCGTTTTCGACGGTCTCTCCCGTGAAATTTTCGATGCTTCTTGGGTTTTTCTGGGGTCGCTTCGGGTGTTGCAACCGTTCAACTGTTTGTTGGTTTATCAGGTTGATTGAGCACCCGGTGTCCAGAAGGACTCGGACTGGGTGGCTTTTCCCTTGCCAGTGTAGTAGCATCAGGATGACTGGCCGATCAATTCTCCGTTGCTTCCTGCCATCCGAAGCTTTTTCTTTTTCCGGTGGTGTTTTTCGCTTAGTGGCGCCGCATATCAGTTCGATCGTTCCTTTCGGTGCCGGGAAGGAACTTCTCAAAAATCCGAATCTTCTGCGTCCGCCCATGCTGGCGGCTCGACGTCCATTTCTTCCACTGCTGCTACTTTCTGCTGTTTCGTTGTAGCATTTCCTTCGTCACCTTCTCTCTTCCGTTTCCCGGAGGCTGGTGCAGGCGCTGGCGGGTTTGCCGCGGCAACCTTCCATTTGGCTGGGGCCAGCTCCGTTCCCTGGATGGTTTGGAAGGAATAGCAGTCGTGGGTTCTGTGCCCTGTTCTGCCGCATCTCCAACAGCCGTCTCGGATTTTTTTGTGCGCTTCGATTTCACTTTGTGGAACCCCTTGCAGCGCTGCTCCCGTTGTCCCCCATCCTTCTTGTCTGGAGGTTCTGGCATCGTCCCTCCTTGGTTCCCGTGTTTGCTGCGGCACGGGCGTCCGCTTCTCCTCCTTTTTTCCTCCTTCTTTCTTTTTTTCATCGCTTCTCCCGTTGCCCCCTTTCATTTGCTCCCGGGCTTGTCTCAACGCCTTTTTCTTTTCTACCTGAAGGCCTGCTTGATGCGTAGCTTGCAGGAATCCTTCATCGTCCGCAAAGTCTTCGAGGTAGTGGGCGAAGCGCATGTCTAGTACCGCCTCTGGCATGGCCAGGTCGACTTTCTCCCGTAGTGCTTCCCCCGTAGTGCGGGCGAAGTTGTTTAGCGCCCGGATTTCCATGAGGTAGGCGCGGATGGACCCCTGGTATTTGAGCAGGCCTAGTTGCAGCTGGGCGTCGGCTGCCTCACGCTCGTTGTGGTATTCCGCACGGATGGCCGCTGAGTAGTTTGCCCAGGTATCGTTTTCTCGCAGCTCTCGGTACCGGTGTAGGTGCCATACCAGGGCTGTGTCCGTCAGGAGGGTTCCGACCCAAGCGATTTTCTGTCGGTCGGTGGTGTCCGGGTAGAATCCCAAATACATTGTGACTGATTCCCACCACTGGTTGAACGTGGTTGGGCTTTGCCCATCGAATTTTTCGGGGTTTTCCATTTTTAGTCGGGACGTGTGCACTCGTGCTTCGCCCGTGGGTTGTTCCAGCTGTCTGGCCCTGTGCACTCCTTCCGCTACTAGCCGCACCAATTCTTGTGTGGTGATTGTAGGTGTCGGATTCCTAGGTGGCGAGGGGGAGCGGTGGGGCCGGAGAGGCGGACGGGGTGGCTCGGACGGCAGGCCCGAAGGTGGCCCCACGGATGATCCGGGGGGTGTTGAGGGGGGGTTTCCTCCTTGCCCGCCCGTGGGCTCAAGTGTTGGTGGTCTTGGAGGGATGTGGCCTCAAAGTTCCGCCAGTCGTTGCCTCATTTCCGGCGTTGGGGGTAATGCCGGGGGTCTCTGCCGACGGGTAGGGGGTCCTGGGTTTAAGCGTAGTGGGCTCCCCAGGGCCGGTGGGGAATGCGCTGAAGGGGCGCTGGTGCTGGTTTGTCGGGCCGGACTCCTCCACGTTGGGGGTGCCGGTGGCGTTGCGGGTAGTGGGATTCTTGCTGCAACGCGTTGGATTTCCGCCCTTGCTTCCCGGAGTTGGTTTTCCAAGGAGGCCACCCGATTTTGGTGGTCTGCGGCCCATAGCTCCACGTTTCCCTGAAAGTTGGCCAGGTGTTGGTTACGGGCCGCGTTAGCTTCTGCCAAAAAGGATAGGGCGTCGTTTACCCGGGCCAGCTGGGTGGCCTGGCATATTTGCCGCTCGTTGGTCTCGCTGGTGTGCTCGAGGATGGCCTGCCAGACATTGCTGGCGAGGAATTGATATGCATTTGCCGTATTTGACAGTTCGCTGCGTATCCATTCTTCGGCTATTTTTTCGTTAGCGTTGACCCAGTCATATACATACCTAGTGCCTTCCGCCAACGTTTGGTAGGCGCGCTCAATTTCCCGTGTCCGCTGGTCGGTTCTATCGTATGCATCACCGCATAGCTTCGTAAGTTGTTGGAGGTCGCTCTTGGCCTGTCGCTGTTGGTTTACCAAAGTTCTGACCCAGACCGCGGGGTTGGCGAGCTCCACCGCCTGTTCCGGGTTTGGTTCCCCGCTGGTGATCTGGAGCAGGTCCCGGGGGGCCTCGAGCCGGAGCATGTTGATGTCAGTAGATGCCATCTCGTGGGTCTAGTATAGGTCCAGGAAGTGTCACGTGTAGATGGTTTCGTAGTCTTGGAACCGGTAGTCGCAGATCTCTCGGAACTCGAGTCCATTAAGATTGGCGCTTTGTCGAAGCAGGGCGCAAGTGGACCAGTATTGGGTATACCAGTGCCAAGGCGTGATGTCGACGAGTTCGATGGGGGCCGGTCTGTTTTCGTACTCGTTCCACTCGTTTTCTTCTCTTGCACTGGTTGCTATTTCCTCGTCGATTGAGCTGAAGGTATAGTCAAATTGGTAGCTTGACTGGGGTTCGAGAATCGTAGCCAAGTCGAGCAGAAAGAAGTGATCTTGCTCGAATGAGGGCATGAAAGTAGGGTGATTTTGAGATCAAGATTATAGTGTGACACTGGGGTTGTATCGTAACCGGAGTGTGGGATGAATCAAAGGTAATCAGGCTACTTTCGATAATTCACAACGGAATAATCTTAGATCTTGTGTGTGGGTTCGGTGGGATTTGGGTTCGTTAGTGTTGGTCAGGTTCGTGCTGGATTTCTTTTCCAGAGGAGGGGAACTTCTCTTTCTTTTATAGAGAAAGGGCCGTCGTGAGAGCTCAGGACTTCGCTTGAGAAGTGGGGACTCTGGTTGGGATTCCCACGAGGTGCATAGACCTCGTGGGGGGATTTATTGGTTCTGGCCGGGGTGGCGATAAGGGAGATGAGCTGTCTTATGCGCCCGAGCGGGGAACTGGAGTCTAGACTTCGTACGTGGCTCCCCCGCAAGGATCCAAGCTAGTCCCCGCGAGGACTCAGTCTTTCTGCGTACGTGTCCTCCCCCCGCAAGGGGACTAGTTCGGCCATATTCCCTCAGCTCGTTTGCACTTACCTCGGAGGTCTCTGGGCCGATCCCTGTGAGGTGATCGCAGCCGAGAGTTCGTCTCCGGCTCCTTATCTCCGGCCTAGACTCTTGATCCTTCATCCGTCACCCGATAGTCCCCCTATCTTCTCTCCTGCTGAGTAATCTAGATACTCTTCGTACGGTGGGCTATTCTCAAGTGTAACAGAGGGGGACTTCCACTCTAGTATAGCCTTGACTTTCTCCTGCGACATCTTGATCCCTTCTCTGCCGATCATGTATCCCAGGAATTCCACCTCGGTCTGCCGCCAGACGCACTTATCGGGAGATACGGCCAGTTTGTTCTTGTGATACTGGGGTTGTAACGTAACCGGAGTGTAGTGAGAATCAAAGGTAATCAGGTTACTTTTGATAATTCACAACGGAATAATCTTAGATCTTGTGTGTGGGTTCGGTGGTAGTGTTGATGAGGATGTTCGTGCTGATTTCTCTTCTGTCGAGGCAAGAAAATCTCTTTCTTTTTATTTCCGGAGAGTTGACGTGAGATCTGATGATTTCGAAGCATGAGAAGCGATGACGCAGGTTTGGATTCCCCCGAGATGCATGACCTCGTGGGAGGTTCATTGGTCCTGGTCGGTCGTAGATAAGGGGAGATGAGTTCTCTATGCAACCGAGCAAGGCACCTTGCTCCAGACTTGTACGTGGCCTCTCCCCGCAGGGACCCAGACCTCTGCATACATGGCCCCTCCCCGCAAGGAGCTCGACCAGCGTCTGCCAAGGTGCGCTTGTTTGCACTTTGACCCCTCATCTCCGGAGTTACTCCTTACGCCCGTTCTTACGGCCGTCAGCTAACTCCGGCTCCTTTATCTCCCGCCTAGACTCTAGATCCACCATCTGTCACCCGCTTGTCACGTTATTTCTCCTTGCTACGTACTCTAGATACCCTACGTACTCCTATGGAACATTCAGGTGTAACACTACCTCCCCTCTCCCTTAGCCTCGTCCCGAGTGCTAACACATTTTCTTTTCTATTTTTGTAGCCCGTCTCTTCGTCTGTGATCGAGTGATTCTTTCAACGCCGATGTTCGGTCAGCGTCATGGACTGCAGTCCTCCTCCCCTGCAGCCCCTCCCAGCCACCGGAGCAGGGCATCATTCTCTGTACTCCGTCGGTATGGCCGGGCCCTCAGAGTAAGCCGGAGCGTACTCCTACAAGCGTGTGGTGTTTCTTTGCGTCGTGACGTGTCCCAACCGGGTTTTGATTCTTCGAAAGAGCGGGTAGGAAATCGGTGGGCCGAGGGCTGGTAACCGGGATTCAGATAGAGGCCACAACAACTCATCCGGATGAAGCAAGTGTATCAAGAAGTGACTCCGCCTTCTCGGTCGTCGTCCCATATCTTCCTTCCGAGTCTCTTGTGTCCTCGTTACCGGGTTGTGTGGTACCTGTCTGAGTTCTGAGGACGCGCCCTCGTACACAGGTGCCCGAGAAGCGGGTCTTTCGTATCGTCGGTGTCGGTTCCGAGGTCGACTCGAATCGTCCGTCCGAGAGAGCCTATGTTGTCCTTCGGGCTAGAAACGGTATCCGGGCAGTGACCTTCTGAATGGGCCGCTTGTAGTGCTGAAGAATGTACCAAGGAGTGACCGCGCCTTCGGGGACGGGATCATCTGTTGTTCGATTCGAGTCGTCGATTCCTTATCCGTGTTGCTAGTGAGTGTCGCAACGTTTTTGTTTTCTGTTCCGTTCGTATGCGGTGTCTGATGAGATGTAGTCCTCCAGCCCCTTCATCCCTACTACCGCTCGTTGCTTCGTCGGGCCCTTTCGTGTACGTCCCGCTTAGGCGTCTGTGAGCCGGTTGTCCCTCGGTGCGTCTAGATTTTGTTGATGAAACTCTCGGAGTTTCTCCCGACCACCTACCGAAAAGTTGTCAAATGGTTCTTCTGTCCAGTCTTTGCGTTCCGGATAGTCGAGCCATTTGACAAGGTATAAAATTCGCTTGTTATTTCCGCAGCCGCGCTTGGTGGAGGACATAACTTCTTCCACATTGTATTCCTCCGATCGTTCGATGTCGTCCGCTTCTCGCAGCACCTTTGAGGGGTCCGGAGGTGCCCAGTATTCGCTGGTTCGGTATGGTTCGAATAGCAAGACGTGGAAGACGTTGTCAATCTTCCACTTCCGGGGTAGTGTGAGGCAGATGGCAAGGGGGGAAACGATTTCTTCGATCTGGAAGGGATCATGATTCTTGTGGTCCAGCTTCTTCGATGGTCGGCGCGTTTTGATGTTACGGCTGTTGAGCATCACCAAGTCTCCTACTTGGTATGCTGGAGGTTCTTTTCGGTTTGGGTCCGTGTATCGCCGCAGTCGCTCCTGTGCTCCTTCCAGCCCCGTTCGGGACTCGTCGTGCACGGTGTGCATCCAGTGGGCGTACACCTTGCTGGCTGGGTTGAGTGGTTCTGTTGACGCCGGGCCCATGGCCACTGGGTGGAAGCCATAGTTAGCGTAAAACGGGGACATCCCGTTCCCCGCCGTGGTCGAGTTGTTGTAGGCAAACTCGGCCATTGGTAGCAAGCGGACCCAATCGTCCTGTTCTTTGCTGATGAAAGCGCAGAGGTAAGCCTCAATCGTTTGGTTGAGCCTTTCCGTTTGTCCGTCGCTTTGCGGGTGGAATGCCGTGGACATTCGGGGCCGTATTTCGGAAAGTCGCCGAAACTCCTTCCAAACTTCCGACGTGAACCGGGAGTCTCTGTCTGACACGATATCCGCGGCGAGCCCGTGGTGCCTCCATACTTCTTTTGCGAAGATGACTGCCAAGTCAGCTGCGGTTTTCTCACGGAGTGGAACGAAGTGTGCCATCTTGGTGAATCGATCGATGATTACCCAAAGCTGGTCGCATCCTTCCGACTGGGGGAGTTCCGTGATAAAATCCATTGCAATTGACTGCCATGGCGCGTATGGGAGTTCCAAGGGTGAGGACAGGCCGTACGGTTGGTGCCGGGACGTCTTATTCTTCTGACATTCTGGGCATCTTCGCACGAAGTCGATGATTCGTTCGTTCATCTTGGGCCACCAGAAGTTCCGTCGGATTAGTTCGATGGTCTTATCCTGGCCCATGTGCCCCGCTACCTTTGTGTCGTGCTCTGATTCCATTATCCACTGTACCAGTCCTTTAGGTATCCATAGGTTTTCCCGTTGGTAGAGCAGTCCTTCCGTGATTTCTAGTTTTTTCCCTTTCGTTGTTTCGTTTTCTGGCGATCGTTCTTGTACCGCTGCTTCCCAGCCCTGCTGGTATTCTTCATCTCTCCTTGCTTCCTCTTCTACCTTCTCCTGGAATTCCTTTGCCCACTTTCTGGCTGGGATTGAGGCCAGCCGTGCCGAGGAGACCATGAATGTCCGCGAGAGTCGCTCCTCGAATTGGTTCTTTCCTAAAACCGTCATTATCGGCTGGTTCCCCACCCCCTCCTTTTCCGGGCGGTACTCCGTGCGCCTTGACAAAGCATCCAGTTTTCCATTCTGGGACCCGGGGCGGTAGTATACCCTAAAGTCGATTCCTGCCAGTTCCTGGGCCCACTGCACTTGACGTCGGTTTAGCGCTTTCGTCGTTGTGAAGCATTCCAGGTTTCGGTGATCTGAGTAGACTTGTACCTGGTGAGCCGCTCCCTCGCAGTACCTTCGCCAATGCTTGAAGGCGTCGATGATTGCCAGTAATTCTTTGTCGTGGATTTCGTAATTGATTTCCACTGGCTGGAACTTTCGCGAGTGAAAGGCCACTGGGTGCAGGCGTCCGTCTTGGTCTCTTTGCGATAGGACTGCTCCGATGGCGAAGTCAGAGGCGTCCATCTCGATGATCACTGGTTGCTGGGCATCGAAGTGCGCCAGGATCGGGGCGGTGGTGAAACGGGCTTTCAACCGTTGGAAAGCTGACTCTGCCTCTGGGTTCCAAGCCCACTTCTTTCCTGCTTCCTTCTTAGTTAACTCGGTCAATGGTCGGGCTATTTTGGAGTAGTCCTTGATGAACCGTCGATAGAAGTTGGCGAAGCCTAGGAATGATTGGACCTCCATCAGGGATGTCGGTGTTTTCCAGCTTAGCACCGTGTCCACCTTTGCTGTTGATATTTTAATGCCATCCCTCCCGATCACATATCCTAAGAATTCCACCTGATCTGTCTTCCAAACACATTTTTCCGGTGCCACTGCCAGACCGTTCTGTTGTAGCCTTCGGAGTACCTCACTGACCAACCTATCGTGTTTCCTCTCCTCCTTGGCGTAGATGAGGATGTCGTCCATGTACGCCAGGACTCCCACATCCAGCATATCTGACAGTGTGTGGTTCATCATATCCTGGAATGTCGACGGTGCGTTGGTGAGCCCAAACGGAATGACCTGGAATTTGATGAGGCTGTAGCGAGTTCGGAAGGCCGTTTTCCATTCGTCTCCTTCCCGCATTCGGATCAGGTTGAATTCATTCTTTAGGTCCAACTTAGTGAACCATTTCGCCCCCTGGACTCTGTCTTGTAGTTCTTGCATTAATGGGAGTGGGTATCGATTAGGGATGGTGACGGCGTTTTGTCCTCGATAGTTGACACACAACCGTAGTCCTCGGCCATTGGGTTTTGGAACGAACAGGATTGGCGATCCAGCCGCCGAGGTCGATCTCCATATCTTTCCTGTTTTTTCCATCTCTTTTAGCCATTCCCTCAGGGTCTGGAGCTCTACCTCTGAGAGTGGATAGAGGGGTCCCCAGGATGGCGCCGTTCCTTCCTTCAGTTCGATTTTGCAGTCGTACGAGCGATGTTCTGGGAGCGCGTCGGCCGCTTCTTTTCCCATTATCCCTAGGTATTGTCGGAATTCCAGGGGTACGTTGCATAGTGGGTCATCAGAAACCGTCGATATGTGGCCCAAGGTGCCGGCTTCGGGGTTTGTTGCCACTGATTCATCCCGCGAGAGCGAGAATTCAGCCATCTCGTATTTGGTGCACTTCTCCAGACAGCTCGGACTGTTGAACCTTACCTCCTCTGATGACCAGGTTCCTTGTGGGGGATGCTCCTCGATCCAGCTGAACGGGAGAAAGATGTCGACCGCTTCCTCCATTGGTGACATCACGAATCGCTCCTTTGAGAAGTGCTTCTGGTGATGTAGGCGCAGCGTTTTGGTACGGTTTTTCCCTGCGTCCATTACTTCCTGTCTGGTGAAGCTCACAATCTTGGGGCCCCCTTCACAAGTTTTGAATGGAATTCCCAGTTTTTGGACTGTCTGTTGGTTTATCAGGGGTATTGAACACCCCATATCCAAGAGCACCTGCACCAGATGTTGCTGATCCTGGTGGTGTAGGATCATTCAGATGATGGGTCTCTCGCTCTTCCTTTTTTTTTCTGAACCGGATGTCTCGGGTTCCCGTTTCCTCTTTGTCATGCCGCAAATTATGTGCTTAACCTGCTTCTGAGGCCGAGACAGGTTCCTTAAAAATCCGACCCGTCTTCCTCCTCCCATATCGGGATATCGGTGTCCCTTGTGACAACCGCGCCCACTTTCTGTTGTTTGGCGGGTCGTGGTTCCGCTTCTTCTTCGTCCCGTTTTCGCTTGGTTGGCGGTATCTGGGTTTCCTTGGTCACCGCCGCTACCTTCCAGGGGGCTTTGGGAAGCGCAGTACCCGCCGCCGTGGTGAAAGCATAGCAATCGAAGGTTCGGTGGCCTGGTCGGCCGCAGCGCCAGCAGTTTTCTCAGTCCTTTTTGTGAGCGTCAATCTCCCCTTGGGGTACTCCCTTTAACGCTTCTGCCGTGTTCTGCCATCCTTCCCGGGTCTGGTGTTTTTCCCTTTTTCCCCGCGATTCCACACCCTTTCGGGTATTGTCAGAGTTCCCCTTGTTCTGACTGTCCTTTTTCTTGTCATTGGCCTGGGTTGTCCTGCTGTTCTCCCTGGCTTTTTCCAGGGCCTTCATCCGTTCCACCTGTTGTCCTGCTTGGTAGGTGGCGGCTAGGAATCCCTCATTGTCTGCGAATTCCCCCAGAAAGTGGGCGAAGCGCATTCGCAGGATTTCCGATGTCATGGCCAGGTCCACTTTCTCTCGCAAGCCTTCCCCCGTTGCCCGTGCGTAGTTGTTAAGCGCCCTGAACTCTGTGAAGTATGCTCGGATATCGCCAGTATACTTCAGTTGCCCTAGCTTGATCTGGACGTCCGCTGCTTCTCGCTTATTCTCGTACTCAGCCCGAATAGCGGCAGAGTAATTGACCCAAGTGTCCTCTTCTCCCAGAGTGTCGTATCTGTGTAAGTCCCAGGCTTTGGCCGTTCCCGTGAGTCAGGTTCCCAGCCACGCAATCTTTTACCCATCGTCCGTTTCCGGGTAGAAACTCAGGTACTTTGTCACTGATTTCCACCAGGTGTTGAAGGACGTGGATAACTTCCCATCAAACGTCTCCGGGTTTTCCATCTTTAGTCGAGCGGTACGAGGTCGATCTGGCCTGGGTCCTTCTGCTGCCCTGGCTGCCGCGACTCCTTCTGCTACCAGACGCACAAGATCTTGTGTAGTGATCTGGGGCCCTGGATTCTTAGGTGGAGAGGGAGAGCGGGGTTGCCGGAAGGGCGGACGGGGCGGTCCGGACGGTGGACCTGTGGGGTGTCCCCTTGATGACTGGGGTGGCGTCAAAGGCGGGCTCCCTCCCCGTACTCCCGCTGGTCCGGGTGCTGGCGGCCCTGGGCTTGCGTGTCGCCTGAGTTCCTCCTGACGTTGCCTCAATTCTGGCGTCGTGTGTGGAGGCGGCGCTGGTGGACTGGTCGTGGAGATTGCTGGTTGTCGCAGTCTTCTGGTGGGAGGAGCAGGGGCGAATCGGAGGGGGCTTCGTAGGGCCGGGAGTGGTGGAGGTCCGGTGGGCGCGGTGGCAACGCTGGTGCTAGGTGGCCTAACTGGGCTTCGCCAGTCATGCGAAGGTTCGGGAGAAGGGATTCTCGTGGTTGGCGACCCGGGGAGGGGGATCCAGGTGGCTATCCGTCGGATTTCGTCCCTTGCCTGCCGCAATTCTCCTTCCATCCTGTTGACTTTCCTTTGGTCGTCCGCAGCCCATAACTCTACGTTACCTTGAAAGGTGACCAGATGCTGGCTCCGGGCCGTGTTGGCTTCCCCAGAAAGGACAGAGCGTTGTTCACCCAGGTGAGCTGCATGGCCTGGCATATCTGCCGCTGGTTGTCTTCTTGGGTCCAGTCCAAGATGGCCTGCCAGACGTTCTGCGCGAGGGTCTGGTAGGCATTTGCAGCATTCGCTAGCTAGCTGCGGACCCATGCCTCGGCTATTTCTTCGTTAGCGTTGACTCGGTCATATACATACCTGGTTCCTTGTAACAGTGTTTGGTAGGCTTCTTCGATTTGAAGCATTCGTTGATCGGTTCGGTCGATCGTGTTACCACATAGCTGGGTGAGCTGTCGTAGGTCATTTTCGGCCTATCGTTGTTGTCGCACCATGCTTCGGAGCCATATGGCCGGGTTGGCCACCTCTATTGCTTGATCGGGAGCGGGGGTTCCGTCAGTGATCTGGGGCAGATCTCGGGGCGCTTCCAGCCGGAGCATGTTGAAGTCGGAGGTGGAAGACATTCTTTGTAAGGTTCAAAAAGGTTTGTTGTTTTTTAGTGGAGGTTGAGGAAGTCTCCGGTGTAGATAGTCTCGTCATCAGTGAAGTAGTAATCGGTGAGATTCCAGAGCTCGTCTTCGTTGAACTCGGCGTTCTCGTGGTTGCGGGCGCAGTTGGACCAGTATTGCGTATAACAGTTCCAGGGTTCGTAGTCGCCTTCTTGGTAAGCCTGGGGGATAGGACCGTCGTTGTATTCGTCCCACCGTTCGTAGTTGGCTAGTTCGCTGTCGATTGACTGAAAGGTGTAGTCGAAGGAGTATTGGGACTTAGGTTCCAAGAAGGTAGGTAGTTCGAGTAGATAAAGGTGTTCTTCGAAGTAGGTCATTAAAAGTAGGATGATTTTGAGATTAAGATTATAGTGTGACACTGGGGTTGTAACGTAACCGGAGTGTAGAGAGAATCAAAGGTAATCAGGCTACTTTTGATAATTCACAACGGAATAATCTTAGATTTTGTGTGTGGGTTCGGTGGTAGTGTTGATGAGGATGTTTGTGCTGATTTCTCTTCTGTCGAGGCAAGAAAATCTCTTTCTTTTTATTTCCGGAGAGTTGACGTGAGATCTGATGATTTTGAAGCATGAGAAGCGATGACTCGGGTTTGGATTCCCCCGAGGTGCATGACCTCGTGGGAGGTTCATTGGTCCTGGTCGGTCGTAGATAAGGGGAGATGAGTTCTCTATGCAACCGAGCGGGGGACCTTGCTCCAGACTCGTACGTAGCCTCTCCCTTCAGGGACCCAGACCTCTGCGTACGTGGCCCCTCCCCGCAAGGAGCTGGACCAGCGTCTGCCAAGGTGCGCTTGTTTTGCACTTCGACCCCTCATCTCCGGAGTTACTCCTTACGCCCGTTCTTACGGCCGTCAGCTAACTCCGGCTCCTTTATCTCCCGCCTAGACTCTAGATCCACAATCTGTCACCCGCTCGTCACGTTATTTCTCCTTGCTACGTACTCTAGATACCCTACTTACTCCTACGGAACATTCAGGTGTAACAGTACTCCCGTAGCCTTCGGAGAACTTCTCCGACGATTTTATCGTGCTCCTCAACTGTCTTTGCGTAGAGGAGGAGGTTGTCCATGTAGACGAGAAGTCTGAGATTGAGTATGTCCCGGAAGATATGGTTCATCATATCTTGGAAGGTTGCGGGGGCGTTGCTCAAGCCGAAGGGCATGACGAGAAATTCGAATAGGCCGTACCGAGTGCGAAAGGCAGTTTTCCATTTATCTCCCTCTTTGATCCGGATCAGGTGGAACCCATTCTTTAGGTCCATCTTGGTGAACCATTGGGCTCCCTGAATCCGATCTTGCAGTTCCTGCATTAGAGGGAGGGGGTACCGATTGGGGATCGTGATCCGGTTGATCCCTCGGTAGTCGACGTAGAGTCGAAGGTCACGACCGTTCGGCTTGGGAATGAAGAGGATTGGGGAGCCAGCGCTGGAGGTGGATCGCTGGATCTTCCCGGTCCTCAACATTTCCTTCAGCCACTCGTGGAGGATTTCCAATTCGTGCTCCGAGATGGGGTAGATCGGTCCCCAGGGGGGTGATTCTCCCGCCCTGAGGTCGATGGCGTGGTCGTAGGAGCGGTGCTCCGCAAGCACGTCAGCGGTGTCTTTTCCCATGATTCCGAGAAACTGCGGAAATTCTTCCAGTACCTGCTCCAGTGACTCGTTGGCCGTCAAGTCTACGGCGGAGACATATCCGATGAACCTAGCCTCGGGGTGAGACAAAATAGAGTCGTCGAGGCTCAGGGAGAATTCCCGGACTGCGGTTCTGGTGCAGAGGTCCAGGCAGGCGGGGGAGCTGAATCAGAGCTCAGGTGAATCCCAGGCACCTTGCGGGGGGTGCTTGGCAATCCACCAGAAGGGGAGGAACACGTCCACCTCAGGTTCCAGAGGGGATACCTCGAAGACTTCCTGGGTGTAGTGCTTCCGGTGTTGTAGGAGGATGGGCTTGGTATATTCGTGCCCAGCTCCTGGCACGATATCGCCAGTGAAGTTGCGGATGACGATATCGGTTTGGTGGGGAAGGCACGGGATACCCATCTTGTCAACAAAGGACTTCCTGATAAGTGCGGTTGAACATCCCGTGTCGAGGAGGGCGTAGATGGTGGGCTCTTTTGTGTTCCAATGGACCACCATCTTCACGATCGGTCGGTTACCACATAGTGGTTTCTCGGTGGTGTTGACGGGCACGGCCGGCTTACTGGGAGCCAGCTTTCTTCGTTGTCTATCCTTGGACGTCCCAGCACTTGGTTCGTCTGGACCCTTCCGTTTCCGAGATATTCCACAAACTATAGTAAAGGCCTCAGGGTGCGGCATGCCCTGACCTTTTAAAAATCCACCTCATCCGATGAGTCAACCCAGAAGGGGCCTTCTCCCATGTCCGAGTCGTCCGTTTTGGTGGCGGAGACTTTGGCTTGCTTCGGAGCGGGGGATTCGGTTGTAGGGGCGTCGTCCGTTGTGCGCTTCCTTTTTCCTGGGCTGGACACCGACGCCATGGTACCCCTGGTAGGGAGAGGGGTACCTTTCTTTGTTGCCTTGGCATAGCATTCGGTGGTGTGGTGACTTTTATCGCCACACCGCCTGCAACCGCTTTGGTTGTCCTTTTTGTGCGAGTCAATCTCCGCTTGGTCGACTCCTGCCAAAGCAGCACGGGCGTTCTCCCATTCCCTTTCTTTTCCTGACCTTGCGGTCTGACCACCCGAGTCAGTCTTTCCTGACTGCTTGTGGTCTACCTCTTTTCTGCTGGTGTTCCCGGGCTTTCCTGACCTTTCGGTCTTCCCAGGGCCCTTCCCGAAGCCCTGAGCATCCTTGTTTCCCCCACTCTCCTGCCGCCGCCGAGCTGCCTCCAGTCTCTTCCTCTTCTCCACATGGATTCCTGCCTCGTAGGTGGCAGTCATGAAATCCCCGTCTTTGTGGAAGTCGAAGGCGTTGTGGGCGAAGCGCATGTCCAGTATATCGCTGGGCATTGCGTGGTCGATATTTTCCTGGAGGCTTTCTCCCGTGACCCCTGCGTAGATATTCAGGGCCCGGAACTCGACGAAGAAGGCCTTGATGTCTCCTTTGTAGCGGAGTTGGCCGATCTTCTCGCGGGCATTGGTGGCTTCCCGTGAGTCCCGGAAGTCTGTCTGGATTGCCTCCGAATAGGGTCCTCAGGTGTCTCCGGTTCTTCGGGTGATTTTTTGGCAGTGGAGGTGCCAGGCTTTCGCGGTGCCTGTCAACCGGGTCCCGACCCAGGTGATCTTCTGAGCCTCCGACGTCCCTGGGTAGAAGCTGAGGTAGTCTTTTACTGACTCCCACCAGGTATTGAACGGCATTGTGGGCTTGCCGTCATACTCCGATGGGTTCTCCATTTTTAGTCGGGGTGCGTGGACCGCCTCAGGTCTCTGTGGCTGGGGGCCCGCTCCTGTCTGAGCTGCCCGGATTCCTTCTCTGATTATGCGAGCGAGTCTTTCGGGGGTGAACTCATCGTCATCATCGTTTTCTCCTTCCTTTTTACCCTTCCCTTGGTCTGTTTTACAGGTCGGGGGTCCAGGTGTGGAGTAGAGGTCGGCGTCGTCGTGGTCGCCATTCTCGGACGGCTTGCTGGAAACCAGGGAGACCTTTGGTGGTCATGGTGGTGGCCCAGTACCTTCAGACCCCCCAGCAGCAACCACAGGTTGTTCCAGAATGGCGGGAGGTCAGATGGTCCGGCGGGCCGTTTGGAGGTAGGTTGGTTTCCGTGCTTTGAGCTCTTCAGCCTTTTTGCGGATGGCCGCGAGGTCGGCCTTGATTGCAGCATTGTCGGCTGCCAATTTCTCGGTGGTGGCTTGTTGTGTAGCAGCCCATTGTTCCACGTTGTGGTTGAAGTTGGCTTGTTCCTGATGCCTTTGCCCGTCGGCAGTCTGGATGAAGGCAAGGGTGTCGTTAAGCCTGGCAATCTGGAGGCCTCGCTGGTGGTCAGCCATGGTGGTCTCCGCATTTTTCTCGACGATCGTCTGCCAAACATCTGCGGTGAACTGCTGCAAAGCATTGGCGGTCCGCATCAGCTCTGTCTGAATCTATTTGTGGGACGCCGTGGAGTCGGCCTCCTGCTGGGAGTACAGGTATTGCACTGCCTCGCAGAGGACATGGTAGATGCACTCGATCTCGATGACCTCGAGGTCAGTTCCATCGAACTTGTCGCCCAGGGCTCGCTTGAGTTCCCTGACGTCTCGGTGGGCCTGTCGCTGTTGCTGAACTAGCAGACGGACCCAGGCGGCGGGCTGCTGGATCTCGACGGTATCGAGGGAGGGTCGAATACCCTGGTAGATCTCGATCGCCGTTTGGGGTTGCTCGATCCGTAGCATGTCGACGTTCGTGGACGCGGCTGCAGGGGTCGAGGGGGTCGTCATTGTGAGGGATGAAAAGTAAGGTGACTAATCCCTTAGATTATAGTGTGAGCCTGGGGTGTAGGAGTACACGGCAGGGGAGGTAAATCGAGAAGAAGTAGAGGTAGGTAGAAGAGTCAGGTTTCTTTTCGATGTTCACAGTGGAATAATCTAAGGTTTGTTGTTCGGGGTAGTGGTGTTCATCTAAGTCTGATGACGAGCTTTCTTGCCGCGCTGGGAGTTCGGATATATATGGCGAAGAAGGTAGTCAGGTGATCTCTCTTTGTGCGCTGATGGAGGGCGGCGTCCAAGGGCGAGTTCGTGCGCGGGGTGGAGAGGCCCGTTTGCACAGATCCCTTCCTCATGAGTCATGGCTGTTGCCTAGCTGAGGGGGGCGCGTACGCTCGCCGCCACATGAGGGGCGTGGGTGAATACACAGAGCTGATTGGTCCTGGTCAGTGATAGCGACAAGGATGCGTAGGTAGTTAGCTGTTTTCATGCAGAGGGATGTGGGGACCGCATATTGGCGCACAGGGGAAGACCCGTGGGATAATGCCTCAGCACACATGTGTTCTGCAATCTAGCCCTCGTTGCGTCTCCGGAGTTAAGATAGCGTACGTCCGTTAAGGCCGTAGTCCTTAACCCTGTACCTTTATCTCTCGCCTAGACTCTCTCAGCCCTGCGTATACGTCATGCTCGCGTAGGGCGTGCTTATGACCCGTGAGGGTGTGTGTTCGTCAGAGATAGCACTCGTGGCTGTTTCGTCCGTGGCAACTGCGTACGGCACCCTGCCCACACCAGCCCCTCACCGGAGTACATTGCAGACCCCCTCGCGGCTATCCGACACACCCATGCCATGCGCTTGACTATGTAGTTGTCGCTCTCGGCCCGAGTGTTACACTGACTTCCCAACACGTGACTACGTACCATATACTCCTATTGTCATCCCTGATCTACCAGGGTGTGACATTGAGTGATGAGCACATATTACAATGGCTGGAGAAGAAAGATGGGTTCGAAATCAGCAAATGACAGTAAGTAAAAAGGACACCTGATGTGGGCGATATAATTGCTGACTTCTAACTGACTAGATTGGAGAAGGTCCGCCGTGCTTTGGGCCTTTACCAAAGACGTGAACGAGAACACCATGCCCTACACAACGAGCAGATGCGGGAAGCGATACGGAACCATTTAGCGTTAGGCCGAGGTGAATCGCATGGGCATAAGTACACCTACACAATGTTGCGGAAGCAGGGTGTGTCGGTTGCTCAGGATCGGCTTGGGGACATACTCAGGGAAGAAAAGAGTCTTGCTGGGCTTTCTCAGAGCAAATTTGGTGAGAAAAACATC
>Ga0307516_10002748_pt1 | contig 23188 bp, 25 predicted proteins | sample 19_EM_MG_FD_203310 | JGI IMG/M metagenome (GOLD analysis project Ga0307516, IMG submission 203310) | Populus trichocarpa ectomycorrhiza microbial communities from riparian zone in the Pacific Northwest, United States - 19_EM | ecosystem: Host-associated > Plants > Roots > Unclassified | place... | reverse complement strand
ATGGTGGACGACGACGTGGCCGGCTGCGGCGCCTTTCGTCCCCTGGCCGACGTGGACTATCCCAACGCCTGCGAGATGAAGCGGCTCTACGTGCGCCCGGCCTATCGCCGCTTCGGCCTGGGCCGCCTGATGGCGCAGCGCCTGCTCGACGATGCTCGCCGCGCCGGCTATTCGTACATGCTGCTCGACACGCTGGACGACATGGAGTCCGCTCGTGAGCTGTACGCCACCCTGGGCTTCGAGGACGTTCCGCCCTATTACTACAACCCGATTCCCGGCGCACACTACCTGCGGGCCAAGCTCGACTAGCTACCACGACCACAGGAGGCCGACGCGATGAATGCCTTCCAGCAACTCCTCAAGTCCTCGGGCGGCCACGCGCCCATCGGCACGTGGATCCTGTCGGCGAACCCACTCGTGGCCGAGGCCATTGGTTGCGCCGGCTTCGACTGGGGCGTGATCGACATGGAGCATGCGCCGCTCGACGTGATGGGCGTGGTGCACCTGCTGCAAGCCGTGGCCGGCACCAAGATGCTGCCGGTGGTGCGGGTGCCCTGGAACGACGCCGTCGTCGTCAAGCGTGTGCTCGATGCAGGCGCCACCACGCTGCTGTTTCCGATGATCCAGACCGCCGCCGAGGCCGAGCGCGCTGTCGCAGCCACGCGGTATCCGCCCGACGGCCAACGCGGCATGGCCGGCATGAGCCGCGCCTCTCGCTTCGGGACCACGCCTTACTACTTGAAGACGGCCAATCAGCATGTCGGTGTGATCGCGCAACTCGAGACACCGGCCGCCATCAACCGGTTGGAAGCCATCGCCCAGGTGAAGGGAGTCGACGCGCTCTTCATAGGGCCGGCCGACCTGTCCGCAGCCATGGGGCACGCGGGCGAGCCCCATCACCCCGCCGTGATGGAGCTGATGGCGCAGGCCGCTCAGCGCTGCAGGGCGCTCGGCATTGCGGTCGGCACGATCTGCGAAACACCCGAGCTGGTCGCGCAGTGCCGCGCCTCCGGGTTCGACTACGTGGCGATCGGCTCCGACCTCGGGTTGATGATGCGCAGCGCCCGTTCGGCCATCGCCGCCCTTCGCACTGGCGGCAGCAACCACGTGCACCTGCTCTCCAGCGGCACGCAGACCGGCACCTGAGCCGCGTACGATCGCGGCCACCCGATCTCTCATTGCCCAAAGACTCAATGCCCGGCTCGTCGAACAACAACCTTGAACTCCAATCCGGCGCGCTGCGCCTTGCCGTTCGCCCCGATCTCGGCGGCTCCATTGCCGGCCTGTGGCATCACACGACGCCGCTGATGCGATCGACCGAGCCAGCTGAACTCGTGAGCTCTCGGCTGTCGGCCAGTTACCCACTGGTGCCGTACTCCAATCGCCTGGGTTACCGGCGATTCAGTTGGGAGGGCAAGGACTACACCACGGCCCCCAATTTCGGCGACAACCCCCACTCGGTGCATGGCGTAGCCTGGCTGCGCGCCTGGGAGGTGCTGTCGCTCAGCACAACCGAGCTGGTGCTGCGTTATGAGCACCAGCCTGATGCGCACTGGCCTTTCGCTTTCGAAGTGACGCAGCAGTTCAGCCTGACTCCGCAACAGCTTGCCGTGCAACTCGTGTTCACCAACACCGCAGATGTCGCGCAGCCGGTGGGCCTCGGATGGCACCCTTACTTCCCGAAACGGGCCAGCAGCCACCTGCAGATGGAGGTGGCTGCTCGGTGGGAATCCGACGCGACGCAACTGCCCACCCTCAAGGTCGCCCAGCACGGCATCGATGGCAGCGTGTCGCACCTCGACTTCGACCACTGCTTCGAAGGTTGGACGGGGCCGGCCAGCATCCGCGACGAGCACTTCTCGCTGCAACTCACTTCGTCGCTGCGCTACCTGGTGATTTACACGCCGCACGACAAGGAATACTTCTGTGTCGAGCCCGTGAGCCATGTCAGCGATGCCATCCACATGGCCGATCCGGCTGGCCACGGCCTGCTCACGCTCCAGCCCGGCCAAACTACCGAAGCGTGGATGAAGATCGACGTGGCCCCGCTGTGATGACTGCGTCTGCTGATGAACGCATCACCGCCCTTGATGCACCCGCATCGCTGCTGGGCGAGTCTCCGTTGTGGCACCCGGTGGAGCAGGTGCTGTACTGGTGCGACATACCCGGCCATGCGCTGAACCGCTTCGACCCGACCACGTCGCGTCACGAGCGCTGGCAGTTCGACACCGACGTGGCAAGTTGTGCGCCCATGCGTGACGGCGCCTTGCTGCTGGCGATGCGTGACGGGCTGTGGCGCTTCGATGCGCGCAGCGGGGAGCGCACAGCGCTCGCCAGCGCGCCCTACGATGCGAGCAAGGAACGCTTCAACGACGGCAAGTGCGATCCGCACGGCCGCTTCTGGGTCGGGACCATCTACGAGCCACGCGACCCGCCGCTGGCAGCGCTGTATCGATACGAGGCCGGCAATCTGTCGCGCATGTTGGGCGACATCACCGTCAGCAACGGCCTGGGCTGGAGTCCCGATGCACACACTCTGTATTGCAGCGACACGAAGGCGCACGCCATCTACGCATTCGATTTCGATGCGGCTGCCGGCACGCTCGGTCCGCGGCGCGTGTTCGCGAGCTTCGCCGTCAAGCAAGCCCAACAAGACCTCGACACCTATGGCGGTCGGCCCGATGGGGCTGCCGTCGATTCCGAAGGCTTCTATTGGGCGGCGATGTTCGAGGGTCAGCGGCTGCTGCGGCTCTCGGCTGACGGCAAAGTGAATCGCGAAATCCGCCTGCCCGTACGCTGCGCGACCATGCCCTGCTTTGGTGGCCCCGATCTGAAGACGCTCTACATCACAACATCGAGAGAGAACCGGCCCGCGGCCGAACTCGAGGCGCAACCACTCGCCGGTCGCGTGCTCGCGATGCGCGTCGACGTGCCTGGCTTGTGCGCCAACACCTTCGGCTGATCATCTTCGCGTCAGCTTCGAATTCGGGCTGCAGAGCCGAGACTCCGCAGTAATCCCGGACCACCCCTCCGGGCCCTTCCGGGCGCGAAGGGGTTTCCACGTATAATTCCGAGGCTTTGCTGCAACCGCCTGTAACCCAAGCCATGACCAATACCGTGGGCCGTGCCTGGGAGGCAGATGAGGCGGAGTCAACGTCCTTCAAGGCGCTGACCCCCGAAGAAGCGAAGGCTCTGAAAGCCAAGCTGCCAATGGTGTCCCCATGGCGCGTGGTAGGTGTTCAGGCCCTCGTCGGTTTGCTGTGTGCCGCCCTCATCTGGGCCATCACGCAACGCAGCTCTGCAGCCTGGTCGGCGCTCTACGGTGCGCTGTCCGTGGTGCTTCCGGGGGCCTTGATGGCCCGTGGGATGACCAGGGGGACAAGAAGCCCGGTGGGTGCCGCCGTCGGTTTCATGTTCTGGGAAATGCTGAAGATTGCGGTGGCAATCGCCTTGTTGGTGATTGCCTCCAGAGTGGTACCCCAACTGAGCTGGCCAGCGTTGCTGATCACGATGGTGGTGTGCATGAAGGTGAACTGGCTGGCGCTTGCGTGGCGGGCCCGCCGGTGACTGACAAAACAACTTGGACAAGGTTGCAGGATTGAGCATGGAAACCGCCGGCCACGAACACGCCCCTTCCGCGGGTGAATACATCATTCACCACCTGCACCACCTGCAGAACAAACCTCAGCACGGGGTCGTGGATTTCTCGGTCATCAACCTAGATTCCGTCTTTTTCACGGTGGTACTCGGCGCCATCGGCTGCTGGCTTCTGTGGCTGGCCGCCCGCAAGGCAACCTCCGGCAGGCCGGGTCGTTTCCAGGCCGCCGTCGAGATCCTGGTCGAGATGGTCGACAGTCAGGCCAAGGGCATCGTCCACAACGCGCAGAGCCGCAAACTCGTGTCGCCGCTCGCGCTGACGGTGTTCGTGTGGATCTTCCTGCTCAACGCAATGGACATGCTGCCCGTCGATCTGTTGCCCTGGGTCAACGAGCACACGCTCGGCCTGCCTTATCTGCGCGTCGTGCCAACAGCCGATCTGTCCATCACCATGGGCCTGTCGCTCGGCGTGCTGCTGCTCTGCCTGTTCTACAACGTCAAGATCAAGGGCCTGGGCGGCTGGATTCACGAACTCTTTACCGCGCCGTTCGGCGACAAGTGGTTCCTGTACCCGTTCAACTTCTTCATCCAGATGGTTGAGTTCGTCGCCAAGACGGTCTCTCACGGCATGCGGTTGTTCGGCAACATGTACGCCGGCGAACTGATCTTCATGCTGATCGCGTTGATGGGCGGCGGTTTTGCCCTCACCGGCACGGGCTTGGCCCTGTTTGCCGGGCACCTCGTGGCAGGCACGGTGTGGACCATCTTCCACATTCTGATCATCACGCTGCAAGCCTTCGTGTTCATGATGTTGACCCTGGTCTATCTCGGTCAGGCACACGACGCTCACTGAACCCCGCTTGCTCTCGTTTCTGTTTTTCTCTTTCTCTCAAAACCCCAAAAGGAGTCACCATGGAAGTCATTAGCTTTGTTGCCCTCGCCGCCGGCCTGATCATTGGTCTGGGTGCCGTCGGCGCCTGTATCGGCATCGGCATCATGGGCAGCAAGTATCTCGAATCGGCTGCCCGCCAGCCCGAGCTGATGAACGAACTGCAAACCAAGATGTTCCTGCTGGCAGGTCTGATCGACGCCGCTTTCATTATCGGTACCGGTATCGCCCTGTGGTTCGCCACGGCCAACCCGTTCCTGGCCCAGATCGCCAACCTGCCGAAGTAAGTCGTTTCGGCCCCGCCGAGACCTCTTCCTTTTCGTTTCGTCCTTTCCCCTAGAGGCACCAACGTGAGCATCAACGCTACGCTGATCGCGCAGTTGATCGTGTTCCTGATCCTGGTGTGGTTCACGATGAAGTTCGTGTGGCCGCCCATCGTGAAGGCACTCGACGAACGTGCGCAAAAGATTGCCGACGGCTTGTCGGCCGCCGACAAGGCCAAGTCCGAGCTCTCTCTCGCCAACAAGCGTGTGGAAGAGCAACTGACAGCGGCGCGCAATGAAACCGCGCAGCGTCTGGCTGATGCCGAGCGCCTGGCTCAGTCGATGATCGAAGACGCCAAGTCTCGCGCCAGCGAAGAAGGCGCCAAGATCGTCGCCAATGCAAAGGCAGAAGCGGCTCAAGAGTCGATCAAGGCCCGCGAAGCCCTGCGCGAGCAAGTCGCCGCACTGGCAGTCAAGGGTGCTGAAGCGATCTTGCGCAAGGAAGTCAACGCCGGCGTTCACGTCGATCTGTTGAACCGCCTGAAGACCGAGCTCTGACCATGGCCGAGCTTGCAACCATCGCCCGGCCTTATGCCGAAGCTCTGTTCCAGGTAGCCATCAAGGGTGACCTGAAGCAAAGCACCGAACAGCTCGATGCGATTGCCGGTGTTGCCGCCGACGCGCAGATGCGTCAGTTCGCCGACAACCCGAAGACGGGTACACAGCAGGTGTTTGATGTCATCGCGGGTGTCGTCAAGGCACCGCTGTCGGACAGCATCAAAAACCTTCTGCGCACGGTAATCGAGAACGGCCGCCTGGCTGCCTTGCCGGAAGTGGCACAGCAGTTTCATGCGCTGGTGAACTCGCGCTCCGGGGTGTCGGATGCCAAGGTGTTCAGCGCCTTCCCGATCGATGCGGCGCAACTTGCTGCGGTCGTTGGCTCGCTGGAAAAACGCTTCGGTCGCAAGCTCAATGCGAGCGTGCAGGTGGAGCCCGAGTTGATCGGTGGCATCCGAGTGGTGGTCGGCGACGAGGTGCTCGACACCTCGGTCAAGGCCCGTCTTGAACAAATGAAGGTGGCGCTGACGGCTTGAAGCCCGTGAGCGACAGCGTCTGAACCAGCAGGCTCCAGCAGCCCGCGGACCGGAGAAAGCAATGAACCTGAATCCCGCAGAAATTTCCGAACTGATCAAGAGCCGCATCGAAGGCCTCGGCAGCTCGGCTGACATCCGCAACCAAGGCACCGTCGTTTCGGTGACCGACGGCATCTGCCGCATTCACGGCCTGTCGGACGTGATGCAAGGCGAAATGCTGGAATTCCCCGCCGGCTCCGATGGCCAGCCCACCTACGGCCTGGCACTGAACCTCGAGCGCGACTCGGTCGGTTCGGTGATTCTGGGCGAGTACGAGCACATCTCCGAAGGCGACACGGTCAAGTGCACCGGCCGCATTCTCGAAGTGCCCGTGGGCCCCGAGCTCAAAGGCCGTGTGGTCAACGCGCTGGGTCAACCGATCGACGGCAAAGGCCCGATCAACGCCAAGCTCACAGCCCCGATCGAGAAGATCGCTCCGGGCGTGATCGCACGTAAATCCGTTGACCAGCCGATGCAGACCGGCCTGAAGTCGATCGACTCCATGGTGCCAATCGGCCGTGGCCAACGCGAGCTGATCATCGGCGACCGCCAGACCGGCAAGACCGCCGTGGCCATCGACGCGATCATCAACCAGAAGGGTCAGAACATGACCTGCATCTACGTTGCGATCGGCCAGAAGGCCTCGTCGGTCAAGAACGTGGTGCGCGCACTCGAAGCCAACGGCGCGATGGAGTACACCATCGTCGTTGCCGCCACCGCCGCCGAATCGGCTGCGATGCAGTACGTGTCGGCCTATTCGGGCTGCACCATGGGCGAGTACTTCCGCGACCGCGGCGAAGACGCACTGATCGTGTACGACGACTTGTCCAAGCAAGCCGTGGCTTACCGCCAGGTCTCGCTGCTGCTGCGCCGCCCGCCGGGCCGCGAAGCCTACCCCGGCGACGTGTTCTATCTCCACAGCCGCCTGCTGGAGCGTGCCGCTCGCGTGAACGCCGATTACGTCGAAGCCTTCACCAAGGGCGAAGTCAAGGGCAAGACCGGTTCGCTGACGGCGCTCCCGATCATTGAAACGCAAGCCGGTGACGTGTCGGCCTTCGTGCCCACCAACGTGATCTCGATCACCGACGGCCAGATCTTCCTGGAAACCTCGCTGTTCAACGCCGGCATCCGCCCCGCCATCAACGCCGGTATCTCGGTGTCGCGCGTGGGTTCGTCGGCCCAGACCAAGGTGATCAAGGGCTTGTCGGGCGGCATCCGTACCGACTTGGCGCAGTACCGTGAACTGGCCGCGTTTGCGCAGTTCGCCTCCGACTTGGACGAAGCCACCCGCAAGCAGCTCGACCGCGGCGCGCGCGTGACGGAATTGCTGAAGCAGGCCCAGTACTCGCCGCAGCCGATCAGCCTGATGGGCGCAACGCTGTTCGCCGTGAACAAGGGCTTCATGGACGACGTCGAAGTGAAGAAGATTCTGGCCTTCGAAGCCGGTCTGCAACAGTTCCTGAAGTCCAGCCATGCTGCGCTCTTGAAGAAGATCGAAGACACCAAGCAACTCGACAAGGAAGCTGAAGCCGAGCTGTCCGCTGCCGTGGCTGCCTTCAAGAAGTCCTTCGCCTGACCCCTGCCCTTCGATACCTCAGGGTGATCGGATAAATCGAAAGGAGCTTCCGTCATGGCAGCAGGAAAAGAGATACGCGGCAAGATCAAATCGGTGGAGAACACCAAGAAGATCACCAAGGCCATGGAGATGATCTCGGTGTCGAAGATGCGCAAGGCGCAGGAGCGCATGCGCCACGCCCGACCGTACGCCGACAAGATCCGCAGCCTGGCCGCCAACCTGGCGCAGGCCACGCCCGAGTACAAGCACGCGTTCATGGTGGCTAACGACAGTACCAAGCCCGCGGGCTTCATCGTGGTGACCACCGACAAGGGCCTGTGCGGTGGCTTGAACAGCAACCTGCTGCGCATGGTCACGGCCAAGCTCAGAGAAAACGAAGGCCGTTCGGTGAAGGCCCAGTCTGTGGCCATCGGCAACAAGGGCCTGGGTTTCATGAACCGGGTCGGCATTCCCGTTGTGTCTCAGGTCACGCACCTGGGGGACCGGCCGCATCTCGACAAACTGATCGGCCCCGTCAAGGTGCTGCTCGACGCTTATGCCGAGGGCAAGCTGAGCGCGGTGCATGTTTGCTACAACCGTTTTATCAACACCATGCGGCAAGAGCCAGTGATCCAGCAGCTGCTGCCACTGTCGGCCGAGAGCATGGCCGTGGACAAGGCCCAGCACGGCTGGGACTACATCTACGAGCCTGATGCACCGTCGGTGATCAACGAGCTGCTGGTGCGCTACACGGAGGCACTGGTATATCAGGCCGTGGCCGAGAACATGGCATCCGAGCATGCGGCGCGCATGGTGGCCATGAAGGCTGCGACCGACAACGCCGGCAACGTGATTGCCGAGCTGAAGCTGGTCTACAACAAGACCCGGCAAGCGGCGATCACCAAAGAACTGTCTGAAATCGTGGCCGGTGCGGCCGCAGTTTGAGCATCAAGAATTCGACTTTCAAAGGATACGAACATGGCTGACGGCAAAATTGTTCAGTGCATTGGCGCGGTGGTGGACGTTGAGTTCCCCCGCGACGCGATGCCCAAGGTCTACGACGCACTGAAGCTGGCAGGCTCGAACCTGACGCTCGAAGTGCAGCAGCAGCTGGGCGACGGCGTGGTGCGCACCATTGCGCTGGGTTCCTCCGACGGCCTGCGCCGCGGCCTGACGGTGAGCAACACCGACAAGCCCATCATGGTGCCGGTCGGCCGCGCGACGCTCGGCCGCATCATGGACGTGCTGGGCGCGCCCATCGACGAGCGCGGCCCCGTGAGCCAGGAGCTCACGATGTCCATCCACCGCAAGCCGCCGGCTTATGACGAGCTGAGCCCATCGCAAGACCTGCTGGAAACCGGCATCAAGGTGATCGACTTGGTCTGCCCGTTCGCCAAGGGCGGCAAGGTCGGCCTGTTCGGTGGTGCCGGCGTCGGCAAGACCGTGAACATGATGGAACTCATCAACAACATCGCCAAGGCGCACAGCGGCTTGTCGGTCTTCGCGGGCGTAGGTGAGCGCACCCGCGAGGGCAACGACTTCTATCACGAGATGTCGGACTCCGGCGTCGTGAACCAGGAGAAGCTCGAAGACTCCAAGGTCGCAATGGTCTACGGCCAGATGAACGAGCCCCCAGGCAATCGTCTGCGCGTGGCGCTGACCGGCCTGACCATCGCCGAATCGTTCCGCGACGAAGGCAAGGACGTGCTCTTCTTCGTCGACAACATCTATCGCTACACCCTGGCCGGTACCGAAGTGTCGGCACTGCTGGGCCGCATGCCTTCCGCCGTGGGCTACCAGCCGACGCTGGCCGAAGAAATGGGCCGTCTGCAGGAGCGGATCACGTCGACCAAGGTCGGCTCGATCACCTCCATCCAAGCCGTGTATGTCCCTGCAGACGACTTGACCGACCCGTCGCCTGCCACGACCTTCGCCCACTTGGACTCGACCGTCGTGCTGTCGCGTGACATCGCTTCGCTGGGCATCTACCCCGCCGTGGATCCGCTCGACTCGACCTCGCGCCAGCTCGACCCGAACGTTGTCGGCGAAGACCACTACAACACCGCCCGCGCGGTGCAAGGCACGCTGCAGCGCTACAAGGAACTGCGCGACATCATCGCGATTCTCGGCATGGACGAACTGGCTCCCGAAGACAAGCTGGCCGTGGCCCGCGCCCGGAAGATCCAGCGTTTCCTGAGCCAGCCATTCCACGTGGCCGAAGTGTTCACCGGCTCGCCCGGCAAGTACGTGCCACTGAAGGAAACCATCCGCGGCTTCAAGATGATCGTGGCCGGTGAGTGCGACTCGCTGCCCGAGCAGGCCTTCTACATGGTTGGCACCATCGATGAGGCTTTCGAGAAAGCCAAGAAGATCCAATAAGGAACGACCATGGCAACCCTGCACGTAGACGTCGTCTCAGCCGAAGAAAGCATCTTCTCCGGCGAAGCGAAGTTCGTCGCCTTGCCGGGTGAACTGGGCGAGCTCGGGATCTACCCGCGCCACACGCCTTTGATCACTCGCATCAAGCCGGGCGCGGTGCGCATCCAGCGCGCTGACAACGACCAGGAAGAGTTCGTGTTCGTGGCCGGCGGCATTCTCGAAGTGCAGCCAGGCACGGTCACCGTGCTCGCCGACACCGCGATCCGCGGCAAGGACCTGGACGAAGCCAAGGCCGTCGAGGCTCAGAAGCTTGCCGAAGAAGCGCTCAAGAACGCCAAGAGCGAACTCGACCAAGCCAAGATCCAGAACGAACTGGTGGCCCTCGCCGCTCAAGTGGCTGCGCTGCGCCGCTTCATGAAGAAGTAATACCTCGCGTCGGCCTGTGCCGAACGACCAACCCGCACCTGCCAAGCAGCTGCGGGTTTTTTCTTGCCTGCAGTTCTCCTCACGCTTGGCCAATCGACCCGAAATGGTTCGAACATCGATCTTGCCTGGCTGAAGTCGGACGCCTAGCATGCCCTGATCGAGCCACGTCAGATGGCCATCAGGAGACAAGATGAGCCCTTGGACCGACTTGTCGGGCAGTGAACTGACCGTGCTGGACAGCGTGTTCTGGTGCGGCGGGCTGTCGCGCGACGCGCTCGCCAACCGGGCGTCCTTCTCAAAGACACGTGCGAACGCCACCGTGGCAGGCTTGCTCGACCAGGGCCTGCTGGAAGAAGCCGGACTGCAAAGTTCGTCCGGAGGCCGTCGACCCGAGACGCTGCGGCTCCATCACGGGCTGGGTGTGCTGCTCGGTGCCGATCTCGGCGCCACCGGCCTCGAGGTGGCCGTGCTCACACCAGACCTGCAAGTGCTGGCCAGCCACCGTGAGGCCGCGGACGTGCGCCGCGGCCCCGGCCTCGTGCTGTCACGCGTGCGCGCGCTGATGGCCGAGCTGTTGGCGCAATGCGGCAAGACGGCGCGCGATGTCGTCGCCATCGGCATCGGTGTGCCAGGGCCGGTCGATTTCGAAACCGGCCAGCTCGTCAACCCGCCCCTGATGCCCGAGTGGGACAGCTTCTCCATCCGCGACGACCTCCGTGCCGACTACAGTGCGCCCGTCTTCGTCGACAACGACGTCAACCTGATGGCACTCGGCGAGCTGTGGCGGCTGCAGCGCGGCCTGCAGAACTTCCTCGTGATCAAGATTGGCACCGGCATCGGGTGCGGCATCGTCTGCCACGGCGAGGTCTACCGCGGCGCGAATGGGTCGGCCGGCGACGTCGGCCACATCTGCGTCGATCCGCACGGCCCGCGCTGCCACTGCGGCAACCTCGGCTGCGTGGAGTCGATGGCCGGCGGCCCCGCCATCGCTGCGCAAGCCATCGAAGCGGCCCGGGCTGGCGAGAGCCCGATGCTCGCAGCGGTGTTGGCTGAGCGCGGAACGATCACGCCGTTCGACGTCGGCCAGGCCAGCCGAGCCGGTGACGCAGCCTCCAACGCCATCGTGCAACGCGCCGGCGCCTTGATCGGCCAGATGCTCGCCAGCATCGTCAACTTCTTCAACCCGTCGCATGTGTTCATCGGCGGCGGCATCACGCGCATCGGCCCGCTGTTCCTGGCCTCGCTGCGGCAGAGCGTCTACCACCGCTCACTGGCCCTCTCGACGCGCCACCTCGAGATCCAGTACACGCCGCTCGGCGAACAGGCCGGCGTGATCGGCGCAGGCGTGCTGGCCATGCACGAGACGATGAAGGCGCGAGGTGTCGTGTCATGAGCGTCGCCGTCGAGTTCATCGATCTGCGCAAGGCCTTCGGCCCGGTGCAGGTGCTGCATGGCGTGAGCTTCGCGCTCGAGCCCGGCCGCGTGATCGGCGTGCTCGGTGAAAACGGCGCCGGCAAATCGACGCTGATGAAAATCCTTGCCGGCTACGAGCAGATGAGTGGCGGCGAGATGCGCATCAACGGCCAGCCGATGAGCTTCAGCGGCTCGCGTGCAGCCGAAGCCGAGGGCATCGTGCTGATCCACCAGGAGTTCAACCTCGCCGAAGACCTGACGATCGCGCAGAACATCTTTCTGGGCCACGAGCGCAAACGCGGATGGCTGCTTGACGACGATGCGATGCGCGCCGAGTCGGCCCGCGTGCTGCAGCAGGTCGGCCTGCAGGCCAGCCCCGACACATTCGTCAAGCACCTCATCGTTGCCGAGAAGCAGCTGGTCGAGATCGCCCGCGCGCTCGCACGCAACGCGCGCCTGCTGATCATGGACGAGCCCACCGCCACGCTCACGCCCGGCGAGACCGAACGCCTGTTCGCGCTGATGGCACAGCTCAAGGCTGACGGCGTGACCCTCCTCTACATCTCGCACAAGCTCGATGAAGTGGAGCGCGTCACCGACGAAGTGATCGTCATGCGCGATGGCCGCTTCGTCGCACGCGAGGCCACCGCCAAGCTCACACGCCATCAGATGGCGCAGCTGATGGTCGGGCGCGAGCTGGCCGACCTCTTCCCGCCCAAGGAGCCGCCGCCCGCCGGTGCAGCGCCGCTCCTCGAAGCCAAGCACCTCCGTGTGCCAGGCTGGGCCGAAGACATCAGCTTCGACGTGCGCCCCGGCGAGATCCTCGGCTTCGCCGGCCTCGTTGGCGCTGGCCGCACCGAGCTGTTCGAAGGCCTGCTCGGCCTGCGCCCTTGCACGGGTCAGCTCGAGATCGGCGGCGAGCAGGTGCGCCTGCGCAACCCGCGCGAGGCGGCTGACAAGGGCCTGACCTACCTGAGCGAAGACCGCAAGGGCAAGGGCCTGCACGTGCGCTTCGGCCTGCGCGAAAACCTCACGCTGATGGCGCTCAAGCGTTACGCCCGCCCCTGGCTGCGGCCGGTGGCCGAACAGCAGGCGCTGCGCGGTGCGGTCGACGCCTTCGGCATCCGCACCGGCAACCTCGACGCGCCCGCCTCGTCGCTCTCCGGCGGCAACCAGCAGAAGCTCGCGCTCGCCAAGGTGCTGCACCCCGATCCGCGCGTGGTCGTGCTCGACGAGCCGACCCGCGGTGTCGACGTGGGCGCCAAGCGCGACATCTATTTCCTGATCCAGCGCCTGGCTCACGAGGGACGCGCGGTGATCGTCATCTCGTCCGAGCTGATGGAGCTGATCGGCCTGTGCCACCGCGTCGTCGTGATGCGGGGCGGCCGCCTGCAGGCCACGCTGGACGCCACCCAATTGACCGAAGAGGAGCTCATCGCCCATGCCACCGGAACGCATTGACGCGGCTGTTGCACCCGCCGTGGCCCGACAGCCAGCACGCTGGCCCGCCCGCCTGCATGGCCTTGGCCCGGTGGCCGGGCTGGTGCTGCTGTGCATCGCCGGCACGCTGCTCAACGGCGATTTCGCGACCCTCGACAACGCGATGAACCTGCTCACCCGCACCGCTTTCATCGGCATCATCGCGGTCGGCATGTGCTTCGTCATCATCTCCGGCGGCATCGATTTGTCGGTGGGTTCGATGGCGGCGTTGATCGCCGGCAGCGTGATCCTCTTCATGAACGCCATCGCCGCCTCGGTCGCCTCGCCCGTGCTCGTGGTGGCGCTGGGCATGGGCTTCGCGCTGATCCTGGGCGCGCTGTTCGGGCTCGCTCATGGGTTGCTGATCACCAAGGGCCGCATCGAGCCCTTCATCGTGACGCTGGGCACGCTCGGCATCTTCCGCGCGTACCTCACGTACTTCTCCAACGGCGGCGCCATCACGCTCGACAACGCACTGGCCGACGCCTACGGGCCCGTGTACTACGCGAGCCTGCTCGGTGTGCCAATCCCCGTGTGGGTGTTCATCGGCGTTGCGGCGCTGGGCGGCGTGATCCTCAACCGCACTGCCTACGGCCGCTACGTGCAGGCCATCGGCTCCAACGAGCAGGTGGCGCGCTATGCCGCGGTCGACGTCGACCGCATCAAGGTCATCACCTACGTACTGCTCGGCGTGTGCGTCGGCATTGCGACCTTGCTTTACGTGCCGCGCCTTGGCTCTGCCTCACCCACCACCGGCCTGCTGTGGGAGCTGGAGGCGATCGCAGCGGTAATCGTCGGCGGCACGGCGCTCAAGGGCGGCGCCGGCAGCATCACCGGCACCGTGGTCGGCGCGGTGCTGCTCTCGGTCATCAGCAACATCCTCAACCTCACCAGCATCATCAGCGTGTACCTCAACGCGGCGGTGCAGGGCTTCGTGATCATCGTCGTGGCCTTCATGCAGCGGCGTCAGCGGTGATCGCGATGAATCTGCTTCTCCTCGCTTCCCCACTGCAGCGACAGGCTGCGCTTCTTTCCTTCCATCAAAAAACGGAGACAACACCATGAAATTCGCTGTTCGCCTGCTCGCCATTGCCGCCACTGCGGCCGGCGCGCTCAGCTTTGCATCCGGCGCCTTTGCGCAAAACAAGGTCAACCTCGGCGTTGCCATCCCTGCCGCCACGCACGGCTTCACCGGCGGCATCGTCTGGTGGGCCAACGAAGCGAAGAAGGAACTCGAGAAGGCCCACCCCGACCTCAAGATCACCATCAAGACCGCCGCCAACGCGGGCGAGCAGGCCAACCAGCTGCAAGACCTGGTGACGGCCAGCAAGATCAACGCGCTGGTCGTGTTCCCCTTCGAGTCGGCGGCACTCACCAAGCCGGTGGCCCAGGTCAAGAGCAAGGGCGTGTACGTGACGGTGGTCGACCGTGGCCTCACCGACACGAGCGCGCAAGACGCGTATGTCGCCGGCGACAACACCGCCTTCGGCAGGATCCCCGGCGAATACCTGGTGAAGGCGCTTGGCGGCAAAGGCAACATCGTCGCGATGCGCGGCATCGCCACCACGCTCGACAACGAGCGCATGGACGCGTTCAACGCCGCCATCAAGGGCAGCCCCGACATCAAGCTGCTCGACGCCAAGTACGCCAACTGGAACCGCGACGACGCCTTCAAGACGATGCAGGACTACCTGACGCGCTTCAAGCAGATCGACGCCGTGTGGGCCGCCGACGACGACATGGCAGTGGGCGTGCTCAAGGCCATCGACCAGGCCAAGCGCACCGACATCAAGATCGTGTTCGGCGGCGCCGGTGCCAAGGGAATGATCAAGACGCTGATGGACGGCAAGGACCCACGCATCCAGGCCAACGTGTCGTACTCGCCGAAGTTCATCTACGACGCGATCAAGCTCACCGCCGAAGCGCGCCTGAAGAACGACAAGCTGCCGGCCACGACGATCATTCCGTCGGTGCTGATCACCAAGGACAACGCGAAGGATTTCTACTTCCCCAACTCGCCGTTCTGAGTCCCCAGGGCGCGGGCGTGCAAGACATGCCCGCGCTTCAAATCAGCAACCGGCGACATCGACGCCACCTTCGCCACGAACCACAGGCATCCTCATGAGCGAATCAACGAACCGCACCTTGCGCTATGCCATGGTCGGCGGCGGCCGCGGCGCCTTCATCGGCAGCGTGCACCGCGCCGCCATGGCGCTCGACGGGCAGATGCAGCTGGTATCGGCCGCGCTCTCATCGCAACCGGACAAGGCGCTTGCCTCCGGGCGCGACCTGCGCCTGCCCGACGCGCGAAACCACACAAGCTGGCAGGCCCTGCTCGCCGATGAGCTGAAGCGCCCGCCCGAGGAGCGCATCGACTTCGTCTCGATCGTCACGCCCAACGACCTGCACTACCCGGTGGCCAAGGCCTTTACCGAAGCCGGCATCCATGTGGTGTGCGACAAACCCCTCGTGCACACCAGCGCGCAGGCGCAAGACCTGCTGCAGGCCACCGCGCGTGCCGGCACGGTGTTTGGCGTGACGCACAACTACACCGGCTACCCGATGGTGCGCGAAGCGCGCGCCATGGTGAAGGCCGGCGCCATCGGCGCCATTCACAAGGTGATCGTCGAATACCACCAGGGCTGGCTGGCCCCGCAGATCGCTACCGGCGACAGCAGCGGCGCCTGGCGCACCGACCCTGCCCGCAGCGGCCCCGGCGGCGCGCTGGCCGACGTGGGCACGCATGCCGAGAACCTGCTCTGCACCGTCACCGGCCTCGGCATCGAGAGCCTGTGCGCCGACCTCACCGCCTTCATTCCCGGCCGCCGGCTCGACGACGATGCCAGCCTGCTGCTGCGCCTGAGCAATGGCGCGCGTGGCGTGCTGATGGCCTCGCAGGTAGAGACAGGCTGCGAGAACGACATTCGCCTGCGCGTGTTCGGCAGCCTCGGCTCGCTCGACTGGCGGCAGGAAGACCCGAACCAGCTGGTGCACTCGCCGATCGACGGGCCGAAGCGCATCCTCACGCGTGGCTCGCCGTGGCTGAGCGAGGCGGCCAAGCGCGCGATCCGCATCCCGGCGGGCCACCCCGAGGCCTTCATCGAGGCCTTCGCCAACATCTACCTCGGCGTGGCCGCCGACATCCGCGCCCGCCTCGCCGGCACCACGGCCGACCCACTGGACGCTGACTACCCCACGCTCGGCGACGGTGCGCGCGGCGTGCGCTTCATCGAGAAGGTGATCGAGTCGGCCGCGAGCAGCAGCAAGTGGACGTCGATGGCCGATTGATCTGACGGCCTGACGCCGCCCCTCAGGGCCTGGCCTTGGGTGCAGGCGCCGTCGGCGGTGAAAACGGCTTCAGGTCGCCGCAGTCGGCACCCAGCCACTTGGCGTTGAGCGTCATCTTCGACAGGTGCTCTTTGCCCTGCATCGTCATCGTCGTGCTGCTCTTGACGGTGTAGGCCTCGGCGCTCGTGAATGCCGCTTCGCCATCGGTCACCGACGGCGGCTGGTCGCAGGTGGACCGCCACTTCCAGACGCTGCCGCCGGTGTTGAAGTCGGTCTTGCAGCGGGTCTGCTGGCCTTGCCACTTGCCCGAGTCGAGCGACTCGCGTGTCATGCACATCTTCATCTGGCCCGGGCCACCGCTCATGTCGATGCCGTGCTGCTTCATGTTGTCTTCCATGCGCTTGCGCATGTCGGGCGGCATGGTCTTCAGCTGGGCGCCCATGTCCGGCACCTTCTTGCCGTCGCTCATGTTGTCCGTCTGCACCTGCCACAGCCCCGGCTTGATGGGTGGGGATGGCGGCGCAGACTGCGCCTGCGCGGCGGCGGCGCACACCATGAGCATGCCGCCCAGGGCACCGCGAGGAAGGCGAGATTTCATCAGGTTCTCCAAAAGCGTGGCGCGAGGCGCCTACTGGACCACAGGTGCGTCAGGCAGCTCATTGGGATTTGCCACATGCGCCTCGACACCAAAATGCCGGGTCAGCAGCGCACCCACCGCATCGACCGCGTCGTTCAGCCCCGCCTCGTAGCGGCCAGCACGGAAAGCCTCGGCCATGCCGTCGGTCAACGCACACCACTGCGCCGCATCGACCACGCGGTTCAGGCCGCGATCGGCCACGATCTCGATCGCATGCTCGGCCAGCAGCAAGTAGATCAGCACGCCATTGTTGTGCTCCGTGTCCCACACGCGCAGCTTGCCGAACAGGGCCACCGCACGCTCACGCGCGCTCGCGTTGCGCCACAGATAGGACAGCGGCAGGCTCGCCTCGATGCACAGGCGAATCTCGCCACTGTGCTGCCGCTCGCTCGCGGCCACGCGCTCTTGCAATTGCTTGAGCGCGGGGGCACCGAGCGCGCGGCGTGCATCGGCTTCGTCGAGCCAGCGGTGTTTGAAGATGCGCAGCCAGCGGTTCATGCTCACCACCGCCCGCCGGCACCACCGCCGCCGAAGTCGCCGCCACCGCCTGAACTGAAGCCGCCACCTCCACCGCCCCCGCCGCCGAATCCACCTCCGCCGCCCCCACCGCCCCAGATGACGGGCATGCCGCCACCCCGGCGCGAGCCGACGCCGAACACACCCACGAGGATCAGCGCGACGATGCCCGCCCCCGCGGCCAACAGCATGCTGGTCGTCAGGAACCAGCCCACCCCGCCCGCGGCGCCTGCCGTCACCAGCGAACCGAGCTTGCGGCCGAAGATACCCGTCAACACCGCACCGAGAACCGGCACACCGACGAAGAAGAAGATCGCCATGTCTTCCAGGTCGAAGCCGGAGCGTGCGGACCGGGTGCTCTTGCGTGCAGAAGGCTCGGGCAGGCCTTCGGTGCCGATGCGCGCGGCCAGACGATCGACTGCGGCGTTGAGGCCGCCGGCGTAGTCGCCCGCCTTGAAGGCCGGGATGATGCGCTCCTCGATGATCTGCTTGGCGGCGAGATCGGGCACGGCGCCTTCGAGCGCCTTGGCCACCGTGATCCACACCGCGCGGTCGTTCTTCGCGACCACGATCAGCAGCCCGTCACCCACGTCCTTGCGGCCGATCTTCCAGGCCTCGCCGATGCGCTGCGCGTAAGACGCGATGTCTTCCGGCTGCGTGGTGGGAACGATCAGCACCACGACCTGCGAGCCGCGCTCCTGCTCCACCTTGGCCAGCTTGGCGGTGAGCGCCTGCACCTGCACCGGCGTGAGCGTGCTGGTCGTGTCCACCACGCGGCCCGACAGCGGCGGCACCGGCAGCACGTCTTGCGCGTGCAGCGGCGCCATCCACAGCGCCACCAAGCAGGCGAGCAGCCAGCGCATCGTCACCTTACTTCGAGGCGGGCTTGTCGAAGTTGACCGCCGGCGGCGTGGAGATCTCGGCTTCGTTCTGCACCGTGAAGCTGGGCTTGGGCGAGTAGCCGAACATCTTGCCGGTCAGGTTGGTCGGGAAGCTGCGTGCCAGCACGTTGTACTCGGCCACCGCCTTGATGAAGCGGTTGCGCGCCACGGTGATGCGGTTCTCCGTGCCTTCGAGCTGCACCCGCAGGTCCTGGAAAGCCGCGTTGGCCTTCAGGTTGGGGTAGTTCTCGGTGACGACGAGCAGGCGGCTCAAGGCGCCGCTCAGTTCGCCCTGTGCCTTCTGGAACTTGTCGAACGCAGCCGGGTTGTTGATCAGCTCCGGGGTGGCCTGGATGCTGGTGGCCTTGGCGCGCGCCTCCACCACTTTCGTCAGCGTCTCCTGCTCGAAATTGGCCTCGCCCTTCACCGTGGCCACGATGTTGGGGATCAGGTCGGAGCGGCGCTGGTACTGGTTGAGCACCTCGGCCCAGGCGGCCTTGGTCTGCTCGTCGAGCCGCTGAAAGTCGTTGTAGCCGCAGCCACTCAAGCCCAGCGTGGCAGCGAGTGCGAAGGCGGCGAGCCAGAGTCTGCGAATCATCATGTGTCCTTCTTGCAAGTGGCAGCGCGCATGCTACCCCGGGGCCAAGGTGCGGCGGCGCCCCTGCATTTCAAGAGCGAGGGGATACTGGCAGCCATGTCCTTGATCCACGACGCCCTGCGTGCCGGCCACGCACCGCCCGGTCACCGGCGTGCCGCCGGGCCGCGTGTTCTGGTGGCCGGCGGCGGTGGCGCGCTCGGCTCTGCACTGCTGGAGCAGTTGCTGGGGGCGCGGCACTTCGCGCAGGTGAGCGTGCTGGTCACACAGCCGGTGCAGGCGGCCTTGCGCGGGCTGGTCTCGGTGATGTGGGGCGAGGCGTTGGCGCCGAACGCGGCGCTCGACCGCACGGCCGTCGTGGTGTTTGACCGCCAGCGTGGCGTCAACGGGCGCGAAGACGCTTTCATGAAACCGCAGCCGGAGCAGCTGCCCGCGCTGGCCGCCTGGTTGCAGTCGCGCGGCGTGCGGCACTTGCTCGTCGTGATGCCGCATGCGCAGACCAGCCTGCCTGACGCGCTGAAACGCGGGCTCGCCAGCCTCGATGAACACGCCGTCGCCACACTGGGCTTCGAGCACCTGGTGTTCATGCGCTCGGCACAGGCGCCCAACCATGAGCGCCACGACCATCCGGCGCAGCGGCTCGCGCACTGGATGCTCTCGCAGCTGCAGATGATGGTGCCGCAACGCGAACGGCCAGTGCGCGTCGCCAAGGTCGCGCAGTTCGCTGCCGAGCTGGCGGCTCGCCTGCCCAGCTCGCCGCCCGGAACGCGTGTGGTGCCGCCGGAGGTCGTGTGGGAAGCCGCTCAGGCGCAGAACATCGCGACGCTCGCAAGCAGTTGGCTCAGCGGCCAGCCGCTGCCCGAGACGCCGACACGGCCATCGCGGATGTGAGTGCCGTGCGCGGTGGCGTCCAGCGCTGCGCCGCATCGAGCAGTGCCTCCCGTTCGCGCCGGGCCACCGGCCGCAGCTGATCGGCCACCCAGGCGACGCGCTGCACGTTCACCTGCCCGTCACGCGCCAAGCGGGCGAGCTCGCGATCAGGGTTATGCAGCAGCGTGGCCAGCCACACGGCTTCCATCGGCGAGAGTTGGTCAGCTGATTTGTTCAGGAAGTGCTTCGCCGCGGCATGGGCGCCGCATTGCCCGTCACCCCAGGGCGCCATCGCCAAGTAGAGGTTGAGCACGCGCGCCTTGCCCAGGTTGCGATCGAGCTCGACCGCGTAGAGCAACTCGCGCAGCTTGCGGCCGTGGCTGCGGTCGTCACCGGTGTAGACGAGCTTGGCGAGCTGCTGTGACAACGTGCTCGCCCCATGCAGCGTGTCGCCCGACCGCTGGTGCGTGGACCAGGCGGCGACGATCTCGGCCAAGTCGTAGCCTGGGTGTTCGTAGAAGCGCTGATCTTCAGCGGCGATCACCGCGCGCGGCAGCCAGTTGCCGAAGTCGGCGGCAGCGCCGCAGGCGGGCAGCGCATCGGCCAGCGCGTCGGTGCCCAGGCCCGCCACGCGCAGACCGTCGACACGCGGCTTCAGCGTGAACTCATTCGACGGCAGGCGCCATTGCGCTGTCACGCTCAGGCGGCCATCGATCTGCGCACGGGCCAGCTCGGGAATGTCTTGCTTGAACAAGGCGAAGGCGCGCAGCACCGGCTCGTCAGCGATGCTGAAGTTCAACGTGAGCTGATCGCGCTCGACACGCGACGACCAACGGCCATGCAGCGCCTGCGGCGCATCGCCGAGCGCGAAGCTGCCCTGCAGGTTCATCTCGATGTCGGGCACCACGGTGAATTCGATGCGCGAGACGCGCATCGCCTCACGGCCCAACTCGCCCACCTGCAGCGTGCAGGGCGCACACACGCCGTGCCAGGTGTTGGGCGCGGCCAGCGCTTCCCACTGCACCGCACCGTACGGCGTGCGCAGCGTGCGGCCTGCGAGCAGGTGCAGCGTGAAGGGGTGGCTCGCGATGCGCAGCACGGCCGGCACGCTGACGTCGCGCTGCCACGGCCCGATCTGCACGCTGTGCGTCCATTCGCCCGCTGCCGGCTTCAATGCCCGCAGAACGCCTGCGAGCACCAGCGCCAGGCTGAGCAGCAGGCCCAGCAACAGACCGAAGAAAAGCTTGACCCATTTGTTCACAATGCTCTCGCTTGAATCACAACGACCTGGCGGTCGTGATGGCTTGCCAGGGGCCGGTGGATTGGCCCAGTTGCGCCGCCCAGAACCAGCTCGACGCGTCGGTGTAGGTGCGGCCCTGCGCATCGACGATGCGCTCGCACACGCGCTGGCGCTTGCCCTCGCGTTCGGCGATGAAGCAGCGCCACAGGCCTTGCTGTGCATCGCGTTCGAGCTGCGCTTGCAGGATGCGGTAGCCGAGGCCGCGGTAGCAGTCGGCCGCGGGGTGCAGCATGCGTGTCGGCTGGCGCACCTCGCGCAGCACGATCACCTGCTCGTCGTCCGTCAGGCGCGCGATGCGGCCGGGGAACTGCGAGGCGAAGCGCGTCTCGACCGTGCTCAGCGCGAGCGGACGCAGGCGGCGGCCTTCCCAGGTGGAGGGCCACTCGACCGCTTGCATTGCCGTCTCGCCGCCGCTCGCTGCAGGGCGCTGCGCCAAAGGCGCGAGCGCGCAGGCCGCGAGCACGGCAGCGAACAGCAGCTTGCTCCACCCACCGTCAAACGTGCGCATCGCGGCGGCCTCCGCGGATCACCATCACCACACCGGCGCACACCAGCGTCAGCACGACCAGGCCGACGCCCTGGTGCACGGCCTCCGACACGGCGTCTCGCTGTGCTTCGAGCGCCACCAGCACGCTGTTGCGCAGCACGTTGCCGCTCAGCACGATCACGCCGACCCACGGCAGGCGTGCCAGCAGCTGCCGGTCGCGCAGGCCACTGAAGGCCGCCACGGCGCAAGCGCAGAAGTACGCCATCCACACCATCTGCACACCGGAGCACGGCGCGTCGACGATGACCAGCCGGCCTTCAACCTGCATCGCCGTGCCGCTGCGCTCGGCGGCGAAGCCCACCGCCTGCAGCAGCCAGGTGCTCAGCTGCGCCGTCACCACGCGCAGCGGAAAGCCGGCATAGAACTGCAGCGACGAGACGACCGGCAGCGACAGCACCGCGAGGCCCGCCATCGGCAGCACCGCGTGGTCCGAAGGCATGAAGGAGCGCAGGCCCAACGCCAGTGCCAGCGCTGCCAGCAAGGCGCCGATCAGCGGCGGTGCCACAAACACGGCCAGCGTGGCGCCCGCGGTGGCGACGAGCGACGCTGCCAGCCAGCCCAGCTTCGGCGCGCCACGCAGTTGCGGCTCCAGCTTCGCGACGATGAGCAGCAAGGCCAGCAGCGCAGCGATGCCGAGCGGGTCGTCGGACCCGTCCATCACGCGCGCCGCGGCCCAGCGCCAGTGCGGCCACAGCGCCGCCGCTTGTAGCGCAAGCCACGCGAGCGGCGGCATCGCATCGAAACGGCCCAGCCAGCGCCCGCTGGGCTGGGTGGCAATGACAGTCGAGTTCATGCGCTCCTCGCTCAGTCGCGGCGACGGGACCACAGCGTCGCAGCCACGATGCCGATCACCACCAGCAGCGCCAGCAGGGCACCCGGCTCCGGCGTGCTCGGCACTTCGGCGCCGATGGCGGCATTGCTCACACCCTCGGGCATTGGCGACGGCTGGTCGACGCGCGGCGCCAGCGCCGGGTTCGGGTTGCGCACGCGCTGGTCGATCGCAATGAAGCTCGTGTACTGCGTGAGCAGGCTGTAGGTGAGGCCGAGTTGCGTGATGGCAGGCTTCTGCGCGCCGTTGCCTTCGAGCGCCTCCTGGTCGCTCAGCGCAGCGATGCGCTGGCGGGCCCACAGGTGGCGCAGTGCCGACGAGGTCTGGTCTTCACGGCTGGCAGTCGCCAGCTCGTTGCGGTACTGGCCGTCCGCAGTGCGGCCTTCGACGATCAGCTTCGCATTCACCGGCAGGCCAGCCTGGCTCTCGTCACGCCGCCATTTGCCGAACACCATCACCGGGCGGCCGCCCAGCACGTCGGGCAACTGGGCCGGCTCCACGTCGTACACGTCCAGCCCTTCGAAGCGGGCCTTCACCTGCGTCAGCACCGGAGACTCGATGATCTTGCGCAAGCGCTCGGCCTGGTCGGCC
>Ga0307516_10002747_pt1 | contig 23191 bp, 22 predicted proteins | sample 19_EM_MG_FD_203310 | JGI IMG/M metagenome (GOLD analysis project Ga0307516, IMG submission 203310) | Populus trichocarpa ectomycorrhiza microbial communities from riparian zone in the Pacific Northwest, United States - 19_EM | ecosystem: Host-associated > Plants > Roots > Unclassified | place... | reverse complement strand
TAGGTCTCGACCATCTCGGTGCGGTAGACCTTGGACAGGGACTGCATCTTCAGCATGGCGGGTTCCTCGTCTCTCTCTTGAATCGGTTCAGGGGCTGACCACGACGCGCTCGGCGCCGCGGAAGTTGTCGGTGCCGGAGATCACGACCTGCTCGCCGGGCTTGAGCCCTTCGAGGATCTCGACCTTGGCCAGGCTTTGCGCGCCGAGCTTGATGGAGCGCTTCTCGGCGATGCCGTCATGCAGCACGTAGGCGACGCGGCCACCGCCTTCGTCGACAAAGCTGCCGCGGGCGACAGTCAGCACGTTGTCGCGCTGGTCCAGCAGCACGCGCACCGACAGGCGCTGGTTCTGGCGCAGTTGCTCGGGCAGTGCGCCGTCGAAGCGCAGCCGCGCGGCGACTTCGTTGTTGACGACCTCGGGCGAGACCGAGCTGACCTTGCCTTTCCAGCGCTGGCCGTTGCCGCTGATCTCGCCGGGCATGCCGGGCTGCAACTCACGGGCGAAGCTCTCGGCCACCTGCATCTGCACCTCGAGTTGCGACAGGTCGATCACGGTCAGCAGCTTGGCGTCCTTGGCCACACTCATGCGGTCGCTGATGAACAGTTGGCCGACCTGGCCGTCAACTGGCGAGCGCACGGTCAGCTCGTCGCTCTGGCGCACGATGTCCTTGACCATCAACTGCTGGCGCTCGAAGGCCTGGCGCTTGGCCTGCAGCTCGAAGCGCATCGCGTCGTCCTTCAGATTCAGCAGCTCCTTGGCCTGCTTCAGCGCGACCTGGGCGCGGTCGACCGCATCGCGAGCCTGGTCGACCTGGGCACGGGCGGTGGCACCGGCCTCGAAGGCCTGGGTCTGGCGGGCGAGTTCGTTCTGCGCGGTCTTGTAGGCGATCGCCGCCGTGTCCAGCTGGCCCTGCGCCATGGCACGCTGCTGGCGCGCGTCGGCCTCGGCGCGCAGCGCTTCGCTTTGCAGCGCGTCGGCGTTCGAGCGCTCTTGCGCCAGCCGGGCGGCCAGGTCGGGGCTGGCAATGCGCGCCAGCTCCTGGCCGCGCTTCACCTGGTCACCGGCCTGGACAGCCAGTGTCACCGTGCCGGCGCTGCCGGCATACAGCGTGGGGCTGACGGCGGCGACGACCTTGCCGTCGCCGGCCACGTCGCGCGTCAACGGGCCGCGGGCCACTTCGGCCAGCGCCAGCCGGCCCAGGCTGACCGAGCTTTGCGACGACAGCCCGCGCGACAGCGCCGGCCAACCCCAGGCCAGCAGCCCCACCAGGGCCAACCCACCAGCGGCGACGAGCACCGTCTTGCGGCGATGCCACAGCGGCGAGGGTGTCAGCACCCGGTCTTGGGCAGAGGTGTCACGAATCATGGTGTCCGGCGGTGGGCTCGGTCGTCTCGATGGCTCTTCTTTTGCAAGCCCCGTACCAAGCCCCATGTTTGATTTTTCTCTTTCCAAATCAACGGCTTGAAGGTGATGCCTGGCGCGGTTCGACTGTCCGCGGACACTCGGTCGGACAGCGGACGCGGACAACCCTGGCCGTGACATGCCCATACAACTCCCGACGGGCGCGTTGCTGAATATTTGGGAAAATTTTCCCAACAATGACCACGCTGGTACGCGCTCAACGGGTTCTCGAAATCGCGACCGCAACCTTGTTGCGACCGCTGTTCCGCCTGTTGCTTAGGCAGTCCATGTCCTTCATCGCCTTCGAAGAGATTGCCAAGCGCGTGTTTGTGGAGGTGGCGATGAAGGACTTCAGCATCGAGGGCAAGGCGCCTTCGATGTCGCGGGCGGCCATCCTTTCGGGCTTGACCCGCAAGGAGGTCGCCCGCCTGTTGGCCGAGCGGACGGGCGACGAGGCAGAGCCCGGCGAGCGCTACAACCGCGCGGCCCGGGTGCTGACCGGCTGGCTGCGCGACTTGGACTTCACCGAAAGCGACGGTTCGCCGCGCTGGGTGCGCGACGAAGGGCCACGCAGCTTCGCCGAGCTGGTGCGCCGCCACAGCGGCGACGTGCCAGCCCGCGCGGTGCTGGACGAGCTGCTGCGCGTCGGCGCCGTACGCCGGCACGCCGACGGCCGCATCGAGCCGTTGACCCGCGCCTATGTGCCGGCCACCAGCGCGGCCGACAAGTTGGCGATCCTGGGCGCCGATGTGGCCGACCTGATCGCGACGATCGAACACAACATCGACCGCGGGAAGACCGAACCGCGGTTCCAGCGCAAAGTCATGTACCACCGCATCGCGGCATCGCACTTGCCGGCCCTGCGCAGACTCACCTCGGTGCAGGGCCAGGCCCTGCTGGAGCGGATGGACCGCTGGTTGCAGGAGCATGACACCGGCGTGCCCAAAGACAGCCCCGAGCCGCACGCCGCGCGCGTCGGCCTGGGCATCTACTACTTCGAAGAGCCGCTGGACAGTTCATCGAAGCAGGACCTGGAATTCATTGGAGAACAAACATGAAGCTGCGTTGTTGGAGCGCCCTGTTGGGTGGGATCGTCACTTCGATGCTGATGGCGTGCGGTGGGGGTGGCGGCAGTGGCGGCGGTGGGGGTGGCATCGGCGGCACCGGCACGATGCGCATCGGGCTGACCGACGCGCCGTCATGCGGCTACGACGAGGTCAACATCACGATCGAAAAAGTGCGTGTGCACCAGAGCGCCGATGCCGACGACAACGACGCCGGCTGGTCCGAGCTGGTGTTGAACCCGGTGCGCCGGGTCGACCTGCTGACGCTGCAGAACGGCGTGGTCGAGTCGCTGGGCGAGCTGCCGTTGACGGCCGGCCACTACAGCCAGATGCGCCTGGTGCTGGCCGAGAACGGCCACGCGACACCGCTGGCCAACTCGGTGGTGCCCACCGGTGAAGACGAGACCGCGCTCGACACGCCCAGCGGCCAGCAGAGTGGCCTGAAGGTCAACATCGACACGACGGTGAGCGTGGGCCAGGTGCTGGACATGGTGCTCGACTTCGACGCCTGCAAGTCGGTCGTCAAGGCGGGCAACTCGGGCAAGTACAAGCTCAAGCCGGTGATCCAGGCCATTCCGCTGGTGACGACCGCCGGCCAGGGCGTGGTCGGCTATGTCGATCCAGCGCTGTCGATGGCCGACACGCGCGTCTCGGTGCAGGTCGACGGCGTGCCGGTCAAGACGACTGCACCCGACGGCAACGGCAAGTTCGTGCTGTATCCGGTGCCGGTGGGCACCTACGACCTGGTCATCAGTGCCGAAGGCCGTGCCACCGCGGTGATGACCGGCGTGCCGACCGACACGGTCGACTACACCTATGTCAACAGCGCCACGGTGCCGATCGTGCCGGGCCCGGCGCCACTGGGCCTGCGTCCGGTGGTCGGGAGGTTGACGCCTGCCACTGCGACGGTGCGTGCGCTGCAGAGTTTCACCGCCGGCCCGACGGTGGAGGTGAGCTTCGGCCTGGTCGACAGCCTGACGGGTGCCTACACGCTGGCGCTGCCGATCGATGCGCCACTGAAGACGGCCTACGTGCCGTCGCCAAGCTCGATCACCTTCACGGCCGATGCGGCGGTGGCGGGCTTGTACACGCTGGAAGCCGAGTCCGACGGTGCGGTGAAGACGCAACCCATCGACACCCGCCTGGCGGTGCCGCCGGTGAACTTCAGCTTCCCGTGACGCCCTGACGCGTCAGTTCAGCGCAGCGACGACAACGCGGCGTCGCTGACGCTGGCGGCCAGCGCCTGCAGCCGCGGGTGCAGGAAGTCGGCTAACGCCCGCATGCGCGCACTCAGGTGCGTGCCGCGGGCGAACACCATCGTCAGCGGGTAGGACTGGCTGTCGTAGCCCGGCAGCACGCGCACCAGGCGACCGGCGAGCAGGTCCTCGGCCACGTCCAGCCGCGACTTCAGCACCACGCCGTGGCCGTCCAGTGCCCACAGGCGAGCCAGCAGGCCGTTGTCGGCGGAGCGTCGCACGCGGGGCTGCACGTCGACGCTTTCTTCCCCGCGAAACAGCGTCCAGACATGGCCCGGCCGGCCCGACAGGCGCAGCACGATGCCGTGGTGCGCCGCCAGTTCAGTGGGGTTGCGCGGTGTGCCGAAGCGCGCCAAGTAGGCCGGTGAGGCGACCAGCACCGCGGTGTTGTCGGCCATCAAGCGCACGATCTGCTCGCCGGACGTTGGCGCGCCATAACGCAGCGCCACGTCGACCGGCTCGCGGCCGATGTCGCTGACCCGGTCGCCGACGCGCAGCTCCAGCTGCAGCTGCGGGTGCAGCGCCATGAACTCGTCCAGCATCGGGCGCAGCACATGCAGGCCCAGGTCTGTCGACACGGACAGGCGCAGCGTGCCACGCACCTGCGTCAACGGCGCATGCAGCTCGGCGGTGCCCTGGTCCAGCAGCGCCAATGCATGGCGCGCCCGTTCTAGGAACAAACCGCCTTCGACCGTGGCCTTCAATGCGCGCGTGTTGCGGGTGAAGAGGGTGGCGCCCAGCTGCGTTTCCAGCCGGCGTACCGCGGCTGTGGCGGTGGCGGGCAGCAGATCGGCTTCGCGCGCGGCGGCGGCCACGCTGCCCAGCTCGGCCACGCGCAGCGCCAGGCGCAGCGAGGGCAACTCGAGTGGCAGCTGTGGCGTCGGCACGGAGCGGGCGCGGCGTGGCATCTGCGGTCTCCCAATTGACAAACGTGGTTTGTGAGTGACGCAGTCTGCCACGTCTGGTTTGTTAGCGGCCGGCGCGGCACGATGATGTCCGTTGTCACTTGAATTGCCTGATCGAAGGAATTGCCATGAAAGCCATTGCCCACCGCCACCCCGCACCGCTGAGCGCCGCCGACGCGCTGGAACTGGTCGACCTGCCCGAGCCCACGCCCGGCCCGAATGACCTGCTGGTGCAAGTGAAGGCCGTGTCAGTCAACCCGGTCGACGTGAAGGTTCGCGCCGGCATGCCGGTGCCCGAAGGCCAGGTGCGCGTGCTGGGCTGGGATGCGGCCGGCACGGTGCTGGCGGTCGGCAGCGCGGTTCAAGGTTTTGCCGTCGGCGACCGCGTCTGGTACGCCGGCGCATTGGACCGCCAAGGCAGCAACGCCGAGCGCCAGGTGGTCGATGCGCGCATCGCCAGCCGCATGCCGGCCAAGCTCGACTTCGCCCACGCCGCGGCCCTGCCGCTGACGGCCATCACCGCGTGGGAGATGCTGTTCGACCGCCTGGGCGTGGCGCCAGGCGGCGGCCAAGGCCAGCGCTTGCTGGTGGTGGGCGCTGCCGGTGGTGTGGGTTCCATCCTCGTGCAGCTGGCCCGCAAGCTGACCAAGCTCGAGGTGATCGGCACCGCGTCGCGCCCCGATACGCAAGCCTGGGTGCAAGAGATGGGCGCCCACCATGTGATCGACCACACCCAGCCGCTGGACCAGGCGCTGGCCGCCGCCGGCCTCGGCCCGGTTCACCTGGTGGCCAGCCTGACGCAGACCCAGCAGCACTACGGCGCGCTGATCAATGCGCTGGCACCGCAAGGCAAGCTGGCCTTGATCGACGACTCGAACGAGCCGATCGACGCACGGCCGCTGAAGGCCAAGTCGATCTCGCTGCACTGGGAAATGATGTTCACCCGCAGCCGCTTCCAGACCGACGACATCGCCAAGCAAGGCGAACTGCTGGCCCAGGTCGCCGACGCTGTCGACGCCGGCACGCTGCGCAGCACGATGACGCGCCACTTCGGCACCTTGAGCGTGGCCACGCTGCGTGAAGCGCAGGCCCACGTCGAAAGCGGCCGCGCCATTGGCAAGGTGGTGCTGGAAGGGTTCTGACCGCCTTCGCCTCGGTGTTGATGGGTGACCCGCACAGAGCGATCTGTGTGGGTCACGCATTGGAGGGTGCTGCTGCCGCTGAACCTTGGAAATTGATTCGCTGGCAACATGCGAGTCTCTGAAGGGACTCGCGATGACCACCCGAACAGCGTCCTGCACCTGCGGCCAACTGCGCATCGAAGTTCAGGGCGAGCCGCGGGGCGTCGGCATTTGCAACTGCCTGGCGTGCCAGCGAAGAACGGGCAGTGTTTTCGCCGCGTTGGCGGGCTTTGCAGCGCCGTACCAGGTCACCGGTGAGGCCACCGAGTACGTGCGCACCGGCGACCAAGGGGCTCGATTTGTCTTTCGGTTCTGTCCCGTCTGCGGGACCAACCTGTTCCACACCGAAGAAGGTGTGCAGGGCCGCGTGAGCGTCGCGGTCGGCGCGTTTGCCGACCCGGGTTTCCCGGCGCCGCAGGTGTCGGTCTACGACTGCCGGCGGCACCCGTGGGTCCAGCTGCCGCCGGGCATGGTTGCCTACGAGAAAAACCCCACCTGAAGCGGCAAGGTGGGTGGGTGTGTTGGCAACCCACCAACAAGCCGTTAGGGCCGAAACGGAGCGCTCACTCCGCCACGCTCGATGCGGCTGGGGCGCTGGAGGCCACCTTGGCCTTCATGTCGAAGCGGATCAGCGGGGGCACCACCTGTTGGGCGTCGAGCGGCGAGCGCTCGCGGAACTCCAGCGTGACCGGTTCGTAGCCTTCCAGCTTGGCGGTGAAGCGGTAGACACTGAACCAGCCGAACTGGTCCTTGATGCTCATGTCGAACGGCGCCGTGCCCAGCGTCTGGCCCCTGCGCTCGTAGACGATTTCAGCGCCCGGCGGGTCGGATTCGAAACGCACCTGCGTGGCGCAACCGGCGAGTCCGACGAGCATCGAAGCGGTCAGCAGATTCAAGGTGAGGCGGTACTTCATAAAGAGCGTTAGAGGGTGTTACTGAGGTGCGCCTTTATCTTTGCGACGGGCATGACGCGTCAATAGCGTTTGCCCGCCGGTCGACCGGTGGTGATGAAGGATCGTGATGATCTGTGCGCTTCGCGCGGGGTGCGGGCCGTCGGTATCCACAAAATCGTTAGGCACCTGTCGACCTTTGGATTGACACGCTGGGCGCCTACGGCCACGCGCGCGCATGGCCCACGACCATCAGCGCAGCAGGTCCAGCGTGCGCTGCGAGAACTCGCCGATGTTGGGGAACACCGTGCCCAGCTCGCTGTCGGGCACACCCATCCAGGTGGCCAGCGTGGCGCCGAGCTGGTCGACCGAGATGGCCGGCAGCATGCGACCTTGCCCCACTTCATCAGGCGCGCCAAGCTCGCAGCGCGGCACTGCGCCCACCCATTGCTGCGGCTTGACGGCGCCGCCCATCACGAAGTGGTGGCCGGCCCAGCCGTGGTCGGTGCCGTCGCCATTGATGGTCAGCGCGCGGCCGAAGTCCGACGCAGTGAAGCTGAGCACCTGGTCGCCCAGGCCGGCATTGTTCATCGCGGCCTGGAAGGCGGCCATCGCGTCGCCCAGCTCCTGCAGCAGTGGGCCGTGGGTGCTGGCCATGCCGTTGTGCAGGTCGAAGCCGCTCATCGAGACGAAATAGGTCTGTCGCTTCATGCCCAGCGCACTGCGTGCCGCAATCAGTTTGGCGACCATGTTCAGCTGCTGGCCCAGCAGCGTCGGCGGCAGGCCGAAGTCGCCGATGCCGCCGAGCGCGCTGTCCAGCTGGGCGGCGCCGCTTTCGGCCACCTGGGTGCGCCGCGTCAGTTCACGGGTGATCAGGTGGCCGCTGGGGCGCGTCAGCGAGTTGTAGATGACCGCGTTCGAGCCCGGTGCGCCGGGGATCTCGGCCAGCCGAACTGGCCCGCTCGACGCGACCATGAACTCGTTGACGGCGGTGCCGGTGGAGTACACCGCACTCTGGTCGAGCGAAATCGCGGTGAACAGCGAGCTTTGCTGGCCCGCGTCGGCCGCCAGCAGATCACCAATGCGGCCGCCCCAGCCCGATTGCGCGCCCTCGGCCAACAGCGCCTGCCATTCGCTGAACTGGTCGTTGTGCGACATGAGCTTGGGCGGCAGGTGGCGCTGGGCGAAGAAGTCGTCGCGCGTCACCGGCCGCAGCAGGGTGCCCACGCGCATCGCCATCGCGAGCTGGCCGCTGTTGAACACCGGCAGCAGCGCTTGCAGGGCCGGGTTCAGCGCGAAGGCCTGGTCATCCGGCCAAGCCTGGGCGGGGTTCAGTTGGTAGGGCAGCAGCGCATCGCGGCCGAGCGCCAGGCCGCCGCGCGCCTGGGCATAGCGGGCATGGGTCTGTACGTCGCAGCTGGCGATGGTGTTGTGGCTGTCGTTGCCGCCGTAGAGGAACACGCAGACCAGTGCGCGGTAGTCGTTGGGCAGCGTCGCAGCCGAAGCCGCGCCGATCGAGGCCAGGCTCAGGCCCAGCGGTGCGGCGGCACCGAGGGCGGCAAAGCGGCTGGCGTGGCGCAGGAAGGCGCGGCGGGAAATGGGGTTCATGATCGTGCCCCTCACCAGGCTTGAACGAGAAACGCCGCGGACGACGCGACCAGCTGCAGCGCGACCTGCACACGCAGCTTCGCGTAGAACGGCGAGATCTTGTTGACCACCTGCGTGAACGCGTCCAGGTCGGCTGCGGATACGCTGTTGCCCGTCAACAGCAGGCTGACGCGTTCGACCAGCGCGCGCGCCGTCATGCCGCGCAGGTGGTCGATTTCGATCAGCAGGTAGGTGTCGATGTCGCGCACGAACTCGTTGATCTTGTTGACCGATGCGGCGATCACCGGGCCGTTGACGAGCTGGAACTCGGGTGCCACGTGGCCCAGGGCGCCTAGCTCGGACTGCGGCGCCGCATAGCCAGGCCTGAAGAAGTTGAAGACCGTCGGTGACTTCAGCGGCGACTGGCCGACGCCAGTGGATGCGCCGCTCAGGTTGGCGATTGGGAAGACCACCGTGCCGGGGTCACCAGCTTCCATCGCCCGTGCCACGGCAACCAGCCGCAGCATCGGCTCGCGCACCTTGCCGCGGATCTCGACGAGGTCGCCGCCGCCCTGGTCGCCGGCCCGGGCTTCCGGGTCCAGCAGCACCGCGCGGATCACGGCGCGCATGTCGCCTCGCACGCCCTGGCCGTTGTTGGCGAACGCAGCCGAAACGCGCGCCACGTAAGCCCCGCTGGGGTTGCTGGTGACCAGGCGCTGGATCAGTTGCTTGCCGATGAAGGGGCCGACGTTGGCGTGCGCGAACACCGTGTCCAGCGCGCGCTTCAGGCCGTTGGCGGGCTTGGTGCCGGCGGCGATCACCTTGCCGAGGAAGCGCTTTTCCTCGGGCGAGTGGTTGGCCGCCACGGCGACCATCGGTTTGCTCCATTCGGCCATGTCCGGCTCGCCGGGCACGGGCTTGGGCACGCGCCAGCCGGTGAAGACGCGGGCCAGGTTGAACACGTCGTCCTGCGTGTAGGTCTCGCGCGGCTTGCCCTTCTTCAGCTTCAGGCTGCCGTCGGTGTTCAGCTCGTACAAGCCGATCGAGAACAGCTGCATCAGCTCGCGGGCGTAGTTCTCGTCCGGCACGCGGGTCGGCTGGCCGTCGGGCCCGTACTCGGCTTTCAAGTTGTCGCGGTACGACAGGTACACACCCATCGCCGAGCTGAGCGTCACGCCTTCGAGCAGGTCGCGGAAGTTGCCGAAGCAGCGGTCGTTCAGCATGTCCATGTAGGCGGCCGCGGTGATCTGGTTCTGGCCGATCCCGATGATGCCGACGCGGGTGGTGATGACGAAGATCTCGAGCAGCGCGGCGACGATGCGCTGGCGCAGCGCGTCGGGCCCGGTCATGAAGGCGCGCCACGCCTCGTTCATCATGAACTCGGAGTTCGGCGGGCCGAAGGTCGGGATGTCGTACAGCCAGCCGCCCAGCGCATCACGCTGCGCAAAGATGCGGTCGACGTGGCGTTCGCCGCGCGGTGCGGCAAAGCCGTCTTCGATCCACTGCGCCAGCCCCTTGGTGCGCACCGCGGCCAGCGTCGACACGGTGGGGCCGTGGCTCGCGTGGATCAGGAAGCGTGCGGCGGCCTGTGCAGTGGCGGCGCCCTGGTCGTCTGGCGCAAAGGCGGCGGCCAGTTCTTCGGGCGTGTAGGCGATGCGGGTGTCGGCGGGGGCCCGTTGGGCCTGCCGGCGCGTCTGTGTCGCTGCTCCCGGCCCATCGTCGGCGCCGCCGCCGCAACCCGCCAGCCCGGCACTCAGCAGCAATGCCGGCGGCGCTGCGCGCACGCCTATCGGGTTGTCGACCGCGGGCGCCTCAGGCGAGCACGCAGCGGCCCCACCGAGTGTGGTTGTGTCCATCTCAATCCCTCCTTCTTCTTGCCTGGAAGTGTCGTGCGAATCACGACACGCCAACGGCAGCCCCCCACGTTCGTAGAGCAGGGGCGAGGCGAGGGGTGGGGGTCCGGGCAAACCCGGTAAGCGGCTGCGGCGCCGGAGCGCGTTCAGCCCAGTTCGAAGGTTGTGGTGCCGTAGACGGCGGTCAGATCGCCTACCACCCACGCCAGCCCTGTCGAGCCCGGCATCGTGGTCCAGGCGCGAAGAAAGGCATCGCGCGGCGCGGGGAACACGCTTCGATCGATGCGGCGCAGCGCCGCGAAATCAAGGTCCGCGAGCTCGGCGATTCGTGGCGAAGCACCGTGCCGCGCGGTCCCTGTGCGGCGGCGCGTCCCACATCGGGCGCGCCGCCGCCGGGGGTCAGTTGGCTGCTGCGGCCACCGGCACGACGTACATCGTGATCGAGTCGGCCGGCAGCTCGGCGTTGATCACCCCCGCCGTCACCGGCGTGTTGGCCAGGTGCTGGATCGCCGACAGGTTGGCGGGCGAATAGCGGTAGACCTTGGCGTTGGCGCCGGCCGCAAAGTGGCTCAGCGTGATCTTGCTGCTCAGCGGCGTGCCCGACTTGTTGACCGCGATCAGCGTCATCGCGCCCTGCTTGCCGCGGCGCGCCGCATAGACCGACAGCTTGCCCTGGTCTGCGCTGGTGGCGCGCACGCCGTAGGCGCCGAAACGGCCACCCTTGCCGTCCACGTTCAGGTACATGCGGAAGGCGTAGGCGACGGCGTCGGTGCTGTTCGGCGGCGACCACAGCGTGGCGAGGTCGACCTTTTCGCGGCCCAGGATGCCCAGCACGTCGGCCTGCGCCAGTGCACCGTTGATGTGGTTCACTGCGCCCCAGCTGTATTCGCTGATCGCGAGCTTGGTGCCGGGGTAGTTGTTGGCCACCCAGCTGCGCATGCGCGGGATCAGGTTGACCTTGTCGGCGATCCAGCTTTCGTCGGTGTACGTCGGGTCCCACAGTGCGCGCGTCGAGCGCAGGCGCAGTGCGTTGGTCGCCGCGTCGGTGTTGTTAGAGAACACGCCATTGGCCTGCGGGTAGTAGTGCTCGTCCAGGTAGTCGAGGATGCGCTTGCCGTGCTGCTGCTCGTAGGCCTTCATCTGCTGCAGGTACCACTCGGCATGCGGCACGCCGCCGTGCGCATTGCGGTCCAGCGGGTGGTTCCACCAGTCGCCGCCCTGCGCGGTGTCGAGGTCGGAGTAGAAGTACGCGGTCCAGCCCCAGCCCGACGGGCCCAGCGTCTGCGCCGCCGGGTCCACCGCCTTCACCGCGGCGGCGTATTCCCAGGTGCGGTCACGCAGCTCGTCGTAGCTCAGCGGCTGCGGCCGGATGTCGCGGTGCGTGGAGCGCCAGAGTTCGGGTTCGTTGTCGAGGTTGTAGAACTTCACGCCGCCCGCATCGGCCTTGCCATAGTTGGCGATCAGGTGGCGTATCCAGTCCTGGTCGAACGCGGCACCGACGGCCACGCTGGTGTCGGTCGCGTTGTTGCCGGTGATGTTGGTGCCGTTGCTCTTGACGCCGTTGCCGCAGTCGGTGTCCCACGGGTCGCTCGACTGCTGCGCGCCGTAGGTGCTGACCTTGAAGCCACAATCGAACGGATGGTTGTCGTTCGGCGGACGGCGCTTGGCGACCCAGCCGGCCATCGGCAGCGTCATCAGCGTCTGCGTGCCGGTGCGGCGGTCCTGCTCGACGAACTTGTCGGAGGCCGAGCCATCGGGCAGCGTGCGGCCGACGGGCAGGGGGTTGGGGATGTTCTCGAAGTACCAGTCGCTGCCGGTGTTGTCGACGTCGATCTTCCAGTTGTAGCGCGTGGTGCGGTTGCCGCCCCAGCGGCGCACCGGCAGCTTCAGCTCCTTGGCCAGCCCTTCCGGCGCGAAATTCATGCCGTAGATGTAGTTGCTGATCGAATGGTTGTCCGCGGTGGCGTCAACGGTCACCGCCGGGCCGGTGGCGGCCCAGCTGGTGGCGGACAAGGCGCACAGGCAAGCAGCGGCGAGCAGGTGCAGGGGTTGGGTGAGCGGCAGCGAGCGGCCAGACATGGGGTACTCCAGAAGCTGTTGGGGAGGTCGTTGTCGACCCGTGCATCGATGCTAGTCACCCGGGCAAGTGCTGCGCCTGGCAGCTGGCTGCCGCGCGGCAATATCGGCAACCGCTGGTTACGGCCGTGCCGTCTGCACGCTGATTTGCCGGGTGTAAACCCGAGGCAATGCGATTCGAGCCGGTGGGCCAGCAGCCCGAGCAGCGAACTGGTACTTGATTGGTAAGGACGACGGTCCGTTCTTTCTGCCGTTCTTTTAACAAGTTAGTGTGGGGCCGTCTTCACTGGCAGTCTGATGGGCGAAGACCTCGCACTCGAGGCCTGCATGGCCCTCAATCCGACGGGTCTTCGACGAACTGCTTCAGGCGGCTCAAGGCCACGTCCCATTCGCGTGAGATGCGGTCGAGGCAGGCGCGGGCTTCGTCGAAGCGGCGGGGTTGCACGCGCCAGATGTGCTCGCGGCCGCGCCGCGCCCCGCGCACGTAGCCGGCGTCGGCCAGCACCTTCAAATGCTTGGTGACAGCCTGGCGCGAGACAGCGGCCTCGGCGGCCAACTCGGCGATCGAACCGGGGCCGTGACGCGACAGGCGCCACAGCAGGTCGAGCCGGGTGCCGTCCCCCAGGGCGGCGAAGAGCACCGCCGCGGCCTGCGGGTCGAGCCCGCGCGCGAGCCGCGGCTGCGCTTCAGCCGTCGACATGGGCCTGGATGTTCTGCATCTGGATCGTCCAGCCGCCGTCGTTCATGCGAAAGGCTTCTTCGCGCCGGTGTGCCGGCAGCGCATCGAAGCCCGACTCGGTCACCGTCAGCCGCGTGCCGCCGTCGGCGTCTTCGAGCTTGAACTCGACCAAGGTCGCGGGCTCGCCGCTGTAGTCGATCTTCGGATCGACCGCGGCCGGGTGCCAGCGCAAGGCGAACAAGCGCTCGGGCTCCATCCGCTCGACAGTGGCCTCGAACTTCAGGTGCTCGTAGCCGGGGTAGGTGATGTGGCCGACCGCCTTCTGCCCCACGGCAAAGCCGGTCTCCAGCTTGACGCGGAACCAGGTGCCAAATTCCGTGGCATCGGTCAGTGCGCGCCAGACGCGCGCGCGCGGGGCGCGCAGGTGAACATGCTTCTCGATCCGGTCCGTATTGCTCATATGCAACCTCCTGGTTGCTTATTTATAGCAACGAAGGCCTCCATGAGCAACCCGAAGGTTGCGTTTACCCTGCTCAACGAATGGGGTTGGCCAAGCCGTCGATCAGCAGCCGCAGCAGCTCGCCGCCCATCACGCTGGCGGCTTCGCCCTGGTCGGCCTCGAGCCCGAACAGTTCGCCGGTCTGCTGCTCGAGCACCAGCGTCACATAGCCATGCACCAGCGACCAGGCCAGCAGGATGCGCTGGCCTCGCTCGGCCGCGGGGAGCTTGCGTTCGGCCAGCACCGCATCGATCGCGTCGCGCAGGGCGTCGCCCACCCGCTTGCCCGCGGCGCGCAGCGCGTCGTCCTGCGGATTCAGCCGGTCGCGGCGGAACATCAGCTGGAACAGCGCCCGGTTGGCCAGCGCGAAGTCGATGTAGGCCTGGCCCACGGCGCGCAGGCGAGCGGTGGTGTCGCCGGCCGGGGTGAGCAAGAGGTAGCCCCCGATCGTGTCGGCGAGCCGGTCCAGCCCGCTGGCGGCGCAGGCGCTGAGCAGGCCGCGCGCATCACCGAAGTGGTGGGCAGGTGCCGCATGCGAGACCCCGGCGCGGCGCGCGCATTCACGCAGCGTGAAGGCCTCCAGCCCCTGCTGCTGCAGCATCGACTCGGCGGCGTCGATCAGCGCCTGGCGCAGGTCGCCATGGTGGTAGGTGTGGGCAGCGGCGGTGGAGCGTGGCTTGGGCATTGGTGCAGGGCAGTGCAGGCGCGGCGCAGTGTGCTCTGAATCACCTGGGCCGGTCCTACGAGGACTCGAACTTGACAGTGTCAAGCTTAGCACCTACGATTCGCTCATCCAAATCTTGACAATGGAAAGATAAATCATGAGCCCGGTTGCCCTGGATGCCTTGTTGGCCTCGCTGCACCACCTGCTGGTGTTCTCGCTCGTGGCGGTGCTGTTTGCCGAGCTGGTGCTGGCCAGCGCCGCGCCTGATGCCGCACGCCTGCGCCAGCTGGGCAGGCTCGATGGCGCCTACGGCTTGTTGTCGATGGGGGTGATCGCAGCCGGCTTCACCCGCGCCGTCTATGGCGCCAAGGGCTGGGCCTACTACGCGAACAACGAGATGTTCTGGGCCAAGATCAGCGTCTTCATCGTCGTCGGCCTGCTGTCGGCCGTGCCGACGGTGCGCCTGATCCGCTGGCGCAAGCAGGGCGTGGTGCCCGACGCAGCGGCGATGGGCGCGCTGCGCCGGTGGATGCTGGCCGAGGTGGCGCTGATCGCACTGATCCCGATCTTCGCTGTGATGATGGCGCGCGGGATCGGTTACTGATTGGCCCGAGCCTCCGGCACCAACTCGACCGCCGTGCGCTGTGTGCCGCGCAACAGGCTGAGCTGGGTCCGGCGGCCGATGCGGTCGCGGGCCAGCACACGGTGCAGTTGGTCGACGTTGCCGACCGCTGTGTCCTCCACACCGACGATGCGGTCGCCGCTGCGCAGCCCGGCGCGTTCGGCCGGGCCTTTCGGCAGCACCTCGTCGACCCAGATCGCACTGTCGAGCGACAGGCCGTGGTGATGCGCCACGCGGCGTGCCAAGGGCACCGTGTGGGCCGACACACCGAGCCACGCACGCTGCACGCGACCATGCTGCAGCAGCTCGCTGACGACCCAGCGCGCGGTGTGGGCCGGCACCGCGAAGCACAGGGCCTGTGCGCCGGCGATCAGCGCCGTGTTGAAGCCGATCACCGTGGCGCGGGTGTCCAGCAGCGGCCCACCGGAGTTGCCGGGGTTCAGGCTCGCATCGGTCTGGATCATGTCGTCGATCGCGTGACCATTGCGGGCGCGCAGCGAGCGGCCCAAAGCCGAGCCCACGCCGGTGGTGACCGTGTGGCTAGTGTCCTGCCCCACAAATAGCTGCCATTGAGATTCGACCAGATGGTGATGATCGTGCGGCCGGACGCCAGCGTATCTGCCCTGATGGCCGGGCGCGCGAGCGCGCCATCTGGTCGAACCCACTTTCGACATTTCTGGCGGGCCGAAGCCGGGGCGCTCGCAGCGCCGCCAAGCCGGGCAGATACCACTCGGTATCAGCCCGGCTCGTCGACTCGCGATCATCCCCATTGCGACCCGTCGCAATGACAGCTATTTGTGGGGCAGGACACTTTGCCCCAGCGGGTTGCCGATCGCGATGGCCACCTGGCCGACGCACAGCCGGGTCGAGTCGCCCAGTGCCAGGTGCGGCAGTGCGCGCGGCGCGCCCACGTGCACCAGCGCCAGGTCGGTGTCGGCATCGCTGCCGACCACGCGTCCTGACAAGCGCGATTCGTCGTCGAACTGCACCGTCAGCGCGCCGCCGCCTTCGACCACGTGGTGGTTGGTCAGCAGGTAGCCGTCCGGCGTGATCAGGAAGACCGAGCCGGCGCCGCCTCCGCCGCGTGCGCCCGGCCTGGGTACCAGCTGCAGCGAGACCACGCCGGCGCGTGTGCGCTCCAGCGTGTTAATCACCGTGCGCGAGTAGGCGTCGAGCAGCGCAACATCGTCGTCATGGTCGTTCATCGGGGCTCCTTCAACAAGCACTCATCACAAACCCACCAGGCCTGACCGCAGACCTTGATGCACTGCTTCCGTCCTCGTCGCCGAGCCGGTCTTGTCCAGGATCTGCGCGACGTGGAACTTGGCGGTGTGGCTGGAAATGCCCAGCGCGCTGGCGATGTCGCGGTTGCCCAGGCCCTTGGCCATCAGCTCGAAGACCTCCAATTCGCGCGCAGTCAGCGGGTCGCGCAACTCGGTGGTCTGGCTGCTGCGCGAGACAAGGGCTGCGGGCAACGCCGCATGGTCGGCCGGGAAGACGCTCAGGCCGTGGGCCAGCGCCTGCACCGCCACCGCCAGGCGGCTGTCACCCGCATCGCCAGGCAACCAGCCCCATGGGCGGGTCGAACCCGGCTCATTCGGCGGTGCCGCTGCGCCCAGCACGAGCACAGGCAGCGTGGCGGGCAGACCATGCAGCGCGTCGGCGGGCTCGTCCGTTGCGAGCACCGCGACTTCGGCCGCACCGCTGGTGCCGATGGGCAACTCGCCGAGCGTCAGCGTGCGCGCCGTCCAATCGCCGTGCCCGCTGCCACGTTGCAGCGCGGCCGCCAGGCCTTCGGCGGCCCAGCGTGTGGCGGCGATCACCAGCACCTGCATCGTCGACCGGCTCAGCAACGGTGGTGGGCGGGGCGGTGCTCGGCCACCTCGATGTTCACGGTGACCGGTTGGCCGCCGCGCAGCAGTTGCAGGGGCAGCGCCTGGCCGATGCGCTCGGCGCTGAGCAGGTCACGCAGCTTTTCGATGCCGGTCACGGCTTGGCCGCCGGCGCCGACGATGATGTCGCCCACGAGCAGCCCGGCGCGCGCGGCGGGGCTGTCGTCACCGATGCCGGCCACCAGCAGGCCCGAAGCGCTGTCGGTCGAAGCCGCCGCCTGCATCGCTGCCGACAAGGCCACCGACTGCGCCGCGATGCCGATGTGGCCGCGCACGACCCGGCCGTGTGCCAGCAGCGCCGCGCTGACGCGGTCCACCGTCTCGGCCGGCAGCACCACCCCATGGTGGCGCGACAGCGCCGGGCTGGCCACGCCGACGACCTGGCCGGCGGCGTCGGCCACAGGTGCGCCGACCAGGCCAGGGTAGAGCCCACCATCGAGCCGGATCAGCCTGTCCACCGCGCCGCCGCGCCAGGTGCGCCAGGCACCACCAGCCGCGCCGACATGGCCGAAGCTGGCGTGCACCGAGCCCGAGCCGTTGCGCCCGACGGCGAAGACGAAGTCGCCCACCCGCAGCGGTGTGTCGATGGGGCGGCGCTCCGCCACCGGCAGGCCATGAGCCGTGGCGGGCAGCGCTACCACGGCGAGGTCGGTGCCCGGGTCGACACCACGCACCTCGCCGACCACGCTTTCGCCGTCGGGCAGCAGCACATGCACGCGGCTGGCGTGGCCCACCGCCGATGCGGCCGTCAACACGACGCCCGGTTGCCACACCACGCCCGCGGCAGCGCCGTGGCGGCGTGTGCCCAGCCCGACGACCGAGCGGGCCACGCGTTCGACGGCATCGGCCACACCGGGCCCATGCGACAGCGGCGGCGCGCTGTCGGCGCCAGAAGAGGGAAAAGCAGAGGGGGAGTTCATCGCGGCGCCTTTCTGTGCAGCATCGACCGTTCAAGACGTGTCGATGCTGAGCCGTGGCGCGCCGCGGCGCATCCGCTGATCGGGCAGGGAAGGCTGCCCGATCGGGCAGTTGGCGTGGCTGCTCGATTGAGCAGGTGGCAGGCGGTGGGTCACCGTTCCAAGGTGGCCCCCGACCGCCGACATTTCAAGGACTGCCCACGCCGGCGCCCTTGCTCAGGGCTTGCTTTTCTCGTCGACGGAGAAGATTCGGCCGCCGAGGTGGGTCAGGTAGACCCGCCGTTGGCTGACGGCAATCAGCACGCGGTGAGCCGTCAGGAAATCGGCGCCGAGCACGATGGGCGCGTCGTCGGCCAACATTTCGGCCCGGCCCTGGGTGTTGGTGTCCTTGAGCGCAGCACCCCGCATGTCCATGACCCGCAGCTTGGCGTTCTCGATGAACTCGCTGCCGATCTCGACCCGGTCGAAGCTTCCCACCCACATCGGCACGGCATGGGTGCCGATGCCCACGGCGTGTTCGCCAGCGTTGGCCGCGGCGGGCGCGCTCACGGGCGGTGCAACACCGGCCTTGGCGGCCGCCGCCTGGTCGATCGAGCTGACCGTGGCCCCGGTGTCGATCAGCGCCTTGAGCGGTTGGCCGTTGACCAGCACCTGGATCACGGCGCGCCGGTCGTCGGGTGCGTCGGGCAGCATCGGCACCACCGCCGCGTCGGCATCCCAGTACGCCAGGTGGGCGGTCTTGCCGCAGCCTTCAGGCCGAAAGAAGCGGATCTGCTTTTCGGCGAGCACCAGCTCGATGTCGTTCTGGAACAGGAAATCGGCGCCCAGCAGGGCTTCGAACGGCATGTCTTTCGCCAAGTCCCAGATCACTGAGAGGTTGACCCGTTCCCAGTGCACCGGGCCGAAGGTCAGCTCCTTGACGCGGGCGTTGTAGTCGGCCGAATCTCCGCTGACGCCGACGTTGACCATGCCGCTGTGCGACAGCGGCAAATCGGCGCGTTCGGCGATCGAGCGGGTCAGCGACGTGCCGGTGGCACCGCTGTCGACCAGCACCTTGATCGGGTGGCCGTTGACCGAGCCGTCGATGTACGGTGAGACCCGTTGCGTGTCGACCGGCAGCGTCGCGAATTTGACGAACCGGCAGGGCGCCGCTTCGGCATGGCTGTGCCACCACCACGCCACCAGCATCGCCACCGCCACCAGGCACTGGCGGGCGGTCGCTCTTCTCATCCTCATTCCAGATCCCTCTCTCTTGTCCGCCCATTTTCGCAGAGTGGTCGTCGCGCCGGTGACACTGCCGGGCCAGGCCGCCTGCCACCATCGACGGCCTCGAGCAAGGACACCTCATGACCCAGACCCGTTCATTCGTTGTCGCGCGTGACGACCTGGCGCGCACCCGCACCGTCGAGCAGGCGCTGGCGCCGCTCGAAGACGGCGAGTTGCGGCTGAAAGTCGACCGCTTCGCCTTCACGGCCAACAACGTGACCTACGGCGAGACCGGCGACTCGATCGGCTACTGGAAGTTCTACCCGGCACCCGAAGGCTGGGGCCACATCCCGGTGTGGGGCTTCGCGGACGTCGTCGAATCGCGCTGCGAAGGCCTCGCGCCCGGTGAGCGCATCTACGGCTTCCTGCCGATGGCCACGCACCTCACGCTGCGTCCTCAGCGCCTGGGCGCGGCCAGCTTCATCGACGCCACCGATCACCGCCAGGCCTTGCCGGCCGCCTACAACCTGTACCTGCGCACGGCCGGTGACCCGGCCTACCGCCGCGAAGACGAAAACCTGCAGGCGTTGTTGCGGCCGATGTTCATCACCTCGTTCCTGATCGACGACTTCCTGGCCGACGAGGGCTTCTTTGGCGCCACGCGCGTGCTGTTGTCCAGCGCGTCGGCGAAGACGGCGATCGGCCTTGCGCATCTGCTGCACCGGCGCGGCGGTGTCGAGGTGGTCGGCCTGACGTCGGTGGGCAACCGCGGTTTCGTCGCGGACCTCGGTTGCTACGACCGGGTGCTGACCTATGACCAGTTGGCCACCTTGCCGGCCGATCCCATGACCGTGTACGTGGACTTCGCCGGCAGCGCCGCGCTGCGCCTGCAAGTGCACCAGCACCTGGGCGAGCGGCTGGCCTACAGCAGTGCGGTCGGCCTGTCGCACCGCGACACCGAACGCGCCAAGTCAGCGGTACCCGGCGTCAAACCGATCTTCTTCTTTGCACCCGACCGGCTGCGCAAGCGCGCGAAAGACTGGGGCCGCGAAGGCATCGAGCCGCGCGTGACCGAGCAGTGGCTCGGCTTCGTTCGCGACGCACGGGGCTGGTTGTCGGTTCAGCGCAGCACAGGTGTCGACGCGGTGCAAGCGGCCTACGCCCAGGCGCTGACCGGGCAGGTGCCGCCGAACGTCGGCCTGGTGCTGGCGCTCGACTAAGGCTCAGGCCTGCAGGAAGGCGGCCAACTGGTCGAGGCGCTGCCGATCGCGGCCCGCGCCAGCGCTTGACCGGCCACGCAGCGCATCGGTCCACAGCGACAGGCGCTCGGGGTCGAAGGCCGCGGCGAGCACCAGGCGGCTGTACTGTTCGCCGGGCGGCAGGTCCTGGCGCCGCGGCAGCTGCCGCAACTGGGTGTCGCTCAGCGCCAGCGCACCGAGGTCGGCTGCACGCCGCACTGCATTCAACCGCGGCAATGCAGTGCCGCCGAACCAGGCGCAGAAGGCATCGGTCCACTGGTCTGCTTCCTGCAGCGAATGGACCGCGGCAACGTCGGGCGCGCGATCGGGACCCAAGGCCAGCTCGCTGGGCTTGAGGGTGACGTCCGGCGGTGGTTCGGTCGAGACGCGCTGCGGTGTGGGTGCCGCCGCGTCGCCCAGCGCGTCCTGCCAGACATGCGACACATCGGGGCACTGAAAGGCGACCGATGCCCGCAACAACACCGCGGCGCCTTGCAGCTCGGCGTCGAAGCAGACCTTCTGATCGATCGTCTCGCCGCGGCGCACGACCGTCTGGCCGGCCCCTGGCACGAAGCCGTGGGCCACGAAGCGCTCGGCAAAGCGGGCGCGCACATGTGCCAGCACGGCATCGGTGGTCAGCGCAGCGGCCTCTGATGGCGCCGGCACTGAAGTGGGCTTGGCGCTGCCATCGGCGCGCACCAGACAGCCATCGGCCCGGTACAGCCGGCCGTTCTGCGGGTCGAGCAGATGCAGCCCCGCCGAGGCCGCTGCACGCACGATCTGGCCCAGCAGCGCACGGTCGACTGGCCGCGACAGCGTGACGACCAGCACGGCGTCTTCTGCGGCATCCACATCCAGCCCGGTTGCATCGGCCTGCTGGATGGCGTCGGCGAACGCACGAAAGCGGACGAGCTGGCTGGCGGTGGCTTCACGCCGCCTGGCGGTGAGCGCTTGTGCCTCCGAGACGGTCCGGATGGCGGGGGCGTAGAACAACTGCAGAATGAAGCGCATGGGGCTGGGCGGGCCGCGGACCGCCATCGCTGGCGTTCATCGGTGGACCTCGGGACAGACGGTCTGGCGATGGAGCGCGATTCTCAGCCACGCATGCGCCGCGCGCGTAGCCAAGCGCGGCTTTCGGCCCTTCCTGGTTGCTTCCCGACACACATTTCCAGCCCTGCCCCTAGGTTGAAGCGGGCAGGGCGAGCGCTCACGACGTGGCCGTCGACCAGCGCTCCACCACGTCGCGCAGCACATCCAGCGGCACCGAGCCGGTCTTCAAGACCAGGTCGTGGTAGCCGCGGGCGTCGAAACGGGCGCCCATCGCCTGCTGCGCATGCCCACGCAAGTCCAGCAGGTGCAGCATGCCGATCATGTAGGCGCAGGCCTGGCCCGGGTTGGCCACGTAACGCTCTACTTCCTGTGCATTGATGCCGTAGGCGATGGCCTGCTCGCGCGTCCAGCGCATCGCATGCAGCCCCGTGTCAACGACCAGGCGGCGGGCGCGGAACAGCTGGCTGTCGAGCGCGCCCAGCAGCTGTTGAGGGTCGCCCTCGTACCAGCCATGGTCGATCGCCAGGCGCTCGGCGTACAGGGCCCAGCCCTCGCTGTGCGCGCTGCCGCCGCTGAACACCAGGCGCTGGCGCCAACGCGGCAGGTCGGTGCGTTCCTGCTGGATCGCCAGCTGGAAGTGGTGGCCCGGCACCGCCTCGTGCACGGCCAGGCTGCGCATGCCCGGCACATTGAAGGTCGGGCCCGGCAGCGGCGCCCAGAACACGCCGGGGCGGCTGCCGTCCGGCGCGGGGATGCTGTAGTGAGCGGCGGCGGTCTTCTCGGTCAATGCAGGTTCGCGGCGCACCTCCACCGGTGCGTGCGGTTGCAGGTTGAACAGCGCCTGGCTGCGCCGCTGGTTGTCGGCCACCATGGTCTTGAAACGCTCGATCAGCGCCGGACGCGGATCGGGCCCGGCCGGCGGCTGCAGCTCGGCGCGCAGCGCCGTCATCCGCGTTTCGATGCTGCCCGCCGAGCGGCCCAGCGTGCGCAGCACGCGGTCCATCTCGCCTTCGATGCGCGCCACCTCACGCAGGCCGATGGCGTGGATCTCCTCGGCATTCAGCGTGGTCGTGGTCGAGCTGGCCAGGTCTTGCGCGTAGGCCGCATCGCCGTTCGGCAGCCGCCAGAGGCCGGCATCGGCGTTGGTGCGCGGATGCAGCTCGTTCATCAGCGCCAGCAGGCGTTGCCAGGCTGGGCGGATGCGGGTCTCGACCAGCCGGGTGGCGGCGGAGATGGCGGCCGTGCGGTCGGCCGGGGGCAGGCCTTCGATCAGTGCGCTGCGTTGCTCCAGCGCCTCGACGAACAGGTTCTTTTCGGCCGGTGGCAGCAGAAAGTCCTGCACCTGGGTGCGGCTGCGTTCGAGGATGAAGCGCGGTGGCAGCAGGCCCTTGGCTGCAGCGGCGCGGGTGCGGGCGATCGCCTCGTCGATGCGCCCGTCGACCTGCGCCAGGCGGTCGACATAGATGCCGACGTCGGCCGGCTGGCGCAGCGGCTGCGCCTCGTTGAACAGCGACACCAGCCGGATCTGCAGCCCGCCGAACTGGTTGAAGATGAAGTGGTGGTCGTCGAATGGCTCGGCGGCGAGCGTGCGCTCGAGGCTCCAGCGCATCGTGATGGCACCGGTACGCTGGTCGGGCGTCAAGGCCGCGACATCGAAGCCGGCCAACTGAGCCAGGCCCTTGCGCGCGGTCTCGCGAACATGCGCGCGGTGCTCGAGCGTCTGCGGCGTCAACCGGCTGTCGATGGCGGTCTGCTCGGCGCCGCCGAAGTATTGGGTGAAGGTCGCGCGCTCGGGCGACAGGCGGACCCAGTCGGCGGCAAAGGCATCGGCCCAGACGTCGAAGTCTGGCGGGGAACGCGTGGGCGTGGACGTGGCGCAGCCGGCGCCGAGGCCGGCCCAGGCGGCACCTGCGGCCAGGGCCAGCGCATGGCGGCGGTTGATCTGAAACGAATCGGGCGGCAGTGGGTTCGGCATGGTGCGGCGCAGTCTATTTCAGCGTCGCCGGCCACGCCCGAGTAGGCCCATGGCCTCGGCGGCCGTGAGGCCAGCACGCCCATCAGCCTGGTGAAGGGCTGCCGCCAGCTGCGGCCAGCTCACCGGCTAGTGCAGTGTTTGATGCTAGGCGGAACTTAAGAAAACCGATGAATTTGGTCGTCTGGCTAGGCGCAAACCACAGCGATGCCCGGTGGCATCGCGAGGATTTGCAACGA
>Ga0307516_10002746_pt1 | contig 23195 bp, 36 predicted proteins | sample 19_EM_MG_FD_203310 | JGI IMG/M metagenome (GOLD analysis project Ga0307516, IMG submission 203310) | Populus trichocarpa ectomycorrhiza microbial communities from riparian zone in the Pacific Northwest, United States - 19_EM | ecosystem: Host-associated > Plants > Roots > Unclassified | place... | reverse complement strand
ATGACAAGATAGCGCCGACGAGAGGATATTACGCCAAGTTCTTTAACGAGTACGCAGGCCTTGGTGGAGATGCGTCTTTCTACAAGAATGAGCTGGAAGGCAATATATCACGCCCGATATACGATGGAATCGTGCGTTTTATTTTATACGTTCGAGAACGCTGCTCACATAACACTAGTCTTTCTCCCTTGCCGCACGGACTGGTTTCTTGTGGGGTATCTCGAGACCCACCTCGTTCTCTGATCGCTTCCAGCTTGGCGGCCCAACCTCTGTACGGATGTTCAGAACAAATAGTATGGGTCCTCGGGACGGATGTACGTCAAATGATTCGGGCAGTTCAGACCTTATTCTTATTCTTCCCTATACAGCAGACTCGCTGGGGGGTGATCTGTACTGGTCGGGAGGCGCAAGTATCATTTCTAATATCCCCCGCAAACCTCATTGGCCAGTGAAAACGCATGCATGGGTCAATGCCGGAAGGCTGGATGCTCTTGATAAAAGTATGTCGCTTCCTCGGTTGGCCCGATTAGAAACTGATGGAGCCTTTCTCCGTTCAGACCGATCCCTGCTTGATAATATTCGTGACACACTCACCCGACCTTCGGTGTCGGCCGGCATTGGCCTCTTATATCGCCTCGACCCTGTCCGGGTAGAGGTCAACGTCGGTGTTCCGCTCATTGTTAGCCAGAGTGACGGATGGAGACGGGGCGTACAGGTCGGCGTGGGTTTAGAGTTTCTGTAGATGCGTATTGCTTGCCAGTGAATTATGCTATGACGCGTAGACTGTGAGAGTGACTGTTGAATACATCCGTTCGCAACACAGCCTGCCATGGACGAAAGGAACCGAGTGGTGTACATTGCATCCCGAGAACTTACAAAGGTCTCTTTTTTTTTTTTCAAACGAACGCGTAACAGCTCTGACTCTCGCCAGATTGCGTCTCTGCTCCCGTCGAACCAGAACAGGTCACTTGCCGTCCATGCCCTCATCGCGTCCATGGGGCTGCTCTCCCCTACAAAAGGGATTCGCGTAATTCATCCTGTCCGAGCCACGCACAAGGATCTTTCCCTGTACCATACTCGGGACTACCTCGACTTCGTCCTGGATCCAAGCAATGCCGATACTTGCAACTCGGAGTACGGGATTGAAGACGTGAGCGAGGAATGCAGTTTTATAGCTTGTCTAATTTCATGCAGGATTGTCCACCGTTTCCAGGTCTTCATGACTACGTTCCTCTCGTCGCAGGTGCATCATTGACAGCGGCCAATGTCCTCGTCAAACAGCTCGCAGACATTGCCATATGTTGGGATGGTGGCCGGTCAGTTTTTTCTTTCTTTTTTTGCTACATACTAGGCTGCATACGCTGATTTTTGGTATTCAAAGACACCATGCTCGCAAGTCCCAGGCGGCTGGATTCTGCTATGTCGCGGACTGTGTTCTCGCTATCTTGGCCCTCAAACGCGCTCCACCTATTCCAGGCACTCCTTCACCCAGGAAACCTCGCATACTATATCTTGATCTCGATCTTCACTTCTGTGACGCAGTCGCCGAAGCGTTCTCTTCCAGCTCATCGGGGACCCCCCACATCCTTGTTTGTGACGTTCAACCGCCCTAAACTCCCAGATGATCAATCATGCGTCTAACAGACACTCAGCATCCACCACGCATCTCCCGGCTTCTTTTCTTCTTCCCCTCTTTCTCAGCTCCCAGCTTCGCCGCCTGTCGACCCCTTCACACTTTCCCTCCCTCTAAAATCTGGCGCGTCCTCGGCCACGCTCTTACGCGTATGGCCACTCGTCGAAGCCGTCAAAGATGCCTTTCACCCGGATTACACCGTTCTGCAGTGCGGAATTGACGGCCTCGCCGGCGATCCCTGTGCCACCTTCAATTACTCTCTCGAAACGCTCGGAGATTGCGTCAGTCATGTGTTACATACCTGGCCGGGTCGAAAACTGCTATTGGGAGGGGGAGGATATCACTCAGCCAATGCGGCTCGTGCTTGGGCGAGTTTCACGGCCATTGCCGTGTGTTTCTTCTCTTCTCATTTCTGTCTGCCGAAAACGCTTATGAAATATATTATAGTTGAAAGAGGCGGTTCCGCTGGACACACCTATCCCGGATCATAATGGATTTCCTCTGTATGCTCCTTCATTTACGGTATGTGTCATGACCAGGAATTTGCAAGTGTGTACTACTAAACACTTTTCCGTTTCCAGTTGGATGTACCTGCAGGAACAATGCAGGACCTAAATACCGATGAATACCTTTGTGAAGTTGAAGCTCGCTTTTTAGAGGCTATCGCTGTAATAAAGGATGCGCTCCAAGTCAAGACCAGAAAATGATATCCGCACTTGATCTACGGTGGCTTGTTCGATCTTTACAGGTCAGATGACACTTCTCGATGCTAGGCCAACGAGACGGGCTTTCTGTGGGGGTTTGTGTTGTCCGCCCGTCGTGTATTTCTTGCTACCCATCAATAATCATTTTGAGCAGTCATATATATGCGGGGCTCGATGCCAGTGAATCCAATGACCCGTGCGCTTCGATGTATTCCTGGTCACGGATCCCCCACGAGATTGATAAGGTGGCAAAGGTAGATGCGATGATAACAAACGGGTTGCGTAAAACAACACTTTTACAGACAACAGCACGAGTTGTGTTCGTAGCCTCAACTGTTACAAATTAATAGTACAGAGTTCATAGTAAGTAATACAGCATGGTGAAGCGTAGAAGAAGGGTATGAATCAGGAATCCTAAAGTTCGTACAGTATCGAGTATGATCTTCACACCACATGCCTACTCCGTCTTGATTTGGTGACAGTTCCTGAACGCTCCAGGGAAGCCTTCAAACTTTTAATCGTCTGGACGATTTCGCCTGACCAAACATCCCAAGATTTAGCGGCGAAGAAAACAGAAACAAGCGGCTAGGCTAACCTGCAAGTCTTGGACTTTCCGCCTCGAAATCATATCTCTTGTTTGCACCGCCCCTATTTAGTACGAGCTTGAACACGGAAGACGTCTTTTCCGACTGCTGACAATCTGTAATGCTCTTGATATGATACGAAGACGTTTTCCCAGTATCAAACACGGCTTTTGCCTTGTTGGAAGAAGGCATTATCTAAGGGAGGGCTGTGAGACATGCCAATGGAATGCAGAGCCAGCGACGAACATGAACGTATACTCCATCTATGGCAAGCATGCGCTCCTGTCGGGCCAGAAGCATGGGTGTCTTGCGGAATATCGTATATTTCTACTCAAGTGGTTAAATTGGGACAAAAAGGCGGCCTATCGACTTACCTTGTATCCAGCAGCGTAGTCTGCCGTAGAGGCGTATTGGACCTCGGGAGTATCTGACATACGTTTAGAGAAAATAGACGCTGTGTGATTGTCAATAAGAATATAATCAGAGACAGAACAACACGAGAGCAAACCATTTGGATCCGTGGTCTTCCCAGTGACCTTGAGTATATCTCCAACCTGAGGCAGCATACTCCTTTTGATGAGACAAAGGTCGCGTTTCCCCTGCAAGCTTGCAACAGTCCGATCGAGAGGAATAAGGATGCTCTTGTCTCCAAGTAACAAGGCGTATTCGTTGGGGTTGGAAAGCTTGCGTTTCCTGCATACCGCCTCTAGCGCTTCCTGCATGTACATACCTGCTGAGCTGCATAATCTATTAGAAATCCAGAACTGAAACGATGCGCAAGGGGACTTACACAGGTATGGTGGTCGAAATGTGCACTGTATCTGCCATGTCCGCCATGTCCGCCACCCTGATTCGCAGAAATATGGGTGGTCCTTGGTGTGAAGAACCCAGCGTGGTTGCTAAGGGCACCGAGCCAAAGGTGGAGGACAAAAGAGTGCCACTGGAAGTAGGGGCAGACAGTGGATTCGATACCGGGTGGGCGAGCTTTTCGGCTTTCTTCGTCATCCTTGAAGGGTGGCGCTGAATCTTCGACTCGATGAGTTGGTTCTGTTGAACTAAGATGGTTTAGTATCTCACTTCTGACAGTTGATACACGGATTGGCATGGAAAGCATACTTTGTACGGGGGTGGCCTGCATGACTGCATAGGCATCCGCATTAAATTTGGATATTTTTCCCAGTCTGTCAGGGGCTAGAACGGTGTCAGTATCCTGCCAAGTTCCGACGAGAAACACATACGTGGGAAATCATCATCCACCTCCCCATCCTCCTCGGCTATCCGTAAAATCCAACCTACAGCTGATACCCTCGTCTCCCATTTCGGGTCATCCTCCCCACTCAAACCCTCGTCTATCTTGGGTAGCCAACCTTCCTTCCAGTAATGCCATAATGCAAATCCAATGACTTCTTCGACGGTTGCGTCCTTCCTTACGTTCAACTCCATCGGCCTCACCTGAATGGATGTAGCATGCGGGAAATACACAATAACATGTTCAGAAGCACTCTCTCCTCGCCCCGAGATGGCAGCATAAAGTTCGGCAAACGGGTTTGAGATGGCGTCTGCGGACGCAAGCATGGCTGACAGGGCTGATTTGAGTGGCTTGATAGGTTGCACCTTCTTCCTTACGAAGTAGTTCTCCGGAGGTGGCGCAGATACAGAGGAGGTACTGGTACTGATCTGAGGACGAGGCCGAGCTCCTTCCGGTTTCCGAATCTCGCGTCGGATGCTGGGCGCTGGTGTGACCATCTCAAACGACATCCCAGCCAAAGAATCCGCGATGCGAGAGCGGGGCTGGCTGTGGGCCGGCATCTCGCTCTCGGAAACCGGACTGAGATGCATGGCGCGTGAACGACCGCCAGGAATACGAGCCGACAAGGGTCCTGATGATGTGGAAATGGAGATCATGTCGGCAGAGAGGGATAAGACGTCACTGTCGGAATTGACGCCAGGCGGTTCCGCAGGATATTCTCTGGAATGGGTTGGATAAGCCGAGAACTAGCGAGATGATGAGGACTGACAAGTCGAATGGGTCGCCTTCATCCATGCTATCAACTTCAGGACCGTCGTCGTCAAAATCACCCTCATCTGAGGACGATTCACCCTCCAGCGGAGCTTCCTCTTCCGAGGACGAAGAGTCGAAACTTGCCTGAGGACGTGGATGCTGCAGATTGTCAGCTGGGGTGCGGCGAGCAGCCATTCTGACTCGACGCCTTGCTTCCATTTCGGCTGTGTGCTTGAACTTGGGAGCGAATTGCACAACCTTTTGGACCGGAGTGTCCTCAGGAATAGTGGCTTCCTGTATATGGACGTTCACACTTTGTTGGAGGGAGGATGGTTCCATAGGGGGAGATTTTGCGGCAAGGCTGGGAATCGTTGGCGCAGACGTTGACATGGCCTCCTGAGCGAGAGTGTTTCCCGAGACAAAGTTTTGGACGTCAACCCAAGGGGTAGTGCCCGAGAAACGTTTAGATATGGAGGCCCTTTTGCCATGGACACGCATGCCCATACCGCCAGATCTTCCACCCATGATGGTTTGGGTATGTTTGAGACGTGCACCAGGGAAACCAGATGGACGTTCGGACTCCTCGTCGCTTACTTCGGGACTGACTGACATGGCAAGTTCCGGCCATCTTTCGACATCAGCGAGGGAGGCGGCGATGATGAAGGGATTGGAGTTATATGACGGATCGAGTGTGATGATTCGGGGTCCATAAGGGTCCTCGACATCGCGGAGGTAGGACAGTCGAAGGCTGTGGATCAGATAGCTTACTGCAATGTAAGTCGAGGCATTGCAGGGGCATACGAGACGTACTCTCTATCGCTCACCAGAGACATAAGCCTTTGTGGTCGTCGCGAACGTTGCCTGGGGGTGCTTGATCGTCTTGACCAGAGTTGCACCGTCCGCGTGACCTGCGATTGACCCGTGGAGCTATCCCCTCCGCAGAGCTCGCTTATCATTTCAATATTCAAAGGGAATTGCACCGGATACCAGCATGCATTCGAGGACAAGCCCTTGGAGGGTAGGGTACAATTCAGAATCCCACAAGACTGGTGACGGAGCACCGGCTCAATCGGTAAAAAGTGCAGTACGATTGTTATTCAACACAAAGCAACTACCCATCTCTCCGAATCCATATCTAGTTCAAATTCTCAATCTCTCGTCTGTGAAAAGAGAACCTCATTAGCGGGAGAACATACGACGACATGAGGAACAACCCACTTGAATGATGCAATAAGCCTGATGGGATCTCTCTTCGCGTGCTGCGGTTGCGCAGAAGGGGTTGTGGTATCCTTCTTGACTTCCGAGCTGACATCGCGTTTGACCTCTGGCTCTGGGACAACATTTCGCTTGACTTGTGGCTCGGGGATGACGTCGCGTTTAACAATTGCTTCAGGGATTGTATCCTTCTTGACAGGCGCATCATCCCTCGCAAAGACAAGACTCCTGCGGCGGCGGCGAGGGAGTTTCGGGCGGTGGGCTACAATGGTGTTGTCCTCGTTGTCCCGAGGAACATACTCTTCTCTGGGGACATGAGCCACAGAGGATGGCTCCATCCGCGTGCGCATGTCTCGTACATGGAGATCTCTGTTGAAAGTGTTAGCTTCTCCATGGCGGACTGTCGATTTACATACCGAGTACCAACGGGAGCAGCGAGGGAGGAAGGAACGCTGCTGAGGAGCAAGAAGGAAAGGAGGATGGACGCGATGGAAAACATGGTTGGCTTGTTGGGATGGCTTGAGGATAAGTGAGCGAGAATATCAGTCAAGATCAACTTGAAGACAAGGACAATGGACTGGGGCAACCGGTGCCAAAGAGAATGTAGGAGGGGAGCACTGCTGGGGGGATCGTAATCGAGGGGCTCTGCCTTATATAGCCGTCAGTCACACAGCCTGGGTCGCTGATGGCAACCATCAACGACAGAATATCAGTTTCATTACAACATCAGATTCAATCCAACAGTACAGCAGCAACTCAAACGCACTGACACCGCACTCAGGCCAACTGCGCAGCCACCATGATACGTCCAAAATCAGCCAGTCCGATGGACTTGTCTGGTGCGCTCGAAAACGAATCAAGCATCTCAATCATCTACCAACAGACGGGATAGCATCGATCAAGGAGACGGCTCTTTGATGGTGACGAACCTCATCAGCTTTGATCTTTTCTCCGAGTAGTTTCGCAATCTGCTGGATATCCTTGAGCATGATTTTTTGATGAACAACTTCAGATGCTGGGACGGAGGGGAAGAACAAGGCAAACGTCTCGAGCGCCACTTGCTGTTGACGTTTCGTCAGCTTTTGAGATGGGTGTGGGGGAGATGATGATTTGGCTGGCCGGCCACGGGTTCGGCGGTGGGAGTTCAATGGGCCTGTATCTTCTACATAATCCTCGTCCGAGTCGTGGTCAGAGCCTTCGGATGCGTGGTATTGATCCTCACTTGCGTCGTCCTCGTCGCTTTCTCGCGATGGCTCGTCCTGATCATTCTCGTCCTCCTCTTGGTGATTTTCGAAGAGCACAGAACAGACAGCCCGCCAATCGTCGCGACTGACCATCCCTCCCCCCGTATCCCGACCGCAAAACACGTCAGACCTCGAGGTAGACCAACCAGATGCCGCGTTGCGGAAGATGGCCAAAACCTGTTCATCGTCGGGAGGTAGGTCGAGGCTTTGCAAGGCTGCAGAAATGGAAGACATGGCGATTCCTGACCGTTCCTCACCATCAACGGTGGTGTCTGCGTCTTCTGCAATGAACCCCCCTCCTAGGCCGGATGGCGCTTGGTTCTCAATAACGAATCCATCGCCCGTGTCCAGCATCGACGTGAGGTCATTAGGGGGTTTGTCACTCGTCTGAGGGAGGAAATTATCGAATGCACGATCTATTCTGCGCTGCAGATAGCGTGGTAGAGTGGCGAACAACGTTAACGTGTCGGTGGATGAAGACGCCATTGTCACGTCGTCACGGGTTAGTTTGTGGCTTTAACCCCGGTTCTCGAGGACTTCATAATCTCTGGACGGTGTAGATGCCCCTCGTATGCACAGAAACGGCGTACGGAGACTCGTGTTGGGAATCCTTAAAAGACACGCAAGCCGCGACGCGTTGAACACGTGACTGGACCCAAATTTTGGAAACGAGACACTCTGACGTCCACCAGGCAGCGGACGCTTTCGATGGTCGCCCGGTCGTTTCTCGTTCGTCGTCTCCAAGTCCATCCAGCATGGTGGAGCTCTTTGCAACGTCAAACACGATGCCTCAACATCACCCCACGACGGCAGATGTCCTCCACGCCTGCACCCCCAAGTCCACAAAAGAACTGGCTCACCCGCCTGGTAGAATCATCCCCCACTGCAATGAAGATATTCCTAAAGTATACAAATGCCCTCGGGTATGGCAGTCCAAAGCAGTTGGCTGGTCGCAGAGCATTCGTCCTCTACGAGAAAGTGTGTGCCGTGAAACCTGACGAGGACAGAGGGTTCTGGCAGAACGGCATGTGTCCCCGCTCATATATCCACAAAGAATTCTGACATTTCATCGACAGACTGTCATCTACCACCGACTTTCCAATCCTGGTTCACTATCACCAACCTCCACATCTGGCTCCTTACTGTGCGATTACGCGCCTTTCCCGAACCACATGGAAAATACCACACGCAAGCTCTCATTGACCATTTCTTCCTCGATGTTGAAGACCGGATTCGGGCCGTCTTGCAGCCACCCGCCCTACCTACAGCACCATATACCTTCGAATCACCATTCTACGTTAACCCCAATGCCCCTGCAGACGCTCCCGCAGTGGATGGGAAGCCCAGAAAGCGAAGCAGGGCTCCAGACAGGCTAGTCACGAGGCAGATGAAAATATTCAAGGAGCAGTGGGCCGGTATGGGTCTTGCCTTGGACTTGGGATTGGTGAAGGGTGACATGGAGATGGCTGGTGCGGTATGGCGGAATCTGCTTGGAGCGAGAGGAGCGCAGGGCATTGCCTTCCCTGAAACCGGCTCTACTTCTTCGTCAGACCCCCAGACCCCGACGGCTGCCAAGAGCTTCCGGCGTTCAGTTAATCTCGTGGGGGGTGAAGTCGTGAATGTCGCCAAGATCGACGTCGAGAAAGAAGAAACACACGACGATGGCTCTGGCGTGCATGACTTTGCCCCAGAGGAGGCGGATTTATATCTTCAATACCCGGAGCTTATGCTCGATGTCGTCCGGTATTTGAGGCGGGAACTTGTACGCCTGGAGAGTATAAGCGACAAGCAGATCATGGATGGGCCGTATGAAAGAATCAAATTTGGGAGAGTCAGAGGACAATAGTGGTACCGAGGCTTGGCTCCAGCTATGATCTGCGTATCCTACCTCTCCATCGAATTAATCGAAGCATCCAAAACGTTCTCTTCGTATAGTGTCACAAGAGATGCTTCACGAGGTCTTGATCTTCATGTGGACGGATTTGGCTCGTGTGAGCTGATCAAAACCTTCGTTTCACCAATGTCAGTATCGGGTTTCGCATTGCTATCGCTGTACCAACCAAATTGGCTCAAGCTCACGCCCCTCCCGCTGTCTTTCACGCCTGTCCAAGCAAGGGCGGGATCCAAAGAATCGCACCTGCACATAGTGAATCAATTATCTTCTCACTCCATTCGTTTGGGACTCCCATCCCTACCTGTTCAAAAAGACTGTCCCTGTTTCCAATTCCTCGACGATCTGGAGGAATGCTTCCTCGGATTCGGAATTTCCTTCGGCGTTCGTCCACACGGAGGCAGTTAGGCCATATGGAGAGTCGTTCATGAGCTTAATAGCCTCCTCATCTGAATGGACCTTCAAACACGAATCAGAGTGCAAGTAGTCTTGGATCATAATCTTGTACATGCCTTTTGAATACCGACGACGGGCCCAAAGGTCTCTTCCTCTAGAGTTGTTGGAATATAATCAATTGCGGGACCGAAAATTGCTCACCTTCATAACCTCCATGCCTGTCGCAAACAGCTCAGTGATAGAAACTAACACGAAAATCAAAGAGCATACTATGGTTCACATCAATGAGAACTTGAGGAGCAACATACGTAGCACCACTGTTTTGCGTGACTGCTTACCAGATCTGGGAAGGAGGGTCAAAGCACATACGGTTGGGCGATTGGAAACAAATCCGCTGGGATGAGGGCCTTGGCGCCTGCAATTACTAACAGAAGAAAATATAGGTGATTGCACAAACTTGAAGGACCAAGACTCACCAGCATCAGCCACTTGTTTGCGTATCCTCTGGGCGCTCGCTAAACTGACGACGGGACCAAGGTTTGTGTCTGGTAGTGTTGGATCACCAAGTTTATATGTCTGGCAAAAAGAAAAGGTAAGTATCACCGCAGGCGGGCGAGGTCGGATTACCTTGGTGATTTCTACGAAGCGCCTTACAAACTCATCGTAAAGAGACGAATGCACGTAAATGCGCTGGATAGATATCGTTGACCTGAATGTTCATGGAGACGAAACTACCCACCTCGATGGCACAACAACTTTGACCAGAATTGAAGTATGCGCCTATTTCAACCATCAACACAACTTGCACGGTTCCCAATCTCAGAATTACCGTCGACGAGTTCCGGAACTGTATAATCGAGATCCGCGTCGTGTCTGACGTACGCTGGATCCTTGCCTCCCAGCTATATTTACAATGATCAGCCAACATCCTGATCCGAACCTTTGTCAACTGACCTCCAGACCGACGCCTGTAAATCCAACCCCCTCGGCGGCGGTTGTGGCAACTGCTCGTCCACCTGCGACGCTCCCCGTAAAAGATACGAAGTCCACGAGAGGATGTTGAATGACGCGGTTTGTAAGAGAAGGCGACATGTGGATAACTTGAATTACATCTTTGGGTACTCCTGCACGTATCAATGCGTCTGCAAAGCGTTCAGCAGTCAAGGGTGTTTGTGGGGAGGGTTTAAGAAGGACTGCGTTGCCGGCGATAATGGCCGGGAGGACGGCGTTTATGGAGACGAGATATGGGTAGCTGGAACCATGTCATCAGATGTTACTGCGATTTCTTCTGGATGTACTTACTTCCAGGGAGCAATGATAAGGACTACACCTAATGGAGTGCGCTTTATGTACCTTCGGAAGCCAGGTTTATCCGTATCTTTCAATGGAACATCGGCAAGTGCTTGAGAGGCAATTGAAAGCATGTATTCTGCACGCTCCAAAAAACCGCGAATCTCTCCTGGGCATTGAGAAACTGGGCTAGTGATTATCAGTTACTGCATGAGATATATGTGGGTCATCGTACCGTCCCATTTGGAGGGTAAGCTCGAGTGGGATGTCGTTGGATTGCTTCTTAAATTCATCCTTGTGGTTTGATCGCATTTGAGATGTTTAGAATGGTCATCCAGAAAATTATACGCACCATGAATTTGCGACCGATGACGATCCTGTCGTCTAGTGGGACTTTGGCCCATGCCTTTTGAGCCGTTGCCGCATTCTGGATGAATAGTTCAAGCTCTGAATGCGTTGGGTAGGTTCTAGATATGAATGGCTTTTGATTATGAGGGGTAATGGTCGTCTGGACTTCCGACATGGTGGTCACTGGGAGATCTTATCACTTCCAATATCCTCACGTGACGACGCGTACGCAGGATTGTCCATCACCCTCTTCTCCACTCTCACCATGGCCAGTCAACGTGTGTATCGTTCTCCCGGGTTCGATTTCTCAAATGAAATACGGTATGCCTTTCTGCCTCATGATTTCTAGAAATAGCCTCAATGGTCTCGATTTGAAGCAATAACTTTATGGTCGAGAAAGGCTTGCCTTTGCCTAAAGCGACGAGCACTGGCACTACGATCGTAGGGTGCCTCTTCAAAGATGGAATCGTCCTTGGGGCGGATACTCGGGCGACGGAAGGTCCAATTGTCGCGGACAAGAACTGTGAAAAAGTGATTGACGAGGACGCGTGGATGTAGTGCTGGTTTTGCTGACGAGACTCTTCTAGATCCATTATATCACGGAGAACATCCGATGCTGCGGTGCAGGGACGGCGGCGGATACAGAATTCACTACTGCATTGATTTCATCGAACATGGAGTTGCATGCCTTGTCAACAGGGCGGAAACCCCGCGTGGTAACGGCAATGACGATGCTGAAGCAGATGTTGTTCAAGTGAGTCCATTCCGAAGATCTCGTTAAGTCGATCGTCAATGATTCTTCGACAGATATCAAGGACATATCGGGGCAGCACTGGTACTGGGAGGCGTAGATGCCACAGGACCTCACCTGTTCACTATCCACCCTCACGGCTCTACCGATAAACTGCCGTACGTAACCATGGGATCGGGCAGTCTGGCTGCGATGGCTGTATTCGAGAGTGGATGGAAGGCGAACATGGAGGTAGGAAGTCCTCTCGTCTCTTCTCTCTCCACCCCTGATTTCTGCTCGACAGCGTGAAGAAGCATTGGACCTCGTGAAAGCGGCCATCTCCGCCGGTATCTTTAACGATCTCGGTTCGGGATCTAACGTCGATGCTTGCATCATCACGGCTGCTCACACAGAGATGTTGCGGAACGTCGAGATGCCCAATATTCGCGCGCAAAAGGAGAGGAAATATACATTTCCGAGGGGAACTACGGCGTGGAAAACGGAGAGTGTGAAAAATCTGATTGTGAATGAGGAGATAACATTCCTCGCCGCCGAGGCGATGGACACCACATAGCTGTAGACCAAGTAGCCCCAAATTAGGGTTGACTGTAACGCGGGCACGTGATGCGACGCGTTTGGTTTGTTGACTGTCATCTGGTTCGCCAAGCCACCACCCTTCTCAAGCTCCCTTTTTCCTGCGGTATCAGGAAAATGGAGTCACGGCAAAGAATACGGCGGTATACAAAAGGTTCAGTCCTAGACTTGAGCATCCGCGGCGACGAGCTCGAAAACCGACGTATTCAACTCGAACACGACCTCCGACATACGGCCGGTGAACTCTCGATTAGACTGTCCTCCGTCAGTGACGACGAAGAAGGATATCACAACCAAAGCGTCGAGTATCCAAGGCATAACTCGGGTCCTCCCACCTTCCCCGACTTTGCCTCGTTTGAACATGCGTCGCGAGACCACTTTGACGAAACCCATAGTCAGATTCACCCGTACTCGTATCGCACAGACGACGACGAGGGAGGGATCGACCCCTACATAGGCGGGGAAACAATGTCGACCGCAGCGCATCATGCTAGCGCCCTAACATTGAGCGCTGGATTGGGAGGTCGGGGGCTGCGGCGGGATATCAGTCTGAGCGGTGCCGAATACGACCCCGACCGACCGCTTCAGGCTATGATAGCAGGAGTGGACAGCAAGCTGAGCATGTTTGACATCGAACCATCAAGATCCCGGTATCCCGTAAGTTAAGCTCTAAATTTGGTTAAAATTCATGGTATGCTGACAGACTCCTCAGGGTGTCAGCAGCGTCACATTCGACCCTCTCGTAGTCGACACCACTGCTGAACTGGACCGGATCCTCCAGTCCGGTTACACCGTGCCCCCCGACCACATGCCCATCCATTCCCCCCTCCAGTCCTCTAGCTCGTCATCTTCTGATTCTGAGCATGCTAAAAATCAGACTATAACTCGTCCCAAGCTCTCTGACTCGCTTCGCAAAAATGTCACCTTCTCCCCCAAGCGCCCTCGCAGCGCCCAGTCAAACCCTTTGGAAATGCGCCGTCAGCTACCCATCTCCTCACCTCTTTCTTCGTCTCGCCACAGGCCAAGGGATAACGACCGTAGTGCGGAACATAGCGCACCGCAGGTTACCAATATGCCCCCGCCGAAACCTAAAAAGCGCGCGAACATCTTCCCCTCTCACAATGCCTCGCCAGGACCCTCTTCTAGGGGAGGTCCACAAGTCCGCCTCCACCCTCCGACCCCTTCGAGTGCCGGTTCGCAGTTCTCTAAAATGGCACGCGGTCTGGCGAGGGAAATTCAGCAAGAGCAAGAGCACCAAGTTCATGCACGTGGTGATCGAAATCCCTTCGAGATTGCCAACATCTCATCAACCGTCAAACAACCAACCCCCAGGAAGTCATCTGGGCCTGCTGGCAAGTACCAGGCCCAGACGCCAAAGGGGAAAGTGCATTTGCCCGATGTGACAGGTCTCACAAGCGCTGTCGAGAGCCCTGCGAAGATGGGAATAGAATACGATTATTATCCTTATAGGGCAGATGACAGTCCACGGGAGATTGAAGGTCGGGATCAATTCCTTCATCCAGCCCTCACTTTTAACAGGATCGCGTTTTCTCTCCATAGCACGGCTGATCATGACACTCAACACTGTGCAATCCAAACTCCAGCAACTGGAAGAGGAAAATGGGATTTCACGAAGACGAGTGAGAGAACTTGAGATGGAATTGGACATTTGCAAGCGAGACGTTGCCAGGGAACGAACCAGGGTCATGGAGCGGGAGGAGATCATCGTGCAACAGCAGCGAGACGTCAAGAGGAACATCAAAGGAAAGTCCAAGGCCTCGATGAGGGATGTTAGTATCAATGTTAGCGGGGATAGGGACCGTGATTTGGTGAGAGAGAGGTATAAGGAGGCAGTCGAGGAAAAAAAAGGTTTGTCATGAGCATTTCTTCTCGTCATCATCATCATGGCTAATGTACCTGAAACGATAGCCCTGGAGGCCCTCATTATGACCCTCCGTTCACATTTAACTCGTCTCACCTCTGAGCTTTCCTCCCACAAAGAGCTCCTCATGTCGCTTCGTGAGCTCCGGGAATCGGACGTCCGCGCATTGAACAAGAAGGGTGAGGAAATCGAGAAGCTCAAGGAAGAGGTTGAGCGGCTAGCAGGGGAAATCGAGGTTCTCAGAGGGGTCGTAGAAGAAGGCTTGAAGGAGAGGCGGGAGGGTAGGGAGGTAGAAGCCACTGTCAGGGAGGAGGAGCCAGATTTAGCCATGTCCCATGATGTGGAAGACGATGAAGAGGAAGATGAACATAGGATGGAGGTCGCTGATGAAAGGAGCGTAGGTTTCCAGGAGGAAGTCCCGATCCACGAGGACGAAGAGCGATGTGAAGGAGAGGACCTGGATAACGAAGGAGAGGAAGACCTCCATGATGAAGAACCTGAACCCTTCGATCCCGCCTCAATTCAAGGCTCGTCGCGCAACAATATTGCTGGTCATGAACACAGATATGGTTCCGCAGATAAAACTATGCGGACGGACCGTGCGACCCTCGGATCAAGCAAGTTAGCCCAGTCTACCACTGGATTCATCGACCCAGCAGAATATGGGTGGACGTCTGTCGAATTGGAAGAGCGAAGGTCGCACCATTCTTATGGTAATATGCCCTCGCGCTCTCCGTCACCTGTTCCAACTCGACGGGCGACTGTCCAAGATGACACTTCAGATGAAGATGATTGTGATGAAGAAACCCCACGGAAAGCCCGCTCATCTTTCTCGTCAAGACCAACAGCACCTACCCCTGCAAGGGCGCAGGAATCAACTCGCCCTCCGGAGGAGCGCCGCGTTGACGAAACACCATTCCCACAGATCAGGGGGAGCCACTTGGAGAGGTTGTTCTTTTCGGCACCAGAACATAACGAGAGAACCTGCAACGTGTGTCGAAGGCGAGCCACAGGTGGCTATCAGACGGCTGGTGAAGGGGTCGAAAAGAGTTGGATTCCCTCTAGATTTCGGCAAGGCAATGTGTGTGGAGTGCTTGGGGAAGGGGAGGATGAAGAGGATGAGGGGTTCGCTGAGGGGTCGGAGCATCAGTACGAGCGCGAACGCCGACGTCCGAAGGGAAAGAGGCCACAGCATGATCGCGTTACGTTTCTGGATCCTTTGGGTCCAGGCATGGAGAGCGAACGTTGGCGCGAACAGGCAATGAAGGAGGGGATACCGCCTCAAACGGTAGTGGCTAGAGTCATTCGAGAACTCGAGGATGACTTTACCCATTATAAAGGGTGTGTTTCTCCGTTTTTACTTTGAAAACTTGTGTTGATTGCCCTACAGCATCTATGTTGAGCTGGCGGATCAATACAAAGTTATGGATGCCGTATCTGATGTGCCCAGGAGAAATGTTTTAGCGAAGCATCTCAAGGAAGTAGTTGATATTTTGGAGCAAAAGGTGAAGACGGAATGTGTTGGCTTGACATTCGCTCTTTCTAATTGATTTTCGCGACCGTTTAGGGTGACCAAATCGCATCCCTATATGACCTGCTGACGTTCAAGGATAAAGATATATCTGAATCTGTGGTTCCAGGCTCAACAAACAAGTTGCGTTTAGTCTCCACGACTGTGGCACCATCATCTTCGATTGGCAGGAAGGCTGGAGGAGCAGTAGGGCGGAAAGCGTCTCAACTGGCCCGAGGTTCTGAACAAGGGAGATCGACTCTTTCTGGAAGGCCCCTCCATGTATCGTAAATTCGGCCGCATTTTGTGTTATCAGGCTGTTTACATAATTTATTTTGATGTGAACAAAGGTATATAGATAACCTGAATTTGCCAGTGATAACTTGACTATCCCCATGGCGCGCACCAAGGTCGTTTCAGCTTTCTCGTTGAAAGATTGGGCATTCACAGATATTAACTCCCTCAGAGAAAAGGGCCTCGTGGCCCGGGCAATCCCCGGAAGTTGAAGGATGATGAATACAGGAGCGATCTTATTGAAAAAGCCGACATGGTCAATGAGCGATTTGCGGCCTATTACAAGGCTCAAAATCTTGTGCTGGAGGATGAATGGGAGACTCTGATGGACTCAATGAAGTCACATCTACCGACTACATTTCGCGTAGCTGGCAGCAGAGAGTGCGTCGTGATGTCTGACCCACCCTGACGAGCTCGCCTTACGGTCCTCAGGATTGCCAACTCCCTCAACTCTACAATCCGGGATGTGCATGTACCTATTCTCAGTAATGTCATATTCGACGGTCAACGAATTCCGCCGCCCGTCCAGCTCCCTTGGTAAGCTTCCGCCATCCTATCCTTTCGCAGACATTTTATTCGGTCTTATAGGTATCCCGACGGTTTAGCATGGCAATTTAATGTACCGAAGAAAATTCTGCGCAAGTCCCCTGAGTTCAAGAAGTTCCACTCGTTTCTCGTATTCGAGACTGAAGTGGTGTGTCTCTGCCCACAACGTTCTCCCAATGATGTTCATTTATGCCTCGCTTGTCCTTTTCTTCCAGGGAAACATATCTAGACAAGAGGCGGTTAGCATGTTGCCTCCACTTTTCCTCGAAGTAGAACCCCACCACAGAGTGATGGATATGTGCGCTGCTCCCGGGTCCAAAGTTAGTCCCCAATCTTCTCGAAGTAGTACCCGGCCAATCGCAACCAGACGGCTCAACTGTTGGAAGCACTACATGCGAACGACTCTGTGACATCGACCTCTATTCCGTCGGGTCTATTACTCGCCAACGACAGCGACAATAAACGCACCCATTTGCTCATCCATCAGTCCGCTCGCCTTCCCAGTCCTGCATTCATGGTAACCAACCTTGATGCGTCTATTTACCCGATCATAAAAGTCCCCGCTCTTTCAAGTGAGGGTAGTAAGGGTGAAAAGCTGGAGCAACTGCTTTTCGACAGAATTCTATGTGATGTGCCTTGTAGCGGCGACGGCACGATGAGGAAGAACATAGGAATTTGGAAGAGTTGGCAGCCAATGGATGGAAATGGTCTCCATGGGTAAATATACGATTCCTGCACGACGTATTCCTGATTTTGAACATATATAGACTACAGGTCAGAATTCTTCAGCGGGCAATGAAGCTTTTGAAGCGAGACGGGAGGATCGTATATTCAACCTGTTCGCTCAACCCAGTCGAGAATGAAGCTGTGATCGCTGTAGCTCTCAAATCTGATCCGGGTAAATGCGCTGAGTCCTTTCGCCGTTCCCTAGGCTGAATCCACCGTTTGATAGAGTTCTGCCTCGTTGATGTCTCCGCTAAGATACCTTCCTTGCAACGCAGACCAGGATTGACGACCTGGCGCCCAAGTGTCGATCGCTCTGTGAACACTTCTTTTGCTACATACCAAGCATTTTTGGTGGATGGTGGCAAAAACAAAGTGAATACGAAGCTCACGGAGGGCCATTGGCCACCTCTGGATGTAGATAGCTATGATTTGCCGCGTTGGTGAGTGTGATCGAGAGATGAATCATTCTTTCAACTCAATCCGTCGACAAGCATGAGAGTATATCCCCACCTCCAAGACTCTGGTGGATTCTTCGTAGCTGTCCTTGAGAGAAAAGTTCCTTCCACAGGGGCTGTTAACACAAAGTATGCAAGAGTACTTCTGGCGGCAGATCGAGACTTACCGGGATTTACTCAGAAAACGAGAGGCAGACGAACCCGAAGAGCTTCCGGAAAGTAAAAAACCTCGATTTGCCGAGGGGAACGACACAGTGACAATGGAGGACGAGGCGGACGTGCCCAACACTACTCCAGTTATTGCCGAAGACGACAAAGCAGCTGCCGTAGAAGTAGCAGAACAAGATTCGGTTACGACAGCCGTACCTGCTGCAAAAGGGAAGAAGGAAAAGAAATCTAAGGATAGCGGCGGGGTCAATTCGTACAAAGAACATCCATTTACGTTCCTCGCTCCCGGCGATCCAGTTTTACTGAACTGCATGTCAGCTCTGTTCTTTGCTCAAAGCTGTTATTTCATAGTCTAACTTCGGACCTCATTGCAGTGAACGGCTTGCTTTGACCAACGGATTCCCTACTTCTAACGTCCTCGTTCGGAATCCGACAGGAGACGCTGTGCGTTCCATATATCTCGCCAATGATCTCGTCAAAGCTGTCATCCAAAATAATGATTACAGTCGCATTCGGCTTACCGCTGCTGGTACGAAGGTGTTCGCGAAGCAAGAGGGTGGTAAAGGTGTCGAGCCACAGTTTCGTGTACTCGCGGAGGGCTTGCCCGTCATTCTTCCCTTCGTGGATCCGTCGACCATTATCACGGCGGATATTACGACACTTAAAACCCTAGTTCAGTCTTATTATCCCTTAATCTCGTCTTTTGGAGACCCTTTCAGGGTGGTCGTTGAAGCTCGAGGTACGTCGTCCTCTGTTTTCGCTGGCATAATGACTGACGGGAAACAAGCTGCTGGTTGTCACATCGTAAGATTTCCTCCCGAGGAATTGGACGGTGTCGTGTTTGTGCCTTTTTCCCCACAGGTGAAGTTGCTGACAGCTGGCTTTACAGGCTTCCCAACGAAATTGTACTTCCGATATGGAAGTCAAATGTGTCTCTGACTTTAATGATGGATAAGAAAGCTAAAAGGTTCCTTTGAACTAATCTGCGCGCAATGAATCTCACAAGCGACTGATATATAGTGCACTGAGCCTTCGATTATTCGGGACGGATATCAGCGCTGCGGGTCGTGAGACAGCGCAAAAGCCAGCCGAATCAGGGTCTGCCACGCCAGCCTCAGTTCAAGTGGAGGAGTCAGGCATGGATGTTGATGGATAACTTCGTGGGTGCATAAGTAATACAACGTGTAACAAAACTTTGGAATGCGAGGACTCGTCCTATGCAGGATTCAGCTTTGTCCCAGCGGACGAAAAATGGGGAAATTCTTGAAGTTGGATGTTTCCCTGCAGTTGCAATGTGGATCAGCCAGAATTGTTGAAAGAGACGCTCTCTTGGATCGATGAGAGCCATGCTTAATCTTTCTCGCTGACAGGAATCACACTATTATTTTTTGAATCATCATCACAGTCGTAAGAATCGTAAAAGGTCATGACGAATAAAGTATGATAGAAAAGGTTTCTGCGAAGGATGGCGTTCGAGTTGGCGTAAATATGGAAGCAGGTAAGAGAAGGGTTGGGAAAGGGGTGGGGCCTCGGGATCCTACGACTGCGGAAATGCCGGCGTACTTATACTAACGCTTTGACTTTGCCCTCTTGACCGGCCTTCCTGTGGAAACTTTTTCGGTGGCCATGAAAGATCATCCTGTGACCGGGAGAAAAAATCGTCCTCGCCCTCGTAAGGTGACGAAGATGCATTTATCTACAAGAGGACATAATTGAGACTCCAATCGAATGCGGGCAAATATGAGAAGAGAGGGGTGACCTGGTTGGTGTGAGGGAGATAAGAGTTGCTCACCCATTGACCGAGAACATCCCCAACGCGCAAGGCTTCCTCTTGGCTGAAATTGACATCTGTTCCCTTCTCTGCATGCACCCGCAGCAGCTCGCTCAGCGAGCGTTTGTCACGAGTTCCTCCACTACGCGATCCTGTCATGGCAGCCGTTCTTATCCTGCTTGGCGTGGCATCGTCATCCCCCGGGAAAGTGACCGAGTTGCGAGGAGTGGCAGTGGTCGCCGATTGCTGCGTTGATGGCTCTGGTAGTATGAGGGAACGGTCCCAATCTTCGGTCTGGGCGCCCTTCGAGTTGAGGGAGAGGGTAGAGAGTGACAAGTTGACCTCTTCCGTCATAGGTGCGACGGACAAGGAGGGGTGATTACTGCTTTGAAAGGCGCAGGGGATGATAGATATCAAATTGGCCTGAGGCCTAGGGAGGAATCCACGAGTGTTTCCTAAGACGCGTCAGGTCACGCATATCAACAATATCCTCTCGCGTCGCGGAAAACAACTGACAACAATAAATTGGCACTGGGCGATAGCGATTGAAATGACAGGCTAAGTAAGTTAAATGCGGAGAGATCGTCCAAGATCAAATCAATGCAGACAGTCCCAACAAGATCGCAGCTCCCCAAATCCTCCATCCTAGAACAATACCTAGCTGTGTCGAAACAGCTGCATTTGCATTCGATTGAGACGACGTGCTGTTGGAAACAGTACCATGTGAAGTCGTAACGTTCGAACTGCTTCCCGAGCCACCACTGTTACTGGACGGGCTGGATGAAACGGCAAGGGGTAAAGCAGTGACCGTGTTCCACGTTCCTTCCGTGCTAGAACTGCTGTAATGAATGTACGAGACCTTCCCTGATGATGCAAGCTGGATGAGAGAGTCGGTGGAGGCGAAGTATGTCGCTAACGAATCCTTGATACTCGGACCCGGTAGAGTTTGGGTAGAGTTAGTCTATGGGAGCTTGAGAAAAGAAAGCAAAGGGGAAAGGAATAGTCATACCTCGACGTTGATCACATAGGTAGCGGACCCGTCATCAGGAATGAACGCAAACTTTTGCTGAACCTGCGAAAAAGGGATCGTCATTCCAACGTCGTCGTACGAAGATGGCACGGTTTACACCACTGTCTTCAAAGAACGATGTCGCTTGGCCATGGGTGGCGGGGAAGTCCCCATAGGACTGCGCCTGGGGTTGAAGGTACGAAACTGGCCGTTATGTGAGACAAGTGTGAGGAAGTGAATAACGTGCGCACAGTGGATAACGAAAATCTTGGCGCTTCCGGCAGCGACACCCGGCACGTTTAAGAAGTGGACGTGGTTTTGTGCAAGTGCCATTACGGGTTGATAGTCACTACCCAAGTCGGGTTTTTGAACATCTGACCACGACAGCGCTGTCGAGTTTGCAGCTTTCAAAAGACCCATGTCAAGCGAGTACATTTCGCCTTTGGAGAGTGCATCTGGGTAAGGATAAGCTTAAAACTGTTCGAAAGACTCGCAGAAAAGCAGATTGGGACGGACAGAAAACGTTGGTGTCATGGTCAAGGATAGCTGAGAAGGACGAAGGATCGAATCCTTGTGTGGTGACGGCCTGCGTGGACCACGACCTTGCGGTTGCATCGTAGATAAAAATTGCAGATGGGTTGGCATTGTCGGCACCCAAGATGTAGACTGCGTTCGTATACTGGAAATCTGGTCAGCCGATACTCAGCTACCAAGGCAAACCTCGGATCCCCACCTGGGAGAGATAACAGGTGGTATTATGGCCATTGAAAGGACTTGGAGGAGCGGGATGAGCAATTTCTTTGATTTAATGGTGGCCGTCGCAAGCTAGGGACTCACGGTCGACCCGAGGTGGTTATTTCTTGTGCAGTACTAGTGCCTGAGATGATATTAGTAGCTCACCCTGCTAATCATATATCAGCCCTTGCCTGATGCCCATTTGTCCTGGGTGCCGGCATTGTAGTCCTTTCCATTAAATCCGAACGCAAGCAAATTCCAGGAGGTGTCAAAAGTGACACAAGAGCTGCTTGCGTGGGCGATGCCAGCAAGAGAGAATGTCAAAAGCGAAACGAGAGACGACAAGTGCATGTTGAATAAGTAGGTCAAAAACGAGAGTGGAGTTGTAACTTGTGAGGTGTCGTAACTAGGTATGTAATTTTATACTGCACTGGATGCACTGAACAATACTTGACACCGAAATATTGAAAAAATATTGAAAAAGTATTCCAATTATTTTCAAGATTTTTTCTGTATCTTTTTCTCCAAAAGACCTCAAGAGTATTGAAAAGATTTCCATAAGAGTTGTCCAAATAAGGAGATTCTCAAGATAGCTCTTCGATATTTTGCACGTTTTTCAGAAAGAAAGATGCAAAAGATATCATAGTAATAATTGGACTACTTTTCTAATATTATTTCAATATTTCAGCACCAAATATTGTTCTGTGCATCCAGTGTCGGCGACTCCAACTGACGGGTCATGTGCACGGGTAGCGTTACCCTTCACCATGCTCCGTTCATTCAAGTCTTACGTTTTAGAACGACAAGCCGTCAAAAAGATATCAGCAATCGCCGGCGGTCTCTACATAGCGAAGTCCTATGTAAAAGCTCGGCTTGAGGAGGTCCAGTACCAACACGAGGAGGAGCGAACGGCGCGCGAGGCGTGAGTCTTCCCGCCTCCTTCTCGCCCGCCTCCTGATGTGGTCTAGGCAAGTCTGAAACGAAGATTCGTCCAGCTGCATGAGGACATCCCATACACCGTCCTCGCGCTCATCCAGACCCTCGCCGACCAGGTCTTGACCAACATGGATGTGGAAGGCCTGACACAGGAGCTGCAGAGTCGGTCAAAGGCACGGCATGCGGCCGTTCGTCGGCGCCAGGACAGCTCGCCGGCGAGTGTGGCTTCGAGCGTGGATGTCGTGCAGGAGCAGGACACCCGGTCGGAGGTGGGCTCGGTGGTCATTTCTGTTGCGTCGTCCGTGGATGAGGAAGGGAACACGGATATGGCAGCGTCTGTGTCCACGATGACGACTACGATGAGTGAGGAGAGTTCAGCTGTCGATTCGGCTCCGGTACGGTCCTCTTTTACCTCATCCTCCTCACTCTGTCTCCTGATTTGATCATGGACAGTCCGATGCACCAACGGGCTACTCCCTGATTTCTGAAACGAGTGCCGCACGGACGACCGCTCAACTGTGGAACGATGTGA
>Ga0307516_10002745_pt1 | contig 23203 bp, 16 predicted proteins | sample 19_EM_MG_FD_203310 | JGI IMG/M metagenome (GOLD analysis project Ga0307516, IMG submission 203310) | Populus trichocarpa ectomycorrhiza microbial communities from riparian zone in the Pacific Northwest, United States - 19_EM | ecosystem: Host-associated > Plants > Roots > Unclassified | place... | reverse complement strand
GCCATTCACCACATGGGCTCCACCTTGGCCGACGGCGTCAGTCAAGGCGCCGCGGTGGCTGACGAGTTCCGCACCGCGCCGCTGTGGGGCGTAGGCCAACGCTTGTTCTTTCTGCATGACGGGCGTACCAGCGATCTCGGCGCGGCGATCGAAGCCCACGCGAGCCCGACCAACCAGTGCACCACCGTCCAAAACTACGAACAGTTCAACGCCAACGGCACCTGGTTCCAACCGTTCTCTTCGGCTCAGGTTTGCGGCGAAGCAAACAGCGTCGTCAACAACTACAACGCGCTCAGCGCCTCGCAGCAGACCGATCTGCTGACGTTCTTGCGCTCGCTCTGATGCGCCCGCGACCGCGAGGCTCCGCACAGGAGCCTCGCGGGAGACGCGAGCACGAGATTGTGAAAAAAATCTGGGCTCGTGCGTGTCGGCCCGCTGCCGGCACGAAAGCTTCTGCGAGTGGGCTGCGATTGGGCAGCCCAAAGCACGTGACGAATCCTCAGCGCGGCAGGGCTGTGGATAAGCTCTGTGCAACGCGCTCGCTCGCGCAGCGGTCGACCTAGAAACGGTGACGAAACGTCGCCGACGCAGCCGCCTCCTAGCGTGGTCTTGGGAGGATTTTCGTCCTCTCCTCGAGCCTGCGGGAGAAGACGCATGCAAAACGCGGTTGCCATACCCGAACGGGCCACCAAGCCCGGGCTGGTCTCGTCGTACCTTCAGCATCATCGGCGCGAGCTCTTGGCGCTGCTCGACGAAAGCGACGAGGCCGGTGTCGCGTTCGCGCGCCGTCACGCCCACGTGATGGACGGCCTGGTCGATTCCCTGTTCAAGGCGGCGCAGAGCATGTTGCCCGCGCGCTCGCAGGTGCCGGTCGTGCTCGGCGCGGTGGGGGGCTACGGGCGCAGCCTGCTCGGCTGGAAGAGCGATCTCGATTTGTGGTTCATCACCGACGAGGCGCCGGAGCGTGTGCGCCCGCTGGCCGAGGCCATGCTGTATCCGCTGTGGGACGCCGGCGTCAGCGTCGGGCACCAGGTCGCGACCATCAACGACATCGTCGAGGCGGCGCGCGTCGACCTGCCGACCGCCACCTCGCTGCTCGACTTTCGCCGCCTCGGAGGCCAGCCGGAGCTCGGACGGCAGCTCGAGGCGCGCGCTTTCGCCGGCATTTTCGGCGAGCGCGAGCTGCCCGGGTTTTTGCGGCGACTCGAGGCCGAGGTGGGCGAACGCTACAAGCGCTTCGGCGATTCGGTGTACCTGCTGGAGCCGGACGTGAAGTGTGGCGCGGGTGGCCTGCGCGATCTGAGCATCGCGATGTGGGCGGCGCGCGCGCGCTTCCGCACCGCAGGCATCAACGATCTGCTCCGGGTCGGCTTCTTGACCGCGAACGAGACGCACGAGATCGCGAGCGCCGAGGATTTTCTGTGGAAGCTGCGCAATCAGCTGCATCGCCACGCCAACCGGCGCAGCGACCGGCTCACCTTCGACGAGCAAGAAGCGCTGGCCGAGCTGATGGGCTACCGCGCGCGACTCGACCCGCTGCCGACGGATGAAGAAGAGGCCTCAGGCGCCATGGTCGAGGCGTTCATGTCCGACTACTACCGGCACGCCCGCGTGGTGCTCCGCGTGCGTGACCAAATCACGGCGCGCGCCATGCCGCTCTTGGAACGACGCCGGCCGCGCGTGGAGGAGCTCGGCAACGGGCTGCAATCCTTCAATGACCAGCTGACGTTTTCGAAGGTGGCGGACCTGGAGACCACGCCGGCGCTGGCCTTCCGCTTGTATGCAGCCGCCGTCGAACGCGGAAAAACCGTGCTGCCGTTCGCGCGCGACGTGATCATCCGCGCGGCTTCGACGCCGGAGTTTTGCGAGTCGCTGCGGCAAAGCCCCGAGGCGGCGAGGCTCTTCGTGCAGCTGGTTTCAGAGCCCGAAAAGTCGGCCTTCAGAAGCGGCTCCATTTTGACGGAGCTGCACGACGTCGGCCTGCTGATCGCGATGATTCCGGAGTTTTTGCCGGTCGTGGGGCGCGTGCATCACGACGTTTACCACGTGTACACGGTGGACGTGCACTCGGTCGCGGCGGTCGATCGGCTGCGCACGTTGGCGCGCGGCGAGCTTTTGAGCGAGCAGCCGCTGGCGTCGCGGCTGGCGGCCGAAGTGACGCGCCCCAACGTGCTGTACCTGGCAACGCTGCTTCACGACGTGGGCAAAGCCATCGGCGGGCGCGACCACTCGCAGCGCGGCGCAGAAATGGCCAAGAGCATTTTGGCGCGGCTCGGCTTCTCTGAACCCGACATCGCCGACGCTTGTCACCTGATCTTGCAGCACCTGGAAATGTATCGCATCGCGGCGCGGCGCAACCTCGAAGATCCCGAAACCGTTTCAGAGTTCGCGCGGGCCGTGCACGGGCAAGAAGGTTTACGGCATCTGTTCCTGCTGACCGTGGTCGACTTGTCCACGACCAGCCCGACTTCGCTGACCAAGTGGAAGTCGCACATGATGGACGACTTGTTTTTGATCACCGATCGGCTGCTGACAGGCTCGCCGACCTCGAACGCGGCGCGTCTTTCGGCGGTCAAAGCGGCGGTCACCAAGTATTGGACGTCGGGCGAAGACGACGCCTTCCTGGCCGAATACCTGAACTCCATGCCCGAGGGTTACCTGCTCTCGAACGGCGCCGAGGAAATTGCCTGCCACGCCCGCGTGGCGCTGCGGGGTCGAGAAAACACCGTTACCGCCGCCATGGTGCCCTCGCGCCAGACAGAAGTCGCCGAGCTGTGCGTGGTCACCGGCGATCGCTTCAGCGATCCGCTGTGCGTCATCACGCCCGATCGCCCGGGTTTGTTGGCTTCCATTTCCGCGGCCATCGCCGCCAACGGCTTCGAGATTCACGCGGCTCAGGTGCACTCGCGCCGACTGAGCGATGGCAGCGTGCAGGCCGTCGATCTGTTTTGGATTACGGACCGCTCCCAAATCGGCGAAAGCTTCGACGCGGCGCTGCAGAAGTTGGAACGCGACCTGCAAAACGTGATCACCGGCACGATCACCCCCGAGGCGTTGATGCGCACGCGCAGCTCCGGGCGCCAGAGCGAGCGTCCAGCACCGGCCGTGGCGACCCAAGTCGTGATCGACAATAGCGGCTCAGCCGGCCAAACCTTGGTCGAGGTGGTGACGCGCGACAGGCCCGGCCTACTGTTCCTGCTCTCGCGCGAGTTCCACGCGCTCAGCCTGACGATTCGCGTCGCCAAGATCAACACCGAAGGCACGCGCGCCATCGACGTCTTCTACGTCACCGAGCTCGACGGCCGCAAAGTCGACCAGCCCGAGCGCATGGAGCAGCTTCGACAGTCGCTGCTCACGGTGCTGAACGGCGGAGCGCGAAGCTGACTAGATTGCTGCCGAGCGCCGCGGAGATCACGCGGCGCAGGTCTTCCGGCTCGACGGGCTTCGACAGAAACTGATAGATGCCGCCCCTGATCGCACGCACCGAGGCTTCGAGGGATGCCTCACCGGTGAGCATGATGCGCGTAGCGTCGGGGTAGTCGCGCAAAATTGGCGCGCCAAAACGCCCCAAACAGGCTTACGAAACGCGATTTCTGCCGGCGTGCTTCGACGCGTACAAGCGTTGGTCGGCGCGTTGGTAGAGCGCGGCTGAGGTTTCGTCGGGGCCGTGCTGGGCGACGCCGAGGCTGATGGTGAGCGGCACGCGCCGGCCCTGGTGCTCGACGCGCTGGTCCGCGACGAGCTTGCGAATCTGCTCGGCTTGAGCCAGCGCGGCGGCGTGCTCGGTGTTCTGCAATAAGACCGCGAACTCTTCGCCACCCACGCGATACAGCTGTGCCGAGGCGGGCAGCGCGGCCGAAATCGCGCGCGCGGTACGGGTCAACACCAGATCGCCGGCGGCGTGACCGAAGCTGTCGTTGATCAGCTTGAAGTGATCGATGTCGAACAAAACCAGGCTGAGCGGATGCCCTGATTTGTGCACGAAATGCAGCGACTTCTCCAACGTCAGGTCGAATTGCTGCTTGTTTGCGATGCCGGTGAGCACGTCGGTGGTCGCCAGATCGAGCGACCTTTTGGCGTGCTCTACCTCGAGATGATTGGTGACGAACTTCAGCACCGCGTCGCCGATGCGCAGCTGATCGCCGTCGTTCAGTTGCGCCATCGACACGCGCTGGTCGTTGACGAAGGTACCGTTGGTCGACGCCAGGTCGGTGACGAAATACAGCGCGAAAATCAGCTGTACGCGCGCGTGCTTGCGACTGACGCCGTCGCTCGTCAGCGTCACCGTGCAGTCCGGATCTCGGCCGAGCTCGAGCGGCGCGTTACCGAGCTCGACCGCTGTTCCGAGCTCCGGGCCCGACAGCACGAGCAGGTGCGGTCGCGCAGCTCCCGCCGCCCGCTCGGGCGGAAAAGAGAGGGCGGTGGGCGGTCCCTGACTCGGTGAAGCCATGCGCGCTGTTCGCGTGACAGAGTCAGACTATTTGCGCTAAGTTAGGAGATCAACCGCGGGCGTTGGTCGCAGGCGGTGCGACTTGTACGCTGTGGTGGGTGCTACTCGCGAACCACCGGCGGATCGCGCGGCGCAGAGCGCGAAACTCGGCGATAAACGCGTGACGCCAGAGGCCGAGGCGCAGCCGCGTCGTCTCACGCCGGGAAAGCGCTGCTTGCCGATTTTCGGGCTGAAGGTTCGAACCGTCGCCGCCTGCAACACGGTTCGCAGCTCGGCGCCAGAAAAATGCTCTGTCGCTGAACGCGCACCGACGCATGCTAGGTGTGGTCGGCTTCTCGCTGCCGCTGCTTGTCTACGTGATGGCGCGACTGCGCCACACGCAGGGCTCACGGATTGGCAGCTGCTCAGCGCGGTGAGCGACTGCTACTACACGGGTGCAGTCTCGCTCTTCGTCGGCATGCTGTTCGCGCTGTCGTGGCGAAGCGGTGGCTCGAGCCTACAGCGAGCGCACCCCGCTGATTGAGTGCGTGGCAGCGTGCCACGGCCCTTCGACTTTGTGTTTGCGCGCGGCGCACGTTACCCTGGGCAGGCTCGGAGGCGGCTCATGAAGGAACACCGATATTTCGGCGCGCTCGCGCTTTTGCTCGTGGCCTGTGGCAGCACCAGCGGCAGCAACCAGGCGACTGGCAAGCCCACCACCAAGCCGGACCCCGGTCCAATCTGCGTGGCCCAGGCAGCCACCGAGAGCAGCTGCAGCGGCGGCGTCGACGAAGACTGCAACGGCTACATCGATTGCCTGGACACGGGCTGCGACGGCCAGGCTTGCGGCGACGGGCTGACCTGCAGCGGCGGCGCCTGCCGCAAGCCCTGCGCGGCCGGTGACACCACCTGCCTGCCGGAGCTGCCGTCGATTCAAAACATCAAGGTTACGACGCACGGCGATACTGCCGTCATCGAGTTCGAACCCGTGGCGGGCGCGCTCGACTACCGCATCTATCCCGAGCCAGATCCGGCTGATTTCTTGATCGGCAGCGCCGGCGAGGTGGGCGTCAAAAACGGCATCTATCGCTGCGCGGGCGATCGCATCTTTCAAGACCGCGCGTCCGATGACGCCAACCTTTTCGACTGCTCGATCACTGGCTGCGACAACGCGCGCCACGACTACAAGCGTTCCGAAGACGAAGCCGTCTTGGGCTACGTGTTCCTCACGCCGGGCGCCGATCGCGTGCCGGTGTATCGCATCGCGAACCCGAACGGCGGCGGCGGCTTCCGTAACGCCGACTGGGTGGTGCCGCTGTACGCTGAGGCGAACAGCGCCGAGTACACCGCCGACCCCGACCAGCGCAGCTCGCTGGTCGCCAAGGGCTGGCGCGACGACGGCGTCGCCTTCTACACCTCCAAAACTGCGACCAAGAACGTTTATCGCATTCACTACGCGCCCGGCGCCGACTGGCAGGGCGACAACGTGGTGTTCTTCTTCACCGACGGGCCGGAGCACGACGCGCGCGCCGCGCAGCCGGCCAAAGACATCGACGATATGGGCGTGCGGTTTCAGATCCTCGATACACAAGAAGATGGCGCGGTCGCGCTGCACCGCGTCACCTACCCGGGCAGCTTCGACGTGCTGGCTGCCGGCGACGCGCGTTTCGATCAAGTGCTGCACCAGGGCATTCGGCCGGTTTGGTCGCTGACTTGGCCTGGAATCAAGCAAGATACGCGCTTCATCATCGAAGCGCTCGACCAGGGCTGCCCGTTCCCGAACGGCTACATCGCCTCGACACATCACGACGCCGACGTCGACCGCACCAGTATGATGCCGTTCAACGAGCCGTCGCTCACGCTCGACGAAGCGCGCTTGTCGTCGGGCGAGGTGTTCATCAACGGCCAGCACGACCCGATGAATCGACCGAAGCCCGTCGCGCGCGCCTACGTCGACGTGAAACCCGAGGCGGAGCCGCAAATGGACTTTTTGGCAACGTTCGACGACGGCGCCGATTGGGAGCCATTTCAGAAATGGCAAGACAACAACGCCTTCATCTTCCGCAACTCGCAGTGGGCCATCGACACCAGCGGCTGCACCGAGAACTTCACGTTCGGGCCGCTCTTGGGTCAGTTTTTGCTCGGCTTCGCCGATGGCGGTTCGAGCTGCAACGTGAGCATGACGCCGAAAAAAGTGCCGACCACGCTCAGCGCCGACAAGTACTTGCACGTGCGCATGTCGTCGGACATTCCGTCGACCAACCGCCGCTACCCGCAAATTTTGGTGACCACCATTCCGTTGCAAGACGATCCGCCGGCCGACGCCGGCAACATCGACATGGTGCCGGTGCACAGCCGGCTCGGCAATTTTCCGTACGAGGTCGCTGGACCCGACAAAATGCCTGGTACCGCTGACGACGTAGCCAAAGAAGGCGGGCAGACCATCGTGGTGCAGCCGTTCGGCGGCTACCAAGAAACGCAGATTGAGTACTGCGACACGCGCGGCTGGGGTGTGAGCCAGCAGTGCGACCGCGCCAACGTTTACGGCTTTCACGCCGGCGACTACCAAGACACCTGGAAGCAAGCGTGGACGCCTGTGCCCGTGCAAGGCGACGTCGCCGGCTTCGATCGCCCCGTGCAGTGGGACGTCTACACCTCGAACCAGCGCGTCTACGTGTTCATGGACGGCAAGCCTTCGGCCTGCGCGGTCTTGCCTGAAGGGCGCATGCCCGCAGGGCCGGTCACGGTGGCGTACCGCGCGGTCATCTACCACTGCGGCATCGACGAGTCGGTGGTGCCCGACGACACCGGCCATCAATACGAGCACAACTACAGCTTGTGCCACAGCGACCGCAAACTAGACGACCTAGGCATCGAGCTCAGTGCGCCGGCGCCGGCGTGGGACGAGAGCGTCCTCCCCTGCGGAACCAAGTGGTATGGCGGCACCTAGCATTGACGTTGGGGCGACCGGTGAGGACGCCCGTCGATCCCGGTCGCTGGCTTCGTTTTCGCTGCGCTCCGGTGCTCACGTACTCAAGTACGCTCCGCTCCGGTGCTCGCGAAAGCCTCGCCAGCGACCGGGCTTGACGGGCGGGTTGGTTGAAGCGTCGGTGCGAGGCCGTGCGTTGATGTTGATGCTACTCGCCTTCGGCTGCGGCTCCAGCAACAAGAGCGGCGATGGGGCGCCGACGCTTACGGCTGAGGAGCGGTCGGCGCTTCGAGAGTTGAGGTACGACGAGGGGGCGCCGGCGGTCGATCCGAGTAACCGTGTGGTGGGCGATGCGGGTGCGCAGGCGTTCGGGCAGCGCTTGTTTTTCGATGCGGCGTTTTCGGGGCGGCTGCTGGAGGGCGACAACGATGGCACGAGCGCGACGTTGGGCATGCAGGGCGACGCCGGACGCGTGAGCTGCGCGGGCTGTCACCTGCCGAGTGCCGGCTTCGTCGACGCGCGCAGCCCGCACCTGCAGGTCTCGCTCGGCGCGCAGTGGACGCTGCGTAAGACGCCACAGCTTTTGGACGTCGCCTTCGCGCCGCTCTACAACTGGGACGGGCGACGCGACGCAATTTGGAACCAGGCGCTCGGCGTGATGGAGAGCGATCGCGAGTTCAACTCCGGGCGCCTGTTCGTCGCCGAGCAGCTGTTTCGCCTGCACCAGGCAGAGTACGAGACCGTTTTCGGCAAAATGCCGCCGTTTGATGACGAAAAGCGCTTTCCGCAACTCAGCCCCGAAACGGCCGGTTGCGTCGAAGTGAACACCAGTAAGGGCTCGATGTTTCAGTGTCGCGGCAAGCCGGGCGACGGCGCCGACTACGACGGCCTGGCAGCGGACGATCAAAAACTGGTCAGCGTCGCGGCCGTCAACGCCACCAAGGCACTGGCCGCCTACGTCACACGCCTCCGCTGCGGGCCGAGCCGCTTCGATCAATGGCTCGACGGTGACGCGAGCGCGCTCACGCCGAGCGAGCAGCGCGGCGCCGCGTTGTTCGTGGGCCGCGGCGGCTGCACACCCTGCCACGGCGGGCCACGCCTCACCGACGACGCCTTCCACAACGTGGGCCTCAGCCCGGCTATCGTCGCCACCGCGATCCAAGACAAAGACGATCATGGCGCCGCCACCGGCATCGCAGCGGCCCTCGTTGATCCGACCAGCAGCACAGGCGAGCTGAGCGATGGCGATCGCGAGCAATTGCCGGCCAAGGTGTCCGCCAAGCTCGAAGGCGCCTTCCGCACGCCGAGCCTGCGCTGTGCAGCCTCGCATCCGAGCTTCATGCACACGGCTCAGCTCGGCGACTTGTCGCAAGTCGTCGCCTTCTTCGATCGCGGCGGCGACCCTTCAGGTTACCCGGGCACGAACGAGCTCGTGCCGCTCGGTTTGAAAGACGCAGAACGCGCGGATCTCGCGGCATTTTTGGGCAGTCTCAGCGGTCCGGGGCCCGATCCCGCGCTGCTCGAACCGCCCGCGGAGGCGCCGTGAAGCGCGCTGCCGTCGCCGCCGTGCTGCTGCTCACGGCCTGCGGCAGCGGCGGCAAGGCATCGAGCAAGAACCAAGCGAGCGGCGGCAGCGGCGGCAGTGGCGAGAACGTCAGCGGCAGCACCGCCACCAGCGGCAGCGCCGGCAAGCCTCCCGAAGTGCCGTTCCAGCGACCGCCCTACGAGCCCAAGCCGGGCACTTGCGGCTTCGACGCGCCGGCGTTTTGCGACACCTTCGAAAACGGACCTCAAGATGGCGGTCGCTCAGGCGAGCTCGATCCCCAGTTTTGGAGCGTCGTGCGCGGTATTCCGGGCAGCGCCTCGAGCTTCGACCAAGCCATCCCGATCGGCCCCGCGCTGATCGGAAAGTGCCGGACAGACTTGTCGGACACGACCGTGTTGCCCGATGCCGACGTGATGGTGTGCGACCCGATCGACACCATTCCAACCCGGCACGCGCTGGGCACCGCCGCTGCGCAAAACTACGGCCTTAGCACCTACCGCATTCGCCAGCCGTTCGACTTTGCCGGCCGCACCGGCACCATCAAGCTCGACATGGACTTGACGAACAACGGGCTCGGGGGCTGGCCGGCTTTGATCATCGCCCAAGACCCGTCTGCGGCGCCGAGCTTCGATTGGCAAGAACGCGGTTCTGGGCCGAAAAACGGCATCGAAATCGAGTTTGGCACCGGCTGGTGCAACACGCCGCACACCCTGCAGACCATCGTCTACACCTTCGCCGATTACACGCAGTCCTCGTTCGTGCCCTCGTTCGACTGCGCCAATCCGCACGCCGTCACCGCGCCCGATTCGCTGAGCCACGTCGAAGTGTACCTGACAGAGCAGCACATCGAGGTCTGGGTGTCGGACGCGTCGACCGACGGCACGAGCTTTCCGAACTTTCAGAAGCTCTGGGAAGGCGACCTCGATTTGCCGTTTTCGCGCGGGTACGTGAGCCTGGCTCTGCGCAATCACGCGACCATGAAGTACTGGCTCGGCTCGGCCGCCGCGGTGCGCTGGGACAACATCGGCTTCGACGGTCCGAAGCTCGACGACATTCACGACTACAGCGCGCCCGATTCGCTACTCGCTTTCCAAAAACTGCCCGGCTGCAAAATGGACGGCAGTGCCGATTGCCAATGGGAAGGCGACGTCATTCCCAAGTTTCCGACGGACGATGGTCGCAAGGCCTGCGCCGCGGCGACCTGCGACTTCATGGGCAAAGGCCTGACCGTCGGCTACGCGGTGCCGAACGAAGGCGATGCGGACGCGCCCCCGACCGCGCTCGACTTCAGCGGCGTCGATTTGGGCGCCGCCACGCGCGCGCGGCTGATTTTGGCCATCGATTACCCGTGGTTCGAGTGGAACGGCGTGAACCACCCGCCAGAGTTCATGTCGCTCATGTACCGCGTGAACGGCGGCGCTTGGCACGAGCGCCCCGTCGATGACGCCGAGGCGAATGCCTTCAAAGATTACTTTCCGGAGCTGGGCGGCGCCGGCGCCAGCTCGGGCCTACTGAACCAAGCCGTCGAGCTTGACTTGAGCGAGCTCAAAGCCGGCGCTAACCGCGTCGAGCTGCGCTCGGAGCACACCTGGACCGGCACCTACCGCGTGACCATGACCGGCGCCGATCTGGTGCTCGACGCGCCGTGAGCTCGCGTCGCGCGGAGCGTTGACGCGCGCTCACTTCGACTGGAAGGCGATGCCGGTGACGCCCAGGCGGCGTTCCATGCTGCGCGCGACCGCACGCATCACGCTGTCGGGACTGAGCCCGAGCATCACCTTGTCATCGACGACGATAACTGGCACGGCGCGCTGCCCGGCAAGCTGCACGACCTTGGACCAGCCATCGGGCGTCTGGTCCACGTCGATGTCTCGATAGCGCAGACCATTTTCGGAAAAGAACTCCCGCGCCTTGCGGCAGACGCCGCACCAGCTCGTCGAATACATCACGATCGGCGTTGTTTGCAGCGCTTGCTGCAGCTGCGCCGGAGTCGGTGACGGACGGCTCGGCACCACGGGAGCAGCAGGCGCCGCCGTGGGAGGGGGCTCAACCAAAAGCGCGGGAGCGACTGGCGGTGGGATCGGCTCGTTGAAAGGGATGGAATCTCCCTGGTGGGGCAGGGCATCGGCCGGGTCCGGCTGCGTCGTGGCGGCAGCCGTGGCCGTGGGGGCGGCGCCCAGGTTTGGCGCCACGTGACCGGCTACAGGCTCTGGGGTGATGGCCGCGTGGGCCAAGCTGGTCGCGGTGCGGTAGGCGATGGCCCCAGCCGAGACTAGTAGGATTGTTAGCAAGAGGCCGCCCAGCACCCAGGTTGGATAGGGGCGCGGCGGCTGCATGCTTTCGCTGCGGCAGAGCGCGCATAGCCCGTCGGGCCCAGCCGCCAGCGCATGCCGGGCGCAGCGCCGACCCGGCCCCGCCGAAAGAGGGAATTCCGACCCCATTTGCAAACCATACAACGCTGCCCCAGGTTCCGCTACTTAGTGCGCGGCCGGCACGAAGCGGCGGCGGCGCATCCACTTGGTAGCCACCCATTTTTCGCCGCTTAAGACCGGCCCGCCCGCGTGCAGCGAGCGCTCGTCGACCTGCCCGAGACTGTTGGCGTACTCGAAGTACACGCCGCGCCCGCGCGCCGGCGACACGCTCGAGCCCAACGCTGGAAAGAGCGTTTCGCCCCCCGCTTCAACGTCGTTCAGGTAGGCCAAAAGCGTGCTCACGCGTTGGCCGCTGCGCTCGATTGAAGCGCGATTGGCGTCGTTGGTCGGGCGCAAAAAGTCGAAGTGTGGCGTGCTTTCCGCGAGCGCGGGGTAATGCAGCAGCTGTAGCCCTTCGCCGTTTTCTTCCGGCAGACCCATCACCTCGGACAAGCGCCGATCGATGCGCGCCACGAGCGCGTTTTCGCGTGGTCGAAAGAACATGCCGAAGCTGGTCCGGCCGCTGGCGACGATGTCCTGGCCCGTCTCGGGATCGACCAGCGTCGATGGCGTCAAGCGCGGACGCCCGAGCTCGATCAGCGCGCTGCACTCGTCGTCCGTCAGCAGCCCTTCGAGCACGGCCAGGCAGGGTCGCTCGCTGCGCATCACGACCCGCACCTCGCGGTCAGCCGTCCGCAGGCGCGAGCCGGGAGCAAGCAGCGGCGGCTCGTAACGATACGGCTCCGGCTCGTCTTCGAGCAGCAGTGAATCCGTTGGCACCGGGCGCCCGTCGCTACGCGCCGCCACGAATGCCGCCACGATCGCCGAGGCTACGCGCGGCTCCATGCGCTCGGCGACCATGGTCTCGACCAGGGCAAGCGGCGGCCGCCCGCCGTTCAGCTGCTCTACCAGCCACGCTCCCAGGTCCGGTGAAAAGCGGACCCGCGAGCTCACGGCCGCTCTGCCACTCTCTCGCCGGCTTTCGGCGCTGCCGCGGGGTTTTCGGCAACCACGTCATTGGCGATCCAACCTGCCGCGGTCTTGGTGAAGCCTTCTTTCAACTCGGCTTTGCTTGCGCCGGCGATCACCTGCGCGACTGCCGGAAAAACTCGCTGAGCCTCGGCGTCTTTCATCCAGTCCGGCGCGCTGACGCGGTAACGGTAACTGACCACAGCGTGCTCGGCGCGAGCCGCCTCGGCGTCGAGCTCGAAGCGCGCGATGTTGTCCAGGCTGAGCTTGACCGGGCAAAAGTCGCCCTGCTGGCGAGCGGCGCCGTCGCGCGCGGGCGACCTCTGCACGACGTAGTAGCGCCGGCCGGCGTCGGTGAGCTGATAGCTTCGGCCCGGCTCGGTCACGACGCCGTCTTCGGTCTGGCTCTCGACCGTGACCGCGCTCGAGCTGACCAGCCCGAGCCGCTCTAGTACCGGCATCTGCAGTCCGTCGCGCTGACCGGCCGCCGCCTCACGGTCGCTCACCACGAGTGGCCACGAATTTTTGCCGAGGCAAAGCGCACCGCGTTTTTCCAGATAGACGTTCATGCCGCGCGTGAAATTCTCGAAATTGGGCTCGTGCGCGTTCGAACAAGCCGGCGCAAACAGCGCCGTGAGCAAGAACAGAAGCTGCACTTTTGTGGCCATTTTCCCAAGATTTTCAGTCAACGCAGGCGGCCGCGGCGGGCAGCTCTGCGGGGGGGCGATAGTCGTCGGTCAGGGTGTTCAAGAAACAGAGCAAGTCGCTCAGGTTCTTTTCGGAGAGCGGCGGCTTGGCGTGCGGCTTGCGCCCGTCGAGCGGCAGCTGGCTGTCGATGTTGCCGCGATTCGCGGCTGGCAGGTCGTCGTATTTTTGGACATGGCCGCCCACGTATTGCGTCTTGATCAAGCCGTAGCTCGGAAAATTGGCGTCCGGTTTGGCCTTGGGCTCGCCGCCAGTGGTGGGGTACCAGAGCTCGGGCATGACGTCGCGCGTGCTGTAGAAGCGCAGCACCTGCTCGAGCGAGTGCATGACGCCGTTGTGAAAAAAGACGTGCCGCGTGGCGACGTTGCGCAGCGACGGCGTCTTGAACATGCCGCAAAACTTGGCATCGGCGGGGCTGCTACTGGCGTGGTCCCGACGCAGCGGTCCGCACAGTCCGAGGTCCACGTGCTCGGACGCCTTGTTTGCTGGAATTTCCGCGTTGCGGGGCACGCCGATGGCTTCGTACGAGTAGTCGCTGAACATGCCCGAGCTGCCGCCGATGGCCGGGCCCGCGAAGTGACACGACGAACAATTGCCGCGCGCCGGGTCCGAGAAGACTTGCGCGCCGCGCAGCTCGGCCGCTGTGAAAGCGCCGCCCAGCTTGTTGCCGGTATAAAGGTCGTACTTGCTCGTGTACGGATGAAAGCTCGAGTCTTCGCGCTGAAACGCCTCCAGCGCCGCCAGTATGTCGTCGAATGCCCGGTCTACGTCGTCGAGGGCGCCCTGGCCAAAAGCCGCCTCGAGCGTGCCCGCATAGCCCGCCGCTTTGAGCTTGCGCACGACGCTGGCTGCGTCGGCGTTCGCCATTTCGACGGGCGAAAGCAGCGGCAGCTTGGCTTGCTCGGCGAGCGTGCTCGCGCGGCCGTCCCAGGTGAACCCACCGCCGGGCCCGGGCGCGCTCATGCCGTCGGGGTTCTCGAGCAAGTCGGCGTAGGCGGGAGTGAACTCCTGGTAGCGGAGCGACGGCACCGCGCGCTCACCCGGGTCCTTGCGCTCGGGACCACCGAGCTGCACCGCCAAGTCGTTGGGCGGCCCGTAAGCGTGCTGCGGATCGTGGCAAGTCGAGCACGCCATTTTGCCTGAAGCGGACAGGCTCTGGTCGAAGAACAGGCGCTTGCCCAGCTGCGCTTTGAGGCTCAAGCCCGGCGGGGGAAGCTGCGACAACGTCAAGCGCGCGCTGGGTGCAGCGGCGACCGTGGCCGCGCTGGGGCCCGGCAATGGCGAACGCGTTTCGCCCGCCGCGCGCGCGTGATCGCAGCCGGGCAGCGCGAGCAAGGCGCCGAGGACGAAACCCTCGGCGCCTTTGATGGCAGACGTCGCCCGCGCCACGCTTCGGGCCCGCGAATGACTAAGTCGATCGCCCTCGCGCCCGATGCATCCCGGCTGGCTTCGCTCCTCCTCAGTTACATACCTGCAGTATGCGCCTTCGTCGCGCCTCGCCATCCGGGCGCCTCGGCCGCGATCATCGACCGACTTAGCCATTCCCGGGCCCTTACTTGACGGCCCAGACGTTGGCTTGGCTGGTGTCCGGACCCGTCTGCAGCGGGCGCGTGTCGTCAGCCGTCGGCCGCTGCGTGTAGGTGCCGGGAATGACGTAGCTGTGGTTGATCGGCCTGACCGAATCGAAGTGCGTGTCGGCGCTGCCCGCGAACTCCGGCAGGTTCAAGATGTTCTGCGCGATGAACTTCTCGGTGTACTTCGAGCGGTTCATGTACGAGCCGTCCTTGGCGGGGTCGGCGAGCAAGAACATGTCTTGCACGGTGCGCACGAACGAAAAGTGGCTGTAAGTGTCGTTGTCGACGATGCCCTTGGGCGCCGTGGGCTGGTTATTGAGCACGATGAACAAGCTCTTGCCGTGGCCCTGGTTGCCGCTCTTGTACTGCGCGTTCGAGGTGTCGGGCGAGAACGTGCCGTCCGCGTTTTGCACGAGTGGCGCGTCGTTCGCCGTCTTGCCGGCCTTCCAACCGCAGCACGAGTTGATGTCGGGCGCCGTGGCGTTGCCTTCGTCGAACATCAGCACGATGGCGACTTTCTTTTGCTGATTCTTCCACAGCGCCGACGCTCTGATTTTCTCGACCAAGTAGCCGACGTAGTTGTCGCCGCGCGTGAGGATGTTGCCGCCCGTCGCCACCGGCACGTTGTTGGAGACGCTGCTGCAATCGCTGGCGTTCACTTTCGTGGTCGACCCCGGCACGGTGCCTTGCACGCTGATGCCGTGCATGTCGTCGCACTGATCCGGGATCACGAAGTTGACGTGGCCGACGCTGCCGCTGGTCAGGTCAGTACTGAACTGGTCGTAGTCGTAGCCCGCGGGAACGGCGTAGGCGCTGGTTGCCGACAGCACCGCGTCCCACTGACCGCCACCGAGCGTGCGGTTGCTGTACAAGAAGTCCGGCTCGCTGCGCACGTTTTGGTACGCCATGCCCGGGTGATGCTTGGTCTTGTACAAGCCGGCCGGCAGCGGCAAAAGCAGGTTGGCGTTGCCGACGGCCGCGATATTGCCGTTGAGCGTGCCTGGCGCGTACACGTTGTCGTGCGCCACGACAGCGGCGTCGCCCACGCTATCGGTGCGGATATCCTGGCCAGGATTCATCGACTCGTTGTACGTGCGCCAGGTCATGCCGCGCGCGTTCAAGGCCGTGAACAGGTTGGGCTTGCCGACGATGTTGTGATTGGTGTGCGAAGCCTGGGTGCAGGTCGCCGCGAACGGCGAGCTGGCGAGCCCGGGTTGAGTCTTGTCGGGCACCGGTAGGTCTTGCACGGCGTTCGGGCCCGTGGCGTCGCAGTTCCATTGGCTGTCGTCAGTGATGCCGAAGTCGTCGGCGCCGCCGAGAGCCGTGTAGTTCGGCTCGCTCGGATTGCCGGTGGCGTAGTAGTTCGACACGAAGTTACCTTCGTGCAAGTAGCCGTTGATCTTCGGCGCGAAGGTCGAATTGAGCATGGCCTGCGTCGACTTGTTCTCGAGCATGACCACGAAGATGCTGTCGTACTTCGGCACGCCCTCGACCGCGAAGGCAGCCTGCTCCGCCTGCTTGAAGGTGATGGGCTGGCGCGTCTCGGGCGTGCCGGCCGTGAGCGCGGTGACACCCGCGAGCCCGGTGAGCTCGGGGTCGCCACCGGCGTTCGCCAGCGCGTCCGGGTAGAGATCGCCGCGGTCGAGCTTGGTGATGGCGTAAGCGAAGCGCCCGCCGAGCTCGTTGGCTTCGCGGAGGGCAGCAGCCTTGGCGGCGCCGCTGAGCGTGCTCGCGTCCGAGAGGGCGTCGCTGGCGCTGATACCGAGGCGCGTGCCTAGATTCGCCTTTTCGGCGGCGTAACTGCTGCCGTTGGCCTCCATCAGGCGCACGACCTCGCTCGACAGCGAGCTCAGCACGACGCCCGCACCCTGCTCGGTCACCTGCTCGACAGCGGCGCGAAACACGTTGCGCGTCGGGTTGGCGGAGCCGCCGGCGGTGTTGGTCGCGCTCGTCCCGATGTCGGCGAGCAGCGCGCTCGAAGCACCGGCGAGCAGTGAAAAGTGACCGGCGGCGTCGGTCACCGTCGAGGATTCGCCGGCGTCGCACTTGCCGTTTTCGTTGGCGTCGACGCAGACCTTGGCGCCGGCGTAGTAGCCCGCGTTGAGCGTCGGCTCGGTGTGGCTGCCGGGTACGAACGCGGTCGCGGTCACGACGCCGCTCAGGTTCACCGAGCAATTCACGACCGCGGTCAGCGAGTCGGCGCAGCCCGTGGCTGTATCGCCGTCGGACGCGCTGAGCGTCAGCGTAACGGGGCCGACCGCCGTGCAGGTGAAGCTCGGCTTCGCGGCATTCGCGTCGCTGAGCGTACCGGAGGTCGCCGTCCAGTGATACGCCAGGGGCGACGGCCCTGCGTCGCTGTCGTGAGCCGAGCCCGTGAGCGCGATGGAGCTCCCGATCAGAACCTCGTTCGGCGTCGCCGACAGCTCGTCGACGACCGGGCAGACGTTGAGTGCACCCGTGACACCAACACTGCCGTTCTTCGGCGTTTCGTGACAGTCTAGCGACACCTTGACGGCAGTCGTGGCACGCGCGACGACGTTGAAGCTCGCCGAGCCCAGGCAGCTGGTGGAGCCGTCAGTCGCAGTGCCGGTGAGCTGGATCGAGTAGCCATTTCCGGCAGGAATGCCGCCGATGGTCGCCGAAAGCGTGCTCGAGCCCGAGAGATCGATGCTGCCGTTCTTGGTGAAGCCGCCGGGTCCGGTGATGACGTAGCTCACGGCGTTGAGCGTCAGTCCGGGGGCGATCTGGAGCTTGAGCCCGAGAGCTCCGACGCGCTCGGCGTCTTCGCCGGAGGCAACGGTGCTCGGAGAATCGCTGCTCGAACAAGCCACGACGGACGCGCAAACGGATGCGGCGCCGAGCGCCAGGATCGAAACTCTGCTGAACGGTCTCATCACGAGAGCCTCCTCAAGATTCTTTCGTTGTCGGCGTCGCCGCGGACCGGCGCGCTCGTGAGCCCATTTACAAGAAACGCGCCCACGCAATGGCGAGCTCACGCAACGCCGATCCCCCACATTTTCAGGCAAATGAGCAGCAAGATCGGCCCACGAATGTGAAGAATTTTGTCGAGCAACTCCGAATCTTGGAAAGCACCCTTCGATTTTCGGTGACTTGCGCTCGGCGGCAGACGCCCGCGCGAGAGCCTCTGGCGGGGCATCAAGACGCGACCAACGCCAGGAACCAGGGGCGCCGCCCGTCGTGTGCACGCCCCCGGTCGTGTGCACGCGAGTAGGTGAGTGTAGGAACGCCGAAACAGTCGCCCGAACGCAGCAAGATTCCGGATTTCGGAGCAAATCACTAGGCGCCGCGCCTTGACGTAGGCGCGCTAGATGCGTTACCGCTGAAAGTAACGCGCGGGCGGTGCCTTTAGGGGTGGTCGGAGCGGCCGTTGATAACCGAGCGCGTCCACCAACGATGTCCGAACGATCGCTTGTTCACGAAACCTTGGGGCGCTACCAGCTGCTGGTAGCCGTTGCGCGCGGCGGCATGGGGCAAGTGTGGCTGGCACGTCTAAAAGGCGCGCGCGGCTTCAACAAGCTGGTCGCGATCAAGACGCTGCTCCCTGGCGGCCAAGATTTGGCACGCTTCGAAAGCATGCTGGCGGAGGAGGCGCGCATCGCCGCCCTGATTCAGCACGCCAACGTCGTACACACCATGGAGCTCGGCGAGCACGACGGCATGCTCTACCTGGCCATGGAGTGGGTCGACGGCGAGCCGCTCGGCTTCTTGCTCGAGCGTGCCCGTGAGCGAGGCGGCATGCCGCGCGCGGTGGCGGTGGCGCTCGTCAGCCAGGTTCTTTCGGGGCTGCACGCCGCGCACGAGCTCGCGGACGAGTCGGGGCCGCTGGGCGTCGTGCACCGCGACGTTTCGCCGCACAATATCTTGGTCACGTACGAAGGCGTCGCCAAGCTGCTCGACTTCGGGATCGCCAAGGCCACGCACCAGACCTCTTCGACCACCGAGACCGGTGAGGTCAAAGGCAAATTTTCGTACATGGCGCCCGAGCAGATTCTGGGCAACGACGTGGATCGGCGCACGGACGTCTTCGCAGCCGGCATCGTCCTGTACCTACTCACGACCGGTCGTCATCCGTTCAAGCACCACAACACCGCAGCCGTCATTCACGCCATCACCACCGATCAGCCCGTCGCGCCGCCCTCGAGCATTTGTGACGACTATCCAGCAGAACTGGAGCAGGTATTGTTGAAGGCGCTCGAAAAAGACGTAGACGAGCGTTGGTGTAGCGCGGAAGAGATGCGCACAGCGCTCGAACGGGCCATGCCGGAGGCGTTTGGTGACGGCGGGCGCTCGACGCTGCGCGCGTTCATGGAGCAGACGGTCGGTGATCGCAAGCTGGCGCGGCGTGAAGCCGTGCGGCGCGCCCAGCTCTCCGCCGACAGCCGCGACATCGAGACCGGCTCGAGGAAAGTGCTGCAGACCGCCGCGCAAAGCGCGTCGTCGCTGCGTGCGATCTCGATCTCCGAGCCCGCGCCGGAGGACGCCGAGGGGCGCGTCAGCGCCGAGGCAGGCCGACGCACCTTGGCAGCGCCGCGCGCCAAGCGCGCCCACGCGCCCTGGCTCGTGGCCGCGGCGGGCGTGCTGCTGGCCCTCGGCGCCACGCTGCCGCGCGCGCTTCATCCACCAGGCAGCCTCGCCACCGCGAACCCGCGCGGCGTCGCTGCGGGCGCCCCGCTCGCGCTGAGCCCAGCGCCGGTCGCGAGCGCGCCTCCGCCGAGCCCGGCACCGTCGCTGGTCACGCCGGCGCTGCCCTCGCCCGCAGCGTCGGTTTTAACGTCGAGCGTGCCGGCAGCGGCGCCGACCCGTCCGCCTGCCAGAAGCAAGAGCTTGCCCGCCAAAAAGCCCAGCGCCAAAGGCACCAGCAGCAGCGGCAACGACGACCTGCTAGCCCCTGACTACGCGCACTAGCGCTTGTACGGTGTCGACAAGACGCGCAGCCGACCTCGACGGCAACGCTCACGGCTGCCCAGGCTGAGCTAGAGTTCACCATCGCTTGGCCATCAAAGCCGTCATCTTCGATTGCGACGGGGTGCTGGTGGACAGCGTTGGCCTGGTCGGTGAGGTGCTGGCCGAGTACCTGCGCGATCTCGGCTTCGCGGTCACGCACCAAGAGGCCACGCGCCGCTTTGGCAGTGGAAAAATGGCCGACTACGTCGCGCGCTTCGAGCGCGAGACCGGCCGGCACCTGCCCGACAAGTTCGAGCAAGAGCTGCGCCTTCGCCGCGACCAAACCTTCCGCGAGCGGCTGCGTCCCATCGACGGCGCGGTCGAGCTCGTCAACACCTTGCGCGTTCCGAGCTGCGTCGCGTCCAACGCTCCGCTGCCGCAGATCGAGCTATCGCTGCGCATCGTAGGCCTGCACGAGCACTTTCAGAACCGCATCTTCAGTGCCTACTCGCTGCGCGCGTGGAAGCCGGAGCCGCGGCTGTTCTTGCACGCCGCCAGCGCGCTCGGGGTGCCGCCGGCAGAGTGCGCGGTGGTCGAGGATTCGGAGCTCGGCATTCAGGCCGGCCTGGCCGCGGGCATGCAGGTCTTCGCGTTTCTGCCCGGCGGCGCGCCGTCGACCCGCAGCGGCGTACGCACGCTGCGGCAACTGGGCGAGCTCAGTGCCTGGTTAAAAGCCGACTGAGCCGGACGCGCCGTAGCGCCAAACGGCTCGCTCTGCCTACAGCCAGCGCGCGGCGTAGTGCTCGCGATCGACCGGCCAGGCGCGGTACTCTGCCGGCGCGTAGGCCGCCGCGAGCAAGTTGTGCAGTGCGGTCGCCAAGTCGTCGAGCCCCCACACGTCGGCGCACAGCGCAGGTGCGCGCGCGCGCAGCGCTTCGCCGACTTTGGTGATCACTACGCCCGACATCGGCGGCACCAAACAACCGAAAGACACCAGCACACCTTGCAGCCGAAACAAGACGGATTGGGCGCCGACCTGGTGCGCCGTGACCAACGCCGCCGCGGGCTTACCCAGCCAGAGCGATTCGCCTTCGCTCGGCGTCAGCTGCTCGAACAGCTGCTGGAGCAGGCTCGAGAACCCACCCCAATACGTTCCGGTCACGAATACCAGGCGCTCGGCGCGCGCGAGCGCGGCCGGCACGTCGGCGGCCGCGGCGTCACGGAGCACGAGCGTCTCGTGTGCCACGCCCAGCGCGCCGAGCAGCTCTGCGCAGTGGCTCGCCACTACTTGGGAATTGCCGGTGCTTCCGCCGAGACCGGCGTTGAGGATCAAGACGCTCACCCGCGTTTCAGCCTTTCCGCATGGGTCTTGGCGGCTTCGTCAGCTGTGACTTCGGCCTGCTCTTCGAGCACGCGCCAGCGCCGCTCTTCGCCTTCGAAGTCGTAGACGACGTGCCCATCGGCATCGACGTCGAGCGTCACGGCAGTGGCTTTTTCGCGTGCCAGCTCGCTCAGCAGCGCGTCGACTAGCGGCTCAGGCAGCTCGAGCGAGCGCGCGATTTCGTAGGCGCTGATCGGCCCGCGGCGGTGCCGCACCATGGAGCTTACGGCCTCGAGCTCTACCGCGCGCCGGCGCGCGGTGCCGCTGCGCCGCAGCTTCGTACCGCCGACCAGGAGCAACAGGCCAACCAGCAGCGAGACGCCGAATACCGGCACGGCCAGGGCCCAACTCCATGTGCTAGTCGGCGAAAGCGCATGACCCAAAAACCAAAGCCCTGCGGACAGCGAGAGCCCGAGCCCCAGCACCCCGACGCCGGCCAGCGACGCGGCCAGCCCGCCGAAGCGCGAGGGCTGCCCGGCGAGCGACACGTTCGGCGCTGCGAGCAAGAAGCGCGGAGCCGCGCAGGCGGCGCAGCGCGAGTCGAGCCCCTTGAGCACGATCGGGGCGCGCTGCCCGCACTTGGGACATTCGGAGGACATGGGCAAGCGGGCTTTGGCCCGCCTACCTTATCGCCTACTTTTGCTGGGCGCGAAGCCAAGCTGTACCGATGCGGCCCACGGAGCTAGAACCCGCGTCGAAAGCAGCCGCGCCCTTGAACGAGACCGAGAGCGAGAACGAGAACCAGGCGCCCGACCTCGACCGCGCCGTGGCCGCCTTGCGGCAAGGCAAGCTCGTGGCCTTCCCGACCGAGACCGTGTACGGCCTCGGCGCCGACGCAGAGAACGTCTCTGCCGTCGCGCGGATTTTCTCAGTCAAGGGGCGACCGGACAATCATCCGTTGATCGTGCACTTGGCCTCCGCCGACGAGCTACCGCGTTGGGCCGAACGAGTGCCCGAAGCAGCGCGGCAACTCGCCGCAGCGTGCTGGCCGGGTCCGCTCACTTTACTACTTCGCAAGAGTGCGCGCGTGCCCGACGCGACGACCGGCGGCCTACCCAGCGTCGGGCTGCGCGTGCCGGCGCATCCCTTGGCGCTCGAGTTGCTGCGGCGCTTCGGCGGCGGCGTCGCCGCGCCGTCTGCCAACCGTTTTGGGCGCGTGAGCCCGACCTCGGCCGCACATGTTCGCGCAGATCTCGGCGACGACGTGGATGTGCTGCTCGACGGTGGCGACTGCCAGGTCGGCGTCGAGTCTACGATCTTGGATCTTTCGCGCGGCACGCCGGTGCTGCTCAGGCCAGGCGGCGTAACGCTCGAACGCATTGAAGCAATTCTGGGAGTGAAAGTGAGCCGCGAGCCGGGCGACATGCGCGCGCCAGGCATGCTCGCGTCGCACTACGCGCCGCGCGCGCGGGTCGAGATCGTCGACAGCGGCGCGCTCGCCTCGCGTGCGCGCGAGCTTCGACTGCAAGGCGAGCGCGTCGCGCTGCTGGTCTCGAGCCACGACGACGCCAAGGCGCTCGCCAACGTCGAAGGCGCGACGCTCCTCGATTTGGGAGCCAGCGACGACCAGGCGGCTCAGCGCCTGTACGCGGCATTGCGTCAAGCAGACGTTGACAAGGCAGACGTGGTGCTCGCGAGCCCGCCGGCCGCGCACGGGCTCGGTGCGGCATTGGCCGACCGGCTCACGAAGGCCGCAGGGCCGAGACTCGAGGGGCCTAACATGCCCCACGCGAAACATCGCTGAGTCGCGAAGCGCCACAGCCCCCCAATCCGGCCCGCGGACCTATGGTACTGCTCCGGAAGAGGCCTAGCCGTTATGGCCATTTTTTCAGGTCGATATGACGCAAGCTTGCGCAGGCCCAGAACTCCGTGTACCCACAGATAGGACCTACATTGGCACACTCCTACCTCTATAGGGGCGGGGGCCAGGCGTGACTCGGCTGGGCGTCTAACTCGTGCAACCACTCGCAACAGGACTCGTCGTCGCGGAGCGCTACCGCCTCGAGCGCAAGCTCGGTGCCGGCGGCATGGGCTCGGTTTGGCTCGCGACCGATCTGTCGCTCGACAGTACCTGCGCCATCAAGCTGGTCGATCCGGACAAAGTCGGCAACGCGGAGGTGCGGGTTCGGTTCCAGCGCGAGGCGCGCGCCGCGGCGCAGATCCGCTCGGCCAACGTCGTCGACGTGTTCGATCATGGGCTGTGGCAAGACGTGCCCTTCATCGTGATGGAGCATCTCGAGGGCGAAGACCTAGGTGCTCGGCTCGACCGACAGGGTCGTTTGGATTTGCGCCAGACCTACGACATCGTCTCGCAGGTCGCACGCGCGCTGGTACGCGCCCACGCCATGGGCATA
>Ga0307516_10002744_pt1 | contig 23204 bp, 20 predicted proteins | sample 19_EM_MG_FD_203310 | JGI IMG/M metagenome (GOLD analysis project Ga0307516, IMG submission 203310) | Populus trichocarpa ectomycorrhiza microbial communities from riparian zone in the Pacific Northwest, United States - 19_EM | ecosystem: Host-associated > Plants > Roots > Unclassified | place... | reverse complement strand
GCCCAGCGGTACTCCGAGGGGCGCCCCTCGTACAGACTCGGCCTCTGTGGAGGCCCGCTCGGTCCCGGCCTTTCCGTCACCCCGCGCCGGTGCCGTCGGCGGTCCACCGGTCGGAGCCGTAGCCCCTCGCGGCACGCCAGTTCGCCGCCACGCCGAACCGCACGACACAGGGCAGGGCGTCTCGCGGGGTGACCGTGACCGCCGTGAACGCCCCGCACAACGGGGCGTTACCGGTGGGCGGTTCGGTGAGCCTCGGATGCGGGGGCGCGCCTGGGTGCGGGGGTGTGCCGACGGTGAGCCGCGCGGCGACGTGAGGTGAGGGGTGCCGGGACGGCGTAGCGCCAACGCGTCAGGGCTTGCATACGTATGGCCGTACAACGTCGTCAGAGGTTTCCCAGAGGGGCACCGGTGGGCGGCGGCCGGGGACTTGCCAGCATGCCTCCGTGTGCGGAAAGGGCAGGTGGTAGCCCGCTGCGCGGGAGCGCTTGGCCCAGCGGCGCCAGCGGGCTTCGTGTGGGTCCGGAAGCCGCCAGACGTATGGGTCCGCGACGCGTACCTCCTGGGCGAGGTCCCGGTCGTGGCGTGCGGACGTGCCGGAGCGCGGCCGGCGCAGCAGGCGGGCCAGAGAGTCATGAACCTGACGGAACATACGGCCTCTCCGGGAGCGGCGAATCTTGCCCACACGCACTTCGTGTGCCGCTGCCGGGTGTGGCCCCAGCCGTGGGCCAGCCGCCCGACCAGGGCGAGTCCGCGTCCGCCTTCGGCGTCCGGGCCGTGGTCGCGGAGCTCGGGAAGCCTGTCGCGGTCGGGATCGTGAACCTCCAGGAACAGGTACGGCCCCCGGAGTGTGACCGTGACTCTGACCTGGGCGTCGGAGACCCGGCAGTGGGTCACCGCGTTGGTCACGAGCTCGTTCGCCGAAAGGGTGACGTCGTCGGCGAGTTCGTCGGTGATCCCCCAGTCCGCGAGGGCCTTGCGGATGCGGTGGCGTGCGGTGGGGACGTTTCTTTTGTGTTTGGGGATGCGGAAGGTCTCCGACGTGGGCATGGGGATGCCATACCTCCTGACGTGTCGTCAAGATGCGGAACTGAAAACACCGTGTGCTCATGAGGTTAGAGCTGCAAGAGAGCGAGTAGCAACCAATTCAGGTGCATACATGCTGCTGTGTGTATGTTCGATTGAGGCATGCTCTACAGTCTCTTGCGACAGAGAGGGGGCCGGGATGCCCGTAGGGGGACGACCGACCGTACGCAGCAGGCGACTTGGGGCTGCGCTCAAGACGCACCGGTTGGCGGCGCAGATGGACCAGGTCCAGGCCGCCGAGGTGATCGCCGCCCACCAGACCAGGGTCAGTCGCATAGAGACCGGGCATGTTTCCGCCCGTCCGCTGGAAATCCGGGCGATGTTGGACGCGTACGGGGTCCACGATGCCGAAGTCCGGCAGAAACTTGAGGAGTTGGCTCGCCAGTCGAAGCGTCGGGGCTGGTGGCTCGAGCATGCCGCACACCTACGGCCGGACTACGTCGATCACATCGCGTTGGAGGATGACGCGACCTATATCCGCGAGTGGCAGCCGGTGATGATGCCAGGGCTCCTGCAAACTCCGGCCTATGCGGAGGCGGTTATCGCCGCCAGTCCCCACTACATCGAGCCGGAACGGGCCGCCCAGTTGGTGAAGGTCCGTGTGGGAAGGCAGGCGAAGATCGAGGAGGGTGGAGCCTCGTACACGGCCATCCTCTGGGAAGCGGTCCTCGCGCAACCGCTGGTGGGCGTCGAGATTCACCGGGAGCAACTGTCCGCGATCCTTGAAGTCGGAAAGCGGAAGAACGTCACCGTACAGGTGCTGCCGGTCAGCGCGGGCGTACTGGCGGGTTACTCCAGCGCCTTCTACTCCTTCAGCTTCGATGAGGAGCCGACGGTCGAAGCGGTCGCCATGGACAATCTGCGAGGCGCATCGGTCCTTGAAGGGGCCGAGGACCTTGCCGCTTACGCCAGTGCTTTCGACCTACTACGATCGTCAGCGTTGACACCGGACGCGAGCGCGAAGCTCATCCGGGGCATACTGCGGAGCTTGAAGGAAGACACATCGTGACCGAGGTCGTTAGCCCCTTCTGGAAGTCCTCGTACTCGGGGGCGGAGAACGCCTGCGTAGAGGTCGCCGCCACCTCCGACCACGGCCGAGCCGTCCGCGACAGCAAGCAGTCGGACACCGGCCCCCTGCTCACCGTTTCCCGAGAGGGCTGGCAGGCGTTCATCCGGCAGTTCGGCTAGCCCGTTCAGCGCGGATTCAGCGCACGTCGCGCAGCGTTGACCACGTTGTGGGCGTCGGGGCCGTAGACCGCGGACTCCCGTAGGGTCCTCCAGACCTGGCTGTACAAGGCGACGATGTCGACGTCGTCCAGCCAGAGTTCTGCGTGCCAGTCCTCCGCGACGACCAAGCGGTCATCAAGGACCCAGAAGCCGTTGGCGGGCACGACCTTCACGGGGGCGGTGAACGGGATGATGCCCAGCTCGACAGTGTCCATCCCGATCACGCCGGTCAGCCGGTCGAGCTGCGCGGCGAGTACCGAGGGCGGGCAGATCAGCGAACGCAGCGCGGCTTCCCACATCAGCACGTGGAGCTTGCGGCCGGACCGGTACAACCATTCCTGGCGCTGCACCCGGGCGCGCACGGCGTCCTCGATGTCGCTTGCCGGACCAAGCAGCTCCGAATAGCGCCTGATGACGTGGCGTGCGTACTCCGGTGTCTGCAACAGACCGGCGACCACTGCCTCTTCCCAGATCCATATCTCCGAGGAGCGCTCGATCTCCCTGCTGAGATCCTCGTGGAGGGGCTTGAAACCGTTCGCCAGGGCACGGCGCCACGACCTGATGTGGGACTCGAATCCGGCGAGGCGGGCCGCGAGCTCGGGGAATACGCTCGATTGCTCGGTCGCGTCGGCCCACGCCCGGAGATCCTCGGGCGTGGCCGTCTGTTTACCGTTCTCCAGCTTGCTGACTTTGGAGCCCTGCCAGCCGAGCCGCTGTGCGAGTTGCTGACCGGTGAGCCGTCCGCCAGGGCATGAGAAGCGGAGTTCGCGGAGTCGCGCCCCCAACGCCTCCCGTGCCTGCTGGTAGTCAGTGCTCACCGGTCACACGCGCTACTCGGCCGCGGCGACCTGAGCGGCGAACTGGTCGTACGGCATCGCGCGGTGCCTGGCCGCGTCGCGCGCCATGGAGTACCGCACGACATCCGCCGGCTCCGTGATCAGCTCGATGTTCAGCAGGGTGTCGTTGTCGTCGAAGTGCAGCAGGGCGACCAGGCGCGAGTCGAAGAGCCAGAAGTCCTCGGCGGGCAGACCGGCGCGGTCCGCCTCTTCTCGCCAGAGGTAGCGGATGTCTTCTCCGACGGATGCGTTGTGCCTGGCGTAATCGAGCAGGAACAGCTGTTCCGTGGTGGGCGGCTTGTCGGCGATGCGGACACGGCCGACGGTCTTGCCCGCATTGGTCTGGCGGCGGATGTTCGTGAACCAGGGCTCGCTGGGGTCCCACGTCGACGATCCGTTGGCCAGGAATGCCTGGTAATCGGGGTCCTGGCGGTCTGACGCGTAGCCACGCCGCGTCTCCAAGCGCCAGGCGGTGTGCTCGAAGTTCTCGAAGAGGCGTCGGAAGGTGTCCCGGTCGACCAGCTCCGGCACCCGATCCATCTCCTTCGGTCCCCAGTTCACGAGTAGTTCGCGCGGGACGACCACCGCGGCCTCTCCTGCCCCGAAGTGCCGGAGTTGCGCGATGTCCTCAGGGTCGGTGACCGGCGTTCCCTGAACGACGACCTCGCCGGTGCTGACATCCGTGTGCAGTGCGGGGCACCCATCGACCTTGCTGTCCGTGCCGGTGAAACGTAGCTGACGAGCCATGGACGCTGTCCTTTCCGGATGCGTTGATCCAATCAGCATGGACGGGACACCAGCCCGGCACTACTGGGCGAGGCGGGGCGCAGAAGAAAACACCAGCAATCTGACCCGCTCATCGAGCAAATTCAAGAAATTAGCATAGTGCCTGCCAACTCCCCGCTTCTAGCCTCCTGTTCACGGCTACGACGGAACAACGGGATGGCGACCCAGACGCGCCACAGAACGGCGCTTTGGTTGTCGACACCAAGACGAACAAGATCGGCTACGTCATGGGGAACGAGGGCCCCTGCGTCCAGCTCCGGCCGCCGGGCGGCGGACGCGAGTGGGACGCGTACCTCAGCGAAATCCGGCAAGCCACGGACACCGAGGTGCTGCGTGCCCGGGTGAGTGAGTTGAACGGGGTGAGACGACTCGGATGACGGCACTCGCCACCGAAACCCTTCCCCTGTCGTCCGAGTGCACGCTCGCCGCCCAGCCCGGCTATGCGGACCTGCACCGCGAGTGCCGCCAGACGGAGGACGTTCCGCTGCCCCACACCAGAGGCATCTGGCTGATCCGCCGTTGCGGCTGTCCTCACCACACCGACAACCATCGGCAGCCTGCACCCGCAGGTACGACCGCGTCCGTCCCAGAAAGGGAACGTCCATGACCATCATGCTCGACAGCCCTTCCCGTACTCGCGCCAGGGATCCGAAGGACCTGCTCAACGCCGTCCGGCCGCACATCAGGCACCTGACCGTCAACGTCCTCGACAGCGGCATGAACGTGTGGGACCGCGAACTCGCCTTGCTGTTGCGCGACAACACCATGGTCCGTGACATGGCGGAACTCATCCTCGGCAACGCCGTCATGTACACCATCGGTTGCATGGAACGCCCCGAAGTGCACCTCGGCGTCGGCAAGCTCGTCGACATCGGCGTTCACCAGCTGATCCTCGACACCCCGGTCTGGTGGGCCCTCTGCGACGTCTACAACGAGGGTCGATACAAACACCACGCTCCGTTCATCGAGCGTCGACGCGATGGGCTCTGTGTGCGTACCACGGACTTCCTGAAGTCCATCGGGTTCGATATCGATGAGGAGCTGTGGGCGATCGACGGCACGGACTGCTCACCGTGCGACAACAAGGTCCCCGACAGCCACTGAACCGTCCCATCCTGGCGCCTGCAACGAGGAAGTGCCTTGGTCGCACAACACGACATCCCTGCCGAGACCGAACTGTGGGACGCCTTCGCCGAGTCCGCCTTCAAGGACGACGCCGAGCCCGGCTTCTGCTGGACCCAGTACGCCGGGCACGGACCCGGCCCCGAACTGCTCGGGGCGCCGTCCCGCGTGTTGGAGATCGGCTGTGGCACCGGGCGTGCGCTCGCCTTTCTCGCCCGGCGTGGCATCACCGCGCACGGTGTCGATCTCTCCCCGGTCATGGTGAGGAAGAGCAGCGAGCGGTGGGCCGACACCGGTGCCGTTTTCGCTCGCGGGGAGGTTCTGGACTGGCTGGCGGCGTCCGTTGAGACGTACGACGCCGTCTACTCGATCTTCGGTGCCGCCTGGTTCACCGACCCGGGACGGCTCTTCCCGCTCGTGCGGGCGCGGCTCAATCCGGGCGGCGTGTTCGTGTTCTCCCAGCCGCCCGCCATCCCCGGCGCGTACGGTCCGCAGGGCATGTACAAGGGAGGCTTCGCGGGCAGGGCCATGTTCGCGTACCGCTACAGCTACCGGCCCGCCGTCTGGGAGCGACTGCTCACCCGGGCCGGTTTCGCCTCGGCTGCGGCGCGCGTGCTGGACGCTCCGAGCGCCGGCCACATCGGCACACTGGTCGTCCGCGCGGAAGTGCCCTCGACTGACGTGTGATCCCCTCCTGAGCCGGAGTGAAAAGAAGGGCGCCCAGTGGTTCACCGGGCGCCCTTCATCGTCGTGTCGAAGAAATGATCAGAGCTTCTCGATCACATAGTCGACGCACTTCGTCAGCGCCTCGACGTCCGCCGGGTCGATCGCCGGGAACATCGCGACGCGGAGCTGGTTGCGGCCGAGCTTGCGGTAGGGCTCGGTGTCGACGATGCCGTTGGCGCGCAGGACCTTGGCGACGGCGGCCGCGTCCACGTTCTCGTCGAAGTCGATCGTGCCGATGACCTGGGAGCGCTTGGCCGGGTCGGTGACGAACGGGTTCGCGTACTTGACGTCCTCGGCCCAGCCGTAGAGCGTGCGCGCGGAGGTGGCGGTGCGGCCCACCGACCAGTCCAGGCCGCCCTGGCCGTTGATCCACTCCAGCTGGTCGTTCAGCAGGAACAGGGTCGCGAGGGCCGGGGTGTTGTACGTCTGGTTCTTGCGGGAGTTGTCGATCGCCGTCGGGAGCGAGAAGAACTCCGGGACGTGGCGGCCGGAGGCGTGGATCCGCTCGGCGCGCTCGATCGCGGCCGGGGAGAACACGCCGATCCACAGGCCGCCGTCGGAGGCGAAGGACTTCTGCGGGGCGAAGTAGTAGACGTCGGTCTCGGCGATGTCGACCGGGAGGCCGCCGGCGCCGGAGGTGGCGTCCACCAGGACGAGGGAGCCCGCGTCGGCGCCCGGCACCCGCTTGATGGGAGCGGCGACACCCGTGGAGGTCTCGTTGTGGGTGTAGGCGTACACGTCGACGCCCGCCTCGGCCCGCGGGTCGGGGTGGGTGCCCGGGTCGGAGGAGATGACCGTGGGCTCGGCGAGCCAGGGGGCGAGCCCTGCGGCCTTGGCGAACTTGGAGCTGAACTCGCCGAACGTCAGGTGCTGCGACTTGTTCTCGATCAGGCCGTGCGTCGCGACGTCCCAGAAGGCGGTGGAGCCGCCGTTGCCGAGGACGACCTCATAGCCCTCGGGGAGCTGGAACAGCTCGCTGATGCCCTCGCGCACCTTGCCGACCAGGTTCTTGACCGGAGCCTGGCGGTGAGAGGTACCCAGCAGGGACGTACCGGTGGCGGCCAGCGCGTCCAGCGCCTCCACCCGCACCTTGGAGGGGCCCGCGCCGAATCGACCGTCGGCGGGCTTGATGTCAGCAGGAATCCGGATCTCAGCCACGAGCGGGAGCGTATCTCCTTGGTGAAACCGGACGGAACAGTGTCCGTTCGATGAGATGGCTTCTCCAGCCCGTGGACTGGTGAAAATCTACTGGTTCGACGGCGGAGTTACGGGTTCAGCCGTACCGGCAGCTCGAAGAGGTCGTTCTGGGTGACCACCGGCTTGTTGCGCAGTTCGCCGGCCGGGACCGCCAGGTCCAGCCGCGGGAAGCGCTCGTACAGGGCGGGCAGCGCCACCCCGGCCTCCAGGCGGGACAGCGCCGCGCCGGGGCAGACGTGCGGACCGTGCCCGAAGGAGATGTGGCGGTTCCGCGTCTGACGGGTGATGTCGAAGTCGCCCGCGGACGGGCCGTGCGCCCGCTCGTCGCGGCCCAACGCGCCGTACGAGACGATCAGCGCGTCACCCGCGCGGATCACCTTGTCGCCGACCGGTACGTCCTCGGTGGCGAAGCGGATCAGGACGTGCGAGGTGGGGGTGGAGTAGCGCAGGGTCTCCTCGACCACCGTCGACCAGTCCGCTTCGCCCGACAGGACGAGGGCCCGCTGGTCGGGGTGGGTGGAGAGGTTGACCACCGCGTTGACGATCAGCGAGATCGTCGTCTCATGGCCCGCCGCGACCATCAGCTGGAGGGTGGAGACGATCTCCGCGTCGGTGAGGTGGTCGCCGTCCTCGGAGGCCAGGACCAGGGCGGACGTCAGATCGTCGCCGGGCCGCGCGCGCTTCGCCGCGACCGTGTCCGCCATGATGCCCGCCAGTTCCGTGAGTGTGGCGATGACCTCCGCGGGCGGCGTCTGGGTCGAGAAGAACTTCTCGAACAGCTCCTGGAGACGAGGCAGCTTCGACTCGTCGATGCCCATCAGGTCGGTGATGACGTACATGGGGAGCGGGTACGCGAAGGCCGCCTTCAGGTCGACGACGTCACCCGCCAGTTTGTCGAGGAGCCCCTCGGTGAGCTGGGTGATCCGCTCCCGCATCCGCTCCACCCGGCGCGGGGTGAGCGCCTGCGCGACGAGCGTGCGCATCCGCCGGTGGTCGGCGCCGTCCACGGTGAGCATGGAGCGGCCGGGGTTGGCGAGGCCGATCAGGGGCCAGTCCGCGGGTATCTCGCCGCGCTGCCAGGCACCCCAGACGTTGATGTCCTTGACCAGTCTGGGGTCGGTGAGTAAGGCCTTCGCCTCGGCGTGGTGGGTGACGGCCCAGACGGGCACACCGCCCGGTAGTTCGACGGCGGCCAGCGGGCCCGCCTCGCGGAGCCTCGCGCTCTCGCCCTCCAGGTCGGTCACGAAGGGGTCGAGGGCGATACGGGTCTCTTCGATGCCGGTCGTCATACGGAGGTGCCTCCAAGGCGGGGGTCGGGTGATGCGTCATTCCGGCCGGAGGCCCGAGGTGCGTCATTGGACCTTGGGCCGTGAAGCAGGTCGGCCGGGCGTTGCGCGTTTCGGAGAGCGAGGGTGGGGACGGGAACGGGGGCGGGGACGTTGGCGGGTCGGGCAGCGGCGACGGGGGTGTATCGGCCGGCGGTCAGGGCGCGTGTCGGAGAGGCCGCCACCGGGCCATGGCCACAGAGCGGCCAAGGGCTCGGGTCGGGGAGCCGGCAGGGCGCGGATCGGGGCGCGGATCGGGGAGCAGGGGCGCGCGTCGAAGAGCGGCCACGGGTGGGTGTCCGGGGGCGGCGGGCACAGGCGGGTGTCCGAGGGCGGCGGCCACGGGCGGGTGTCCGGGGGCGGCGGGCACGGGTGGGCGTCCGGGGGTGGCGGGCATGGGCGGTGTCAGAGCGCGGGTACGGGAGTGAAGCGGACCGGCAGTTCGGTCAGTCCCCTCAGCCATGGCGAGGGCCGGCGGGTGAGGGACTCGGCGGGCACCGCCAGGTCGATGTCCGGCAGCCGGTCCAGTACGACCTCGATGCCCGTCCGCGCGATGACCTCGGCGATCTCCTGTGCCGGGAACGGGCAGCGGTGCTCACCGTGTCCGAAGGAGAAGTGCGCGTTGTTGCCGCCGGTGAGCGCGGAGCCGTCGGTGCGGACCTGAGGGTCGGAGTTGGCGCCCTGGAGGCCGAGCACCAGCAGGTCGCCGGCGCGGATGCGGCGTCCGCCGAGGTGGGTGTCGCGGGATGCCCAGCGGCCGGCGATGTTCTGCGAGGGGGCGTCCTCCCACAGCACCTCGTTCATGGCCTCGGCGACGCTGTGGCGGCCGCCGAAGAGGGAGGCGGCGAAACGGGCGTCGGTGAGCATGAGGCGCAGCGAGTTGCCGATCCAGTCGGCGGTGGGCTGGTGGCCCGCCGCCATCATCACCATGAGGTCCTGGGTGATCTCCTCGTCGGTGAAGCCGGAGGTGTCGGCGAGCATCCGGGACAGGACGTCCTCGGCGGGGTTCGCCCTCCGGTCGGCCAGCAGCTCCACCATGGAGGTGGCCAGGTGGGTCTGGCCGGCGATCGCCCCTTCCCGGCCGTCGATCATGTCGTTGAGGGCGGTGACCAGGCCCGGGCCCTGCTCGTCGGAGAAGCCGAAGAGGCGGGCGAGGACCCGCACCGGCAGCAGCATCGCGTAGTCGGCGATCAGGTCCGTCTCGCCCTTGGCGCACACCGCGTCGATCAGTTCGTCGGCGAACCGCTCGGCGTGGCCGCGCAGTTCGGAGGCGTCGACCGCCTCCAGCGCGTTGCTGATCATGGCGCCGCGTTCGCGGTGGCGTTCGCCGACGGTGTAGAGGATCGACGGCTGCTTGCGGCCGATCATCGGCAGCATCGGCCAGTCGTCGGGGATGGTGTCCCACTGGTTCCACAGGTCCGAGTCCCGGCTGAACAGGACCGGGTCGCCGGTGACCTGGTGCAGCTCGCGGTAGCCGAGGACCAGCCAGGCGGGCACGTCGCCGTCGAGCAGCACCGGCGTCACGGGTCCGTGCTCGCGTCGCAACTCCCGGTACAGGGCGGCCGGTTCGGACTGGAACCGGGGACCGCTGAGCGGGACGGCATCGATGGTCACGCGAACTCCTGTCGGGGCAGGGCGGCTTGGTCGGCCTGGCCGGGGTACTGGTCCTTGCCGGCGTACTGGTCCTTGATGTGCTGGACCAGTGTGATGAGGACCTGCTTGCTGGACGCGCGGGAGCGGGCGTCGCAGTCGATCAGCGGCACGTGCGGGTCGAGGTCGAGGGCCTCGCGGACGTCCTCGGGGGCGAAGGCGGGGCCGCCGAAGTCGTTGCAGGCCACGATGAACGGCGTGCCGTGGTGCTCGAGGCGGTCGATGGCGTACCAGGAGTCGTCGATACGGCGGGTGTCGACGAGGACGACCGCGCCGAGCGTGCCGGAGAACAGGCGGTCCCACAGGAACCAGAACCGTTCCTGGCCGGGGGCGCCGAACAGGTAGAGCACATTGCGCGCGTCGAGCGTGATGCGGCCGAAGTCGAAGGCGACGGTGGTCGCGGTCTTGCCGCTCACCTCGCTGATGTCGTCGACGGCTTCGCCCGCCCGGGTCATCGTCTCCTCGGTGTTGAGCGGACGTATCTCGCTCACCGAGCGGACCAGGGTCGTCTTGCCGACGCCGAAGCCACCGACGACCACGATCTTCAGGCCGTTGTCGGCGGAGGCACCCAACGGGGTGCGCGCGTCAGAGATTACGGAGTCCAACGAGCACCTGCTCCAGGAGATCGGGCCGGGGTACGGCGGCCGTGTACGGGTGGCGGGCGCTGACGCGGCCCGCCGCGAGGAGGTCGGAGAGCAGGATCTTGGTGATGCTCACCGGCAGCCGCAGTTCGGCGGCGACCTCGACGACCGCCGTGGGGCGTTCGGTCATCCTGAGGATCGCCACGTGCTCCGACTGCATGCCGGGCCTGGGGTCGCTCTCGGCGACGACGAGGGTCACCAGGTCGAACGGGCTGTCGGGCCCGGACCGGCTGCGTCCTCCGGTGACGGTGTAGAGGCGGTCCGGGGCGTCGTCCCTGCCGGGTCGGCTCATGACGTACGCGGAGGCGCGGTCAGATGCTCGCCGAGCTGCTCCACGAGCTCGCTCATGTTGTGGCCGACGAGCCCGACGTCCGCGTCCTCGGTGGTGACCACGGCGAGATGCGCGCCCTGGCCGGCCTCGACGATGAACAGGACGCCCCCGTAGAACTCCGTCATCGCCGACCGCACACCCCCGGTGCCGTCGCCGAACTCGACGGACGCCCCGTGGGACAGCGACTGGATGCCGGCGGCGATCGCGGCGAGCTGGTCGGCCTGGTCGGCGGTGAGCTCCGGCGTACGGCACAGCTTCAGGCCGTCGCGGGACAGCACCAGGGCGTGGCGTGCGCCCGGGGTCCGCTCCAAGAGGCCTTCGATGAGCCAGGTGAGCTTCTCGTCGGCGGTGGTCGTGCCGGTCATGAGGTGGGGTCGCCTTCCGGGTGTGCGTGTTCGTGTGCGTGTTCGTGGGACGGGATGTCGGCGGTCGCCTCGGCCGCTTCGGATGCCGCGGCGGTGGTGTCATGCGGGCCGCCGGTTCTGTCCGGGGCGGCCGGCTCCTGGGACGCGCCGGTTCGGTCCGGGGAGGCCGGGTCCTGGGGATCGGCCTGGTCCGGTGCGGCGGCCCGGACGGCCTGACGGAAGCTGTTGAAGCGGGTCGCCCGGGTCCTGGCGTCGTCGGCGGCGGGCGCGGGGCGCGGCTCGGTGGTACGGGCCGTACCACCGAGCCGGCGCTCGGCCTCGGCCAGGGTCCGGCCGCGGCGCCGCTTGGGCAGTCCCCCGGGCCGCTCGTCCGCGGTGTGGTCCGCGGACTCGTCGACGGGCCGGGGGTCGGCGTCCGGGAAGTCGTGCGGCGGTACGGGATCGGCGTCCGGGCCGGTCGTGGCGTCGGCCGGGGCGGGGGTGGCCCGGGGGCGGGGCTGTTCGGCGGGCGGACTCGGCTGCTCGGCGGACGGTTCGGCGGGCGCGGTCGGCAGCGCGGCGGGCGGCCCGGCCGCGGCCGGGTTGGTGAGGATGTCCTGCGGGATGAGCATGAGGACGCCGGTGCCGCCGCGCGCGGACGGCCGGAAGGAGACCGTCAGGCCGTACTTTCGGGCCAGCCGTCCGACCACCGGGAGACCGAGCCGGGTGCCGGTGAGACCGCCGAGCCCGGTGGACTCTCCGGCGACCGCCTCCTCGGCACGGCGCAGCTGCACCTCGCCCATGACGAGTCCGCTGTCCTCGACGGACACGATCACGCCGGCCGGTACCTCCTCCACGTACACGTGGACCTCGGCGGTCGGCGGCGAGAAGTTGGCGGCGTTGTCGAGGAGTTCGGCGAGCGCGTGCATCACGCCCTCGGCGGCGTGGCCGGCGACGGCCGCCTCGCTGGCCGAGTGGACGCGTACCCGCTGATAGCCGCTGATGCGGCCCATCGCGCCCCGCAGGATCGACTCCATGACGATGGGGCGGGCCCAGCGGCGGCCGGAGCGGGCGCCGCTGAGGACGGCGACGGAGTCGGCGAGCCGGCCCGCCTGCGCGGTGCGGTGGTCGAGGTGCAGGAGATCGGCGAGGACGTCCTCGTCGCCGTGCCGTTCCTCCATCGCCCGGAGGTCGGCGAGCATGCCGGTGGACAGGGCCTGCATCCGGCCGGCCGCGTTGGCGGTGGCGGAGATCGCCGCGGCGCGCTCGCTGGTGGCACGGCGGAGCTGGGTGGTGAGCCGGGAGTTCTCGCCGGCGAGGCGGTCGCGTTCCTCGACGAGCTGGGTGCGCTCCTCGGCGAAGGACTCGGTGAGGCGTTCGCGTTTCTCGGCGAAGGACTCGGTGAGCTGGACGCGTTCCTTGCTGAAGGAGTCGGTGATCCGGGTGCGTTCCCAGTCGAACTCGGCCGTCAGCCGGGTGCGTTCCCGGGTCAGTTCGCCGGTCAGGCGTTCGTGCTCCCGGCGGGACTCCTCGGCCAGTCGGGTCCGTTCCTGGAGCAGCCGTCCGGCGTCCAGGGTGACGGCCTCCAGTCGGCGGCGGGTGAGCCGGGCCGTCTGGACACCGTGGGCGGCCAGCGCGACGGCCGCGCACAGCAGCAGGGCGGCGGCGGACGCACCCCAGGCGAGCGGTATGCGTACCGAGGAGGGTGCGGCGGCGACCGCACCGGCGACTGCGAGCGCGGACAGGGCTATGGCGATCAGCAGGGCCGGCGCGATGGTGCGGAACGCGGGGCGGTCGCCGGGGAGGGTGGGCGCGGTCATGAAGGGGATCCTCGGTCGGGTCCTCGGGCGGTCGCCGTGCCGAGGGCGGCCCTCGGTCGGGTCCTTGGTGGGTGGGCGAGTGGTGGTCCTGTACAGGCTAATAGCGACACTGTGTGTTCAAGGTGGTTCAACTGGCGGTCACTATAGGAGACTTTCCGATTTAATTGGGAAGGATCTGGTTCCGTTTTCGAAATGTGGCCTCGGCTCGGGCGCGCGGAACAGCATCCCACCTGTGGATAACGGCCTCGCTGTCGGCGGTCGGATGCACCCTGGACGCATGAAGGATCTCGAGGCAGAACTGCGCAGGACCGTCCGGGGCGAGGTCGGCTTCGACGTCACCTCCCGGGCGTTGGTCACCATGGACGCGTCCAACTACCGGCGGGTCCCGCTGGGCGTGGTCGCCCCCCGGGACGCCGATGACGTGGCGGCGGTCCTCGCGGTGTGCCGGGCACAGGGCGTGCCGGTGGTGCCGCGCGGCGGGGGCACCTCGATCGCCGGGCAGGCGACGGGCACGGGCGTGGTGCTGGACTTCACCCGGCACATGAACCGCCTGCTGTCCCTCGACCCGGAGGCCGGCACCGCCCTCGTGCAGCCCGGCCTGGTCCTCGACCGCCTCCAGGAGGCCGCCGCCCCGCACGGCCTGCGCTTCGGTCCCGACCCGTCCACACACAGCCGTTGCACGCTCGGCGGGATGATCGGCAACAACTCGTGCGGCTCGCACTCGGTCGCGTGGGGGACGACCGCGGACAGCGTGCGGGAACTGTCGGTGCTCACCGCGCGCGGCGAGCGGCTGCGGCCCGGCCCGCGGTGGGCGGGGGCACCGGAAGGCCTGCGGGGCCTGGTGGAAGGCGACTTGGCGCGATTGCGCACCGGCTTCCCCGAACTGCCCCGCCGTATCTCCGGGTACGCGCTGGACGCGCTGCTGCCCGAGAACGGCTCCGACGTCGCCCGCGCGTTCTGCGGCTCGGAGGGCACGCTCGGTGTCCTGACGGAGGCGGTCGTACGGCTGGTGCGGGCGCCCCGCGCGCGTGCGCTGGCCGTGCTGTCGTACGCCGACGAGAGCGCCGCCGCCGACGCCGCGGCCGGTCTGCTGCGGCACGGGCCGCTCACCGTGGAGGGCATGGCGGCCGACCTGGTGCCGGCCACCGCCCGGCTGCCCCGCGGCGGCGCCTGGCTGTTCGTGGAGACCGGCGGCGACACGGAGGCGCAGGCACGCGCGCGTGCGGAGCGGATCGTGCGGGCGGCGGATGTCGTCGACGCCCTGGTGGTGACCGACCCGGCGGGCCAGCGGGCACTGTGGCGCATCCGGGAGGACGCGAGCGGCACGGCCACCAGGACGCCGGACGGCTCCGAGGCCTGGCCCGGCTGGGAGGACTGCGCCGTCCCGCCCGCCCGACTGGGCGCCTATCTGCGGGACTTCCGGGGGCTGCTGCGGGCCCACGGGCTGCGCGGCACTCCGTACGGCCACTTCGGGGACGGCTGCATCCACGTCCGCATCGACTTCGACCTGCTGACGGACGCGGGAGTGGCGCGCTTCCGGAGCTTCTCTCAGGACCTGGCCGACCTGGTCGTCGCCCACGGCGGTTCGCTGTCCGGCGAACACGGCGACGGGCAGGCGCGGGCGGAGCTGCTGCCTCGGATGTACGGCGAGGAGACGGTCGCGCTGTTCGAGCGCGCGAAGGGCGTCTGGGACCCGGACGACCTGCTCAACCCCGGCATGCTGGTCCGCCCGGCCCCGCTGGACACCAACCTCCGCTTCGCCGTGCTGCCACGCGAACCGGTGGATGTGGCCTTCGGTTACCCGACGGACGGCGGCGACTTCTCGGCCGCGGTGCGCCGCTGCGTCGGGGTCGCGAAATGCCGTACGACGACGGCCACCGGCTCCTCCGTCATGTGCCCGTCGTTCCGCGCGACCGGCGAGGAGGCGCACTCCACGCGCGGGCGGGCCCGGCTGCTGCACGAGATGCTCGCGGGTGAACTGGTCACCGACGGCTGGCGCTCGACGGAGGTCCGGGACGCGCTGGACCTGTGCCTGTCCTGCAAGGGCTGCCGCTCCGACTGCCCGGTCGAGGTCGACATGGCCACGTACAAGGCGGAGTTCCTGCACCACCACTACGCCGGGCGCCGACGCCCGGCCGCCCACTACAGCATGGGGTGGCTGCCGGTGTGGCTGCGCATGGTGGCGCGGTTGCGTGCGGCGGCGGTGGTCAACGCGGTGGGCGCGGTGGGCCCGTTGGCGGTGGTCGTGAAGCGGTTGGGCGGGATCGCGGGGGAGCGGCGGATTCCCCGGGTGGCGGGCCAGACGTTCAGCGGGTGGTGGCGGAGGCGGGGGCGTGCGGGCCTTGAGGGGTCTTCGGGTACGGCCGGGCGGCCTCTCGTGATCCTCTGGCCGGACACGTTCACCGAGCATCTGGCGCCGTCGGTGGGCCGGGCGGCCGTACGCGTACTGGAGGCGGCGGGGCTGCGGGTGGCGCTCCCGCCGACGCTTCGGCCGCGGAGGCGGCCGGTGGGTGACGGAAGGCCGGCCGTCCTGAACCCGCTGTCGGCACTCCGGTCGCGCGGCCGGGTCTGCTGCGGTCTGACCTACGTCTCCACCGGCCAACTCGACCGCGCCCGCACGGTGTTGCGCCGCACCCTCGACCTGATGGCCCCGGTGCTGGAGACGGACGTCCCGGTCGTCGTCCTGGAGCCCAGCTGCGCGGCCGCGCTCCGCACGGACCTGCCGGAGCTGCTGCATGACGATCCGCGCGCGGCCCGCCTGGCCGCGCGGGTCCTCACCTTCGCGGAGGCGTTGGAACGTCTGGCCCCCGACTGGACCCCGCCCCGCGTCGACCGCCCGGTGGCCGGCCAGACCCACTGCCACCAACACGCGGTCCTGGGCGACACAGCCGACCGCAGGGTGCGTCAAGCCGCCCTGCTCTCGGGCGAACTGAGCGGCGGTTGCTGCGGCCTCGCCGGTAACTTCGGCTTCGAGAAAGGCCACTTCGAGGTGTCGAAGACCTGCGCGGAGGACCAGCTCCTGCCCGCGGTGAGAGCAGCCGGGAACGGCACGGAGATCCTGGCCGACGGCTTCTCCTGCCGCACCCAGCTGGAACAGCTGGCGGGGGTGCGGGGGCGGCATCTGGCGGAGGTGTTGGCGGAGGGACTGACGGACGCGCCCGCCGGCCCGTCCTGAGACCGCCCTTCCAGGCACTCTCACCGGGGTCGTGACCACATGCTGGGACAGCCGCATAAACGGTTCACACACCTGACGAAGTCCATTACCCTGGACTGCGTCGTACAGTGAGATGAACAATCCGCAGCTCAGTCCCCCGGAAGGTCCCGTGAGCACCCCCAGCGCCGCCACCCCCGCCACTCCGCCCCCGGTCGGCACCGCCGCCGCGGTCACGACGGCCGGTACTCCGGCCGGTACTCCCGGCCGAGGCGGCTCTCTCGGTCCGGTGGGTCTGGTGCTCGCCGGAGGGGTCTCGGTGCAGTTCGGTGCCGCCCTCGCGGTGACCCTGATGCCGAGGGCCGGCGCGTTCGGCGTGGTCACCCTGCGGCTGTTCGTGGCGGCCGTCGTGCTCCTGGTGGTCTGCCGCCCCCGGCTGCGCGGTCACTCCCGTACGGACTGGGGCACGGTCGTCGTCTTCGGGCTCGCCATGGCCGCGATGAACGGCCTCTTCTACCAGGCCGTCGACCGCATCCCCCTGGGCCCCGCCGTCACCCTGGAGGTGCTCGGCCCCCTCACGCTCTCCGTCCTCGCCTCCCGGCGCGCGATCAACGCACTGTGGGCCGCGCTCGCCCTGGCCGGCGTCTTCCTCCTCGGCGGCGGCTTCGGCAGCCTCGACCCGGTGGGCATCGCCTTCGCCCTGGGCGCGGGCTCCATGTGGGCGGCGTACATCGTCTTCAGCGCACGTACGGGCCGCCGCTTCCCGCAGGCCGACGGGCTCGCCCTCGCCATGGCGGTCGCGGCGCTGGCGTTCCTCCCGTTCGGCGTCGTCGAGACGGGCACGAGGCTCCTCGACCCGACGACGCTCGCCCTGGGCTCGGCGATCGCGGTCCTCTCCTCCGTCCTCCCGTACACCCTCGAACTCCTCGCCCTGCGCCGCCTGCCCGCCTCCACCTTCGCGATCCTCATGAGCCTGGAACCGGCCCTCGCCGCCACCGCCGGCTTCCTGATCCTGAACCAGACCCTGACGGTCACCGAGGCCGCCGCCATCGCCCTCGTCATCGCGGCGAGCATGGGAGCGGTGCGGACACAGGTGGGGCGGGGGTGGAAGCGGCGACGGAAGGTGAAGGGCGTCGAGGGCTGAGCTGCTCAGTCGGATGGGGCAGGCGGGTCGATGATCCGGTACCCCACACCGGGTGTGGTGGCGATGACCGGGGGGTCGCCGAGTTTCCGGCGCAGGCGGCTGATGGTCACCGTGACGGTGTTGGTGAACGGATCGGCGTGCTCGTCCCAGACCTGTTCGAGGAGGTCCTCCGCGCTGAGGAAGGCGGGGCTCGCGTTCAGGAGGGCTTCGAGCAGCGCGAACTCCTTGACGGAGAGCTCGAGTTGGCGGCCGTCGCGGCCGGCGGTGCGGCGCGTCGGGTCGAGTTCGATGCCCGCCGTGCGCAGGGTGCGGGGCCGGGCGGCGGGGCGGCGGCGGGCCAGGGCCCGGATGCGCAGGACGAGTTCGGGGAAGTGGAAGGGCTTGGCGAGGTAGTCGTCGGTGCCCAGGGTCAGGCCGCTGACGCGGTCGCCGGGTGAGTCGGCGGCGGTCAGCATCAGGACCATCACGCGGCTGTCCCGCTCGGTGATCATCTGGCAGAGGGTGTCGCCGTGGATGCCCGGCAGGTCCCGGTCGAGCACGACGACGTCGTACGCGTTGACGTCCAGCTTGGCTGCGGCGTCGAGCCCGTCGTGGGCCACGTCCACGGCCATGCCCTGGTCGCGCAGTCCCTCGGCGATGACCTCGGCGAGGGGGCGGGCGTCCTCCACCACCAGGACTCTCAACGCGCCACGTCCGTCTCTGTGTCGGGGCCTTCTGCCGCCCTGTCGCCCTGGTGGGGGAGGGTGATGGTGACGCGCAGACCGCCGTCGGGGCGGGCGCGCAGGTCCAGGGTGCCGTGGTGGGCCTCGGTGATGGCCGCGACGATGGAGAGGCCGAGGCCGCTGCCCCGGCCGGTGCCGGTCCGGTCGGCGCCGAGGCGGCGGAAGGGCTGCCCGAGGTCCGCCACCCGCCGCTGGTCGAGGACCGGGCCACTGGACTCGACGACAAGGGACACCGCGCCACCGTCGTCCCTTTTGCCCCCTTCGGCCAGTACCGCGACGCCGATCCAGCCGCCGGAGTCGTTGTGCGTGATCGCGTTGTCGATCACGTTGTCGGCCACGCGGCGCAGCAGCGTCCGACTGCCCCACACCCGGGCGGAGTCGTCGATCGGGTTCTCGCGCACCGTCAGGCCCTTGGCCGCGATGTCCTCGGCCCGTGCGGCCAGGGCGGTCAGCGCGAGCCGGCCGAGGGCGAGCGATCCCGAGTCGGTGAACTCGCCGTGCCGGGTGCGCGCCAGGACGAGGAAACTCTCCAACAGCCGGTCCACCTGGTCGAGTTCGACGCGTATCCGGGCGGCCAGGGTGGCCGTGGTCTCGGATACCGGACCCGGTTTGGCGAGGGCCACGTCCACGGAGGCCCGCATCGTGGTGAGCGGGGTGCGCAGTTCGTGGGAGGCGTTGGCAACGAAGAGGCGCTGGGCGTCGAAGGAGCCTTCCAGACGGCCGAGGAGTTCGTCGATGGTGTCGGCGAGGTCCTTCACCTCGTCGCCGGGGCCATCGATCGCCAGGCGTTCGTGCAGGCTGTCGGCGGTGATCCGGCGGGTGGCCGCCGTCATCACGCGCAGCGGGCGCAGCACCCGGCCGGCGACCAACCAGCCGAGGCCGACCGAGACCACCGCCATGACGCCGAGCGCGATGGTGGACCCGATCAGGATCTGCTGGGACTGGGTGTCGTGCGCCTTGGCCAGCTGCTGTTCCAGCTCGTCGATGCGGCCCTGTGCCTGTGCCGCCGTGGCGGGCCGGCCGATGCCGTTGCCGGGCGCTGCCTGGCTGTCGCTCGATCCGCCGGATGCCACCACGGCGGTGATGGCGAGCAGTGCCGTTCCGGAGAGCAGGAAGAGAGCGACGTACAAGGCGGTGAAGCGAGCGCGGGCGGTGCCACGGCGCAGTCCGAGCCGGGTGGTCAGGCCTGTGAACCGTCGCGGCGGCCCCCACTTCATCCGCCTGCTCCCTTCTCGCGACCTGAGCCGGGCACCTCCCGGCCAAGGCCCCGCGACCAGGCTAGGCGGCGGCGCCTAACAACGAGATGACAGCGCCCGTTCGGCCTCTGTAACCCGTGCCGTCACAGGGTTGGGGCCCATGAGCAACGAGAGCGCTGTCGACGGCGGCAGCTACGACGGCTACGACGACCACGGCAGCTACGCCACGAAGGCGACCATCGAGGTCATCGGTGTACGCAAACGCTTCGGGCCGCAACTCGCCCTGGACGGGATGACGTTCAGCGTGCGCCCGGGACGGGTGACCGCCTTCGTCGGCCCGAACGGCGCGGGAAAGTCCACCACGATGCGCGTGATCCTGGGCCTGGACGCGGCCGAGGAAGGGGAGGCGCTGGTCGGCGGGGTGCCGTATCGGAGCCTGCGTCGCCCGCTGCGGCACCTGGGGGCACTGCTCGACGCCTCCGCACTGCAGCCCGGCCGCACCGCCCGCAACCACCTGCTGTGGCTGGCCCATTCACAAGGGCTGCCCGCCGCACGGGTGGACGAGGTCATCGAGCAGGCGGGTCTGGGCTCGGCGGCCCGGCGCAAGGCGGGCGGCTTCTCCCTGGGCATGCGCCAGCGCCTGGGGATCGCGGCGGCGCTGCTCGGGGACCCGCCGGTGGTCATGCTGGACGAGCCGTTCAACGGCCTCGACCCCGACGGCATCGTGTGGATGCGCGGCTTCCTGGCCACGCTCGCCCGGCAGGGCCGCGCCGTCCTGGTCTCCAGTCACCTGATGAGCGAACTCGAAGACACCGCGGACCACCTCGTGGTGATCGGACGCGGCCGGGTCGTCGCGGACACCAGCGTGTCCGAGCTGCTCGCCGAGGCGTCCGGCGGCCGGGTCGTCCTGCGTACCTCCGCATCCCCGCGCGCCGCCCAGGTGCTGCACGGCGCGGGCGCCACCGTGGTCGCCACCGGCCCCGACACACTCGGCGTCACGGGCCTGCCCGACGAGGAGATCGTGGCCCTGCTCGCCCGGAACGGGGTGCCGTTCTCGCAGGTGTCCGCACACCGGGCGACGCTCGAAGAGGCGTATATGGAGCTCACCCGGGACACGGTGGAATACCGGGGCATCCCGGCGGGGGAGGCCACGCGATGACAACCACCCTCACCCCACGCCCCCCGGCCACGCGACGCGCCGAGCGCGGTGGATTCCTCACGACGCTGCATGCCGAGTGGACGAAGTTCCGTACGGTACGGGGCTGGGTCCTCGCCATGGTGGCGGCGCTCCTGGTGACGATCGTGGTCGGCCTGCTCGGCACGGCCGCGCCGGGCCCCGCCGGCACCGGCTCCGCCTCCTACCCGAAGGGCCCCGGCGGCGAGGCCGTCAACGACAACTTCTACCTCGTCCACAAGACGCTGACCGGCGCCGGCAGCCTCACCGTCGATCTGCGATCCCTGACCGCGGCGGCCGACGCCGGGACCGGCGGCAAGCCGGCCAGGAGCGCCCAGCCCTGGGCAAAGGCCGGGATCATCATGAAGCAGAGCCTCACCCAGGGATCCCCGTATGCGGCGGTCATGGCCACCGGCGGCCACGGCGTGCGCATGCAGTACGACTACACCCACGACACGGCGGGCCCTTCCGGCAAGGTCTCCAAGGAGTCCCCGCGCCGGCTGCGCCTGGTCCGTTCCGGCGACCGTCTCACCGGCTACACCTCCACCGACGGCTCCCGCTGGACCAAGGTCGACAGCGTGAAGCTGCCCGGCCTCGCGCACACCGTGCGCGCCGGGTTCTTCGTGGCGTCACCGGAGGCGAAGCAGGACACCGCCGCGGGCGCGGGCTTCAGCCCCGCCGTGGCCACCGGCACCTTCGGTGTTCCGGGCCTCAAGGGCGGCTGGTCCCAGGGCGCGTGGAGCGGCACACAGGTGGGCGGCGACGCGGGCACCTCCGGCAGCTACACGAACACCACCGAGGGCGGCTTCACCCAGACCGCCGGTGCTTTCACCGTGACCGGGGCCGGTGACATCGCGCCGGTCGTCGGCGGGCCCGTCATGGGCGGCGGCTTCTCCGTCGAGAACTTCCTCGTCGGTACGTTCGCCGGGCTCATCGTGGTGATCGCCGTGGCCACGGTGTTCATCACCGGCGAGTACCGGCGCGGTCTGCTGCGTACGACCATGACGGCAATCCCGTTACGAGGCCGGGTACTTGGCGCCAAGGCCCTGGTGGTCGGGGGCATCGCGTTCGCCGTCGGTCTGGTCGCCGCCGCGATCACCATCCCGATCGGGGAACGCGGCGCGCTCGGCAGAGGCTTCCATGTCTTTCCCGTCACGTCGGCGACCGAACTGCGCGTCGTGGCCGGCACCGGACTGCTCTGCGCGGCCGCCGCCGTGCTCGCCCTCGGCGTCGGAACCCTGCTGCGGCGCAGCGCAACGGCGGTCGCCCTGGTCGTCGCGTCGATCGTGCTGCCTTTCCTGCTCGCCACCTCCGGCGTGCTGCCCCCGGGCGTTTCTCAGTGGCTGCTGCGGGTGACTCCGGCGGCGGGCTTCGCCGTCCAGCAGACCCTGCCGTACTACGCGCAGGTGCTCAGCGTGTACGAGCCGTCGACCGGGTACTACCCGCTGACTCCGTGGGCCGGCTCCGCCGTGCTGTGCGGCTACGCGGCGCTCGCGTTCGGGCCGGCCGTGGTGCGGCTGCGCGGGAGGGACGTATGAGTCTCCTGAGCGACGCACGACCCATGAGCAAGGCGGACCGCACCGGGCACGGGGGCTTCGGCCTCGCCCTGCGCGCGGAGTGGACGAAGTCGCGCACGGCAGGGGGAACGGGCCGACTGCTCCTGCTCGCCTTCGCTCTGACCGTGGCCGTCGGCTGCGGCACCGCCAAGGCCGTGAAGTGCCCGGACACGGGGTGCGGCCAGGACGCCGTCAAGCTCGCCCTGACCGGCGTCACCGTCGGGCAGGCGGTCATCGCCGTCTTCGCGGTGCTGGCCGTCAGCGGCGAGTACGGCACCGGGATGATCCGCACCACGCTCACGGCGGTGCCGAACCGGCTCACCGTCCTCATCGCCAAGGCGACGGTCCTCACCACGGTCGTCCTGGCCTTCGGGACGGTCACTGTCCTGTCCTCCCTCCTCGCCGGCCGCCACATCCTGCCCGGCAACGGATTCACCGAGGCGCACGGCTACGCCCCGGTGTCCCTGGCCGACGGCCCGACTCTGCGCGCGACCGCGGGCTCGGTCCTCTACCTCGCCCTGATCGCCCTGATCGGCCTCGGCGTGGCGCTGGCGGTACGGGAGGCGGCGACCGCCATCGGGATCGTGTTCGGGCTGCTCTACCTCTTCCCGGTCGTCACTCAGGTGGTCCACGATCCGGACTGGCAGCGCCACCTCCAGCAGATCGCGCCGATGACCGCCGGACTCGCGGTCCAGGACACTGTGAATCTGCCCGGGATGCCCATAGGCCCGTGGGCCGGCCTGGGCGTGCTCGCCGCGTGGGCCGCGGCCGCACTGCTGGTCGGCGGCCTGCTGCTGCAGAGACGCGACGCGTAGCCGCCACGAGCTGCCTCAAGCGGCCACGAGCGGCAGAGGCCACGAGCGGCAGAGGCCACAAGCGGCCACAAGTGGCCACAAATGGCCACAAGTGGCCACAAGTGGCCAGCAACGCGGTGGCTTCGGGCCGCCCAACGGTCCTGGGAACGGACCGACAGCCAGGTATGCGACGGCCCACACGGCTCCTTGTGCCGCGGGGCTGACCCGGCAACAAATTCATGCAAGCACGCTTGCTTGTTTTTTACCCCGCTGCCATGCTCCCTCCATGCCCGACCCGACCCCCGTGTTCGACGACCTACGTGCCGAAAGCGACGAACTCGACCTGCTTGTAGCCGAGTTGAGTCCGGAGCAGTGGACC
>Ga0307516_10002743_pt1 | contig 23223 bp, 25 predicted proteins | sample 19_EM_MG_FD_203310 | JGI IMG/M metagenome (GOLD analysis project Ga0307516, IMG submission 203310) | Populus trichocarpa ectomycorrhiza microbial communities from riparian zone in the Pacific Northwest, United States - 19_EM | ecosystem: Host-associated > Plants > Roots > Unclassified | place... | reverse complement strand
AGAGCTTGTGCGAGCGCTCAACCCCAAGATGTCAGACCCAATCGAAACCTCGCCCTATGAAGAGCCCGAGGACGAAGACCTGTTTCGAAACCTACTCGCTACTCATGTCAGGTACTTTCCACCCGTGAAGACAACCGAGGGAGTTCTAGTAATTGGGATGAGTAAGGCGTACTTGAAGTTTGACTGGCCCGACGATGAGAAAGGCGTACTTGGATCTTGAAGCTTGACTGGTCCGCTTGGAAATTTATTTTCCCTAAACCTCGTGTATACCAACGTTGTAAACTACCCGAGCTCCGTGGATCCCGTCACGCAATTGTTTACCCTCCCTCTGCTACTTCCTCTCTCCCACTTTTGTTACTTATCATCGAGATCATCACAACTTCGTCGGATGCCCCATTTCAAACACCCTTGCCTGCCACCCCAGCCTTACCAGGCTCTTACCTTCGGTCGTTGCAACTGATGTTCCATCCCGCCGATGACGAAGCATTTGGGGACTCGGATTCGGCGATGAACTTGCAGTGAGGTGCATTCCTCGAAAGACTCGAAACATCAGCACAGCTATCTAAAGCTGCCATCTCTCACCTCGTTGGACTGCACCATCTCCGCATTCTATGAACTAGATCGGATCCTCCGCTAGACCCAGACATCCCCTCCGACATCTTCCCTTCACTCGAAACCTTGATCCTCGATGGTGGGGTGGGCCACAGATGGCTCTCTTTCCTGGAAGCTGCCCAGAAGAACGGTTCCGCAGATGGAGACCCGAGAACACTTGAGAATGGGATGAGGGCGACCTTGACGAACTTGCGTTGTCTAGGCGGAACGACCGTCGACCCGGACTTCATCTCATCTCTATGCATTTTCCAGAAACTGACCCACGTGTTTGTCGATGGTTCTGTCTCAATGGAAGGCGGCTGCACTTTTCTGTTGACAGACGACGACGTCACCAGACTCGCCAACGCACTCCCCGATATGAAAAGCCTCCGACTCGGCTCTCCCTGTTCGGCCAACCGTTGTCACACCACCCCCTTCTCTCTTCTAACCCCCTCCACACGTTGCCTTGAACTGAAAATCCTGGAAGTCCACTTCAACACTACAAATATCGGACATGTCCTCGATTGGCTCTTCAAGGAACCCCGATACGAAACGACGTGTTCGCTCCCGAGGTGCCCACTTCACTATCTAACCGTCGCGGACACCCCAATTCCGACGCGCGAGGTGGGCAATGTCCCGACCTACCTTTCTGGGATATTCCACCGCTTGGAGGGGTTCCGCGGCCGCCACAAAAAATAGGTGGAAGCCTCGCGACACGTTCGGTCGCTGTATGACCTCAGATCGCAGATCGCGCCTGATACTTTGACTGCGGTATGGCTTCGCGGCACCCCTCCTATCCCCTCCACGGTGTTCGACGGATGGCTGAAGTTTGGAACTGAACGTTTGATAGCCTTTTGACTCGGGTGACGAATGGGATGACGATGACGAGATGGGTTACCGCCTGGGGCCACAGGGGGTCCCGCCGGGATGGAGTTGGGAATGAGTAGAGTGGTAAGGCTCGAACGAGACCACACATGACGACACATCGTGTGGTGGGTTGCCCGTCCACACATCCAGGCGACCCAAGGTGAGATCCCGTGACCAGTCCCCCGCACCCGCTAGCATTCGTCCTCAGTGCGTCTTTCTGCCCCTTTTCGAGATATTCAAACCTTTGAATAGCCCCGGCAATTGAATGAGTGATGGTGTAATTGGGATATAACGGCGGGGTTTGGGACAGGCCTATTCCCACCGGGACTGCGGTTACCCGCTCAACGCGTCCTTGACCCGGGGACGTGCAGTGGTGTTTAATGCATTCCGATTATGTGTATCCTATCATTACATGCAACGGTGGGGACAAAGGATCAAACACGACAAGGGCACTTTGATTCCCAAAAGGTCGAGAAGAGAATCGGTACGGTATGTACAATGATGCGGAAGATATGGAAGGCGGCGAAACCGGAACCACGCCTACTCAAAGATGCGGCAAGGGATGGGCCCAACAGGGAGCGTGAACCAAGAGAGGTCCTTAGTCAGGAGTTGGGCAGCGCCAGCGTAGTAAGCAGCAGCGGCGCCGGCAAGACCAACTCCTCCGCCCATCTTGTGGATAGTGAGACTCCCCGAGAACGAGCCAATCATGAGGAGGAGCAGGGCTGAATCGAGGAGGAAAAAGACGAGAATTAAGACAAGGTTGAGTTTCAAGGTCGCCAAGCTGAAAGAGGGAGGTGGGTGAACTAGGTCAGACACGCCACCAGGAGTAAATTACGGAAGCACTCACAGGAAGATGAAAGTGAGGATGACCCAGGCAGCCAAAAAGATTCCGATGGCGCCGCCGAGTTGCTCAGGATGATCGGCGTAGGCACTGGAAACACCGAAACTGGGGTGAAGAAAGGCGGCGTAGGCGAGCCAGAAACCACCGTAGAGGGTGAAACCTGAAAACGGAGGCAAGGCGTCAGTATTGGACGAACGTATGTGGTAGTAGGGGAAAAATGATCGAGGGATCCAAGTGGAAGGATTTGAAATTGGAGAAGGTCAATTTTAACGCATAAAAGGTGACACTGACCGGTCGCGCCAAACAAATTGCCATTGAAAAAGTCTGTCGGACCGTGTGATGGTTAGTCGATCGTGCCTTCGGAGAAAAGATTGTCAGTGGCTTACCCCACATCCCAGCAGCAAACTGAGCGAGACCGCCGACGAAACATGCCATACCGACGATGGCGTTAGGGATGGTGATACCTTGAGCCTGGAGGTTGTACAAAGAGAGTATAAACATGGTGGTAGCGTAGGAGAAGAGACCACTGGGGATGTTATCTAGTCAGCCAATTCGACGCACGCCAACCAGGCGAGGCTAGGTACGTACAGAGGACCAGGGTTGGCGATGACCCTCAGCTGAGGGGCGGAGTGATGGATATAGGTATGGGTAGAGAGTTCGGAAGCAGCTTTTCCTCCGTCATCGTGGTGGTGTTCGTCCCCAATCCCGTTGGATTCCGAGATAGACCCTTTTTCGTTGGCGATGTTGCTCATAGTAGCCACGGGGTACGGAGATGGGTATACAGCGACGAACTCGAGGAAGGGGGGAGGAGGGATGGCCTTGTCGCTCCGTCTCATATTCCGCTCAGGCTTTATACCGGAATATCTCGAAATAACTCGATTCTGAATTATATAAACTAGCAGTCCGCGGTTCTCCATACTTACTTACACTGCATAAACATTCCCTCCGGAGCTCCTTCCATCCCGCTTGGTTACCCATCAGTAACTTCGGATTCTCCACCATTGGCTAATGAACGGACATCCAGAGATCTCGCGAGTAACCCGCAATAGAGTGTAGGAGTGGATACGAAGATCTAGCTGACGACGTACTGCCAGTACGTCGTCAGCTCACCGACGCGTTACGCTCGTCCCGCGCTGCCGTACTTCCATCCTAGGCTTAACTTTTACGATTGCTCGCACTCGAAATCGTTTAAACGTGCAACGGAAAGCGCTGGCAAAGCTCTCCTGTCTGACAGCGCTCCTTGAACATTCTCAACCCTAACCAGCGAGCGCTGGGATCGAATAGTATTTGCCTCGGGTGGCGCCATTGGGAGGGTGGGACCTTCTGTTGATGAACTCTATGCCTGGGACGGAGGACGGAGGGCCATCGGAGCGTAATACAGTGGCCATAATAATCTCCTAGTTTACGCTTCCCCGCACGACGATTTTTCCCTTCGGGCACAATCCGTTTCAAGCTGAAGATCGTATGATACCGGGTGATCGTCCGTAAGCTTGTAACCATGCGCAGAAGAACACAGGAATATCCGAGGACCTTTGAGGAATGCACAGAGACCTCAACAACCGCTGTGCCGGGTCGTAGGCATCGCGAATCTCAGCAACCGGCACCCTCTTTCGACGTTTAGAAACCCTTACACCTAGCCCCGTGGACAGTTCGACCAACCTCTTGCAATCTGATCGTCCATTTTTGAAGAGTGCGCGCAACCGCTCCTCCGTTTACATGTGGAATTCGATACCTCGGCAGCATTTGGAAATGAGACAGGACACCCGTGGATCATAGTGAGGTGAGCGTGGGTGAATAAACGCGATCGTTCGGGCAGGGATACGTCGACGGTAATCCAGTCTCATCCGGTGAGGACCCCAAAGAGTAGGGCAGAGCAGCGAGGAGTACAAGTCGCACACAATCACCACAGCTCCCCAACGGATTTGTACAATCTCTGTTTCAATGGCAATGCGGTCGGTCCGCATGTAAGGCGAAGTGTCGGTCCACTATTTGAATTCCGAGGCCCCCGGGATCCCATCGACCTTCACAAATTGCTGCACGCCAATCGCCCCAAGCGAGGATCTCACTATTGTCGGCAGTTCAGTTCCACAATCCCCAGGAGGTTGAAAGAATTTTCCTTCACCGGTAAACCCGTAGGGGAAAGATCGAATAGCCCGGGTAGCTACAACGAATGAGTCGAACTACCTCGTTTTCCCTGGGCCCGTTCTGCACAGCTCCCGAGGACAGGTGAAAGCCAACCCGGCCCGATACCATGGGTGGGGGGCGGAAAGGCGGGACTCCGAGGCCAATTTGCGTTGGCGGCGGCCAGCGCGCCAGGGCCGAACGTCACAGCACGAGAGGGTGAAATTGACTCCTTTCGCTAGAAGCATCTTGTGACTAGTTGGAAATATCGCCCAACCGTCAGTTGAGTGAGTGACTATCCATAAGGATTTTTTCTCGGCTGAGGACAACTGTCGAGGACAACTGTCATACCGAAAAGGAAACTGTCAAGACCCCAGAGGACCCCAACCGTAGTTCTGGGTTTCTTGCTGTCGGACATAGTTCACCAAGTTCCGGGCGAGTTTTCTATTACAATCACACCTTCGTTCCGAGCAACCGACGAGAAATCGAGGTCGAGTACGTGAACACGAAAGGCAACATAGCTGACATATTTACCAAAAGCTTGCCACACGAGTCGTTCACAACTCACCGCGACGAATTGGGACTTGACTCATTTGCGACACTCTTTGCACCACAAGACGAAGAACTTTCACTTTCTACATTGTACGACGACACACATAGTTCTTAACTTTGTTCTACTTCATTCCGGAGACTCACCTGAGAGGGAGTATTAAAATCACACCTTCGTTCCGGACTCCCGACGTAGTTACCACCATGTGACCCGCCTCAGATTAGATAAATACCCTCGTCCGATCTTTCCGTCTCCTCACCCTTTCTTTGTTCGTGAGGAGTACGTCACCTTTCTTTCCCTATTCATATCGCTTAGACTGATCTTACTGTGGTCCAGCTCACACGGCGTTCGTCTAGAACTCCAATATTTTCCGGGTTCAACGGGGGGAATCGAGGGATTTCCCCTCGCCCCGGCTGCGCCTTCCTCACGACGAGCATGTGTGACCGCGACTTCAGATGGTCCATTCAACCCGAAAGTACTTGAGCGCGTTCGCAGTTTGTGTTCTAAAATGTAGAGACGAGAACAATGGTAGATGTGTATGTTTTATTTTACTTGGGCGATCGCCCGCCACCCTGGTTCGCATTGCTACCTCTAAGCCAGACCCGTAGGGGAAGGGGGGACTCGGGCGGGATCATAGCCATGGGGCTCTCGGACCTCGAAGTCTGACCCGTCCGGCATACGTACGAGATTTCAAATTGGCACCGTTTGCCACCCGGTAAGCGATGACAACTGACACCTCTGGCAGCCGCAGGAAAAATCCTTATGGATAGTCACTCAGTCGTCCTCAAGGATATGCGGGATAGTAGATCGCCAGTCATGGGATGTCACGGGTGTTCCTGACCCATGATTGCTTGAGCCAATCACGGCACGCACTCCCCTCGGGCCTGCCACGGGTAGGTGAAAGTGACGAGGTAATGAAAGACCACGCGCTCGATATTGATCCTCTCAGAGATCCCACGACACATTTGGAATCCCCCGTCGAGACCCCAAGGCCGCACCACGTATACGGCGGATATTCGTTGGCAGGGGGTGATGCGAGCAGGTCATGGTCACGAGGAATAGAATTTCAAGACGCGACCGGCGATGACTCAAAGACTCGCTGCTCCCACGGTTCAAAGTCGACACACGTTGACACAGGGGTCCTTTGACACCTATTGCCAGAACGGATCGAACCGGGATCTCGGAAGAGGGCATCAATCACAAACCAAATACAATTGGTACGCACCCATGGTGGGGGGAATGCTCCCGGCAGACTCTCTCAGTAACCACCACACCGACGTGAGCTATTGCAGAGCCCCACACCCAGATGCACAAGCTGAAGATGCTCTTGAGCGGGGAGCTCCCTACGGTAATAGGCCCATCGTCAGGAACGAGGCAAGGAGACTTGAAACTGATGAAGGAGTGGTAGGGTTCGCGCAGCCGGCCTGATCGGGCCCATGACACTTTCCTGCTGACACCACTATCCGCAGAATCTCAGGCCCAGATTCCAGTGACTGCGCCTGTCTGAGTGCTATCCATTATCCGACGATCTATATAAGCCTCTCTTGTCTCCCCCGAACCCCAGACAACATGTTCTGGCTACTTTCCCTGGGGTTTCTTGCAACGCCTCCACTCATCTTCGTGTTCACCCTCATCAGATTACAGATCCGCAGCGCCAAATCGCCCCTCAGGAAACTTCCTGGACCGCCGTCTCAAAGCTGGTTCTATGGAAACGTCAAACAGATCTTCGAAAGAGGTCAATCCGTCGCGTGGGATGAATGGATGTCGGTCTATGGCAAGACCTTCCGGTTCCCGGTCATGTTCAACGTACTCTCCCTCTCCCACTGTTTCTAGCTTGGCCTCAAGTTTGTACCTCCTAGACTCTGTCGCTTTTTACCACGGACCCTCGAGCAATAAATCACGTCCTCACACACTCAGACGAGTTCGAGAAGCCTGGAGATGCTAAAGCTGTTCTCGAACTCTTGGGAGAAGGTACGCATCTGGCGGTGGTGTTTTGAACCTGGGCCCACCGTTTGCCCTTGTAAGGTCTCGTTCTTGCCGAGGGTGAAAGACATCGCAAGCAGGTGGGTTCAATTACCTTTGAAACAACCGTCACACCCGGCTCATCACCCTCGCACGAAGCGTCGTATCATGGTATGCCTGGGCACCTAGCATGCCCTACCGCCGCGCAGTTTATTTACAGGTTCCCCACAGAACCCAGCCTTCGGACCTGCGCAACTCAAGTCCTTCGTTCCCATCTTCAACCAGAAGGCGTCCGAAGTACGAAACATCTGGATGTCCAAACTGAACGAGAGCAATGCAGACGCAATCAAGGTGGACGTCACCTTCTATATGAGTCGCGCCACGTTGGATATCATTGGATTGGCAGGTCGGAGCACCCCAACGAGGAAACCAACGCCCCACTAACGAACAACAATCCACACACAGGCTTCGACTACGAATTCAATTCGCTCCAGTCCGACGAAGACGAACTCAGTACTGCCTTCAGTTCGCTTATCGCCGGCGGGAGCAAGTCCACGATCCCATCCCGCTGGATCCTCAGACCGATTCTGATGGCGTTTGCACCCATAATCCTCAAGCTCGTACGTGACCCGTTGTTCCTGACCTTCTTGGGGACTTGTCATAACAAGCCGGTAATTTAGCCCTTGCCATTGGCTGGCGTCGGAAGGGTTCGAGCTGCCAAGAGGATCATAGACAGGATCGGCAATCAGCTCATTGCTGAACGAAAATCAGCCTTGCTTCGAGAACAATCGTATGAAGCCAAGGAAAAGGCCGACGCTGGTGGAAAGGATCTCTTGACTTTACTAGTAAGAGCCAACCTTCAGGACGCAGACGGCATGAGCGACTCAGATGTTCGTGCGCGTAAGGATTCCCCCACACTCCCTCCGTTCCTCCCTATAACCCGTGTATGTCCCAGAGATCTGTACCTTCCTCATCGCTGGCCACGAGACAACGAGCACTGCTATGTCCTGGACCTTGTTCGGGCTATGTCAAAATCTAGAAGCACAGAGGAAGCTGAGGCAAGAGCTTTTGACTCTCCCCACGGATAATCCGACGATGGACGAGCTCAAGTCTCTCTCCTACTTGGACATGGTTGTTCGTGAATCACTTCGTCTCTACTCGCCCGTGTTTGTCTCTAGGAGAGTGGCTGTCAAAGATACTGCCTTGCCGATGCGCGACGGATCTTCGGTCAGGTGCGTTCCACCCCAACGCCTCATCTCCTCTTGACCTGACCCCGCTCGCCTATCCGTAGCATAAGCGAAGGGGACAAAATAGTGATCCCGATCTACGCGATGAACACCGATAAAGATATCTGGGGCAAAGACGCCTTCGAGTTCAAGTGTGTTTAAACCAGGGGTTATTACTGTTTGGAACGGACGCTGACCCCTCACCGCAATGCTAGTCCTGAACGTTGGGAAGTGCCCCCAGAGGCCATTTCCGAAAACCCTGGCGTGTGGAGCAACCTCATGACCTTCCTCGGTGGCCCTCGTGCATGCATCGGATATCAGTTCACGCTCATAGAGTCCGTCCGCTGCCTTCTTCACTTCCCTCAAACCTCTTCCGTGAAGACACTAACTACTTTTACCCCTTCAGGATGAAATGTCTTTTGTCCGTGCTCATTCGAAAGTTCGAGTTCGAGTTGGCCCATCCTGTAGAGGAGATCGTATGGCGGAACCAGGCGGTGATTCGGCGACCGTTTGTCAAGGGCACAGAGCAAGATGGACCTAAGTTGCCGTTATACGTCAAGGTCCACGGCCCCGACTTGTGAGACCCCTTTGGGGGTTGAACGGATCGCCAACCTGGGAGTAGTACGCGGTTCGGACTTTTTAATGTGGATCCTTTAGCTATGCATTTGTTTATATTGACCTGTGAGTTGTACACCACAAGGTCCCCACAACGAGCCGGAGGCCACGTAATGAGACCATGTGAGTGCTTGAGGGGCACAGACCTCCAAACCACTACGATGACCATCTTCTTGGTCGACTGGTTCCAGGTGGAAACCCAAGGCCAGGCGTCGATGACCACGCAATTGGTATGGCAAAATACAGAATCAATTAAGAATGGCTAGACACCAGGAAACCAAAATGGCCGATAAACGGCGAAGGAAGAAGAATAACGGTAGCGAGCAATAATATCAAGAGCCAAGCAGGGGCGGTTCTGGAAGCAAGACGGTAGTCCCTACGGCCTGCAAACTAGACGCTACGGCCGAAACTAAATCCTCTTGGGTGACTGGTTGCCCACAAGATTCAAGAGTAGAAGTCGAACAAAGATCGGTAACGTTGCTAACGTCACCCGATCCAGATGGGGAGGGATCAGCGGCGACACGAAGGTGGGGACTCTGTTTTTTCGGCGACGACCTGTCTTCCATGATCCAGAAGTTCCTGACATCGCCTTCGTCCTCTTCCTCTCCATCAATCGGATTACCATCGGTTGGTGGGGCGTCAGTCACTTCATGCTGGTCAGAGGCCGATGGCTTGTCAAGGGCACGAAGACGGGGGGGAGGTGTGCGAATATCAACGTCGTCGGATGGTGGAAGGTGATCCACAAGATGTCGCTGGACGGCCTTGGATTGTGCCTTTCGCCAGGCCCTGACGATGTTCTGATTTCCGACGTAATAAAAGCGGCGAGCATGGCCGAGTTTTTTGCTGTCCCTACTTCGCTTGTTGGAGGGTGTCTCGTCCTCTTCATCCAGATTCTCGGGACGGGAGTCCCAGGCGTCCTGCCACCTTCCCACGTACACTCGCTTCCTCGGTTGGCGAGAGGGAGAAGGGGAATAATCCGTTACCGAGGCAGAGGAGAAACCAACGGTTTGGAGGGTGACGTTCTGCAGGTTGTTGCCAACATAACTCATCCCAATTCGTTCCCCGTCGAGAGAGTACACCGCACCCCAATACCTACCGCTCCCTGATTCCTCCAACATTCTCTGAGTCTCCAGTGCGGCCTGGGTGGGTTTCGTGCGAACACTGGCGTTCCGTGCGTTCGGCGCGTCACTATCGTCGTAGTCGTCGTCGGAGTTGTACCGTCGACTCGGTGCTTGCTTCCGTCTGGCTAACGTCTTCCCCTTCCTCGCGGTGGATGGGGGTCCCCTGCGACTCGAGGGTGTTGGGTCCTGTTCAGGGTTGAGCTTCCCGTGAGGGCCAGGAGGCGTTGTAGAGAGCTGGGATAAGGATCGAATCTCCCCGCTCAACAGTTTAGCCATGGTTTCCCCATCAAACTTGATGTGCCTTGTTGTAACATAAGCCTCTCTTCTCTTGTAACAGCAGGCAGTACAGTTGCATGCGTTGAGACAAGCAGGGCAATCAAAGTCCTTCTTGAATTGGTGAAACTCGATGTCGTGATACCTAGTTTGGTGGATAGAATGCGGCCTAAATACGAGCGAATCTCGAATCGACACAGAGGAGCGCACCTTTTGACGACACACAAAATGCAGTAGTGTTTCGTACAAGCGCGACAGGACATCTTTGGGTGCTGAGTAGTGCGTCGACACTGGTGACAGTTTGTACTGTTGTTCACCGCGACGATGCGGTAGGGTCCCTTCTGGTCGGTGCTACGCTTCTGTTTTCTCGCGGTGGCCGTTTTGGCGCTTTTGAAAGGAGGTGGATTACCACCTCCGCCGAAAGTGCTGGTCGCTTTGCTGGGTGTCACGGTAGACGACGCAGACGCAATGCTGCCCGCAAGCAAATCCGAAACACTGAACTCGGTTAGAGGAGAGTCCATCTCTGCAGGTGCCATCTGGTACGGAGGATCGCGATTGTGGGTACTTTCAGTCGTTCCGGCGGACAGACTCCTTCGATTCTGGGAGTTCGACAGGTGTGGTGGAACCTGCAACGTGCCTTTCTTGTAAAACCTGGCCTTCCCTCCACCTAAATTACCTCCGGGGTCTCTGGGGGCCCCGACAGAGTCCGATCTGAATGTTGAGGCGGGGGTACGCGAGGTATTTTGAATCGCTGAGGCGGATTGAGCTGGAGGGGAGGAAGGTGTGTGTGCCCGCTTCCATGAGTGAAAGTTGCGGAATGGTGCAGGGGAAGGGGGACGCGGTTCCGGGAAAGCTGGAGTGCCGCCAAGGAAAAGGGGATCTATCACGGGTTCAACGTCGGGCCCCCATTGTCGTTCGTTGATGACGTCGTCCAATGTCCGGACAGTGAATGGGTCGGGGACGTGAACAGGTCCTTCCAAGTCAAGGTCATCATAGCCAGACGCCGTGGGACCCGGGTTTCCGAACACTTCCGCCGGCTCAAGGGCATATGATGGGATGACCACATCGCGTGGACCCACAGAACCCAAAGTGACTGCTTCAGTGAATTCGGTCACGGGATCGGCCCTACCACCCGCAAATTCATCATTCAAAACCATCGAACCCGACAGTCTCTCAAATAGATGGGGGTGAATAAACCTCGCTGACAAGGCGGCAGAATAGGGGGATCGTTCGTGGAATCGATCACTGAACTCGTAGGTTTGTTGGGTGGGATCTCTGTCAAGATCGTACTCCAGCACGGAAAGGCTATCGGGGTCTACCTGCCAAGCAGGAGGCTTAACGGAAGAGGTAGGCGGAGATGGGGGGGGTCGATGCGATGAATCGTGATTTGAAACTATGCGACCGTCATGAGAGATATGGTGATGATGAAGTTTTCGCCGCTTCGAAATGGAGGGTTTGTCGTTGCTAGATATGGAGGAGGATTGAGGGGGGACAGTGGAAGGAGGTTTGTATGTCGTTTTGGTGGCTGGATTAGGAGAGGGGCGGGCTTCTGCGCGTGTCCCCGACGTATGTATAGATGGAGATGGTGACTAGTCGATTGTGAGCCATGTCAGTCGATCCTTCGCATACAAGCACGTACGTGCAGAGACTTACAGAGAGTGTACTAGGGGATATATACTTGTACGATTTTGCGGGTCTTCGAGATAAATTGGCTTGACTATTGACTGGAGAATGCTGAGGACTTATGACCTGCGGGGGCTCCGGAGAATCACCGCTCGAAGTAAACTCCTCCTCGGTAGTAACAAGGCTGGCGGAGGAGGGAGAGAATGACGGAGAGTTGGACTACAATGGTGGCGAGGATCAGGCGAGGCAAAGAGTCGGGCGGTGGTTGGTGTGCATACCATCAGAGCGTCATCCTTGATTGCCGGAATACCCTGCGTATAATTAACATCGTCCGTGCGCGAAGGGTTGTCAGCCATCGGACCCGTCAGGGCACCCTTGGAGTATTAAAAGGTGAGAACCGTGCGGACTTCGGAAACGGAGACAAAAGTATGGCTGACCTTGCGAACGGAAAATGATGATTCGCTGGTCTGCTCCGACTCCATCCCAGGGCTTGCTTGTTCTAGTATGTTGAAGGAGAGAGGGGGGGTCGGGAAACGGGGTTCGAAAACGGAGAACGGAGGCAAAGATGATAACACCGTCAAGGCTAGCGATCCTTATTCAAAAAAGGGAGGAGGTGGGTTCGGAAGGGGAGCCTTGAGACGGCCAGATGCATCAGACGCGTCGCCGTCGTCACCACCGTCGTTGTCCAGACCGAAACTGGGCGTGGTCTGCAGGTCACCGAGGGGACCTTTAAAGAGTTGACGCTTGAACACGTGACACACCGATCCTCCAAGCCGGCACGGACACCCCAGCGCTCGGCGGGCCAGCAAGACGCTGAAACTCAGAGCTTATGTAATGTTTCCGGAGTCCAAATTTGTCAAAGTTGGGTTCCTGGTCAGGCGAGCGCCTGTGAGAGGTTCAGACGACTCCAGGGTGGAAGGGCTTCCGGTATTACATAGCCAACTCAGACAGGAAAAAGAGTGGAAACAGGGCAGGAAAATGAAAACAACGAATAATACAATGGAATGTGGTGTAACAAAACAGGAAGAAAGCCGTAGTATATGCAAAAAAACGTCGCCGATTTGTGAAAGTCTCCGCGCTGGTTCAAGGTGGATGGAAGAGGGTCGCTACAATGCGAGTGACAGTATAGAATTCGTTGAAGACAGGAAGATCCGAGGTGGGGAGAAAACCCCGCACGGTGTGAGCCTGACTTGTGGATCGGGGCGTTGGGGGTCGACAATGACACCAAGAGATACGAGCACAGACGAACAACAAGCAATGACCAGATCGAAGTTGCGTCTAGAGGCCGGGTCCGAGAATCGAGAGGCAAACGATCTTGGACGAAAGTGGTGAGGGTACCCACCCTCCCGGAGATCATCACGAGGCGGGCGGATAGGGTCTACCAGGAGACGAGTAAGGTCAATGAGGTAAACCTAACCACGAAGTTAGGGAGGCAACTTACCGCTCGAAAGAGCGGGGCGAAACTGGGTCAGAAATCGTCCCCATCTCCTGTTAGTAAAACCCCCCTTACACCTCCACTTTGAGTCCTTCCCCCATCCCTCGCCTTGGTCGTCCTCATTTGGGGTACCCGCCTCCCACTATCCTCCTTCTTGTCGTCATCTGTCTCAACCCCACCGGCGGTGGATGAAGGGAAAGGATAATGTTGAGCGACAGTCGCCGCGGTGGTTGTTTCAACGATCGGCACGGTCTTCGTGGTTGTGTCAAGGCGCTTCGATTTCGATGGTCGCCTTCGCTCGCCCCTGTCCCTGTGTTTTGACCCGGCCTTGGATTTCGACTTCGACTTGACCCTCTCATCGCTCATCGCAGGCTCCGTCTTCATCACCTCCACTTCCGACTTGCTTGACGACAAAGCCGAAGGGGGGGTAGCTAACCCAGAATCGACCCAATCGTCCTCGATGTCCCCTCCTCCAACACCCAGATCTTCGTCGTCGTCGTCGTCGTCGTCGTCGTCGTCCCCAAATCCCCCCGGAACAGTCTTTCCCTTCCCTTTACCTTTAGATCCCTGCACAATCCCGTGCTCAGCGAACGTTGTGGCGTGAGGAGTGATAGGACCGATCGGGTCCTCTTCTGTGTCAACCTCGGAACTCCTTTTCCCGTCTCCGTTTGTCTGGAGACCCTCGCCAGTCTCCCTCGCGATGTCCCCCCTGAGACTCGTGCTTTCAGAGGTGGAAGTTGAAGCGGTGGACGAAGTGGACGGCGAGCGCGAACCGGTAGATCGTAAAGAGCGGGATCTCGACCGAGATCGTGTTTCGCCCTCGCCGTCGAACGAGAAATCGTCACCGCTGTCATCAGGCTCTTCGAGGTCCATCTCAGGATCTGATAGGGATTCCAAGTCCAGATTAGAGTCGCTATCCGAAGGCCAGCTTGGTGGTTCGTCGTTGATCGAGAGGAAGATTTTATGTTTCTTCCCCAACTAATCCGAAGGATCCCCAAGTCAGTAAAGTAGCGGGACGAACACGGGCGCTTCTGGATGCCTACCTCCTCAACCTTCTTCCTGAAATCCTTCCAATCACTCTCATCCCGGCAGAAAAACCCGATCAACATGCTTGGGTCCAGTCCACTCAATGGCATCTTCCTCACCCGTTCGGAATGGAAAGTCTTCAGCTCCACTGCACTATATGCGTTCACGTAGTGTTGCTGAAGCGGGTCCAGGTCCTCTTCAATACCCGATAATAACGAGCGAGGAGACATTCCAAGCTCGCGTTCGTCCATATCGGACTGCCAACGACTGTGAGAATGCGAAGAGCTGGAGGACGAAACAGAGGCTTGGTAATGTGATGACCGCTTCCCACTCGTACTGCCGCCTCCGTGGCGGGGTGGGGATGTCGGAGAGCGGGCCGACCTTTGAGGGGTGGGTGATGAGGGGCGGAAGGTGCTCGGAGGTTCTGTGATTCCGTTGTGGCAACCTTCATACTCCCCAGGTGGAGGCCGCAGCGGCACAGCGGGTCGGGCGTGATGTGGGTCCAAATAGAAGAGGTTGTCCCCTTGGGAACCGACAAAGTAGTACGAGGAGGATGGACGACCACCCGCGATCCCAACAGACTGAGGCCAAGTGTAGATCTCCTGAGAGGTGGGGAGCGGGTTAGCATAAGATGGCCGTATAATAGTGAGCCGGGTGCGACCCTCCTCAGAAAGGACTCGCCTTTATAGCTTCATAATACACGGGATTCACACCGTCAATGCCCAATCTGGTGCCAATCAACACCAATACCCCTCTGTCACCCCACGACTTCCTGGTATGTCTCTTGGGTGACCCGATGTGATGATGGGAGGCAGCGTACACGTCGGATTGATAGATGACTGAATCTGAGGCAACCGAAACCCCGAGTTCAACTTTCGGGAACGCGTGTACGAGCGCCCTGGATTGCGAGACACTCATGAACGAAATGGAGGTGGGTCAACAATACGATCACGCACTTTATGGCACCAGCAGCCGTGCTGGGTCCGAACCATTGCCCAACATCTTTCCCGAGGTCTTTCCCTGCCAAAGCCATCCGATGGACGCTGAACGGACACAACGGTGAGGGGGAGTCCAAGAACCATGATATTAACTGAATATATGTTGCATAATCAGCGGTTTGCACTGGATATGGAGGCTTCCGCCAATCTAGATAGACCATCAGGATTCGTTCATAGAACCGGAGTAGTGAACTTACCCCGTCCCAGGTGAAGGTGTAGGAGCGTGTTCGCCAACAAGCTCTGGCCGGTCCTCAACATACAACCCCACCCGGCATCGCTGGTCCACCCCTTCTCCGCCAACCCGAACCACTTTTTACTTGGCGGGTTCGGTGGAGGCCCGCATGAAGGGTCACCGGGATCATATGAGAGCGCAGCCAGAGTGGTGTCCCTGATCGGGGCGAACTGCGACCGGTACGTCAGCCAAATTCTGGAGGTAAAGTCTTCATAGAAAACCGGTGGCCAGTTCGCGCCGAGATTTCGCTTGCTACTCGTAGAAGAAGAGAGGGAAGAGGATAGTTGGTTATCGGAAGGCGATCGGAAGCCGCTTGCTGATCCTGGCGACCTTCGCGAGTCTGCCGATCCTCGTCGGATGGGAGTCGAAAAAGAGTGGGCAATGGCCATACCAGGAGCGGGTTCCGGGGGTTCGTAGCCGGGGTGTTTAACACCCAAGAGCCATATTGGGTCCGTGCATTTGTCGGGAGTGGAGTCGCTGTCTAATAGGTACCGCATGGCTTTGTCCAAGTGACCCTTACCGTGCTTCGCCGCTGTCAGCAGGGAATTTGCGCCCTTCCCCTTTGGAGAACCAACGGGTAAAGTCGAAGAGCTGGATATGTGTGCTTGTTGGGAAAGAATTGCGGGAAGGGTGAGATCGTTGGAAGAGGTGTTGAAGGTATGGGAGAACCAGCCAGAGAGGCGGGTAGGGAGATCGCCGATTTTCGAGTTTGGTGTGCTCTGATACAATCCGCTCACATCAGACAGAGGGCGGTCTTGGCGTGTCCGTTGGCGAGGCAAGGTGGAAGGTTCAACGATGACGGGTGGTTCATCGACGATGTCCTCGCCCTCGATCACCTCACTATTCCGCAGTTGGGACTGGTCGTTGGGCTTGATCGTGGAGTTTCGTTTGCTCGATGCCCTCGATACAGACTTCTTGTTTGGTGGAGGAGTTTGAGGCGGGGAGGATATGATGGGGGCGGACGAAGTACTCGCTAACGAGCTGGAGTTGGAACCGGTGGTCGAGTCCGCCAACGACTTGGATCTATCCCTGTTCACTTTCTGCAGGAACTTTGGGAGCTTGGACGACGAGTGTGAGGTTGACGGCGCCGGGGAGGAATTTGACGGAGAATGGCGGGGCTTGTTGGAGGACATCGTCTAGAGGTCGGGTTGCGTACTGGGGGGGCCGGGTCCCTTGCTCAGTCCGGTAGGCATGTAGAACGATAGAGGCGTGCACTTACTTCCACCACGGTCGTTGCAGACGCCGTCGCCGTCGATAAGCTGGGAATTGCAGCGGCTCGATGTGCCGGTCGTAAATGGTCGTGGATGAATTTAATTTGATGCTCGTCTCTCTACGTCTTCAACGTCACCCAGCGCGAGCGGCAACCGCAGGAGCTCTCTGTCGCCTAGAGGAACGGTGGTGGATCGTGTTTCGGTCGTGGTCGTTGTTGAGAGTCACACGGACAACGCGTTGTTCCTCGGTTCGTCCGTTCTCCTTGCTTTCCGCGGTACCACAAAGTGACAAACGTTGGAGACTCATCTCTCCCCCTCTCTCTTGGCCTCAGCGCGAAACAGAAACCAAGTGACCATTGGCCGAATGATTGACCTTCCGAACCCTACCCTCCGGGGCCCCACCTGACCGGAACCCGTCGTCATCGTAGGTCTAATCGCCGTTCTCTCGCCTACCTTCAAAACCTCTCAGCCACGTTTCTCAGCCGCCCGGTTCACACGATCCCATTAGGGAGGGTTTCTAGTTTTTTAGGTGCAACCTTGACCGGTTCCTTCGGTGCCACGAACCCGACCCACGGTGAACCGGCAGGATCCTCAACTAAACCCTGGTGGAACTTGGGCAACGTGGGGGGTGACGGCCATGGGGGTCGACATCCAATTTTGTTCTTACCCGCCTCCAGAACCGACGCGGGTCAACCGCAAGGGTGTACCCGAAGAGTCACAGCCAGACCCAGGAATCAGGCAAGCAAAATCCTAGGAAGCCGCTCTGCATTCGACTGATGTTAACCAAACGATTTCCCTCTAACCGCCCCCATTCCAATTCTGGCTATGCTTAGATGTTGATCTCGGACCCCCCTTCTTTTCACTCCGGGGTCCCAGGCGCTTTCGTTGTTTTTTCGTTATCGCCCTTTGCCGAGTTCACCTCCGAGGTCTCTACTTTGTGTCACCTTCCAACATCATCCACGGGATTTGAAGTTAAACCGTGATGCCCACGCCCAGTTCCTCCACCCCACAAGCGCCTGACGGTTACACTCCTATCAGCGGTTCGTCTTGAATGCGACAAGGGCCAAAACCATACACAGTGAGCTCTTGCGCTGTATAACCCGGGGTACTCTTGTTGATAACTCGAAGTCGAACGCTTTCCAGGCAGCATCCCAACTGTACGTGGGTGGGATGACCCCATCGTCAGCACCGGCGTGACCCGGTAGCACACCGTTCGGGGTGTCATTGACTCCTACTCCAATGCCACTTACCCTCCGCGGCTCATCGTGCACTTTGTGTACCAACACTCCTCGCCGCTGGAAGCAGGAGAATTCCCAGCAACGGAGGTCTCGCCCCCTACCTATTCCAGGGCGAGGAAGACCCAGCGTTCGTCCATCCATGCCTACTCCCGATCGGTTCGATCCCTCTTGGGATCTCCAAATCAGAATCCTGTTTCGCGTATAGTAAGCGCCCTAGAGGTCCGCGTGATGAGTGCTGGCCCTCACCTCCCGACCCGCCGGGATGGAAAGAGCTTGGATTCTCCCAACCGGTGTCCACGCCACATTTATGCCCAGTTCGGACAACGGCGAGCGCTCAACGTGAGCCTACCCATCACCCAACGCACAGTGCTAACGGCAATGGTTCCTACAGCGCGTTGCAAAACGATAGACCTCTTTTTGAAAAAAAAGGATAGATTTCTTTTGTTTATACTGTGACACAAACAAAGATTTTCGCCACCGAGGGAAACGGAGACCTTGTTCCCCTGCACCCTCCTGTACGCCTCTGGAGCTGGAATTTGAGGTACCAACCCCACGGCCATGTTGACCCACCATCATGGGGCACTTTTCAGCCAAGGAACTTGCATAGTAAGGCGTTGGGATGGCCGGGGGGACTGGAAAAAAGTCCTATCAAACGCCTATCAACTCTCTTGTGATCCCCATTGCAGTTCTACACTTAGGAATCTTTGTTTACATGTCACGGCATAAATAAAAAAATATCATCCTGTTTTTCTAAAAAGCGGTCTATTGTTTTGCAACGCGCTGTAATTCCCACCCGATCGCAATCCTCTACCTCTTCTGCGGGACATTCTAGGGTATTCAGAACCATCACAGCAGGTCGGGTGGCACAAATAATTGACATGTCAGTTTCACCAGCGGTTGGGACGAGCCTTCGAGGTCTGTTTGTTCTCAAACATCTGGCAACCCGCGGGGGTAACTAAATGCAAGACCCGTTACCGTGGGCTGTTCGGTTCGGCTGCTACGCGCGGGTGAATATCAAAGCAGTATAAGCAAATCATGGGTGGTTGGACATCGGTTGGAGGTGAAGGGTATGTAATTATCTACGCGATGAAAATGTTAGGGAGAGGATACGTCCGACATATAATTATAAACCTCGAAGGAACCCAGAAAGAAACAAGAGATTGGAAACGTTGCGATAACCAAAGCGAATGCGAGGATCATCCTCGGGGTAATGAGATGGGGGCACCCGGATTGACGGAGGACTTTAAGAGGCGAGTCGGTGTCGATGTGGTCCGTTTCTTCTGCGTTTCAACTTTGCTACGCGCTTTGCGAACGTCATCATCCTTCAACTTCTTGGACATCGCCAATCCGATCAACGCGTCCCCACTCAGTGGTAGGCACTGTACGGGAACCTGGGACAGAATGGAAAGCGCCCGGTCTCGACTTTGAGCCTCCAACAACGGTCGTCGGCAGCACGTGAACAGGGCCAGGCCAACGCGAAACAAGAATGGGACCCCTGAACGGTTCGCCATCGTAAGTACCATCCACAAAGGTGGAGTTCTAGAATGTGTACCTTCGAATAGAAACACATCCCAGACTCGTAGATGATATTCTGCAGGAATGGAGTCATAAAATAAGCAGCGGAACCTGTCGGGTCACGTTAATGTAGTCACGGGAAACCAATCAGAATGCGATTTACCACTTTCGGCATATGGTTGACGGAGGTATTGACATATCAACGAATATCCTTTGCGCGAGTGGGGCATCATTTGCTTCCAGAGCTTTAGCGAACAGGGTTGCGTCGAAATCCAGCTGTAGGGCACTCGACGAGAAATACGGTCGGAGGTAGGAGTCCATCATTGAAATGAAGATCCAAAAGGCATCTTCCTCCGGAGACTGAGCCAAGAGCTGACCGACGACACAAGCGAGAGCTGGTGATGAATGTGAGTGACGGATGGTGTAAGCTGGAAAGGGAGCTAACCGGTGTGGTACTGGACATCGGGAACCATGGTTAAATAGGCCTGCAGAACAGATACTATACTTCCATCCCTCCCCTGTGGTTGGTCACCGAATCTTTCTGCACTATCACGAATAATCGCAGGAGTCGCAGGAACACCACCTCTCTTAACGAGCTGCGGATAAAGTCCATTCATGCGCTTGCCCTTGCAGTCCGCGAGGTGCGCCCACACCTGATATCGAACCGAAGCAGGGACTCCATTCAGCAATAACTTCTTCACCTTCTTGCTCTTCTTTGCCTGTGATGGATCGAGGGTGGACATCAACGATACCCACTTGAGTTCTCTGTTTCTGTGCGCATCAATGTCTGACGGTGACAATACATCGGACTGAGCGATCGACGAAGGGGAAGGTCTTCGGCTCGCGGCTGCCACGTCCTTCTCTGAAACCCCAGAAGATAAGAACGACAAAGGGCTTTCTGCGCGCAAATAGTTGCCAGCGTCCTGCCGAATCGGACTAGCTTGGTTGTCGTTGTCGTGTTGTTGAGAGGAAAAGGAATCTTGACTTGGCCGAGGTGAAAGGGTGCGGGGGAAGGATGGCTTTACAAGCTCAAAATCCATGTCCTGGACTTGAACAGTTTCCATGCCTGAAGTAGGGGTGGTCGGTGATCTGGTTTCGCCAACAGCATCCAACCCGGACGGCCTCGCCAATACCCCAGTCTTCGAAAGTTTCAAACGGAGTGACGTAGGTCTTAGCACACCCGGTGGCGGAGATGTCGAGTGGAGCGAGGGGGAAACCACGGAGGTCGATCGGGTGTCACTGGTCCGCGAAACGTCAGTGTCGAAAGAGGTCCGCTGATTAGGGGATCCCAGAACGATTGAGTCGGTAAAGCCCTGCTTTCCCGAACTCCCAGACGATGACGTCGATGGGCGAGGCCCATCAGCCAAGACCGACGGACGAACGGTCTCCGCATGATGCGACGATGTCTCATCGCTGGTAATATCCGTTCGCTGGGGAGATAATGACGGAGAGGCCTTGGATGGCGTCGTGGCAGTAGAAGCGGTGGTGCTCGGCGTACGTAATTGGATACTTGAAACAGCCTGTCTGAGCGCCATGGGGACATTCAAAGCCGGGCTCGTCGCATGAGGTGATAAATTGAAGGAGCGCGAGCTGACGGGACTAGGGAACGAAGTCGCAATAGCCGATAAGGGGGTTCGAGGTTTCTCAATAGTTGGGTTGATATGTGTGTCACTGCTGATGCTGTTTTGTGGCAGTGAGAGGGGCGACGGTTTATGAACGGGTCGATTCATGGTATTCGGACGACGCGAAGACATCGGGCGGGGACGCTCGTCTGATCCGGACTTGGACTGCGATTTCATACCCTGGAGGTTCTGCTGCTTTGATGCGTCGTCCCTCCAGAAGAAGTTATATCAGTTGGATGGGGCGCACACATTTCCTGAAACACTCACACTGAAACCCTGGGACCTTGACTAACTTGTGGAGACGTGGAGTCAAAACCCGAGAATGACCTCGACCGCGGACGGATCTGAGGCTTTTGGGGGAAGAAATTTGGCCGCGGGATAGCCCCGGAACCAGGGCCGCCGGAGGGGAAGGACTGATTGGTTGGGGTAGAGGGTTGGGAAGAGGGGGGAGGGGTTGGATTGGAGTCGCTGCTTTGTGACCGATGGGGTACGATCCTGTTAGCGGGGACAGAAATCGGAGGTTCTAGCGAGAAGGTGATTGGCACTGGGCCAATTGCGCTTGCCAGGTCGATCTCGCATTTCCCATAGACGGTCATTTTCCGCGGAGCCCCATTGGGATACGTTCGCGTCGTGGCCGCGACGTGTAACAGCTGAGGGAGGGATGTCTGAGGGAGTTTTACCCCTGGCACCGAAGGTGGTGACAGTACACGTCCGTATAAGGGCCCAGTCGGTGCCGTCCCTGGTGCCTTCGGTGCACCCGGATGCGGAAGGAACATACTCGTTCTGGAGGAGCCAAAGTCAAACGCGGGTAGTTTGCTTGGCCGGGGCTGAGCGATGAGTAGGGGCCGGAGAGGGGGCGCTGGGTGTGTCTCTTGTGGGGGTGGTGAAGTGGGGGTTCTTGAGAGTCGTAGAGGCTGCGTTTCCGGGAGCGGATTGACAGTTTCATCCGTGACAATGCTGTCGTCTCCTGCATTCTGGGATGAGGTCGCCGAGTCAAAGGTTTCGTCCCCAGGGTCTGTAGGAGAAGATGGACGAGGTGAGCCGTCAGTGTGAATGATCTCAGGGTCTTCTTCGTCGTCCGAGATAACTATCTCTCCCTCACGTGCGGGAGTCAAATGTGTGTGTGTTGTGGTGGGGATTTCAGGGCTCCTCTCGCTCTCTAATCGGTATCTGAGAGCGGTTGCTATCCCAGCGGTGATTGGTGGAGTGGGAGTAATAGACGTTGCGGTGTGTTCACCTGGGGGGCCAAGCGGGGAGCCAAAGGTAGCGCGAAGAAGGGGTGGCCGCACTTCCAGGTCGAGGGGAGCAGGGCGCTTGATAAAGACTTCCTGTTCGAAACTAGGACACTGTCCGGAGAGGGGGATCGGCGGTGGGGCTTTCATCGACCCTTTCGAAAATCTGGACACCTTGGACGCGGTCGAAAATCGAGAGTACCGATAGTTGTCATAGATATCTGAGGCACCCTCCCATTCCTCTCCTCCTTGGTCCGAATGTTCGGAAGGGTGGGATGAAACCCGGGAAACTCGGGACCCTGGATTCACGGGTGATGTGGGAGCGGATTTAGGTTGAGCCGAATGGTGATCGTCCACGGATTGTGAGGGTGTTGAGTCGTAATTCAGCCCGTGGTCATCCACAGTGGAATCCGGGGACCCCTGGCAGACGTAACCAGCCATATCGGTGTCGCTACTGGCATCGGAATCATCTTCACCCCCAGAACCCATGAAGTTTTGCAGAAGCGATAATCCGATGCCTTCAGCTCCATCAACTGTTGCTACTGATATTCGCGTACTCTGCTCTGATGGGACGAAGGACGATTCCAGGTCTTTGGTATCATCAAATGTGGGGTTCTCGAAGGAATCGGGACTACCGCCTAACCGTGGTTCGGATTCCGCACCTCGAGTGTGATGATCTGAATCGAAGTCGGCCGGCGTCGGGGGTGCGGATTCGATTGCGGAGGAGGCGGATGAGTGCGAGGCCAACGATGGTGGAACCGACAGCTCGTCGTCGAAGTCATGGGAATCAGTGCGGGAATGCGTTGGTGGAGGTGTGGTTTCTGGGTGTGTGGGTTCGTTTAGCGACGAAGGATGCGGAGAAGCAGGCGGTGGTAATTCTTCCTTGGACACAAGTTGAGATACGGGTGACGGTGACGGTGACGG
>Ga0307516_10002742_pt1 | contig 23227 bp, 18 predicted proteins | sample 19_EM_MG_FD_203310 | JGI IMG/M metagenome (GOLD analysis project Ga0307516, IMG submission 203310) | Populus trichocarpa ectomycorrhiza microbial communities from riparian zone in the Pacific Northwest, United States - 19_EM | ecosystem: Host-associated > Plants > Roots > Unclassified | place... | reverse complement strand
GTCATGTACGGCTTCGACACCGCGGCCTCGCTCGGCGAGGAGTCCCTCGACCCGACCCGCAACGCGCCGCGCGCCATCATCCGGGCGATCGTCGCCTCCTTCGTCCTCGGCGGCCTCATCCTGCTCTTCGCGCTGATGAGCGTCTCCAGCCTGAAGGGCGACAAGCTGTCCACGGACGGCCTGCAGTACATCGTGCTCGATGTGCTCGGTCCGACGGCCGGCAAGGCGATGCTGTGGTGCGTGTTCATCGCGGTCACGGTGTGCGCGCTCGCTGTCCACACGGCGGCGATCCGGCTGGCGTTCGCGATGGCCCGGGACAACAACCTGCCCGCGTCGGCGCGGTTGGCCAAGTGCCACCCGCGCTTCCAGACGCCGGTGCTGCCGACCGTGATCATCGGGATCCTCGCGCTGGCGATCCTCGTGGTCAACATCCGCCAGCCACAGATCTTCACGGTCGTCACCAGCATCGGCATCATCATGATCTACCTTGCCTACCTCGGTGTCACCGTGCCGATGCTGGTGGCACGGCTGCGCGGCAAGTGGCAACCGGCGGACGGAGGCAGGTTCTCGCTGGGCCGCTGGGGCCTGCTCGTCAACATCGGCGCCGTGGTGTGGGGCACGGCCATGACGATCAACCTGATCTGGCCCCGCTCGGCGGTCTACAACGCCGCGGCTCCCTACCACTGGTACCTGCGCTGGGGCGCGGTCCTGTTCGTGGGGGTCATCGCGGGCGGCGGCTTCGCCTACTACTGGTTCGTCCAGCGGCACAAGACCGGCGTGCTCGCCGACCACAAGTTCGAGGAGTCGGCCCCGCCGGCCGGCCCCTTCGCCGCCCCGGCGGCGGAGTAACCCCGGCGGCGGAGTAGACCCGGCGGCGGAGCAACCCCGGCGGCCGAGCAATCCCCGGCTTCGTCCGGCTAGAAGGAGGTCAACACTCATGAGCAACGATGAGTTCGACTACGTCGTGGTCGGTGGCGGCACCGCGGGCAACGTGGTGGCGGCCCGTCTCTCGGAGGATCCCTCGGTCACGGTGTGCGTCCTGGAGGCCGGTCCGAGCGACGTCGGCGACGACGACGTCCTCAGACTCGACCGCTGGATGGGGCTGCTGGAGTCCGGCTACGACTGGGACTACCCGGTCGAGCCACAGGCGAGCGGCAACAGCTTCATGCGGCACGCCCGGGCGAAGGTGCTGGGCGGCTGTTCGTCGCACAACTCCTGTATCGCCTTCTGGGCGCCGGCCGAGGACCTCGACGACTGGGCGGCCAAGGGCTGTACGGGCTGGAGCGCCGCCGACCTCTTCCCGCTGTACCGGCGGCTGGAGAACAACGACGCTCCAGGCGACCACCACGGCCGAACCGGCCCGGTGAAACTGCGCACCCTGAAGAGCGACGACCCCTGCGGCACGGCCCTGCTGGAGGCGTGCGCACAGGCCGGGATCCCGACGACGCCGTTCAACACGGGCTCGACGGTGATCCGGGGCGCCAACTGGTTCCAGATCAACTCCGACGAGAACAACACCCGTCAGTCGTCCTCCGTGGCGTACCTCCACCCGAACCTGGGCAAGCGGCCGAACCTGGAGGTCCGGACCGGGGTGCGGGCCAAGAGCCTCGTGCTCGACGGACGGCGGTGCGTGGGCGCCGCGTACCTGGACCCGGACCTGATCCACACCCGGACGGTACGGGCCCGGCGCGAGGTGATCGTCTCGTGCGGGGCGATCGACACCCCGAAGCTGCTGATGCTGTCCGGCATCGGACCGGCCGAGCGGTTGCGGGAGGTCGGTGTGGAGGTCGTGGCCGACTCGGCCGGTGTGGGCGAGAACCTCCAGGACCACCCCGAGGGCGTGATCATGTGGGAGGCCAGGCAGCCCATGACCACCACGTCCAGCCAGTGGTGGGAGGCGGGCATCTTCTACGACACCGAGGAGGGCCTGGACCGGCCCGACCTGATGTTCCACTACGGGTCGGTGCCGTTCGACATGAACACGGCACGCTGGGGCTACCCGACGTCCGAGAACGCGTTCTGCCTGACACCGAACGTGACGCGGGCGAGATCACGGGGCACCGTGCGGCTCCGTACCCGCGACTACCGGGACAAGCCCAAGGTCGACCCGCGCTACTTCACGCACGAACACGACGCGCGGGTCATGACCTACGGGCTGCGTCTGGCCCGGCGGATCGCGGAGCAGCCCGCCCTGAGCGGCTGGGCGGGCGCGGAACTGGCCCCCGGGCCGGACGCACGGACCGACGAGGAACTGCTCGACTACATCCACAAGACCCACAACACCGTCTACCACCCGTCCTGCACGGTGAAGATGGGCGCGGACGACGACACCTCGGCCCCCCTCGACGCGCGGTTGCGGGTCAAGGGGGTCGCGGGGCTGCGGGTGGCCGACGGGTCGGTGATGCCGGATCTCGTCAGCGTCAATCCGTGCATCACGACGATGATGATCGGCGAGAAGTGCGCCGACCTGCTGAAGGAGGACGCGTAGGCAAGCGCCCCTCAAGGGGCGCGGGGCTGTAGCGAATCAGGGCTTCGCCGCGTGGGCGCGACCAGCCACGAACGGCCCGCGGTTCCCCACTGCCCGTACCTCTACGAGGCACTCGACGCCGGGCGCCTGAACATCCGCGTCGCCGTGATCTCGCTGTGCGTGTCCTCCCCCGCGGGAGCGCCGGGCAGTCCAGGCCTGAGGTGTTCCTCCACGCTGATGTACTTCAGCCCGGCCCGCAGGTCGGCGTCGTTGCGCATCCGGATGACCAGCGGGAACTCGGCGAGCGCGGTCGTGTCGAAGAGGCCGGTGGTGTAGAGGAGCTGGACACCGAGCGCGTCCGACACGGCTCGCTGGAGCTCCAGCAGGTAGGTGGCGTTGGCGCGCCCGATCGGGTTGTCGAGGAACAGCGTTCCGGCGTGCCGGTGCTTGTCGCGTCCCCGATCGTTCGAGCGCAGCGCGGCCATCGTGCAGTACAGGGCGATGGCGGCCGTCAGCAGCTGCCCGCCGGAGAACACGTCGCCCATCTGCCCGACGGGTACGCGCTCGGCGCGCAGAACGGCGTCCGGCTTGAGGATCTCCACGGCGACTCCCTTGGGCTGGAGCGCGGCGGCGACCCCGCGCATCAGCAGGGACATACCGTCGCGCCGCAGGTCGGAGTTCTTCTTGACGGCCGCGCGGGTCGCCTCGTCGATCACCTCGCCGAGCCGCTCGGTGAGGGTGGCCTGGTCGGGCTCGTCGAAGCGGATACGCAGGAACTCCTGCCCGGACCACTCGCCGAGCCCTTCCGGCAGCCGCGACAGCCGCTGCGCGGATCGGAGCGTGGCGAGCGCCGACTCCACCAGCCCCCGTAGCCGGTCCACGATCGAGTCCCGGTTCCGCTCCAGCTGAGCCAACTCGTCGGTGAGGACCCGGAGTCGGGGTGCGAAGGCGTCGGCCCACTTCTGGGCGTGCTCGGGCAGCGCGGACGCGGGCAGCTCACGGATCTGCTGTCGGGCGGGCGTGCGGACCTGCTCGTAGCGGGTGGAGTTGGCGTGCCGGACGAGGATGTCGCTCGCCTCGCGCACGGCGCCCTCGGCGGCGGACAGCTCGGCGGCGCAGCCGCGCAGGGACCGGCGGGCCTCGGCGGCGGACTGCCGTGCCTCCTCCAGGCTGCCCGGATACGGCTCGGGTTCCTCGTGCGCCTCCTCCGTGCTGTGTTCGCGCAGCAGGTCGCGGAGCATCGCGGCGATCTCGTCGAAGCCGCCGGCCCCGTCCTCGGCGGCGCGGTGCGCGTCGAGGAGTTCGGCGTGCGCCTCCCGGTCCCGGCTCAACGCCTCGGTCCGCGAGGCCAGTTCGGTGGTGGCGGTACGCAGCAGTGCCTGCGCGTGCTCGGCGTCTCGGGGCTGCTGTTCCTCGGGCAGTTCGGTGTGCGCGTCGCCGTCCTCGGGCGCGTGCCGCTCGGCCTCGCCACGCAGGCGTCCGAGCTGCTCGCTCGCGGTGGACATCCGGGTCTCCAGGAGCTGCACCAGCTCGTCGGCGCGCGCCACGGCCGCCTGTCGGGAGGGTCCGTCGGAGCCGTCGATCGACTGGAGCAGCTGCTCCGCGCGCGTGCGGACCTTGTTGCTCAGCCGATCCAGGTCGGAGCGCGCGGAGCTCTCGTCGCTCTCGGCCCGGGCCTGCTCGGTGCGCAGATCCGCCCCGACGCCGACCTTCTCGTACACCTGGGAGGCGGCCCGATACGCCTCGCGGAGAGCGGGCAGGGACGATCTGGGGTCGTCCGTGCCGCTCTCCGGTACATCGTCGGGGGCGCCGGCGATCTCGGAGCGCTCGGCGCGCAGCGCACGGGCCGTGCGGCGGGCGTCGTCGGCGGCGCGCTGGGCGCCACGCCGGTCCTCGTCGGCGGCGCGGGCACGGTCCAGGCAGGTCTGGGCACGGGCTTCCGACTCGGTCGCCTCGTCGGCGAGTTCGCGTACCTTGACCTGCCAGCCGGCCCGCTCCCGCAGCCGGAAGGCGAGCCCGGCGAGGGCGTCGGCGGCCCGCCGTGAACGCTGGGCGGTCTCCTGCCGTTCGTCGCGGACCTGCGCGGCCTCGGCGGCGGTTTCGTCGGCCTCGGCCCGCACGGTCCGTGCCTCGGTCAGTTCGGCCTCGGACTCCTGCGCGAAGGCACGGGTGTCCTGGGCGGCGCGGGACAGCTCCACCAGCCGTCCCGCCGGGCAGCCGGTGCGCCAGGAGGAGAGCCGGGCCGCCAGCTCCCGGTCCTTTCCGAGCCGCGCCGCCAGGCCCCGGATCTCCTCGTCCCGCTCGGTGGCCCGGGCCCGCAGCGCCTGTCGTTCCTCGTCGGCGGCGTGCTCGTCGTGCATGGCCGGGTTCGGCGGTACGAGGAAGACGTCACCGTCGTCCGCGTCGGGCGCCGGAGTCGGTGCGAGCAGGGCGGCGGCCGTACCGACCGCCACGGCGGACCGCGGCAGCAGCGCGGCATCGCTCAGCGCCCCGCGGGCACGGGCGTGCGTGGCCGGGTCGGTGATGATCACTCCGTCCACCAGCTCCGGCCGGGCGGCCAGGACGCGCGCGTGGTCGGCCGGGTCGACGGCCTGGGCGAGATAGCGCCAGCCGGGCAGGGCGGGGATGCCCTGCTCACCGAGGAACTCCACGGTGGCCAGCACGTCCGGCCCGGGCGGCAGCAGCCCGCCGTCACCGAGCGCGCCGAGGATCCGGGAGTCGTCGGCGGCGGCGGTCCGCAGCTCGAAGAGCTGCCGCTCGGCGGAGGAAAGGGCGTCGTCGAGGAGTTCGCGCAGCTCGTCGGCGAACCGGTCCAGGTCCTCGGGGGTGAGACCGTCCCGGGGGCCCATGCCGGTGTCCTGACGGGGTGATGGAATCGCGGTCGGGCGAGCGTCGCCGCCGGTCAGGCTCACCAGCTCCGCCAGCCGCTCCTCCCGGGCCAGTGCCTCGGCGAGGCGACGTTCGGCCTCGTAGGACCGTTCCGCCGCGGTGGCCGCGTCCTCCGCGCGAGCCGCTGTCAGCTCGGCGCGGGACTCGGCCGAGGCCGCCTCGCGGGCGTGCTCGGTGGCCCGGCGTGACGCCTCGCGCGCGGTGTCCCAGGCGGCGACCGCGGTCTTCTCGGCGTCACTGGCGGCGAGGGCCGCGCGCGCCGGGTCGGCGTCGGGCGCGGTGTCGTCGAGCCAGCCCGCGCGCACCGCCTCGGCGGTCTCCTGTTCGACCTCGGTCAGGCGCTGCCGCAGATGCCCGACCTCGCTCCGGGCGCGCTGCGCCTCGGTGGCGGCGGAGGTGGAGTCGCGGTACGCCGACTCGCCGACCTCCTGGAGGGCGGCGGACCGTTCCTCCTCCTCGTTGGCGAGGGTCTCGGCGCTCTGAGCCGCCGCGTGCAGGGCCCGTACGAGATCGACGGCGGCCTTGGCGCGGGCGGCGAGCGCGGGGGCCGCGTCCCGCTCGGCCTCCTGGATCGCGGTGGCCACCCGTGCCACCCGGTCGGCGGCGGCGCGGTGCCGCAGTACGGCCTCGGCGGCCTGCCAGGCGGAGTGCAGGGTGCGCGCGTCAGCGAGCTCACGTTTCTGTGCCGCGGCCGACTTCTCGGCGGCGGCGAGCGCCAACGAGGCGTGCCGGTAGGCGAGTTCGGCGGCGATCAGCGCACTGCGGTCCCGGGCCGCCTCGGTGTGGGTGACGGCGGACGCGGCGGCGGTGACCCGCTGGGCGAGGTCGGCCGCCCGCACCCGCTCCCGGGCGCCACGCGCGGACAACCGGCGCGCCAGGGTCCTCGTGCGGCGTTCGGCGCCGGCGTGGATGTCCCGTGCGCGGGAGCGGGCCTCGGCCGCCTCGACGATCCGCCCGAGGAGGTCGGCGGACCCGGCGGTGAAGTCGCGTTCGGCGATCAGTTCGGCGCGTCGACCCAGCTTGTTGCCGAAGCCGCTGACCAGGTCGGCCAGGCCGTCGGTGTCACGGGTGTCCGTCACCGCGCGCAGCAGCAGGTCGGTGAAGTCGGAGTCCTTCTTCACCGCGAAGAGGCCGGCGGCCTCGCCCTCGTCGGCGTTCATCTCCCGCTGGTAGCGGAAGAGTTCGGGGTCGAGGCCGAGGTCTCCGAGGTGCTCGATCCAGCGGTCGTGGATCTCCTCCCAGTGGACCTCCAGATGCGGATAGGCCTTGCCCGCCTCGGTGATGGCGTCCCGGAAGCCCTTCATGGTCCGGCGCCGCCCCTGTGCGCCGGACTGGCCCTCGGCGGACGGCCGTACGGCGGTGGACTCCGCGACGGGCAGGCTGTCCAGGCTGAGTCCGGGGCCGGGTCGGAAGGAGTACCAGGCCTCGGCGAACTTCCGCGGGTCGTTGGAGACCTGCCGCCCCCGCCACTCGCTGGCCTTGCCGACGACCACGCACTCGCCGGTGAGCACGTGCTGCCATTCCAGCGCCACGTGACCGCAGTCGTCCGCGAGCAGGAACTTCCGCAGCACACCGGAGCTGGCGCCACCGAGGGTGTTGCGGTGGCCCGGCAGCATCACGGAGAAGATCAGCTTGAGCAGGACGGACTTGCCGCCGCCGTTCTCCAGGAAGAGCACACCGGCGGGCGCTGGCCGGCGTGGCGGGCCGACGGGCTCCTCCTGGAAGAACTCCGCCTGGGCGGGCGCCGGGTCGGGCACGGGCTCGCCCACGCCCCGCAGGTCAAGCACGGTGTCGGCGTAGCGCGCACCGGCGGGTCCGATGGAGTAGAGGCGGACCCGGGACAGCTCGTACATGGCGGACTCTCGTCGTTCTTCGGCAGGTTGGGGGTGTCAGGTCGACGAAGGCGCGTGGAAGGGCAGACCGGCGTCGGCCACCAGGTCCAGTTCGTCGGTGTCCTCGGCGGGCAGCAGCGTCGGGGTGCCGTCGGTCACCGGCACGACGCCCAGTTCGAGCAGTTCGGCCATGGCGGCGGTCCCGGCCATGTCGCGCACCTGGAGCTGGTAGCGGGCGGTGGTCCGGTACGTGCCGCCGTTGTCGTCGCCGGTGCGCTGGAGGAAACCGGAGTCGGTGAGGAACGCGACGGCCTTGCCGACGATGCCGGTGGTGGAACCGGCGAGCCGGCGCGCGTCCTTGGTGGCACCGGTCGCGCTACGCCTGACCCAGATCCGCCAGGCGGTCTCCAGACCGGGCGCGTCGGTGGCCGGGTCGGTGTTCTCGCCCTGCTCCTCGGCCCGCTCCTCCAGGCGCCGGCAGGCCTGTCGTACGAACACGTCGACGCCGTTGACGGAGACGCGCCCGATGTACCCGTCGTCGGCGAGGTCCTCGGGCCGCGGGAACGCCAGGGCGGCGACGGCGAGATGCGCCAGTCCGTGCAGGAACCGGTCCCCGCCGTCGGCGGACGTCCGGCGCGCGTAGTCACCCATCCGTACGGCGAACACCGAGTCCTCGGCGGCCGTCACGGCCATCCCCGCGCGCGGGGACACCTCCAGCACGACCAGCCCGAGCCCGGCGGCCACGGCATCGGCGAGCCGCGCGAACGGCGGGTCCTCGCGATAGCGCCGCAGCAGTTCCGTGTACTCCTGGTCCCGCGCGGGCTGCAACTTGGGCTGCAACCCGAAGGCGACGAGCCGCGCCGCGTCGGCGGCGTCGGCGGGGGTGACGGCGGCGGTCGTCGGCGCGGGGCCGGCTTCCGGCTCACTCCAGTCGACGTGCTCGGTCACGGTCGGGGCTCCTTGTCGGGGTGGTTCATGTCGGGGTGGTTCATGTCGGGGTGGTTCATGTCGGGGTGGTTCATGTCGGGGTGGTTCATGTCGGGGTGGTTCATGTCGGGGTGGCCCGTGTCACGGTGGTCCGTATCGCGGTGGTCCGTATCGCGGTGGTCCGTGAAGTGGTACGTCACGCTTACGCCGCCTCCGTCCGGTCCGCCGCCATCCCCGCCGCGTCCAGGAGGGCCGTCCCCACTATCAGGTCGGCCCCGCCGAACTCCGGGTCGTCCAGCTCGGTCCCGTCGTCCACGGAGAACAACAGCTTCTCCTCGCCCTGCCGATAAGCCGTACCGACCGGCGGGCTGGCGGCGTGCACCGCCAACAGGGCGACCAGATACGGCAGATCGGCGTCCCGCTTACGGGCCTCGGCGAGCAGTCCGGAAAGTCTCCGGGGCGCGTCCGCCGGGAGGTCCAGCAGTTCCTTCGCCACCGCCAGCTGTTCCTCGCTGAACCGGCTGTCGTCCGGCGTGGCGATGAGATCCGGTTCCGGCATCTCCGCGCCCAGGTGTTCCCGCTCCATCGGCGGCGTCAGCAGTATGTCGACGAGGTCGCCGACGCGCACCGACACCGGTGTGCGCAGACCCGTCCCGTGCGCGAAGAACGCGTCCGTGACCCGGACCGCCCGTTCCAGGGCCAACGGCAGGACCGGGGCGAGCAGATGGCCGTACAGGTCCGTCCCGGATGTCGTCATCGGAGTGGCGAAGGCCTGCCGGTCCTGCTCGGCACGGAACAGCGGGCCGGCCTCCAGCAGGCGGGACTGCAACTGCGTGTGCCGCCGGATGCAGTCCTTCACGATGTCCACCAGCTCGGCGGCGCGCCGCTTCTGCTCCGGGTCCTCGGACTCGTCCCGTGCCTTGCGGATGTTCGTGAGGATCGCGTTCTCGTGGCGGTACCGGTCCGCCACATGGTCGAGGGCCTCGGCGATCATGTCGGGGACGGCGGTGAGCCAGTCCACCGCCCGGACGTTGCGCCGGGTGGCGTCCAGGGCCCGCCGCAGGGTCTCCGAGTACTGGACCGTGCGGTACCGGGCCTGCTCGGCGGCCAGTTGGGCGTCCGCGAGGCGGCCCCGGCTGATCAGCACCTCCAGCTTGACCTCGGCGGCGATCTGCGCGCTGGTGACATCGGTGTCGAGGGCGCCCACCAGGACGTTGACGGCCTCGTCCGTCGTACGGAGGTACACCGAGCCGCCGGGGCCCGGCACCTCCTCGATCAGCTTGAAGTCGTAGTCACGGCGCACATAGGTGCCGTCCGACGCGAACGTGCCGTACACCGCCCGGAAGCCGCGGTCGACGCTGCCGACGTTGATCAGGTTCTCCAGGACCCAGCGGGCCACACGCTCGTGTTCCGGGACCGGGCGCTGCGGCGCCTGGGCGGCGATGCGGGGGATGAGCCGGGCGACTATCTGGTCGTGGTCGGCGCCCGTGTCGAAGTCCATGTTCAGGGTGACCAGGTCGATGGCGGCCAGAGCCACCTCCGCCATGCCGTACACCGAGTACTCACCGGCGAGGTTGGCCTTGCGCGCGTCCAGGTCGTGCAGCGGCGCGGTGCAGGCGAGCGCGCGCAGCCGCCGCGCCAGCCCCTCGTCGGCGGCCGGGCCCGGTGCGGGGCGCGGCCCCGCGCTGAGCTGGGGCGGAACGCTGTCCGTCGATGCAGGCGAAGTCACGGTGCACAGACTAGGTCCTTGGTCTGACAACTCCCCAAACGACGCGGATCGCCTCCGGCGGTGGGACGGGCGACCACCGGTGTGTCGCGTGTGCGGGCCGTCCTGGGCCGGTCGCGCGGTTCCCCGCGCCCCTCAGGTGTCCTCCCCCACCCGTCGCCTGTACACCTCGACCACGCGTTCCAGCGAGTCGGCGAGGTAGACCGCGAGCAGCTTCTCCGCCTCGTCCTTGTCCCCCGCCAGCAGCGCCTTCAGGATCTGCTGGTTGCGCGCCAGATACGGCTCGTGCAGCCGGCGCGGGTCGTCCACCACATGGAAGGCGAGCCGCAGTTCGGCGAAGACGCTGCGCATCAGTTCGTCGGTGCGGTCGCTGTCCGCGAGCGCCACCAGCTCCCGATGGAAGTGGATGTTGGCCGTCCCCAGCACTTTCCAGTCACCTTCACGCACCGCCCGCTGCCCTTCGGCCACGGCCTGCGCAAGACCGTCGAGGGCGTACGGCGGCTCTCCGAGATCCCGCACGACAGCGCACTCGACGAGGCCGCGGGTGCGGTAGATGTCCTCGACGTCCTCGACGGTCAGGACCCGGACGAAGACGCCCCGGTTCAACTCGTGGACGAGCAGGCGTTCGTGGGTGAGCAGCCGGAACGCCTCGCGCAGGGTGTTGCGGGAGACCCCGAGCGCACCGCCGATGCTGTCCTCCGACAGTCGGGTTCCGGGCGGGAAGTACCCCTCGGCGATACGGGTCCTGAGGATGTCCGAGACCCGTTCCGCGGTGCTGGTACGGCCCAGGAGGGCACGGTCGTCGGCCAGTCCCGTCAGCTGCTCTGCCATGCCCGGAATTCAATCGCAGATACAAGAACGAAACAACATGGGTATTGAAGGATCGTTCAACGATCCTCTACCTTGCTACGAACGGCGCCGTCCCGCTCGACGGCGCGACGGCTTCCGCACGGCCCGGCTCGCTCCGCACGCACCCTCCTCCTTCCTCTGCGAGGTGCCCATGAGCACGACTCCTCCACCTCAGGCCCTGACCGCTGACGCATCCCCCGAAGCGCACGAACACCCTGCCGACGACGGGGCGTTGGGCTGGCTGCGGGCTCTCGGTCCGCGCGGCCGACGGGCCTTCGCCGGCGCGTTCGGCGGCTATGCCCTGGACTCGTACGACTACTTCACGTTGCCGCTGAGCATGGTCGCGCTGGCCGCGTACTTCGGCCTGGACAGCGGTCAGACCGGCCTCTTCACGACCGTCACCCTGGTGGTCTCCGCGATCGGGGGCGCCCTGGCGGGTGTGGTGGCGGACCGGGTCGGCCGGGTGAAGGCACTGATGATCACGGTGATCACCTACGCCGTCTTCACCGTCGCCTGCGGTTTCGCGCCCAACTACGAGACGCTGCTGGTCTTCCGTGCCCTCCAGGGCCTCGGTTTCGGGGGCGAGTGGGCGGTCGGCGCGATCCTGGTCGCCGAGTACGCGAGCGCCAAGCACCGGGGCCGCACCCTGGGCGCGGTCCAGAGTTCGTGGGCGGTGGGCTGGGCGCTGGCCGCGATCGTCTACACCCTGGTCTTCTCCTTCGCCGGCGATGACCTGGCCTGGCGCATCATGTTCTGGACCGGCGCGCTGCCGGCCCTGCTGGTGGTCTGGATGCGACGCCGCGTGCAAGATGCCCCGGAAGCCGTCGCCGTACGCGAACAGAGCACGGAAAAGGGCTCGTTCACGGCGATCTTCAAGCCCGGCCTGCTGCGCACCACGATCTTCGCCGGGCTGCTGTCCACCGGCGTCCAGGGCGGCTACTACACACTCGCCACCTGGGTGCCGACGTACCTGAAGAGCGAACGGGGCCTGTCGGTCGTGGGCACCGGCGGCTACTTGACGTTCCTGATCTCCGGCGCCTTCCTCGGCTACCTGACCGGCGGTTACCTCACCGACCGGCTCGGCCGCCGGCGCAACATCTGGCTCTTCGCCCTGCTGTCGGCGATCTGCATCCTGGCGTACGCGAACATCCCCGAAGGCTCCAACACCCTGCTCCTGGTGCTCGGTTTCCCGCTCGGGTTCTGCATGTCGGCGATCTTCAGCGGTTTCGGTTCCTACCTGAGCGAGCTGTACCCGACGGCGGTGCGCGGCACCGGGCAGGGCTTCACCTACAACACGGGCCGTGCCGTCGGCGCCGTCTTCCCGACCACGGTCGGCTTCCTCGCCGACAGCTGGGGTGTGGGCGGCGCGCTGGTCTTCGGCGCGATCGGCTACGGCATCGCGGCCCTGGCGCTGCTGGGGCTGCCGGAGACGCGCGGAAGGGAACTCGCGTGAACCGCACGGAAGGCCGCCCCCTGGTCGTCACGGACGACCGCCCCCTGACCCTCGTCGACGCGCACGCGCGCGCATGGAGCCCGCGTCAGGCCCGGACCCGCTTCCGGGCGGGCCTGACGGGCCCCACCGCCGGGGTGGCGGCGGGCCACACCCAGGCCAACCTGATCTCGGTGCCCGCCGACTGGGCGTACGACATGCTGCTGTTCTGCCAGCGCAACCCCAAGCCCTGTCCGGTGCTCGACGTGACCGACGCCGGCTCCTGGACCACCGTTCTCGCGGACGGCGCCGATCTGCGCACCGACCTGCCGCGCTACCGGGTGTGGCGGGACGGCGAACTGGTCGACGAGCCGACGGACGTGCGCGCGTACTGGCGGGGCGACCTGGTCTCGTTCCTGATCGGCTGCAGTTTCACCTTCGAGTGGGCGTTGTCCGAGTCGGGCGTCCCGATCCGGCACATCGAGCAGGGCCGCAACGTCCCGATGTACGTGACCGGTCGCGAGTGCCGCCCGGGGGGAAGACTGCACGGCCCCCTGGTGGTGTCCATGCGTCCGGTGCCGCCGCAGCACCTGGCGGCCGCCATCCGGGAGAGCAGTCTGCTTCCGGCGGTGCACGGCAGCCCCGTACACTGCGGCGATCCCTCGGGACTCGGTATCGACGACCTCGGCCGCCCCGACTTCGGCGACCCGGTGCACGCCGAACCGGACGACATCCCGGTGTTCTGGGCCTGCGGTGTGACCCCGCAGGCCGCGGTGATGGCCTCACGCCCGCCGTTCGCCATCACCCACGCGCCGGGCCAGATGTTCCTCACCGACGCCCGCGACGAGCAGTACCGCGTGGCGTGAGAAGGAGAGACGAAGGATCCATGACCTCGATCGATCTCAACGCCGACCTGGGCGAGGGCTTCGGCCGCTGGCGGCTGACCGACGACGAGCAGTTGCTCACCGTCGTCACCAGCGCCAACGTGGCCTGCGGCTTCCACGCCGGGGACGCGGCCACGATGCGCCGGGTCTGCGAGCTGGCGGCGGAGCGCGGGGTACGGATCGGCGCGCAGGTCTCCTACCGGGACCTGGCGGGGTTCGGGCGGCGCTCGATGGACGTGCCGCCCGCCGAACTGGCCGCCGAAGTGGCGTACCAGATCGGCGCCCTGGAGGTGTTCGCGCGGGCGGCGGGCTCGCGGGTGTCGTACGTCAAACCGCACGGCGCGCTCTACAACCGGGTCGTGCACGACGAGGAGCAGGCCCTCGCGGTCGTGGACGGCGTGCTCCTCGCGGACGCCACGCTGCCCGTGCTCGGGCTGCCCGGCTCCCGCCTCCTGGACCTGGCCGGCAAGGCGGGCCTGCCACCCGTCACGGAGGCGTTCGCGGACCGCGCGTACACCGACGAGGGCACGCTCATGCCGCGCGGCCGGGACGGCGCCATGGTGACCGACCCGGAGGCCGTGGTGGCACGGTCGGTGGATCTGGCCCGCTCCGGTGAGGTCACCGCGCACTCCGGAGTACGGATCGGAGTACGCGCCCGTTCCCTGTGCCTGCACGGGGACACGCCCGGCGCGGTGGGCCTGGCCCGCCGGGTCCGGGAGCGGCTGGAGACCTCGGGCGTGCGGGTGGAGGCCTTCGCATGAGGGCACTGCCCGTCGGCGACGGCGCTCTGCTCGTCGAGGTGGCCTCCGGCGACGAGGCGCAGGCCCTGCACGCGGAGCTGGTGCGCCGGCGCGCGGCGGGCCTGCTCACCGTGCGCGAGATCGTCCCGGCGGCCCGGACGGTCCTCCTGGACGGTGTGCACGACCCGGGGCGCCTGGCGTCCGAACTGGCCGCCTCCGAGATCCCGAGCACTCCCCCGCGCCATGAGGACGTCCTGGACGTCCCCATCCGCTACGACGGCCCCGACCTGGCGGACGTCGCCGCCCACTGGGGCGTCGCGGAGCAGGAGGTGGCCCGGATCCACGCGGGCACCGAATTCCGCGTCGCCTTCTGCGGGTTCGCCCCCGGCTTCGGCTACCTCACCGGCCTGCCGGCCCGCTACGACGTTCCGCGCCGGGCCACTCCGCGCACCAGAGTCCCGGCGGGCTCGGTGGGTCTCGCGGGCCCGTACACGGGCGTCTACCCGCGTTCGTCGCCGGGCGGCTGGCAGCTGATCGGCACCACGGACGCCGTGCTGTGGGACCACGCGCGGGTACCGGCCGCGCTGCTGTCGCCGGGCACCCGCGTCCGTTTCGTCCGGGTGGGGCGCTCATGACGGACCGCGCCCTCGCCGTCGTGCGCGCCGGGGTCCTCACCACCGTCCAGGACCGGGGCCGCCCCGGGCACGCGCATCTCGGGGTGCCCCGGTCCGGTGCCCTGGACGGGCCGGCGGCGGCGCTCGTCAACCGGCTGGTCGGCAACCGGCCCGAGGCCGCCGTCCTGGAGACCACGCTCAACGGCTGTACCCTGCGGCCCCGTTCGACCGTCACCGTGGCCGTCGCGGGCGCGCCCTGCCCGGTCACGGTGGATGGGCGCCCGGCCGCCTGGGGCGCTCCGGTGCGGGTGCCCGCGGGCTCGCTGCTCGACATCGGAGCGGCCGTCCACGGAGTACGCAGTTACGTCGGCCTCTCCGGTGGCGTGGCCGTCGAGCCGGTCCTCGGCAGCCGGTCCACCGACCTGCTGTCGGGCCTCGGCCCACCACCGCTCACGGACGACGCGGTGCTGCCCCTGGGTCCGCCCGGCGAGCTCCACGCGCGCGTGGACGTCGCTCCGCAGCCCGCGCCCCCGGCCGAACTCGTCCTGCGGGTGAGTCTGGGCCCGCGCGACGACTGGTTCACCCCGGAAGCCCTACGCGCCTTCACCGCGCGCACCTTCCGGGTGTCCTCCGCCAGCAACCGCATCGGGCTGCGCACCGAAGGACCCGCCCTGGAGCGGGCCTTGACCGGCGAACTCGCCAGCGAGGGCATGGTGTTGGGCGCGGTTCAGGTGCCGCCCGACGGCCGACCGGTGGTCTTCCTCGCCGACCACCCGACCACCGGGGGCTATCCCGTGATCGCGGTCGTCCGCACGGCTGACCTGCCGGCCGTCGCCCAGGCGGTGCCCGGCACGCCGATACGCTTCGTGGCCGTACGCCGACGCTGACGCCGCAAGCGGACGCTGATGTCGCAAGGGGGAACCGCGCGCCAGGCCTCCCACGCACGCGCAGATGACTCCCCGGCGTCACACGGCCCTCCCAGCGGAGCGCTTACACCGCGTCCGGCCGTTGTTCCGCCACCGAGGTCGCCGAGGCCGCCGAGAGCGCGGTGAGCGCCGCGGACACGGCCGCTGAGGCCCGCAGGTCGAGCCGGGCGCTCGTGCCACGCGCGCGGTGCCGCATCTCGTCGACGGCGAGCGTCAGGAGCTGCGGCAGCAGGTCGGTGCACCGCCGGGCCACCCAGCCGGTGCCGGCGGTGGCCAGCCACCACAGACTCGCCGACGTGGTGGGCACGGGGAACTCCGGCTCGGGCGAGGGCGCGGACCCCGTCGCCAGGCCCCGCGCCGTCAGCAGCGCGTGGAAACGCACGGCCAGTTGCCGGTGTCCCCGCTCGCCGGGGTGCAGCCGGTCCGCGCTCCACATCGCGCGGTCGGTGAGCCACGCGCCCTCGGACGCGTGCAGGTGCACGGCCCCGTGCCGCTCGGACAGCGCGTGGACCACGGCGTTGACCGCCCGCTGCCGCCGGGCCAGCGGACGCGCCAGGGCCCCCGGCAGCCCGAGCATCGCACCTGGGTCGGGCAGACAGGCCGTGAGCAGGACGGCGCCCTGCTCGGTGAAGGCCGAGTAGACGGTGTCGAGGCGCGCGGCAACGGCCTGGATGTCGAAGGTGCAGCGCAGGGTGTCGTTGACCCCGATGACCACCGAGACGACATCGGGCCGCAGCGCGAGCCCCGCGGGCAGCTGACGTTCCAGCACGTCACGGGTCTGCGAACCGCTCAGCGCCAGGTTCGTGAACTCCACGGAGCCAGGCGACTCCACGGACTCACCGAACTCCCCTGCCGCCACGGCCTTCACGGGCTCATCGAACTCATCGAACTCACCGCACTCCCCGGGCCCCTGCGCGATCCCGTCGGCGAGCAGCGCGGCCCAGCCGCGCCACCCGTCGCCGACGGGATCGCCCACACCTTCGGTCAGCGAGTCACCGAGCGCCACGAACCGCAGCGGTCTCATGCCACGCCTCCGGGCACGTAGGGCCCGCCCGGGCCACCCCCGGCGGCAGGCCCTACGGACGTCACCGCGTCGTGCGCTCGCAGGAAGGCCGCGACCGCCGTGCCCCACCCGAAGCACTCCGCCCGCGCGCGTGCCGCCTCCCGGCGCTCCTCCACGGGCCGGGCGAGGAGCAGTTCCGCGGCGTCCGCGAAGGCGCCCCCGTGGTCCGCCGCGACCGCTCCGGCGGAGCCGATCACCTCGGGCAGCGCGGACGAGGAACTGGCGACCACCGGCGTGCCGCAGGCCATCGCCTCCAGGGCGGCGAGCCCGAACGTCTCCGCGGGCCCCGGTGCCAGACAGACGTCGGCGGACGCCTGGAGGGCACCCAGCACACCGCGGTCCGCAACGTGTCCGAGGAACGTCACCGGCAACCCGCGTTCCCGCGCACGCTGTTCGAGCCTGGGCCGCAGCGGCCCGTCCCCGGCCACCACGAGCACCGCCCGCCGACCGCGCCGTACGAGCGCCTCCAGGGCGTCCAGCGCGGTGCCGGGCCGCTTCTCCACGGACAGTCGGGTGCACGTCACCAGCAGCACCTCGTCCCCGCGCGCGTGCCGGGCGCGCAGCCCGGGGTCGCGCAGCGCGGGGTGCCGCTGCACCAGGTCGACGCCGAGTGGCGCCCGTACGACGTTCCGCGCCCCGATCCGCACGAACTCCCGCTCGGCGAACTCCGTGGTGCACACCACGCGCGCGTAGGTGTGGGCCGTACGGACGTTGAGGGCGTCGGCGGCACGCCGGGCCGCTCCCTGAGGCAGACCCCAGGTGCGCAGCACACCGTCGGCGGTCTCGTGGGAGACCATCACGGCCGGGACCCGGGCCCGCCGCGCCCACTTGCCGGTCCAGCGAAGGGTCGTACGGTCGGAGACCTCCAGACGGTCAGGTGCGAGCTCCTCCAGGAGCCCGGCCACCCGGCGCCGGTCGGTGAGGACGCGGTAGCCGCCGGTGCCGGGCAGCAACGGACCAGGAAGGGTGATCACTCGCCCCTGCTCGGTCTCGCGGTCGGCCGCGCGCTCACCCGGCACGATCAGCACGGGCTCGTGTCCGGCGGCCTTGAAGCCCGCGCCGAGTTCGCGCAGCGCGGTACGCAGACCACCGGACGACGGCGCGACGAAGTTGGCCAGCCGCACTATGCGCAAGGACGTCATGCCGCCACCATCGTCTTCCGGGCGGCGAGCACGTTCGCATAGTGCTCGATCAGCTGGTCGCCGACGGCCGCCCAGGTACGTCCCTCGACGGTCGCGCGTGCGGCGACGCCGAACGCGGTGCGCAGGCCGGGGTCGACGGCCAGGGACCGGATGGCGTCCCGTACGGCGGCCGCGTCGCGCGGCGGGACCAGGAACCCGGTGCGTCCGTGGGCGACCAGGTCCAGCGGGCCGCCGGCGGCGGGGGCGACCACGGGCACGCCGCTCGCCATGGCCTCCTGCACGGTCTGGCAGAAGGTCTCGAAGGGGCCGGTGTGCGCGAAGACGTCGAAGGAGGCGAAGATCCTGGCCAGTTCGTCGCCGGTGCGGCGGCCCAGGAAGACCGCGCCCGGCAGTGCCTGGTCCAGGTGCGGCCGGCTCGGCCCGTCGCCGACGACCACGACCCGGACGCCGTCCAGGCCGCACACCCCCGACAGCAGCTCGATCTGCTTCTCGGGGGCCAGCCGGCCGACGTAGCCGACGATCAGCTCGCCGTTCGGGGCGAGTTCGCGGCGCAGTGCCTCGTCCCGCAGCTCGGGACGGAAACGGGCGGTGTCAACGCCCCGCGCCCACAGCCGTACCCGGGGCACACCGTGCGTCTCCAGGTCGTGCAGGGCCGGGCTCGACGGGGCGAGGGTGAGGTCGGCGGCGGAGTGGACGGAGCGGATGCGACGCCAGGCGGCGGCCTCGCCCGCGTGGACGTAGGTGCGGGCGTATCCGGCGAGGTCGGTCTGGTAGACGGCCACGGCGGGGATGCCCAGCCGGGCGGCGGCGGACATGCCGCGGACGCCGAGGACGAAGGGGCTGGCCAGGTGGACGACGTCGGCACGGTGCTCGGCGATCGCCGCGGCCACGCGCCGGCTTGGGAGGGCGACACGGACCTGGGGGTAGCCCGGAAGCGGTAGGGAGGGGACACGGACGACAGGGCAGGGCGCCAGGGCATCGACCCCGGGCCCGGTGCCGGCGGCGGTGGCCGGCGCGACGACGAGCGGAGAGTGACCGCGATCTACGAGGTGCCGGGCGGTTTGGAACGCGCAGTGGGCCACGCCGTTCACATCGGGGGGAAAGGATTCGGTCACGATGACGACACGCATACTCGTGTTGTCGCCGTACTGGACGTGCCCGCGTCAACGTGGATCTTTCCGGACGAGGAACGTCCTGTGAGCGTTGCGCTGCACACCCGAGCAGGTCAGACCGCGTCCATGCCCGCCTGACCCGCAGGCCACCCCGAGTTCACCCAGGGGGTGCGCCCGAGCCCGGAAAACTCGCCGGAGGCCGCACCTGGGCCGGCTGCGATCACGAGCGGGCGCACCCGACAGCCCGGCGTTCACATGGCGGTCGCGTCCGGTCCGATCCGGCTGCGGACGGCGGTCTGGACCTCGGCTTCCTCGGCCGGGTCAGCGGCGAGCCGACGCAACCGCTCCACGACCCGGGCATCACCGGTCTCGGCGTGCCGGGCGGCGATCTCGCGGGTGGACTCCTCGCAGTCCCAGAGGCACTCGACGGCGAAGCCGGTGGCGAAGGAGGGGTCGGTGACGGCGAGGGCTCGGGCAGCCCGGCCGCGCAGGTGGGAGGAGGCGGTCTCGCGATAGATGTGACGCAGGACGGGGGCCGCACAGGCGATGCCCAGCCGTCCGGTGCCGTCGACGAGGGTCCACAGAGTCGGCGCGTCGGGGCCTTCGCCCCGTACCGCCTCCCTGAGCGCCGCGAGGACGAGTTCGTTGTCCTGGGCTCCGCCCAGGCAGGCGAGCAGGCGGCCGGAGGCGGCGCCGAGGGGGTCGGGACGGCCGGCCCAGCCGCGCGCCCGGTCGACGGCGGCGATACTGCGCATGCGCTCGAAGGCGTCAACGGCGGCGTCCACGACGGCCGTGGTGCCGGTGGTCACCGCTCTCTCGATCAGGTCGAGGGCGTCCGGATCATTGCTGTCGGCGAGATAGCGCAGGGCGGTGCAGCGGGCGCCGTCGGTGCCGTCCTGGGCGGCGCGGACGATCTCCGGCCGGTCCTCGGGCCCCGCGACGGCCACCAGACAGCGGGCGGCGGGGACATGGAGGGCGGCACCGCGTTCCATCCCTTGCTGGGCCCACTCGAAAACGGCCCGCACGCTCCACCCCGGGCGGGGGCCGCCGGGTCGCATCTGACGTTGCCAGCGGTCGAAGTGGCCGGTCTCGTGAGCGGCACGCACGCGCGTGGCGATCGATTCGCGCGGGTCGTCGGCCCACAGCCGCCAGGGCCGGGGTTCGAAGGCGTCGCGCACGGCGGCCGCCAGTTCGGCCTCGCCCTCGGCGTCGGTCGCGAACCGCGCGAGGACGGGGGCGGCGAGGGCACGCAGTCCGGCGTCGTCGTCGCGCAACGCCAGCTCGTCCAGGGCCCAGGCCCAGTTGGAGCCGGAGCCCGCGTACCCGCGCAGCAGTTCCAGCGCGTCCCGCCTGCCGTACGAGGCGAGATGCCCGAGAACCGCCAGGGCCAGGCCGGTGCGTGACTCCTCGGGGTCGAGCACGTCCTCGACGTCGAGGAGATGGGCCTCGATCTCGTCCAGCTCGCCGTTCAGGTCGAGGAAGAGACGGGCGTAGTAGAGGGAGCGGTTCTCCACCTGCCAGTCGTGGCGGGGATCGCGCAGCACGCAGTGGTTCAGCGCCGCGAGCGCTTCGGCGCGCGGTGCGGTGAGCGCGTGCAGTGTGCCGTCGCCGCGGCCCCGCTGGAGCAGGCCGAGCAGCGTGCCGCTGGGCGCTATGACCGGATCGAACATGGGAAACAGCCTCACATCAAGCGTCGACGCAACCGGGGACGTGCATTACCTGGCCGCGTGACAACACGTCGGGGCGCCCGCCGTTTCCTGCTTGCTGTAAGCCATCTTCCTCTGCCTCTCGTCGGTGGCCCATGCGGACCGTTTCACGGCCCGCGCGGTGCGGCATCACCTGCCCAGCCATCGCGTCCGTGAATCACGACGTCATGATGACCCGGCAGTTCCATCCGCCGCGACCGAAATTTCGGCGGCCCGTTACCGCCTCCCCCGTTTTCTGTGTCTGCCCTGGTCAGGGCGGACGTGTCAGTGTGTGCCGAACAGTTCGAGCAGATGTGCCTTACCGAACATCCGTGCCGTGTCGACGGCCGACGGCGTGCCGGACGCCGGGTCCGCACCGCCCTCCAGAAGGGCCTTGATGACGTCTTCCTCGCCCTTGAAGACGGCTCCTGCGAGCGGGGTCTGGCCCCGGTCGTTGATCCGGTCGGCCTCGGCGCCCCGGGCGAGCAGGGCACGTACGGCGTCGGCGTGGCCGTGATAGGCGGCCAGCATCACCAGGGAGTCACCGCGGTCGTTGGTCAGGTCGGCCGGAACGCCCGCGTCCACATACGCCACGAGCGCCTCGACCGGCCCCTGCCGGGCCAGATCGAAGACCTTGGTCGCGAGCTCCACGACCTCGGGGTCGGGGGCTTCACTCATCGGCCGGACCACCTCTCCATGCAACCGTTCAGGTGAATCGCCAGGGTACTGGCTCACGCCGCACATGACCCGATGCGCCGGAGGCAAAGATCACCACAGCCCCGGTGGGACACAAGAGCCCAGCCCAACCGGGCCAAGACCACTCAGCCGCCTGGGCGAAATCGGCAGGAATTCACCCAGTTGCACCTTTTATAGTATGGATACATGCTGTGATCCTGGAAGTACTCATGGTGACTGTCCCCATCAACCAGGAGATCCCAAATGATCCTGTCCATCTCAGGCGTGGTCCTGCTCGGCATCATCGTCTTCCTCTTCTTCCGCAAGGACGGCCTCAAGGGCTCGCACTGCATGGTCTCGGTCCTGTTCGGCTTCTACCTCGCGAGTACGGCCATCGCGCCGAGCATCAAGGCCGGCGGCGAGAGCCTCGCGAGCCTCCTGGGCGGAATCAAGTTCTGACGCTCCCCACGTCCGTACGCACCATCAGGAGACAGCAGTGGCCCGGCGCCCCCTCCCCCGCATCCTGAGCACAGGCAGCGCACAGATCGCCCGGAGCCGGGAGCTGGCCCGGACGGCCGCCGACAGTGCCACCGACGTTCTCCACCCGCTGATCACGATCACCCGCGGGTTGCGCCGGCTGGCCTCGGCCGGGCGGCGCAGATGGGTCGACACCCCCAAGGACAGGCGCGGGCCGCTGCTTTTCCTGGTGGCGTCGGCGGTCCTGGTCGTGGCGCTCGTTCCGTACGGTCCACTGCTCGCCGTCATCACCCTCATGGCGTCGGCGGCCTGGCAGGGCCGGGACCGCGGACCGGCGGATCCCGAGGGCCCCGACGAGTCCCAGGCCGAACGGCTCCAGTCGCTGTACGAGGCCCTGGTCCCGTACTTCTCGACCACCGAGGACCCGGCCCCGCTCTACGCGCACGGCGGCGAGTGGGAGACAGCCTTTCCCGCCTACGAGTTCGACGAGACGGGCCGCACGACCCATCTCGTGATCCGTTACCCGGCGTACTTCACCGACGGCGAGGCCGAGTCCCGGGCCCGCATCGAGCGGTTGCTGTCCGCCAAGTCCGGCCGCGGCCGCGAGTACCACTTCGCCTGGGACGAGGAGGGCAACCAGCTCTCGGTCACCGCGCTGCCGCCGCTGCCCACCGACATCGCCGCCCAGCGATTCGTCACCGCCCCCGGCGAGACGGTGCTCGGCATCACCGACCGCTCCGAGGTCCAGCGCACCCTTCCCCTCACCCACGGCGAGGAGCAGTGTGACGTGCCCCCGGTCGTCTGGCGCACCGGCCCCCGCTCCACCGAGCCGCACCTGCTGGTCATGGGCCAGCCGGGCAGCGGCACCTCCACCCTCCTCCGCTCGATCGCCCTGCAGGCCCTGCGGTACGGCGACGTGGTGATCGTCGAGGGCGGCGGCACCGGCGAGTACGCCTGCCTCACCGGCCGGGACGGTGTCCTCGCGGTCGAGTGCGGGCTGGCCGGAGCGCTGGCCAGCCTGGAGTGGGCGACGACGGAGACCGAGCGCCGCCTGATCGCCGCGAACAACGCACGTCAGGCCGGCCTCCCACTGCCGGACGACACCAGGCGCCCGCTGTGGATCCTCCTGGACCGCCCGAGCGCGTTCGCCCACATCGCCGCCACCGACGGCCGCGAGGACCCGCAGTCGCTCCTCCAGGTCCCGCTCCGGCACGGCCGCGCGGCGAACGTCACGGTGGTGGTGGCCGACCAGTTCGACAGCGCCGACGCCCTCAGCGACGCCGTACGACAGCACACCCGCGCGCGCGTGGTCCTCGGTCCGGCCACGAGAACCCAGCTGGAAGCCGTCCTCGGCGTTCGCCCGGCCACCACCCCCGTCGCCCACGTCCCGCCCGGCCGCGGCTACGCCCGCCTGGGCGCCGGCCCCGTCCATCGTCTCCAGGTCCCGGCGACACCGGACCCCTACGACGACGCTACGAGCGACGCGGACCGTCAGGCGGTGCTGGCGCTACTGCCGCCGCGCACGACACCGGCGGACGGGGAGCACCTCCTGGAGACGCTGCCGACGGAAACGACGGACAGGGAGACACTGCCGACGGAAGGGGCGGAGCCCCTGCCAGCGGAGACCGCCCAGCTGCCGTAGCCGCCGCGGACAGGGGAGCCGTGCCGGCGGGGCGGCTCCCGGCCTGCGGTCAGCGGCACCAGAGGGCCCTTCTGATGGATCTCCGCGGCGTCGCGACGCCCGGCACGCCCTCCCCCACTGCCTGAAGGGCGTGGGGGGACCCCCAACC